>Ga0187862_10001511_pt1 | contig 24463 bp, 28 predicted proteins | sample June2016WEW_10_1_FD_133003 | JGI IMG/M metagenome (GOLD analysis project Ga0187862, IMG submission 133003) | Peatland microbial communities from SPRUCE experiment site at the Marcell Experimental Forest, Minnesota, USA - June2016WEW_10_150 | ecosystem: Environmental > Terrestrial > Soil >...
ACCCAGGTCCATGTAATCCCAGAGCTCTTTTCCATTAATGACAAAGGCACCGTTCGGATGGCTCCTGATGCGGGAATTGATTTCTTCGATTTTTTCATCTCCAACGGAGCGCTGCCTGAGCACTTTGCGCCGCTGCTCATCGGTGAGCAGGCAAAACCTGAAGCAACTTCCGCTCCTGTCCGGCCAGCCTTCATATTCGACTATTTCATTTCCGTCTTCGTCGCGGTGTGTGCGTTTTATATAGCTGTCGCTGATCAATTCGTGGAAGAGGCAGTTGCCGACCCCGCCGACACATCTGTTGCCATGTACCAGCACTTCGGTTGAAAGCCCGAGCCTGTCGGCCGATTCCTTGAAAGTCTTAAGTTTGGCCGGGGTATCGATTTCCGTGGCGGCGACGATCTGTGTGGCGCCATATTCTTTATACCGGGCCATTTGCGCAGCCGTCTGGATATTGCACCCGACGCTGGCGTGGATGACCAGTTCAGGGAATTTATCCCTTACAAGCTGCATGACTTCGGGTGTTTTGACTATAACGCCTTCAGCGCCCCAAGATGCGTATTTCCCGACCTTTTCGACTACCAGCGTCCATTTCTCAGGCGGAATCTCGGCGTTCAGGGCAATCCGGATTTTCCCGCCAAGTCCTCTCGCAATCTCGATTGCTTCGCGTATAAGGGAATCTTCAAGCTCCCAGGCGCACTTTCGCCTGCTGAACCCCTTTGAGCCGACGTAAACAGCCTCCGCACCTCCTGCAAAGGCCTCTTCGACCATCCGGAGACTGCCTCCGGGCGCTAACAGCTCGTTCATACCATGCCCCCTCCAGAATGAGGCATCCACCGAAGAAAATTTGATCGACAGTTGAAATATATCCGCATTTTAAACACTAATCGACAAAGAATCCACGGTAACCATAGTGAATAGTGAATAGTGAATGGTGAACAGAAAAAATAACTCCTCTTGGTGGACCCTCACTTCGTTCAGGTCCGGGCCTCACGTTGCAGCCGGTAGTTTGATGCTTCAAGTCCGGGCACGATCTTTTGTGAGTGCCCACCCTCACCAGGTTTCGGGTTCGCGGTTACCGCTGAGTAAGCATGTGAAACGCTGGACCCTCACTTCGTTCAGGTCCGGGCTTGATGCTCCAGCCGTTGGTTAATGCTTCAAGTCCGGGCACGATCTTTTGTGAGTGCCCACCCTCACTTCGTTCAGGTCCGGGCTTGATGCTCCAGCCGTTGGTTAATGCTTCAAGTCCGGGCACGGAACCCTCACCGCGCTTCGGGTTCGCGCTGTACACAGTGGAAGCACGCCCGATGCTTCAAGTCCAGGCACGGAACCCTCACTGCGCTTCGGGTTCGCGCTATACACAGTGGAAGCACGCCGGATGCTTCAAGTTCGCGCCCGATTCCTTGTGAGGGCGCCTTGTGAGGGCACTTTGTGTGGCCGCATCACCTCGCGAGGAATGGTGCAAATTTCACCGTTCACTCAGCCCGCCTGGCACGGGCAGGCGGGAATGTTCCGCCTTTTGGGCACGGGCCTCGCCATCTTTCAGATTGGATAGGGTGTTCCTATTCCTTATATTGTTTTTTTCGATGGGATCGATTTGACGGAATCAAGCTGCGCCGGTATAAAGCTAAAACATCGGTTTAGATGGCTTGCCCTGTTCCGAGGCGGCCGGCCGGGTGGCCATACTCAATCCCGAGAGCCGGATAATGAATGAAAACCCAAAAGGATAGCACATCGAGACGCACCTTTCTGAAAACTGCGCCGGCTTCAACCCTTCGCAGGACTTATTTTTTCTTATCGGGGTCGCTTTGAGGAGAAACTTATGCAGATGGAATTAAATGTCCGTATAAGTCCAAATGTAATCAGGCAGCTCAATGCCATGCAGAAAGGAGGGGGAAATGCTTTACAGGCTGCCGAACACGCCCGGAAGATAATCAATCGGGCCCTTGAAGGTATTTGCAGTCCCAAACAGATAGGAAGACTCACCAGGTATGGTGAAGCACGCATACCAAATTGCATCAAGTTCGATCTTGTAAGGGGATACCGCTTAATAGCTGTCATGGGGAGACAGGAGATTTGTTTCCTTTTCGCTGGAAGCCACGACGAATGCGATCACTGGGTCGGAAATAATGCCGGATTCGAAGCCCTGGCCGACAATAGAACAGCCGTCGTATTGCAGGTGAGGAGCAGGACAGCTAGTGGGAAATCCCCTTGCCCGATGCAGGAAAACGAAGACGAGGTGGAGGCCGATGATTATGGCACCGAGCTTTTGCGCGATCTGACCGATAGAGATCTTCGAGAAATCTTTAGCGGGCTTTGTGGAAGGCGGACATGATCGGTGCAGACAAAGCTCAAAGAACTGAAGAGCCGCTCGCCGGCACATCCTTCGAGAAGCTCAGGGGAATTTGCCCGCACCGACCCGGCCCACGTTGGATCGCGTCTTTCAGTCCCGGTGGACCAGCGGTGGATACCCTATTTATTGTCCTTTTTCGACCGGATAATCCGCCTCCATCCAGGCCTTTATCCCGCCCGGTTGGCGGTAGACGTTCGTATAGCCCAGCTTTACCGCCCACATTGCCGCGTTGTGGCTGCGGCCGCATTTTGTGAACCCGCAATAGGAGACGATCTTACGACTCTTGTCCGGACCGAGGAGTTCTTCGAGGGCCGCTTTTTTTGCCTCATCCAATTGGGACATTTCTTCTACAGGAAATTCGATCTGAAGCGCGGTGGGAATGTGGTTTTTCTTATAGCTGTCTTCGAGCGGCATAGTATCGACTATGAGCATTGGCTCTTTTTTATCTAACCACTCCTTCAATTCCTCGGTCGTTACTAAGCCGTAACCGCCCTTCTTGACCTGATTTGCAAACTGGACTGCAAGTTTCTCGGTCTCCAATTCTTTGCTGCCCCATTCGAGTGCATAAGCGGTTGCACTTATGCTGCAGGTCATGATCCAGCCAAGAATAAGAAAAGTGAATAGTGAATAGTGAGCGGTGAATAGTGAAAGAAATTTGCCCCTTCTAACATCACACTTCATGATACGCCTCCTCGCTAAAATCCCCCCGCCCAACTTAGGGGGAGTAATCCTGTTAATCCTGTCTTGGAAAGCTTTTCTCTCCCTAGCCTGTCTACGATAAGTCTTTGCGGTGACTACTTACCTGAAGTCATTTACACGCCATGAGATAAAACGCGACAGCCATTAAACCCAGGTCCCTCAGAAACGCGACGAGAAGGCTGTTCCTTGCATGGATTTCCAACTGGGAAAAACAGCCGCAGTCGACATCGAGGTTTTTCGAGATTGCGTATCCAAGGACGAAAAGAAAGCATGTCAAAAGCGCGCAAATGGCCGTAAGGCTTCCGCGAACGTTAAACGAAAGGCAGAGTCCGGCAAGAAGTTCAATGACTGGAAGGCCTATTGCCGTAGGGACAAGCAGTTCCTCGGGAAGCAGGCCGTATGCGGAAATAGTGCGGGCAAAGGCACGGGGGTCAACAATTTTGGCGCCTCCGGCCATAAGAAAAATGCCGCCGAGCAGGATGCGCATAAGAGAGCAAAACCAGGGGGAATGAAAAAGCAACGTCAACGCGAACCCCAGAATATTGTAAATTCCAGAATCTTACAGGCCGGAGGATAGGAGGAACGGGCAAGAAAGTCAAATTGAATAATGCGATCTACTCCTATGGAAGGCATAGATAAATCCGATCTGCTCCCTGGCACTCCTTCCATGCGGGCGGGCTTTTCGAGGCTGCCGCAGTCCGGGTAGGAGCAACCTTCCCGAGGTTTGCGGATAAGAAAGTAGATGTTGTCTAACTATCAGCCCCGCAGGGTTGCAGTTAGACGCAGTGGATTGAGTAGAAGGTCGAGTGCTTCGATAATATTCCGGCTCAGGACATCGGCAGAAAGCACCGCTTCGATGGAAGCGCCCTCTGTCTGAACGACTGCAATGCCGAGGGCGGCTTCTTTAAGCATGGCCTGGTCGTTCCGCCCGTTTCCGATCGCTACACAGCGTTCGGGACCCAGGTCTCTAATAGTTTCTGCTTTGGCAAGGGCCTGATTTTGTGGTGGAATGACCGATACCCGGCAGGGCAGCGCGGCAAGTTCTTTGCCAACGCCGCCAAAAGTATCTGCAGTGAGAACATAGATCCCAAGTCGTTTGGAAAGCAGCTCAAGCCGCTCCCGGACTCCGGCTATAAGATTCCCGTCACAGGCTAAAGTCCCGTTGTAATCGAGCACCAGATTGGACAGGGACAGGCGTTTAAACCCTGGAATTTCAATTTCGAGCATACTCGCCGGCCTTACCTCATGTCCTGTTGATTCTTATCCCACAGGTTTCAAAAACGTGCCTGTTCATGTGCTATTCAAGGCAGTGGAGCAAACAGAGGGGATGCTGAGGGGCTTTGGCCCAGAGCGCCCCTCAGCACGCTGAGTTACTTGCTGCTACCGGGCCCGTGGCAAGCGGGAGCATGACATGGAGGAGCATGACATGTGGGGGCATGACACGGAGGGGCGTGACAACTAGCGTTTGCGTCACAAACGATACCGGCCAATCTCTTTTCCACCTCTTTTACCTGTAGCATCTGTACCTCCTGTAAATGAATCAAAACTTCTCTATCCAAGGCTTCATTCGCTCCCTAATAATCACCACGACATCTTTGTCAAATAGGAGATTCCTATTTTCCACATTGTTTTCTCCGACTGAAGCGATTGGACCACGGCAGCGATCCTGGCATAAAATTAAAGACGTATTATCTTGCACGAAGTTGTTTTGTGAAAAGCTATGAGGATGGGAAAATATCGGGAACCGCGGGCATGGTATCAGAAAAAGCTGCAGTTGAAGCATTTCCCCAATTCCTGAACCGGCGGGGTTTGGAGTTGGTTCGAGCCGAGACAACCGTGCTCCAGATCAACGTTGGCCTGCTCTGCAACCTGACGTGCCGGCACTGTCACCTGGAAGCCGGGCCGGCCAGGCACGAATTGATGAATATGGGAGTTGCTCAGGCGGTAATCGATTTCACCCGGCGCCATGTTTTCAGGGTCATCGACATTACCGGGGGAGCCCCGGAAATGAACCCCGTTTTGCCTCACCTTATCCAAAGCTTGTCCCCGCTAACAACCGAACTGATTCTCCGGTCAAACCTCACGCTCATGGCTGATGGTGGCAATGACCACATATTAGACCTCTGCACCGGCCGCAGGGTCACAATTGTCTGCTCCTTTCCATCGCTTCACAAAGGACAGTTTGAATCCCAACGTGGAAAGGACGTTTTCGCTAGGGTGGTTGCAGCCCTAAGAAAGCTGAATTCCAGAGGATACGGTCTGCCGGATACCGGACTCAAGCTCGATCTGGTCAGCAACCCCACGGGAGCGTTTCTGGCTGCGTCACAAGAACAGGTAGAAAAAAAGTTCCGGCTGGAACTGGAAAGAAACTTCGGCATCACTTTCACGAATTTATATGCATTCGGAAACGTTCCCCTGGGCAGATTCAAGCAATGGCTTGTTCAGACGGGAAATTACGAAGGCTACATGCAAAAGCTCATCTCCAGTTTCAATCCATGTGCTCTTTCGGGCCTTATGTGCAGGTCTCTCATTTCAGTGTCATGGGATGGCTATTTGTATGACTGCGACTTCAATCAAGCCGCAAACATTCCGTTGGGCGGGGGAAAGACTCACATTTCAAAAATCGAAATGGTCCCGGCAAAAGGCAGCTTCATTGGTACCGGAGACCACTGTTATGCTTGCACGTCCGGTGCGGGCTTCACCTGAGGTGGCGCAATAAAGACCTAGGCATGGTCTCGTATTTGGACTCTAACATAAATTCATCAGGAGGGCTGTTCATGGATTATTATTACAAAGTCGGCGACCTTGCGAAATTCGGGGATATAACCGGTGAAGCATCCGAAATGGGGGCAAAATTCTTCGAATATTATGCAGCCGTATTCAAGGAAGGAGCACTCACGGAAAGAGAGAAATCCCTGATAGCACTGGCCGTCGCTCATACCATCCAGTGCCCTTACTGCATCGACACTTATACTCAGGCCTGCCTGGAAAAGGGATCGAACCTGGGCGAAATGACCGAAGCGGTCCACGTGGCTGCGGCTATTCGCGGCGGAGCCGCCCTGGTGCATGGGATTCAGATGCGCAACGTGGCAGAGAAGATATCAATGTAGATGTGATTGGAAAACGTGCAGGCTTTTCGCCAAGGTTGAAGCCGGCGACCGCTTTTAAAGCTTTGGATGCCCAAGCCGCTCCGGTATACCCATCTTTTTCATCACAGAGGCCGCAGCAGGCGGCACGAGGTGTTCCCATTCCTCACCTTCGGCCAGGCGTCTTCTGACTTCCCGTGCACTTATGCCCTTCTGTTCGGGAGATTTTATCCAGAGCACTTCCACGTTCAGCCCCAGGGACTGAAACATATCGAGTTTCCTCTTTCCCCACTCATCGTAGATAGTCAGGTAAAAGACGGCATCAAGCGGAAGATAGAAGCGGTAAAGTTCCGGAAAATTTATTGGAAAGGGCACTATGGAAAACTCCGCGGGGTCCAGGCCGCTCTCGACCATGACCTCCCGAATAATGCTGCAGCGCTCGAAATATGTGAGCGGATTAGCTTCAGCTAAACTCCGATTGGGATCGGCCGCATCGATCCTTGTGAGGGTGGGATCAGGGTTGGTGATTCCGATCACCAGTTGCCTGCACCGCTGCCTGGCAGCCAGGACATATTGCAGATGATCGAGATGGAAAACCTGAAAACGGCCATGAACGACACCAGTCTCTGTCATAATCATCCCGCAACTTCAGAGAGGGTCCGAGTGTCTGTGGGCGAGAAAAATGCGTCTGAAGACAACGATGTTCGGGTGCAGTGCAAGATAGGTTAGCGCAAGAAGCGGCGCCGGCGGCCAAAATAAGGTTGCCCACCCGCAAAGCACAATGATGCTCGTCCTTGTCCCCTTGCTGGCCAGGGTCGGCTTCCCAAGCGGAATCCCGAGACTTTCAGCCCGCGCGGTGGTGTAGCTTATGAGGCTGCTCCCGGAAACGGCAAAAAACGCCATTGCGAGCAGCAACGGAAGGGGCAATCCGACAGGAACCCTTATCAGGTAGACAACCAACCCGATCGTCAGAGCGGCGTCGAAGTAGCGGTCAAGAACCGAATCCAGGAAAGCTCCTCCCCTGCTCTGCATGCCGGTAAGCCTCGCGAATTGTCCGTCAACACCGTCCAGCACCTGGGCAAGAGCGGCGAGAGATCCTGCAATCCACCCGCAACCGAGAGCGAACACGACTCCGGCAAAAACTTCCATGGTTGATGAAAGCAGAGTGATCATCCATGGGCGCAGCCATTGCAGATTGATGAGCAGAGGGGTAATACGCGCAGAAAGATTGATCTTGATCCATTTGAGGATAAATCTGTCCGACGGCTTTGTTTTCCATTCGTCATGCGGGATTGATTCAACTGGATTTCGCTGCATTATTCGGGCATTCGAGATATTCGCGAACTATTTTCAGAGTCGTCAGAAGAGGAGCTTCCTCGCGAAGCTCAAGGACCCACCACCTGCATGAAAGCGAGCAGAGAAGGTCCAAGCGGCCCCGGACATCATCCAGGCACACGGGCGGGACATGCCGGCCATCGACTTCCTCGTGGTAAATGTGCGCATTGAAGGTGCGTTCGGGATGGGGCATGACGAAGTCTTCAAGGTCAAATATCCGGCACTGAACCGATTGACAGACTCGGGCATGACCTATATCGAGCGTAATACCGGCGTTAGTTTTTCGAACCAGTTTTTCGAAAAGCTGCGGTCTGCTCGACCAGCCGGAGGCAAGGTTCTCCAGACAAAGTTGCACGCCAAGCTCTTGTGCATAACTTACAAGTTCGGCCAGTCCGTTTATAGTACGATTCCAGGAGAGGCCTTCGGGCGATTTTCTTCCCAGTCCGAGGTGTACGGTCATAAACCGGCCCTCGAGCCTGGAGACAACCCGGCATGCTTTTTTGAATACTCCCATGGCCTCACCTGCCCTGCGATCGTCCTCATCGCCGAGGTCGATGCCATTGAAAGCGCAATGATACCGGACCTCCAACCCCTTCAGGTTCGAAATATCCCGCAGAAGCCTCGATTCTTCAATTTGATTTCGGGGAAGGTCCTCCAGTGTGAATGTCCAGTCCACACCGGAAAAACCGTGCTGCACTGTGGTCCGCCTGAGAGCGGCGACATCGGGAATAAAATTGCAGATAGCAATCGTTGGCGAATTCAATCTAATGAAAACTCATTTCAAATGGAAAGCTGAGACCGAATTGAAGGCTTTCTTGCCGCAGCGTGGGCCGATGATCCCCATCTTGCCATTTCGAGAAAAGCCTCGATTCTCGTTCGCAACTGCTCCACATCAGAACTGGAATAATCCGTTTCCACGTGGAGAAACGGCAACCCGTGGGCCATTTCGACAGAGTCGCCTATTACCCGCGACTCTATATTATAAGTATGACAGCAATGCCAGGTAAGGTCAACGACACCGTCAATGCTGTATTCACTTATCAGCCGGTCGAGCAGGGCCAGCCGTCCGGTGTTCGGGGTAATACACGAACAGGGAATTTGCAAGTAACGGCGGGCGAGTGCCATAAACGGGTCTTTTTCCTCCTCGTCGACCAGCAAATCCAGTCCTTTCACACCCGTACAATTCTCGATACACACCACAGCCCCTCCGCATTCCTCGATTATGCCAAGAACCTTCTCGGAACCCTTTCCGATGGGGCAGCCTGTGAGAAGAACCCTCGGGGCATCCGGTTCGAAAGGTGAAAAACCCGTGGCTGCAATCTCTTCCATCTCAGCTATGAATTCCTGGAGCAGATCGAGATAATCTTCGGGGTCAACGAAGAAGCTCTTCGTTTCCATCACGGTCAGCATATCCAGTCCGGAAAGAGGAACGCGCTCAGCAGCCTGGAAACGGGAAATTTTCCTGATAAGTTTGCGTATCCTGTTGTGCACTCTGATCTGAAACCGGAGATGGTCTCTGTCTATCTTCTGATCGGTAGACTCTTCGATGAAGCTCCCGAGCCTGAGGATTTCCTCGTACCAGAATTGAAGAGCGTGCGGCTCAGCGGCAGAATAGGGCAGGTGCATAAGGTGCAGAGGTTTGATGCGCCCGAGAAACTCGTACATCTTTTTCTTGCCGTCGCAGGTGGTTTCTCCGATCAGAAAATCGCTTGTCGAGAAAAACGGGCATGAATCGGTAACAGCATAGCCATAGCTCGATTTAATCAGCGGGCACAGGTTGGGAGGAAGGGTCCTTTCCGCATCGGCGATCGGTTTTTCCTTTTTGCCGCAAAGGCTGATTGGTATAGCTCCAGCGGCCCGCACAATCTCAACCGGTGCAAACAGGCAGTAGATGCCCGCCACTTTTTTCCCTTTATCCTGCAATTCGGAGACGTCGAGCAGAAAGCGCTCACCAGTATTTTGAAACTGTTCGAAACAATTTGGTTTCAAATAAAACGCACCCTCTCATGTCTTGTTTTCAAATTGATCCAGCGCGGCAAGCAAATGAGAAGCCGTGGCTCCGAGGGAAGGTCCTCCGCCAAAGACCATTGCCATGGCTGCTGCTTCCAGAATCTCCGCTCTGGTGCAGCCTGCCTGAAGGGCCTTCTGCGCGTGCACGACAATGCAGTCCTCACACCGGTTGTAGATGCTGACGCCAATGGCGATCAACTCTTTCTCACGGATGGTAAGAACACCTTCTTTCTGCGCGGCGTTTATGAACCCAAAAAGAGCGTTGATAGAATCGGGAATTTCCTCCAGCAGCGTTCCCACACCTTTCTGGAAATTATCGAGCCGCCCCTTTGCATCAAACATGAAAGCAGTCCTTCCTTTTTTCGGGCTTCCTGCCCGTAGAACGAGGTTTCGTTTATCAGGGAACAAGAATTACCCGTCATTGTTCCTTTGTCAGATTTTCTGCGTACAGGGCAGCACCGAGGGCGCCCACCATGTCCGGGTTATCGGGTACGATAACAGGCTGCCCCAGTTCTTCTTCGAGCAGTCTTGCGACGCATGGGTTGTGGGCAACACCGCCCGCAAACACCAGCGGGGTGGTTACACCGACGCGCCTGAGCATAGCTACCGTGCGCTGAGCAATGGCCATGTGCAACCCCATGGCGATGTTTTCCGGACGTTCTCCCCTGGCCATAAGAGAGGTGGCCTCGCTTTCGGCAAAAACGGTGCACATGCTGCTTATCTGTATCCGGCGGTCGGACCGGAGCGCAAATTCTCCGAATGACTCCAGGGGAATCTGGAGAGCAGTTGCCATGAATTCCAGGAACTTACCGGTTCCGGCAGCGCACCGGTCGTTCATTTCGAATTTCAACACTTTCCCGCTTTCAGACAGGGAGATGACCTTTGTATCCTGCCCTCCGATGTCCAGGACAGTTCTGGCTTCCGGATACAGGAATCGTGAGCCCAACGCGTAGGCCTGGATCTCGGTGATTGTGGAGACATGCACCCGCCCGAAGGCTTCGGCGAACAGTTTTCGTCCGTATCCAGTCGCTATTACCCGGCAGCCATTGATCCCTTCCATCAGTTTTTGGCATTGCCCAAGGGGATCGAAAGTGGTCGGAGTTTTTACCTGGTGAAAAGGGCCACCGGAGCTCAGCACAACCAGTTCTATGGAACGTGAACCGATGTCGATGCCGGCAACGGTTTGGCCTTTGAAAAAAGATTCCATTAAAATTCCATCAACGCGTCATTTCAACGAAAGCTTCGACGCGGGTCTTTAGCTGTTCCACGTCTTCCATGCTGTAATCGGTTTCGATGGCAAGCATCGGGATAGCGGCATTTGAGAGCGCCTTTTCAACCTTATAGGCTTCCATGGCATAGGGCTGGCAGAACGACAGCGCGTAATGGATCACACCCTTTACATTCAGGTCTTGAGCCATCTTGACGATATTGTCCAGCCGCTCCGTATTTGGTGTAAAGCAGGCGCAGTCGATTCGCATGTACCGATCTACAATGGCGTCGAGCATGCTGTCGAGCGTCATGCCCCCTTCGTCGACCAGATCGCGCGTATTGCGGGTCCCTATGCAGGATTCTTCACCAACGACGATTGCTCCAGACGACTCGATTATATAAGGCAGCTTCCAATTCGGAACGGCCATGGGGCATCCGGAGAGCATCAACCTGGTGGTCCCTTCAGGGGCGATTCCGATGCCGCTTTTCACACGCTCATCCAACTCGTCGCACAATTCTTCGATCTTGGCGGTGAATCGGACGGGATCATCATAGAAAGATATCTGGTTTACCAGGAGGGCATCTCTTCCTGAAATCGGTGCAGGGTCAGCCGCACGCAGCCGGTTCAGCCGTTGGAGGGCGCGACGGCGGTTGTTCAGAAGACGAATAGCTTCTTTGAGGCTGTCCGTTGTGATTTTGTTTCCCGTTGTCTCCTCTACCTGGCTTTTAAAGCGCTGGACTTCACTTTTCCACAGTTCGCGGTCACAGGCGTTTTTCATTTGGGGAATTTCCATCACGTAGACCGGAGAATAGTCGGAAAAAATTTCGTAGGCTTTTTTCTTGCCGTCACAGGTGGTTTCTCCGACGATAAGATCGCACGATTCCATGAAAGGGCAGATCTTTGAAAGCTTGAACCCGACAAATGATTTGATCAAGGCGCAGGTGTTACGCGGGAGTAGTTTTTCGGCTTCTCCCGTCCCGATATCCGCCCCGGCGCACAGGCCTACCTGAACGCCCCCCGCCGCCAGCACTATTTCTTCGGGGACAAAGACGCAAAAGGTCCCAAAGATCTTCTTCCCCAGGGCCTTTGCATCCTGAAGCTCCTTTATCCTGAGCCCGTGTACTTCGGAGACCACGAAATCGAGATATTCCATGCCCTTCAGCCGCCCCTGCTGGCTCATGTATATGTCCCCGTAGAACTTCCCGAGCACTTCGAGCAACCCGGCATGGGCGTCCAGGTCTAGATTGAGTTTCTCCCACATCGCATCATACGAACTCGACATATCAAACCTCCTGGTTAAATTTGTAGGCAGTATATAAATTGGATTTTCCTATGAGTCAAATAGATAATTACGATATATTTTTACGAAATTATAGGAACAGCTCAGCGGATTTCCGGCCTGAAGTAAATGCAGAATTTGCGAAATACGGAAAGCCACGCCGGGAATCTACTGGGTCGAACATGTTTTATTGACCTCATAACCCTGCTTTATTCCTCCACATGCCTATATTTTGGAGCAGGAGCCCAAGAATTTGTATCAGGTCTGCTGATCGATTACCCTTCACTAAGGGCAGAGCGGCACTTCAATGAATATGGGAAGCTCTCGAAGGAGCGGAGTGCGCGATGGAGGCAGTGAACATGCACTCTTTCAGGGTTCGAATTTTTGCGGCGACAGCGTTAGCAATCGCGCTTGCCGCCTCAGCTGCAGTGGCGAAGAAGAAGTACGACCCAGGCGCCACGGACATAGAGATCAAGATCGGCAACATCACGCCTTACTCGGGTTTGTTCTCGGAATACGGCGTGGAAGCGCGCGCCGAGGCTGCATACTTTCAGATGATCAACGACCACGGCGGAATAAATGGCCGCAAGATCGAGTTCGTAAGCGTCGACTCCGGCTCTCAAGCCGACAAATCCGTCGAACTGGCGCACAAGCTGGTAGAACAGGACGGGGTATTGCTGATCTTCAGCTCCTTCGGTACCGAGAGCAACATGGCGATCCGCGAGTACATGAACGTTCGGAAAGTGCCGCAACTTTTCCTGCAGGCCAGTTCGGCGGCATTCGACGACCCGACGCATTTCCCGTGGACGATGGGGTTTTTCGCTACATACCGAACGGAGGGATTGGCCTACTCGAAGTATATCCTGCAAAGCAAACCCGGCGCGAAAATAGCGGTGCTTTACGCGAACAGCGACTCGGGCAAAGAGTATCTTGCCGGCATACACGACGGCCTGGGAAAAAAGGCGTCAACGATGATCGCAAAAGAGGTTTCCTACGATACCGATGCAACGATCGATTCGGAGATTGCGGCGCTCAAGAATTCGGGCGCCGATGTCTTCTTCAACCTGGCGTTCGGGAAGTTTGCGACCCGGGCGATTCGCAGGGCATACGACATCGGCTGGCATCCGCTGCAGTTCATTCCCAACGCCTCCCTCTCGATTGCTGCTTTCCTGGATCCCGCCGGTCTCGACAAAGCCGCTGGAATCATCACGAACGCCCGCTCCAAGGGCTGGTCGCGTGCGCAAGCTCGAGGCGACCCGGCAGTGCGTGAATTTCTCGACTGGATGAGTAAATACAACCCGCAGGCAAGTCTTCGAGATCAACTCAACGTGGCCGGCTACGAACGCGCGCAGGTGCTGGTCGAGGTGCTGAAGAAATGCGGGGACGATCTGACCCGTGCGAACGTGATGAAACAAGCTGCCAGCCTCGATCTGGAGCTTGGGATGCTCCGTCCCGGAATCAGAATCACGACTAGTGCGAACGACTATCAACCGATCAAGCAGTTGTATTTGATTAAGTTCGACGGCAAAGACTGGATTCCGCTCGGACAGGTGATTGGCGACTGATGCATCGCTCCGCGATGAGTGAACAGTGAATGGTGAGTAGAAGAAGCTTTCTAAAAGCGTGGGGAGCCGTGCCCCATAAGCGCTTAAATAAGGATGAGCTGGCGCCGGGAACAATCCCGTCATTCCAGCGGAAGCCGGAATCCAGTGAGGGTTTTACGGTTCTGGGCCAAAAGACACTGGACCCCGGCCTGTACACTTCGCCGGGGGTGACGAATCCGTCGATCAAGCGTATTCGAATTTATGGGACGCAACACCAGTCCGTCAGGTTTTGGTATCCCGATCATATATTCCATGATAGTTTGATCGACTATGGGGGAGTTTTCACATTTCCACGATCAGGGGGAATCAATGAAGAATAATCGGATCACTGTGCTGGCCCTGGTGAAGGCAAAGGAAGGGATGGAGGAAACAGTCAGGCAGGAACTCTTGTCCGTGGTCAGCCCTACGAGGTCGGAACCTGGTTGCATAAACTACGACCTCTACCAGGCGACCGGTGAGAAGTCACAGTTCATGTTTTTCGAGAACTGGAAGAGCATGGAAGATTTGGAGAAACACCGTGAAAGGCCCCACATGAAGGCGTACAGACAGAGAGTCGGTAGTCTTCTGGCAAAACCCACAGAAGTCACGCTGTTTGAAATGATCAGTGAGGCATAAGAGTTCGGTGAGATCCGCCGGATTGCGAAGGGACGCCGTCATGACGAACCTGCTGCAAGACCTCAATAAAGCGCTGAATACGCATTAAAGAATTCAGGAATTGAGGAATTGAGGAATTGAAACGAACTAATAGATCCAAGGATTAATTCCTGAATCACACAAATAAGAAAAAGCATTGGACGTATTGGCAGCCGTTGCATGATCCGGGCTGCTCGCTGCCGGCGGCTTTTGCCGGATGCCAACTTGAAAGATTCAATCCGTGCCCGATGAGAGTGTACTGCTCGTCAACCTGACTCCTGAAGAAATTCGGCATTCTGAGGATTTGCTTTCCCATTTTGATCTCGGAACCGGATCCATAGCGGTTCCGTCAATAGGAGATGCCGAACGATACTTCAAGCAGGGAGACCTTCTTCTGGTGATCCTTCGCGTGCGAGAGCATCAGAAAAGACCGGATCAGGACGTCCATCTCGTTAGACGCCTGCTTGGCCGATCCATACCCCTCTTAGTCCTCGTTTCTCCGGATCAGGCCACAAAAGCAAGAGAATACCTCCGTGCCGGTGCGGATGAATATTGGATACTGCCGTTGGATTCGACAGCTTTTCCTCCTCGCCTTGAAGTATTGCTCGAATGGGGGCAGTCTGCGTTGAGTGAAGAGTTTACTCGACGCCGGGAAACAAGTATGTCCAAGCCGCGTAAAACTTCATCCTTTTACCGTATGTATTACTTCTTCCGGAATCTCTTCACGTCTGCCGGTTCCCAAAAGACAACGCCGCCGGAACTTACTCTTCTCATAGCCAATAAATGGAAGAAGATACGCAGACTGGGTTTCGGGAGTCAGGCAGAGATTTGGCTCGTGCAGGAAGAGAGTGGAGATACGCTGTCAGTCGCAAAGGTGCCTCATTTCCCTCAAATGAACACCACATTCTTACGAGTGGCGGCTATCCTGAGGCGGATGGCGGGCCATCCCAACTCGGTGCAACTGAAAGAGGTCGTTAAGGAGGAAGGGAAAGTAATCATCATTCAAGAGTACATAGAAGGCCCCACCCTGCAGGACCTTCTGAATCAAGGGATGGAAGGGGTAAGAAAAGAAAAAGTCTTTTTAGAACTGCTGGAGGTAGTCGCTCACGCTCACGAACTGAACATCATGCATAGAGACATCAAGCCGGAAAACATTATTATTACACCCGCGGGAGTTTCCAAACTCCTGGATTTCGGCGCCGGTAAAGATCTCTCTCGTGAGAGTACAAGCGGTACATCCATCGGCACGCGTCCCTTCATGGCGCCGGAACAGATCATGGGAGAGAGCCGCCTGGCCAGTGATGTATGGTCCCTGGGTGTAATGCTTTATCTCCTTTCGACGGGATCGCTTCCTTTCTATGATGACAACCAAAAGATCCTCATGGATCTTATTCTTGAGTGCAATCCTGAGTCTCCGCGGAACCTGGAACCGGAACTGCCACTGCAACTGGAATCCATCATTCTCAAATGCTTGCAAAAAGATCCGAATCTGCGTTATTCGAATGCAGTGATACTGCGAGGTGAACTGAGGCGAGTTTTTCCCGCCTTCGGAGAGGGAAAAGTCCTGCCGCAGCCCTGATTCAGTTTTGTGGGAATCAGCGGCGGCGAGGGCAAATCAACCGAGCGCTCTTGCTCAAAAATAAGGAGGAATCAATGAATAAAAGGATTACGATACTTGCGCTGGTGAAGGCAAAGGAGGGGATGGAGGAGACCCTCAAGCAGGAACTTTTGTCCCTGGTCAACCCCACCCGGTCGGAACCCGGTTGCATAAACTATAACCTCCACCAGGCGACCGGTGATAAGACACAGTTTATGTTTTACGAAAACTGGAAGAGCATGGAAGATCTGGATAAGCACCGTGGCATGCCGCACATGAAGGCGATCAGACCGAAAATCGGCGATCTTCTGGCAAAACCGATGGAAGTAACGCTGTTTGAGATGGTCAGTGAGGCATGAGAGTTCGTTGAAATCGCCGGATTGTTAAGGGTTGATGTTCAAGCGGGAGGCCCTCACTGTTCGTCGGGGAGGACCTCCTGTATGCGTCCGATCTGGCCGTCAACCAGCCGCACCTTGGCCCCGCGGCGGATGGCAGGAGGAAGATGTAAGGGCTTCTCGAACTATTGAAGCTTATGTTGGCGAGTTAAACGGCTTTTGCAGAATGGCGGTTATCCGCTTCCGATGGAGCGGATAACCGCAAACATTGCCCCGATCATCTGAAGAAGGAAGAGGTAAATGTTGACTTGCTCAATGACTATTCTCCGCTCGGTTTCGCTTGGCGGGCCAATTTAAATAGACCGGTCCAGTATAAACAGCTAAATAAATTACCTAAAACTTAACTTTTCAATATATCAAGGATAAATTGTTTATGAAGTTTTAAGGGCGCAACACTTTTGCTAATTTTCATCTTCATCAAAGAGCCATGCCATGATGAAACAATGAATTCAGCCGTCTCTTGGGTGTTCAGCCCCTGAGAAATCTCATTTGCTTCTTTTGCCTCATCCAATAGGTGCTTATAGGTTTGGGCCATGTCCTCCACAGATGCCGCCAGCTTACTGCTAAAAGCTTGACTTAAATCTCCCATTTCCTGGGAAAGATTACCAATCGGACAGCCGCAGGTGTAATTCAATCCCGGAAAAAGATCGATAAAATAATCAAATATCTTTTCAATCCGCTTTAGGGGCGGTAGAGCTTTATCTTTAGCAATAGGATCTAGCATTCCTAGATACATGCTATTAAAAAAATCGATAGCTTGCAGGCCAAAGTCTTCTTTGCTTTTAAAGTAGAAATAAAAAGATCCTTTGGGCACGCCGGCGGCCTCGAGCACTTCCTGAATACCCGTATGGTGATATCCCTTGAGGTGGATGATCCGGGCACCGGCCTCAATAATTTTATGCTTTGTATCCTGCTTCATAAAAACTAAAAATTAACTTCTTCAGTATGTCCAAAGGAAATGGTGTTATCGGAAACCAAGACTTTTTTTAACTCAACCTTGACAACCGCAAAATTGGAAGGGTCGCCTGGAAGGTCTGAAAGAAAAGGAAATTTCTTCATTAACAATCCGAAGGCCGTTTGTGCTTCGACAGGATCTTTTACCAGGGTCGCGGTTCCGGTTCCCTTAATATATTTCAGCTTCGCCAGGTCTTTCCATTCGGGGCAGTCTTCATCAATGGCAAAAGCGATATTGCTGTTAGCTGCGATCTGCCCAATTTTTTGAGAATCTTTTCTCGTTACAAAATAGAGAATATTTTCCTTGTCGGCTGCCGCATAGTCAACACCCCTTACACAAGGCATCCCGGCTGAATCGACGGTGGCAATATGCACCAAGTTATGAGACCCGATAACTTCAACCATTGTTTCTTTTGCAGACATACTCAACTCTCCTCTCAATTAAAAGCCCAAAAAAAGATGGTGATCAGCCAAACCAGGTTGTATAATAGACCGGTCGTCTAGGTTTGTCAATAAAAATTTTGCCTGGCTGCCAATAATTAATTGACGGCCTAAACCACGGACATCGGCAGTGGTGGGGGGGCGTGGGGCTCCCGCCCCCACACCTTTGGCGAAGTAATACCGAGTTACGTTCAAGATTGAACTAACTAAAAGAGCGGGGGACTTTCCCCCGCGCCCCCGGGATTTCTGCCACACGCCCAAGCGCGTGAGGCAGAGCGCGGCACCCCGCGGGGCGTGGAGATCGGCGCAGCGTTCCCCGCTGGGCGCCACCACAGCGCCGCTCCTAAATGGCCCTGCAATGGCTAAGTTGGGGGCAACTCGCACTTTCTTTGTCATTCATTGGCACCACCTTGAACGCAAATTGGTATAACATCGTTGCTGAGCGCATGGAGTTTATCATTGTGAATACCACTTCGTTCGGGTGCCAAATTGCCGATACCACGTTCCGGTAAAAGAGGTGAAACCAGGATTGAAAGAAATGCTTGTCGAGTTGTGCAATTGGCTCGACATAACGATCATTGGGGATGCTACTTCGGCCACCGTTGGCCTTGCGCAGGGAATGGTAAGTCGAAAGACACTGTTTGTAAGCGCTGACCCAATAAGAAAGTGTCTCCTTATTCTGCTGTGCATTTTGCCGAATTGAACTGGAAGGACCTCCACACAGCTCCCGGACATTGAGGAGCATTATTCCGGTTTATTTGCCCAGCTGCTATCTTCAACAGCATTGACGGTAGTGGCTTAAAAGAGTGTCAAGACTATCGACGGTTATAGGCTTAATGAGGCTCCCGTCAATGGCCAAATGAGGGTATTTCTTCAACACCGCTTCCGCATACTCCGGCGACCCTGTCATAAGCAATACTGGCATGTTCTGAAAGTTGGCATCACGTCTGATTATTTCCAGAGTTTCCAGACCGTCTACAAAAAATACCAGCATGTCCAACAGTATCAGATCGGGCAGTTCTCCTTCGCTTGAGCGAAGTGCATAAAGCAAATCTTTTCCACTGAATGCACTGGCGCATATTGTGGCCCGATACCCGGCACCTTCCAGCGTCCTTTGCAGAATCTGAAGTTCTTGCTAGTTGTCACCGCAAAATGCGATTTTCAGAGTCGGCTTCAGGAATTCAAGCCTGTCCAAACATGGGATTCCCGCTTGCTTGTTGCAGTCCATCAGATTGACTATAGTCTGTCGGAGTTCATCCATATAAAAAGGCTTTGAAATGAATGCGTGAACTCCCATCCTCATGGATTCCCGTTTTAGCTGCAGTTCATCGCATCCGGTGACCAGGACAAAAGGAGTTTCCGGATGCATGGATGAAACGTAGCGGAAGAGATCAAAGCCGGTTTCTCCAGGCATATTGAAATCCGAAACGACCACGTCATACCGGGAACATTTTAGATTATTGCGCGCTTGTTTCGCACTTACGACCACATCAGGTTCGAAGCCAACTAGTTCCAGATATTCACCCACCAGGCGCAGAAAATCTTCGTCATCATCAACTATTAGAATTCTTGCTATGGCTTTTCATCCTTTCATTGTGAACCGCAATCCCGGGTGAACAAGCTGGGGAAGGCGGCAGTCCGCTGCGATTGGATCAAAGTACGTTGGAGCACTTGGAAATCCAATCTGAACGCAAGAGATACTGACCGACGTACCCACCTCCGATTCCATTAAATTCAGGAACTGTCCGAGGATCGATTTAGCAGGCACACCCTAGAGAACATGAGACATATTAAAAGCAACTAAGATGCCAGGTTTTAAAATGGTCTCGGTCTTTGATCCATGCCGACAGAACCGGAGTGGATCGCAGGCTTTCACCGGCAGTAGTGTAGGGAATTTCATACAGTCAAAATTTTCAGTACTTGAGAAATAGGCAGAGGTGACTCTGTGCCAACCCTATATTTCAAGTTATCTCTCCTCCTTCTCGATCGGAAGGGTGTCGTCTAAAATATTCTCATTCTCGAATCATATGTGACCCAAAGTCCATCTGGGCGGTCCCTAAGATCGGCAGGATTCATTCACATCCCGACGATTCGAGCGACCGCTCTCTATTCAATCTTCCGGTTCAGACAAATGGAGCGGATGGTTTCAAACTGGCCCTGTACCTCATTTCTTGCAGGCTGGAGGGGACAGACGCCCTCATTGTCCATACCCAACACGACGAGATAGCCAGCGAGGCCGGAGATGGCATAGAGGATCAGGTGCTGGCGATAGTGAAGAGGTCAATGGAGGCAGCATTCGAGCAGATCATTCCAGAGGTCCCGTTTGTGGCGGAGATCAGAGTGGCTGAGGCAAAAGCCTTCTCCTTTAGATGAGGTAATTCATGATAGACATTTGAGTCTCATCGGACTCCGGCCAAGGGCATCAAAACGAGCGGGTATAAATCGATGAGTAGATGGATCACAATGGGCGCGACCAAACTTTTTCTCCAGACATAAATCAGGGCCACAATTATGCCTGAGATGCAAATGGTTACCATAGTAGGGAGTCCCTCATAGCCATGTCCCAGGGAAAATAAAACCGATGAGATTATGACTGAAGCTGAGAGGCTGCCTGTGATACGGCTGAAGCGAAGCATAAGGTAGCCCCGAAAAATAGTCTCCTCTGCTATCGCAACTACTATTATCAGGACGCATACCAGCAAGATTTCCTCAGGACCATTGAAGGCCAGAAATTTAGGCAGACGGTTCATATGGGACGACAATCCAAGGTGTTGAAAACCTTTTTCGATCAACGACACGCAAACCATCAAGGGCAGGAATAACCCAACGCCCAGGGCGGCTTCTTTTTTCATTCCATCGAATTTCCACCCTATGTTTGTGAAGGGTTCGCCGTTTTGCCAAAGAAAGAAGGCGATCAGGCTTATATATGCAAGGTCATTGAAAATGAGTGAGCATGACAAAATCGGAAAGTGTGGGTTTCCGCCTTCTAAAGTAAAAAAGGAGACTATCATCGAAGGCACCATAAAAAAAAGGAAGACAAGGACCTCAAAAAGGTCTCTTTTTCGATCAGTTCCGAGATTTGGGATATCCAAGATTATCCTCCTTCGGAAAGGATAAAGTGTCTCAATTTCAGGAGTGCGGCCAGTGGCAATATCATGAGACCGCCCGACGGGTCCGTTCAATTATCTTATGTGGAGGGATAACAAGCAAGGAATGTACCCGTGTGCGAATCCAGATAATCCTTGTGCGACCTTTTCACAATAACCTGACAGATCAAAGTAGTCGTGTTTTCAGAAAGCGATATGCCCGCCAGTCTGAAGAAACCGGTGTGAAGATCATGTCGGAACAATTCCTTGGCGGCGGCATTGAAGCAGGTTTTTCCAGAGTTAACAGATGAAGATCACGTTTGTGGGTCACATACACCAAGGGCACCGCTTGAGAAGTTCCCATATAGCGCTAATGCTGGTCGTTCCGGTTAGGAGCATGGTAGCCAAACCGATAAAACTGATCAGGCCGCCAATGTAGAAAATCTCAGTTATTGTGCATGGCTTCAAACCTTTGCAGTAAACGAAACCAGGATCGTTCCCGCTTTTTTGGTCAACAGGATAGCAACCATCAGTGTACTGTCTCCTGAATACCCAAATACATGATTGCCCTCGTATGAAACCCTGGTCTTCGGACTTAACTTGCTTCCTATGAGAGATTTCCTCAAAAGCCGGGCAACCTTTGCCATCTGCCTGGTCGCCACGCTTCCAGTTCTCATGGTAAGGGCTACAGCCAATTCGTTGATCCCTACACGGCCCAAACCGGTCGAAATCTACCTGCCGGTGGAGATTGTGCCCTGTCCGGTGTTTCCACGGGATATCAACTCGTCATTGCTGGTAAAGGTTACAGCCTATGCAGCAGTCCCCCGATGCACAAAAAAAATTAACCCCGACATAACCGCATCCGGGCGCAGGATCACTCGCCGCGATCACTATCATCTGATCGCCCTCTCACCTGACCTGGCGAAGGGCTTCACATTCGGCGACCGGTTTCGTCTGGAGGTTGGCGAGAAACGCTACTTTGTGGAGTACAGCGACAAAATGCCGGATCAGCATCGGGAATCTATTGATTTTCTGCTCCCATCCGTCAAGCTGTGTAACGTATTTGGCGTCAAGACCGGCAAGTTGAGTCTTATTAAAAAAACCGATGTCCGGTAGATCACGATGTCTTGCGTATTAATCCAGCTATAGCTTGCTTGCCGCAGCGATTCATGAGGAGACCATGATTCAGGCAGGCAAAGCTCTCCTTATGATGATTCCTCCTTTTTGGATTCGGTCTTCGATCGCTTTCTTTTCTCTTTTCAATGACGGCTTTCACCATTCCAGCTATTTCGGCGCCGGTAAGAGCGTCCTTTAGAAGGAAGTGGTCCGCCCCGTATTTTTCTGCAATTTTTCGGTATTCGGGAAGGTCGTAGCTGGTGAAGACGCTAATGACTAAGTTCGGATCGTGGCCTTTGATCTCGCGTGTCAGTTCGAGACCATTTTTCCCAGGCAGCCGGATGTCCATGAAAACGACGTCCGGCGAAGACTGATTGATTTTCGTTAAAGCGTCCAACCCGTCAACGGATTCATCGACTGATAGCGACGGGATGTACATCTTAAGGATTTCTTTGAATGAACGTCTGAAGAAGTCGTTATTTTCTAAGATAAGTACCGATGACATTTCCTGCCTCCACTCTTGCCCCGCCAGGCGATATGATCAGGCGTAAAATACCTGCAACTCCTTACCACACTCTTCACATCGCTTTTCCCAAATCTTGACCGTCGGAACTCCGAGCAATTTGCCTGCCCATGCGACAAAGCTGGTGAAGGGCAGCTTGGATTGGACATTCTCACTTCCACATTCCGGATACTTCGCTTTTACTCGTGGATCTTGAATAAGCATGGCTCTACCTCCCCTTTTGCTGAATGATGTCGTTGGCGATCTGAATTTTGATCAGTCGTTTTGAAAGTACATGCTGGCTTGGATTATCACATGTATTCATATATGTAGGCAGGAAGCATCATTTCAGCGGCGGGAAGATGTCTGGCCCAGTGAGTCTGCAAGAAGAGATGCAGCTTTGAATTTACGTTGGCGTGGACGTGTGTGAGATTATAACAGAAGACGGTTAGATGGATCGGATGCGTGCGATCCGGATGGGCAGCCCATCAAGGTTCACAAATGTGGTGGACATGGAAAGGTTGATCGGTGCTATTGTGCAGTCAATGTTCAGCAGAGCTGTACGTAACAAATCACTCTTTTCCAGTCCGCCCTGTTTGGGACAGCTCCAACCCATATTCTTTCATTTTGGCATAGAGACTCTTGCGGTTAATTCGCAGAGACGCAGCAGTGCGTCCTCTGTGCCACCGGTTCCGCACAAGGCATTTTTCCAGGATTTCCTTTTCATGGGCCTTGAGCATTTCAGCAAGGCCCAGATTCTGTTCGGGTTCATCCGGTTTTGATTGGTCGTTGCCTTTAAGATTGAACTTCTTGATCGCCAGGTAGCGCTGGAGGATATTCTGAAGTTCGCGTACGTTACCGGGGTAATCGTATTTATAGAGTGATTCCAAAACCCAACCGGGAAGAATGGAGGAGTCATCGTTGCCGGTGTACTCCCGAACATAATTTTCAATAAGAAGCGGGATATCTTCGCGTCGCTCCCTCAGTGGAGGGATATCGACAGCTATGATATCGATTCGAAAAAAGAAATCTTCCCTCATCCTGCCGCTGTTGACCATTTCGCGAAGATTGCGGTTGGTTGCAGAGATCAGGCGAAAGTCAGACTTCCGGGTTCTGTTGTCGCCTACCGGAAAGTAAGTCCCGCCGTCAAGTGCTCTTAGCAGCTTTACCTGCATATCAAGGCGCAATTCTCCGACCTCGTCCAAAAACAAGGTGCCTCCATGCGCCCTATCCAGAAAGCCCTGAGAATCCGTTGCCGCACCCGTAAACGCGCCTCTCCTGTGCCCAAAAAACTCGCTTTCGAGCAGGTTTTCCGGAATCGCCCCGCAATTAACCGGGACAAATTCTTTGCCTGCCTGTCTGCTGTGTTCGTGAATCGCCTGGGCAACCAGCTCCTTACCGGTACCCGACTCACCATACAGTATCACCGGGGCCTCGGAAGCCGATGCCCGCAGTATGTATTCATAAACCTCCTGCATCGACTTGCTCTTTCCGACTATCTTTCCGAAACGGAACCGGTCTTTGAGAAGAGCGCGGAGGCGCTGGTTCTGCCTTGCCAGTTCATCGGAACGTACCCGGCGATTTTTTTCCCTCATCCTGGCCTGGGTGACATCTTCGATAAAGCCGTCGAGATGAGTCACATGTCCATGGATGTCGGCGACTGCCCGAATGCTCAGCGAGCACATGATAAGGCCACCGTCCTTGCGGCGAAGCTCGGTTTCGAACCTCGTCAGACCGGCCTTTCCCTCTATGGCGGCAAGTATTTCAGATCTGCGGTCGGGGTGATGATAAAACTGGCTTTCGATATCCTGAATCGACCTCGTGACGTCCTCAGCGTCATCATAGCCAAGCATCGTTGCGAATGCATGGTTAACCAAAAGAAAGGTCCCTTCCAGTGATGACTGAAAAATCCCAAGAGTGGAGTTCGCAAAAATGCTCTGAAATCTGTCAGCCCGTTCTTCCAGCTCTTTTAATACCACCCGTTCGATTTGCACGATGCCGGCCATAGCGTTCACCTCCGGTCCCGAGTTTTACCGGGCCAAATAGTACTACTCCGACATTTATGACCGACTCTTCGAGAGATGCAGAAGAATTGATCTTGTTATCTGACGTCTGACATCCGGTAGAGAAGGCATTTTCTGATTCCTTTGTTTTTGGCACCACCGT
>Ga0187862_10001516_pt1 | contig 24414 bp, 23 predicted proteins | sample June2016WEW_10_1_FD_133003 | JGI IMG/M metagenome (GOLD analysis project Ga0187862, IMG submission 133003) | Peatland microbial communities from SPRUCE experiment site at the Marcell Experimental Forest, Minnesota, USA - June2016WEW_10_150 | ecosystem: Environmental > Terrestrial > Soil >...
CAGACCGTAGATATGATTGGGACTGACCGTCGCCACCAACCGGTCTTCAGGCGTCACGCCGTAGTTGGCGATGATGGAAACGGTTTCGGCAAACAGGTTGCGGACTGTCTTGGTCCACATGCGGGGGGCCCCGGTGGATCCTCCGGTGAACAGGCGCACCCACTCCGAATTGCTCGTCCTGGTGGCCAAGGACTCCGCAGAGACCCAGCGTTCAGCGCCCGCCGCGAGTTGGAAGCAACGGACACCAGCGGGCGCCGGCAAGGGGTTATCGGTCAGTATCGTTTGGAAACCGGTCAAGCACCGCAATTCCTCCAAAACCGGGAGCCTGAAGGCGTGAGGTACAACCATCGCCGGACCGCCGGCCAAAGCGCTCAGTAGAGCAGCGGCAATCACAGCCTTGTCCTGAGCACAAAGGCAAACGGGCGGCCCGTCGGCGCCGAGTCCCAGGGAGGACCTCAAATGGGCCGCCATGGCGTACAGGGCCGCATAGGTGGTCCGGCCGATGACAAACTCCTTTTGAGGCCATCGCGGTCCGGCCAGCAGCCGGCCGACCAACGAATCGAGCGCGGCCTCGCTGCATCTGCCCGGGAAGGTATCCATGGACCTATCCACCTCTCCATTAAAATAGGGGGTATTTTATATGGGCCGTAATCGAATTGTCAACCTGGTTGCCAGGCAAGCCATTGATCCCGGCCAGCGCTGCAATTTCAGGTGTCCATATTGTTATGTGCCCTGGAAGTCGCCAGCATGCGGAGCGCGTGCCCCGGCCGGCAGTCAACCGAACGTCCGATGAGTTCAGATAGGGGTCGGAACACCAAACCCTTGCGCGGAATTCCCGAAAGAATCGCCTCCACTTCCGCCAACCACTGCGAGACGTTCTGCCGAGGCACCGGCAAATGGTCGTGCAGCATAATGATATCATCGGGACGCGCCCGCCCGAGGATGCGCTCGGCCATGCATCCGATGGAACGGTTGCCGCGGTCCAAGGCCCGGCAGCTGAAGGTCACCGCCACCAGCCCCAGCCTTGCCAAAACTTTAGCCAGCCCTGGATAGGTGATGCCCGCCGGTGGTCTGAAGACCGTGGGCGTCACCCCCAAATTCTCGAGCACACACTGGGCCATGAGGATTTCCGCGGCGATTTTTTTGGACCCTCTGAAAGCTACGAGGGAATCGTGGCGAAACGAGTGGTTGCCGATGGTGTGACCGGCATCGAGGATGGCCTGGATCAACTCAGGATAGGCTGCGGCTCGTTGTCCGACAACAAAGAAGGTGGCCGGCGAGTCATGGGCCGCCAGCAGGCGTAACAGGTGCGGGGTGGTGGCCGGATCGGGCCCGTCGTCAAAGGTCAGGGCCACGACCCTTTGCCCTGTGCAGCCGCGGCTGATGATCGGCACATAAAAGCTGAAACGGTACAAAAAGGGGGCAACCATACACAGGAACAGAAAGAGGACGGCTGGAATTAGCACCAACCGCAGATCGACCAGTGCCATTCCCAGAGCGCAAACCAGCGCAGCCAAACTAATTTTTTGCCCGTTTCTCAAACTTGCCATCGCCGCCGCCTTACCATTTCAGCATACTCCGTGATCCGCGACCGGAAGGTGAGTGCGGTGCAGTGCAGTGCTAAGCTAATCAGAAGATGGCGATCAATCATCTCGGATCAGTTGCACGATTCTCATCCTCTCGGGTTACTCGCGAACTGACCGTTCACCCCTGCCTTACACAATACTGCAGTTCTCAAGTTTCCCCACTTCACCAAACAGCCTTGTCGATGCAGGACAGCCAGCATTTCGGCCATCTCAGTGGAGACTGAGATCGATAGCTCGAAACGTCCATGTAGCGGCAAAGACATTGCTTGTGCTGTTGAAATCCTCTTCTCGTACATCAGGGCTAAACGGCGGTAGGCCAAGTGAGAATAAGGGAAAAACCGAGGACGTCCTCCACCGTTCGCTTCGGCTCTTGCTTGGGTGTTCCATCTGCATGAAGCTATATACCGTGCTTGATTCAAATAATACAGTCACCTTATCGTCATGTGTCTAACTGATATAATCACAATTATATATATTTGGATCACGCCGATGCTTTGAAAACCTATAATTCATTAGAAAACTTACTTAGCACCTGCGTCTTCTAATATTCGGCACATCTCTTCTCGTTTATTATGTATAGCATACCAAAGAGCATTATGTCCTTCTTTATCTAGTAGATTAACATCAGCTCCATGATGTATCAAAATGTTAAAAGTAGAATCATACCCGTATTCTATTGCATACATCACTGCTGTCCTTCCATCCTTATCTTGAGTATTTATGTTTGCCCCTTTCTCACAAAGATATTTTACTATCTCACTGTGGTTATAGTACGCGGCTACCATCAATGGAGCAAAGCCATTCCTGTCCTTCCCGTCGATGTCCATCCCTCGTTTTATATTTTCTTCGAGCTCAGTGATATTTCGATCTTTAACATTACCCTGCAAAACTTCTGTTGCGCATCCGCCTAGTGCAATGAGTATATGGAGAGCACAAATACAACCGAAAACGGGCGCCAGTTTTTTCCCGAACATGAGAGTCTCCTTTCCCGTCTTAAAGATTGATCATGGTTTCCACACGCAAGCCCATCCGCTAACATATCTCCATTATTAGAAAGGCTCACAGCGATGGCCTTTAATCCCAATTCAATGCAATATGCGGACATTTGTTGCTCAGAGTCCTACCATCAACTGCTAGTAGAATCTCGCCATCTATTTATCCGTTTGGCATCCTTATTTATATCCTGATTATTCACCTACTTACGTAAAGAATTATGCTATCCAAGTGTTATGGACTAGACTGCTGCTGACATCTGACATAGCTTTTGAAGACAGGATCTTTTAAAAAGCTCTCAACTGCGAGATGGATTGCATAAGCCATAGCATGATTTACTACACCACTTCCTGATTCGCCGACGTAGATATTAGTGTAATTTATATCTGGAATGTTAATTCGAATTTTGCAAGTTGCACCAAAGGACCATCCTTCAGTTAGCTTCATTTCTTCAAAAAAAACTATTATTTTATTACCTATGCTTTCGCTAACTTTTATGTTACTTGCGATAAGCGTACTTTCAATATCTTTTGCAATATAATCTGTTAACTCCTTAGGTACAATATAGAACCTGAAATCGCCAGTACTATACTTCTCACCACGTGTCTCGCCATTTACTATTTTTAGTGATTTGGTCCCTGGGCATTCACCGTCAACTGATAAATCAGTCGCTCTAGTTTCTAATTTACTGTTCACAAATTCAGGGTCCAGTGATTTAGCGACCCTTTTATCTATATTCGTAGCGCAACCTAAAAGAAGATGGGTAATGGTATATATAATACAAAAGCCTATAACCCTTCTCATTTCTAATCCTCCACTATACGGGTGCCGTACATCCATCTAGATTTTATGGCAGGGAGCCTGCCTTATCCTGGAATAATGCATCAACTTCTGCGCTATGCATCCAAACTGCATGTCGAGATCGGATATATAATTGATATACTCGTCAGGTCTCCTAAGTTCGCCGGAACAGCCTTATCGATATAGTCAGCCATGATTTCGGCCATATCGGAGGGGAGGCTGCGATCGGTTGATCCGAACGTCCAGGCAGCGGCAAAGACATTATTCGTGCTATTGAAATCCTCGTCTCGAACAACTTTCTGGGTCTCTGCATCCACCAGCGTCATGCGTATGTACATATAGGAACTGCCGGCCATCGGCCCTACCCAAAAACGAACCTCAAAACCCGCGATCCTCATGTCGCTCACCTTGATTTTTACGAGGAGAGCCGGTTTTCCGTAGGTCTCATTGCTATTGGCTGGCTAGACTCTCTCATACTTGTTCCTCCCGCGCAAGGAAGCGATCAAGGTCAATTGACAATTCTTCAGGGCCTCTTCGTAGTCCTTTTTCAGAACAGGAGTCGTTTCTACCTCACAGACAATAATCTGGCCATATGGCTTTTCCAGGACAGCCACAGTTGGAGCTTGAGCAGCACGCTCACTCTCTTTGCCACCTTGGTCGGTGGCAGCCGCCAAGTGCGACGACTATAAGGAGAGCAAGAATACAACCAAAAACAGGCCCTACTTCTTTCTGGATCATGAGAATCTCCTTTTACTTCTACATAGATTCGGATTTCACACTGAACAGTCATTCGTTCACATGCTCGATGCTTCACCGAAATGAACCTCATGTCAACCGTTATTTCCAATTCCCCGAGCATCTACCCGCCAATTTATGTACACATGCACGGCCTCTTCCAGCATATAATTCCCATTACTGCCAAACTCTCGATTTCCGGATCAGAGCAAAGCACAGCAGGGACGTCTCAATTTCGTTCGATTCTAACAGCGCATAACCACAGCATATCCCCCTTGGCGCCCGAGGGGGCCATATTGATCACCTCGTAGCCGCACTGCGTCAGCACCGATTGAATCCGCTCCGCCGAGCGCGAATGGGTCTCTACACCGCTGAGCTTATTTCTAAGGCCGTCAATCCACCAATACCACCTCATGCGGCGCTTGGGCACCATAACGGCCCGAATCGTCAGCGATGCGCCACTGACCAGGTTCGCATGCAACCGCCGCAGGGTGAGAGTTAATTGGGAGTCGGATAAGAAGTGCATCATATCAAGCATAAAGGCCCCGTCCGCACCCTCGGGCGCTGGAGGTAAATCGGGTGCGCGACCTTTGACAACCTGGCCACGGGAGCCTAACGTCATCGAGGCCACGCGGGCCCGGTCGGCCGCCGGTTCGATCCCGTAGACCCGGGCCGTGGGATAAGTCTCGGCCAGCCAACAGGCCGGCACGCCGTAGCCGGTGCCAATGTCCAGCAGTGTCCCGGGCAGGGCCGCAAAACGAACAATGCCCGGCAGTTCGGCAAACATGGGGTCGAACCGCAACTTAAATCGAGCGAACATGCGGGCATAAGTGTTCATCCAGCGATAGCGCGCCAAGACCCTTGCCGGCAGGTCATCCGACTGAACGGCCGGCGGCATGGGCTTTTCGAACAGCCGTTTGAGCAACGGCGGTAAAATCAGGAATGTCCCCATGGCCGAATAGGATATCGCCAGCAGTGAAGTAATCCCTGCGCTCTTAAGGAGGGTGTGACGCGATATGGCCAGCACGCCGAAAGCGATCATGGTGCTGGCCGAATTCACCAGAACGGAGGAACGAATCAATGGGAAGTATGGATGGGAAGCGCGCCCGTAGCGCTGATATGCGGTTACAATGTAGAGGGAAAGTTCGACGCCTTCGCCCAGGATGATGATAGTGAGCACCAAGGCGGGCAAATCCATCGGCAGGCCCAACAAACGCAGGGTCCCCAGGGTGCATGCCATGGCAAAAAGAACCGGCGCCAAAGCGATCAGGGACAAGTAGAGATCCAGAAAAGAAACCAGCACTGTCAGCACCACAATGGGAACGATGGTTGCGACCAGTTTCAAAAAGGTGTTGGAAATCATCTCGCCCAATCGACGCGCAAACAGATCCGGCTCGAAAATACCAGCCAGGGCGCTGTATCGAGCATAAAAATGCTCACCGGGATAATCAGGAGGCCGCGCCAGGCTGGCGATCTGCCGCCATGGGTTTGAGCCCTGGCCGGCAGAAATCCCCAGAAGTGCGAAATCATCGGCGGGAATCCCTTCAGAACTCGTCCCTGGATAGGAGTCAGCCAAAGTGCCGCGGAAAGGATCGAAGGCTTCCGGCGTAAACCCCGCTTGACCGCCAGCCTCCTGTAGCGCGGCCATGACCTCCGCGATGCGTTCCCGGCTCCAGAAGTGTTTCCATGACGCCAGGTTGGCGGCGCTTCGTTGGGGACCCGGAAAGACCATTGCAGGTAAAAATGCCTTTTCCAGCACGGTGGGGTTGGGGTCTGCTTCCAACAAGGACAATAGTTGATCGCCCTTGTCTTGCAAGGCCTCAAGGCTGGGGGCCTCGGCCATCAAATAGACCTTGCCGAAAATATTGCCCCATACAGTCAGCATCAACTGTTCTGCAGACTGAGTATCCCGGCTTACGGTGTTCATTTTGCTCAGACTTATATTGAAATCAGGCCTGGCGAAGAAGGCCATTACGATGAAAAAGACCAGCGCGGCAAGAGCCCCCTTGGAGCCGAAAGAAAAGAGACGCTCCGCAAGCGACGGCAGCGGCCGCCAACACTCCCGCGAGGCCCTAAGCGACGGGAAAACATGTGGGAAAATCAACTGAATAAACAGGAAAGAGAAAAAGTGGCCCAGAGCGGCGAACAAGCCGAGCTGAGCAAAAATCGGAAAACCGGAAAAGATCAGGGCCCCAAAGGCGCACATGGTGGTCAATGTAGCCAGCAGACTTGCGGACCGAACCTCGTGGGCTGCCTCTTTGCCGGAGGATCCGTTGGGGCGATCCATAAACAGAAAGAAGGCAACCCCGTGATCGACCGTAATGGAAATTATAGCACCGCCGAAACCCAATACCATCAAGGAAATGGACCGGTAGATGAAGGTCATGACAAAAAGGGCGACGACCGCGCCCGCCATTGCAGGCAGCAGGGACAGAAGTCCGATCAGGGGCCTTGGAAAAGAGAGCAACAGCAGAACGGCGACCCCCAGGGTCGTGAACCAAAGCGCGTATTGCACATCCCCGCGCACGATGACCTCGTTGTCGAGAGCCGCACGATAGGCCCCCACAGGGGTCAGCGTAACCCGGGCGCCGCGCCGCTCAAAGACCGGACGCACCCGTTCGGCTACCTGATCTACTGCCTGCTCCAGTTGGCGGGCAAGGGTCGTGTCGGTTCCCGAGCCGGCCGGCACAGCCGTCACCAGCAGATGGCGGCCGTCACTGGAAATCAGATGTCCCTTATAAATGCGTGCGTTGGTGGTGGGGGCCAGGTACAGCAGGCGGCTCAAAACCAGATCCTTGAGGCCAAGCGGGTCTTGGGCAATGGCGTCCGCCTGCCCGATGCCATCCATTTGGAGCAGGCCTTTCTGAATGGCCTTCATGCGCAGGGCGATCTTCTCGGGCGTCAGCCGCGGTCGGACCTGTTCCTCAAGAGCCTGGGCTGTGAACAGCATCGGCAGCCTCTTCACCACGGTCTCCATCAGTCGCGGCAAACCCTTGGCAACCGCCTCCATGCCCACGCTTCTGAATATCCCGCTCTCCCTGAGCGCCTGTTCAGCTGCCTGGCCGCACTCCACAAGAAGATCCGGATCCTCGCGGTCCAGCCCAACGTCAATCGTCAATTGGTCCTGGAGAGGGTGGTTCGAAAAGAGGTGCATAGCATCTCTGATGACTGGGTCATTTTGGGGGAGCGAGGAGACGATGTCGGTGTCAATCCGGATTCGCTGCCAGCCTATGGCGGACATTGCGGCAGCCGCAACTAGCACAATGAGCAGCAGGGGTAGATTGGTACGTGTAGGTTTCATTTACACTTACTCTATCGAAAGCATCTTTTTATCTTTCCCTAAGTGTCTCAATTATGCTCTTTGTTAGGGAAAGGCGTCTTGATCATTTGTCGTCTTTTTTGAAATATGGACTTTGTGGTTCGGCGCTGGTTTCACAAAATCATCCACAGCAGCACTGCTAAGCAAGCCAAATGCACCGCAATCAGCGCTGCTTTGTGGCAGTTATACCACTCGTTAAGCTTTTGGATGCGCCGCAGTCCACCGCACAATCGCCTGAATTGGTCCAACTTGCGGAGGCGCAGGTTGTCCGAAGCCGCATTGCTCTGGAAGGCAAAGGATGGATAACAGGCGAAGAGTCCGTCTTTTAATTTCCCCAGAATAGCATCGAACGGTGTCCCGCACCACGGTTTTTGAACCAACTTCTCGGCGCAGGAGCGATTGAGGGCATAGGCATGGGCTAGGCACCGGTAGGCCACTTTTCTTACCGCCGAAGACTCAGTGGCGCGACTCTTAGTTACCATGCATCCTAAAAAGAGGATTTGCCATTCCGGCTGCAGCCGGAGAAAAGACAACGCGGCCTCAAGTCGCGCAGAGCTAAATCGTTCGAAGATGACATCGTCCTCGAAAATCAGTATATGGCGGGCACCGTCGGCCAATCCATTGCGGATACAAGCCATGTGAGACGCATAGATGCCTTGCTCGGAGTCTGTGGGATGGCGATCGACGCACATGTAAGTCATCCGGTCGGCAAGGCCTACGCGCGCGAACTGCGCGACGGCCTGCGCGCGCCGGTCGGGGCGCTCATTCAGAGAGATGCAGCAGATATGATCAAAAAATGACCACACGTCGATGGCAGGGTCCTGGCTCATTTCATTCCGATCTGTGCGCTCAAAGAACTTGATTCTCTGAGCTGTGTTGGCTAATATATTTGCCCGGTCGCCCGCACAAATACCTAAACGAGTCCTATTGATCCATGCAGAAACTTGTCGCCAAACTGGCCGCCGTGCCATTTATCCGCAAAGCCCTGGCAGAGAATGCGGATTTGAGTGCCTTTAAAGGAAAGCCCTCTTTAGAAGTGGTGCTGGGGGTTTCGGCCATCCTTATCAGCTATGTGATTTGTTGGCCGGTCATCACCTTTTTGAGCGCGGCGGCGATTTACTTCCAGAAGCCCGCAATCATTATGGTGGGCGGACCATTGGCCTACGTCCTCTCTCACTTGGTGTTCATGCTAGGCATGTATCTGGCCGGCGCGCACTACTCACTCATTTTTCTGCGCTGGTTGACCCGCGTGACCATGCTCAAGCTGTTCAAGCGCTACCCCGATGCGGTTCCCCCTGTTTGATTAAAAGATGGCTGATTCGTGTATCCCACGACCGAGTCATCGATCATAGACCCAACTCAACAAGCACCCTTGCGCTGCAGCAATACTGCAAGATTTCTGCGATGAAACCAAACAATACTGATCGCAGTGATCAGGACGGCGGCTAACGCCAACGGTTCATGGCCCCAACGCACCCAGGCGAACCCGGTCACGGTGGCCAGGATACCAAACGAACCCAAAAAAGAAATCCGGGTCAGTGTGAAGATCGTCAGGTAGACGATCAGGGCCAGCCCGGTTCCCAGCGGCAGCAGCAGCGCGTAAAAACCCAGATAGTTGGCCACTCCCTTGCTGCACGGCCAGCCGTGGAAGAAAGAGAAGTGGTTGCCGAGGATCAGCGCTAATCCTGCCCACGGCGTCAGGACATCGGCCCAGAAGTGTCCGGCCAGCAACGCCACCCCCATGGCTCGCCCAATATCCAGCACCAGCACAAGGCCCGCCAGCGGCCATCCTGCCTGGCGATAGACATTTGTCACGCCGGCGTTGCCGCTGAAGTGAGTCCTTGGATCGTCCTTGCCGAGCAGGCGGAAAAGGAGAATGGCGAAGTTAATCGACCCGGCCAGGTAGGCGCACAACATGCCCAAAAGAAACACCATGGCGGTGGTCATCGCGTGTGCCCCTTAAAAAAATCCCAGACGATGCGTGCAGCGTTGAAATCTCGGAGAGGGTCCTGGGCATCCAACTTGGCCGTAAAATACGGGCCAGGCCAATCATGGCCCCACCCTTCCAGTGTATAGAGCACCACATTCGCTCCAGATGTGCAATCCTGCCAGGTGGTGATATGTACCTTCCCTTGGCGTTCATCCCGTGTAACGCACGCCATAGAGCATCCGTTGCGCCTGGTCCATATGGCCAACGAGCGCTTCACCGGCCAGAATTGCCGTGTACTCCCATGTGCGCGACTCGTGCCGCCATCAAAAGGAACATTCGCATCGGCCAGCCCGTGCATGGCGAGTAGGGGCATAGGGCAGACCGGATCGGGAATTACCCATTCCGGAGCCTTGTTGTCTTGCCGACCGCCGGCGGTGGCTGCCAGGGGCGCGACGGCCGCCAGCAAATCACCACGCTCGGCGGCAAAACGATGGACCATCATGCCGCCGTTGGAAAAGCCGGTCATGTAGATGCGACGGCGGTCAACAGCCAGACTGGCGCAAGCGTCCTCAATGACCTTGGTCAGGAAGCCCACATCATCGATACCATCTGCGGCCGCCTTGCCGCAGCAGTGCCCGGCATTCCAGTGCTGAAGAAACCCAAGAATGCCGATGCCATTGGGGTAGACAACGATAAAGTCCTCCTGATCGGCCAAAGCGCTAAACCCGGTGAAACGTTCCATCCCCCTGGCCGTGTCAAAGGCGCCGTGTATGACCACCACCATGGGCAGCGGCCGGGCGGAATTGTAGCTGGGCGGCAGATGTACGCCATAGGTGCGCCGGAACCCGTGAAAGCGCACATCCACTTTGGCTTCATAGGTGGCCGCCTGCCCGGGCGGCGGCAAAGCTGGAGTGAAGGCGCACAAGACCATGCTGGCCAGCAGGCTCAAAATCCGTGCGCCCCTGGCAAAGCGCCATTTGCACGGCCCGAGTCTGATCTCAGACAGCTCCGTGTCGCGATTCCGGCCGCTCACCACAATTCTCGCAGTGGAACAATGCGCACCAATTCATCCTACGCCGCATACCAAGGTGACCAAATGATCTTCCACCGTTTGATGGACGACCGTTGCCGCCGGACCGTCGTTGATCCGGACAGAGCTCTGCTCCGCCTCAATAGTGAGCAGATGGGTTCGTGCCCAGGCATCGGCCAGATTGATGTTTAACATCTTGGCGACAGCTTCCTTGGTGGTCCATACCCGCACAGCCGCGCCGACCGGCCCCAGCGCCGAAGCCCTGACGGTTTCCTGTTCGTCGGCATCCATGAACAGATGCAGGCTTTTCAGGACTCTCCCATCGAGCGTCTCCACATCCATGCCGATGGGTTTTTCACTGGCCACCGCCACGGCAAAGCGGCGGTCGTGGGAGACGGAGCAGTAGTAGGTGCGACCGTTGGTCACGGGGCAACACGGCCGAACCCCATCTGTGGCTATGGTCACTATTTCCTGGGCCGGAGTGCAGCGATCGTTTCCGGAGAGCTGCCGCGAGAGCCTTTTGCACGCCAGGCGCGCCGATAAATAATCAGTGAGGCGCTTTGTCCCCATTTTGATCGTTCGGCGGCGTTCGTATTCGGCCAGACAGCGGTCTGAAAAAGGCATCAAGGTCGAGCGGTCGATCATGGCAACGGCCGCGCTATGGCAGGCGATGCGCTTCAGAGACCCGGTTCCCTCACAGGAGCGAATCCATTCGGGCGGACGGACCTTTCCACCGCTCACATCGCGCATACGCACCCCTTCGAGCTTTTCGAAAAGGCGGCCTTGGGTGTCTACAATCCAGATGTCGAAGATCAACAGCCCAGACTCGGTCTGTACTGGAAAAATGCGGCTCACATAGATGTCGCCCGGCCTGGTCGGCGTTGCTATCAAACGCTGTCCGATACCCACTGGAAAGGCCACTACCCCGGCAAAGCGCTGCGACCACACGCAGGCAGCGTGAAAGGCGCCGTCCAGGACAAAGGGCGAGCCCAAGTGCAGCTCGGTCTGCCCGTCGGTCCCCTCGGGTGCTCGTATAACAGCCAGTGCCCCTTCGGCCGTGAGCCGCAAAGGTTGGCAAATAGTTTGAAAGCCGGGTCCGAAGGGCACCAATTCTTTATAGATAAGCCCGGGATCGACACTGAAGCAGACTCCATCCAAGGCCGAAGCAAGATCCAGGTCCGCCGGGGGAGGTAATTCGACAGGCGGATAAAAATCGAGCTTTGCATGGACTTTGGCGCGGGTCATGCGGGCGGATTTTGAGGGGATTTTGGTCAGCAACGCGGTCCGCAGGCCGCCGTCGGCCAGATCCTCCATTTCACACCAGGCTTCTATGCGCCCTCCTGTCGGTGGCAGTTCAAGAAATCTATCGAATGCCGCCTCGTTTATGCAGCGCACATCGAGGCCCGTCCGGAATCGGTGCACCCAGTGAGCCAATAGCTGCATGGCTTCAACGGCCGGCAGCACGACGCGGCCTTGGAAATGGTGATCGGCCCAGTGGGGCAGCACGTCGATGGTCACCGCCACGCGCCCAATAGGTGCTATTTTGGAAAGTTCTGCCATAAATGCAAAGTCTTGTCGTCGATGGCCACTGGTATACCCTTGGCATTCACCGCGCAGTGCCGGGTAAAGCCGGTGCACGCGATATCGCCGCCGGGCACATGGGTGATCACATAATCGAACTGCAACTTAACACGTTGCAGATTTCCGGGCCGCGTGTGAATGTACATGGCATCGTCGTACCGCAGCGGGCGAAAGTAATCGATGGCAGTCGAGATAATCGGGTAGATGTAGCCGCTCTCTTCTATCTCCCGGTAGGCATAGGCCGCATCGCGCATCAGCGAGCTTCGGCCGAATTCGAAATATCGCAAATAGTTGGCGTGATAGACTACGTCGGAACGGTCCGTATCGGCATACAAGGTCCTAAGGCTGCAGCGGTGCCAGACCAGTCCGCTGGTACGGTCTCGCACATAGGAGCCATTGCCGTCCAGAGCCTGGGGGATGAAGGGTTTGGGCCGCACTCTACACTCCTCTGAAGACAATGCAGCAATTGGTGCCGCCGAAGCCGAAGGCACTGGAGAGGAAGAATTCGTAAGAATGCCGGCGGGTTTGGTTGGGTACTACATCGATATCCGCGAATTCAGGGTCGGGCCGGTGATTGACAGTGGGCAGAACGAGACCCTGGCGCATGGCCTCGATGCCCAGCACCGCTTCGACGGCGGCCGCTGCACCCAAGGTGTGGCCGACTTGGGACTTGTTGGACGAAATCGGTACTCGTTCGAGGGCTCGGCCGAAAACTTCGCGCAAACATTCGATTTCGACCTTGTCGCCCTTGGGCGTCGAGGTACCGTGGGCATTTATTGCCCCAATGTCCTGGGGCGCCAGCCCTGCGTCGGCGATGGAGTCTCCAAGTGCCACGATGATGGTCGGCCCGTAAGGCATTGTAAAATGGTGTGCATCGGAGGACCAGCCTACCCCCAGCACCTCGGCCTTGGGCGCCAAACCCAGAGCGGCCGTCATTTCTTCAGCGGCCAGCACCAACACCGCACCACCTTCGGCGAGTACAAAGCCTTTACGGTCGATGCTGAAGGGACGCGAAGCCTGAGTGGGATCATTATAGGCCCTGTCCCCGGGCCCGACCTTGATGGTTGCCCACATGTTGGAGAACCCCTGGATAATCTCCGGAATGATGCAGGTCTCCACGCCGCCGGCGATGGCGAAATCGCAATCGCCGTCGCGGATCATGCGCGCCCCGATGGCGATGGCGTGGTTGCCCGATGCACACGCGCCCTGCGGCGAAAACACCGGCCCGGTAAAGCCCATCAGCATGCCGGCTTTGCCTGACGGCACGTTGGCACACAGGTTGGGCAGCAGATAGGGACTCACCTTGGTCGGCCCCTTCTGGCTCAAGTTTTCGACGGCCACGCGCAACGCATCGCTGCCGTTCAGGGCCGAGCCAACCAGGCAAGCGGTACGCGGCGCGGTCTGGGCATCCATGGTCAATCCGGCATGGGCCAGGGCGCGCTTGCAAAGCACCATGGTCAGAACGACGAAATCGGCATCCCAGTTGCAAGCACTCTTGTGATCGACATAGTCCATGGGATTCCAGTCGGGAATTTCGCCGACGATGTTACTGCGCGAGTCGGTTCGGCAGCGTGTGACGCGGCGAAAACCCGCTTCGCCGCTCACAGCCCGCCGCCAGGTGGTTTCAAAGTCATTGCCCAAGCAGGTAACGGCGTCGTAGCCAACGACATAAACTTTGCGGTTTAATGGAGCTCTCATTCAAAAGCCTCTAATCAGCATGCACCAACATGGAATATAAACGGCTCCTCTACAGCAACCGCTCGAATACAATACACGAATTACACCCGCCGAAGCCAAACGCGTTCTTGAGTACGTAAGTCTGATCCACCGCACGACACCCTTCGGCCACGCAGTCAATGGAAATCTCCGGATCGGGCCTGTAATTGATCGTGGGGGGCAGCACACCCGCCAGCATTCCCTGAAAGGTGAAAATCGACTCGATTGCGCTGGACGCGCCCATGGCGTGTCCGAAGAGCGATTTATTGGCCGTCACCGGTGGCAATTTTGGGCCGAACACAGCTCGCAGGGCGTCGTACTCTACCTTATCACCTACCCGCGTGGCGGCAGCATGCGCGTTGACCGCATGCACGTCCCGTGGCGGGATGCCGGCATGGTCGATGCTCTCGGCAATGCAGCGGCGGACCGTTTCGAAATTAGGGGCCACTATATGATGCGAATCTGAGGTCATGCTCCAGCCCGCAATCGCAATTCGGTGAGCCAGCCCATGGGTCCGGGCAAAGACTTCAGAGGCCAAAATGACACAGCCGGCCCCTTCGGATATCACAAAACCGCGCCGATTAATGGAAAAGGGCCGGCTGGCCAGGGCCGGGGGCTCTTCAGGTTGCCCCTCTTTGGGCACATAGGCGCCGTTCATTGTGGCAAAGCCAGCCACGATGGGTGCAACCAACGGGAAATCCACGGCGCCGCACAGCACCACATCGGCCCGATTTTGCTCCAGCAGCATTGCGCCTATAATCATCGAGGTAATACCGGTGGCGCAGGCCGTAATGGTGCTGACAATGGGGCCCGTGGCGCCCGTAAGCATCGAGACCTTGCCCGAAACCATGTTGATGCAAGAGTTAGGATTGGTGTAAGGCAGGGGAAGGGCCTCGCGGGCGATCAGCTTGCGGTCGGCATCGATAACCGCATCCAGCCCGCCGATAGCCGAGCTATAGGTAACGGCCACTCGGGGGGCCAGGGCCGGGGTGATCTGCAAACCGCTGCGGTCCAAGGCCCGTTGAACGGTGAGCAGGGCATATTTAAAAACCGGCGAGATCCAGCGGGCCTGCTCGCGGGGTTTGAGAAAATCGTAGGGTAGATGATCGATAGTTGGCGCCTGGCCGGCGAGTTTTACGGGAAAGCTCTCATTAACCTCAAAACGGGTCAGGCGGCCCACGCCACTCTGCCCTTGCATGGCCCGCCTCCACTGCTCCTCCAGGTCTATCCCTAGGGGCGAAACAGCGTCGTAGCCGATAATCACCGCGCGTCTTATATTCATCTGATGCTATGTTGCCCCTACCACGGCAGAAACTGGTATAGCTTGGCGAAGATTTCGTAAACTTCGATCCAGTTCTGCAAATCCTTGGTTGATCCCATGTGGGCGCGCTTGTTTACCATCACCCAGCTCATATGCGCCGCGCCGTCCTTGCAAGTCGAGCAATCGCGAGTTTCGGAAGTGCAGCAGCGGTGCATGGTCTTTAGATCAGAGGCCCAACGGATAAAATTGGTCAGATGTTTGGGAGCCGGATCGCGGTTGTCAAGCGACTGGGTAACCGACGGACACTCCATCCAGCCGAAACGACGGCCCAGCATCTTTCCGGTAGTAATGATCTCGTGGTAATATTTAGAGCTGATCATCGTCTTGGGAAAGGCATCAAGCATGGCGTCCATTTCGGCACGGATGTCCACCAACTGTTGCTCTGTCCAGTTGAAGCCCGACATTCCTTCGTCATTGGAGAGCAACTGCACATGCACCTTCAGACCGGCCTCTTCGATCTTGCGGATGATGCGTTCGGTCTTGCCAATCTGCTTGGAAGTAACGGTGTAGAGGTAATAGGCGTGGGGATCGCCGGCGTAGTTCCTGCTCGAAATGGAAAAGGTGTCTTTGCCACGCAGGACCCGCTCGTCCGCTTCGTCGCCCCACAAGGAGATGCCGACCATCATGTCGGGGAAGCGGTCGCGCGGCACCCGGATCAAGCCGTTGGTGGCACAAAAGGTGGGCAGGCGCTTATAGAAAGTCTCCATGCGGTCAAAGCACAGAGTGGGCTCACCGCCGATAAGGATAGCCAAGTTGACGCCGCGGGCAATTTCCCGATCGATAAAGGCTTCCCATTCGTGAATGTCCATTTCCTCGGGAGCGGCCTTGTGCTCGTCCGAAGAGAAGAAGAAACATCCCTTGCACCGCAGGTTGCAGCGATTGGTTACATCATAGATGGAACTACGGATATTCAGCTTGGAAATTTTCTTATAGCGTTCATACCAATGGACATCCAGAAGGGAACTGACGGTCTTCACCTGAAACTCCTTGCCTTTCGGCTTAACACGTTATCTATAGAATTCCTGATTTCTATCTTCATCAGATTTTTCTTTTTTAGAGATCAAAGCCGGGCGGCGGCACAGGCACCTGGCAAAGATTGATCCCCTTTGCGTAATCCATAACCCACACGGCCAGATATGTGTCCACATAATCCAACCAGGAGTTGAAGCTATCCGGATCGCAGGCGTGGCGAAACAGGCGCGCCGTGATCACCGCACTGCCGGCCGCATAGTGGCGGCAGTCGGGGCAATCGGTGTCGGGAACGCAGCAAGCTGCCTCCCGGTCCCAATTCAGATCGGTGCGGTATTGGCGGAATGAGCGTCCCAGACCGATGTTCGTCGAAGGGTTGCAGCGGGGATAAGAACAGCCGAACAGATCGTGCAGACCCAGCCGGTGCGTATGGGCCACGGCGTTGTAAGGAGAATAAAGAACGTTTTCCGGGTAGCGCGCCAGCAAATCGAGCACGGCCCGGCGGGTCTGGCCCAGCGATTCAGGTGTATGGCGCAGAGCGCCGGTGTAACCCACCGGCGCGGAAAATATGTTGAACGTTAACCTGCATCCCTGGCGGGCCAGTTCTTCGGCCACTTCTCCGGCCTCGGTAATATTGTGCGGCGTGAAGGTGTAAACAAAAACTGCCCGCGGATCGCCCTGGTAGTTTTCGATTTGCCGGGCGAGCATATGCTTGGCTTTGCGGATGCGCAGGCTGGTGTCGTCGTTGCCCCACACGGAGATGTGGATCTTATAGCCGATGCTCTCGGAGATGCGCTGGATCCCGTTGGTGGCGATGGCGCCCAGGGGCATTTCATCAAAGCACACCACCAGCAACTCGGACACCAGGGAGGGCTCCGCCCCGGCCAGCACCACGTAGGTGATGCCGCGCTCCCGCTCGGCCTGCATCAGTACGTGCCAAGCCGCCGGATCGAGGACCTCAGCGGCATGCTGTTTGTCTCCTTCGAAATAGTAACACCCCTCGCAACGGATATTGCAATGGTGGGTCATGTCGTAGGTGGATTCGCGCAAGAAGAAATAGCGACGCACTCGCTCCCATCGCTCACGCACGACCGGATCGGCAATCAGTTCGGAGAACTTCCATTCCTTGGCACTGACGTATTGACTTGTCGCGGGTAGAATCGAATGCTTGAGGTCCACGAATCTGCTTCCCTGAGCCGCAAAGGACTCGATTTTCTAATCTCCTCAGTAATCCAAACTAATAGTCAACAGATAGCTTTTGTTTGAATATACTGAGAAATAAGGCGAAGAGTGACCAGTTTGGGATAATCGTCTTCATCGATGCGCACCGAGTATCGATCCCTCAAAACCAGCGCAACGGTGGCCAAGTCCATGCTATCGATACCCACCTCGTCCACCAGGTCGATATCGGGATCGAAGGTCTCCGGGGTCACATCTTCTAGCTTGAGCTCATCGATCATAATTGCAGCGATATCGATGATAATCTGGTTCAACTCCGTCCCAATTGGCATGTACATGTTTCTCCTTTACACTATTCGATGTTCGTTGGAATCTCTATTTGGGACACCTTTTTTTAGCGTGGCGGCTGACAGAAGGTCATCAGAGACCCGGATCGTATTAAGCTCCCCATTTCGATTTCGCTTCAACCATCCGTTTCTGCCGAGGTTTGGAGTTGTACATTCGCAACGGTCATTGTGCCGGTGCACACCACCTCGTCGCCTCGACTGATGCGGAAAGCATATCGACCGCCCCCCGTCCGCGATTCGGCCACCACGGTCAGACGATCGTCCGGGGCGATCCTTTGTTTGAAGCGAACCCGACTCACCTCGACAACTCGCACCGAGCCATCCAGAGCGTGGCGGACGAGCTCGTATACCATACCGAGCTGGGCTATCCCCGGCAGGACCGGCCAGCCGGGGAAATGGCCGTCAAACCACGAGGCATCCGCAGGCACATGCACCTCGGCCGAAAGGCTTCCATCCCCGCCATTCTTCCAGGCGCTTATGACAGCGTCAACCCAAATCGGACTTTTCCTTTCACTTTGATGACTTATCCCAAATAATGGACCCCACATTTTTCAATTATTTCAGTTCATCATATTCTGCCAGTCGGCTCGGGGTGACAACATCGTCTGACCGAGCAAGTTGGCCAAGCACCTCGCCAGCGGGCTATCTACAGGAGGGATCAAATAATAATTTACAGTAGTTAACAAAGGGAAAATTGTACCAAAATAATAGTTTACATGATAATTTATTGTCAAGTCAGAATCCCGCAAAGCTTTTCAAGTGTCTTGTAAATTGTATCTTCGCTTGCTTTGGCAGCTTCCGCTGGTATATTAGAAGCCGTTTCGTTTCACCTTTTTCCCGGGCCGCTGGTCTCAAGCCCGCATGAACGGAAAAATTTGGATGAATGTTAGTTTTGAGATCCACATGAAGGTTGCATTCCACGACCTGGACCCGTTGCAGGTCGTGTGGCACGGAAACTATTTGAAGTATTTCGATATAGCCCGTTTTGGCCTGTTCGCCGCACGAGGCATTGATCTATATGCTTATATGCTCGAGAAGCAAATCGTCTTCCCTGTCACTCGCACATCGCTCAAACATATTTCTCCGCTGCGGGCCTTCGATGAATTCATCTGCCGGGCTACTGTGACCGAGGCGTGCTATAAAATCGGGATGGCCTTTGAAATCCGCAAGACGGACGGTGGCATCCTCTGCGCCCGCGGCAACAGCGAACAATTGGCGGTGCGCTATCCGGAGATGGAGATGGAGTTTGACGTTCCGGAGGATATCAGACAGGCTCTACAATGATGGATCTGATCATGGACCGGGCTTACAGCAACGCCTTCATCTTCGGTTACGAACATATGGCAGCATGGTCGGACTTGTTAGACCAAATCAATGTCTTCCCTGTACCCGATGCCGACACGGGACGCAATCTGAAGATCAGCCTTGCAGCCCTGCACCAACTGAATGAGAGGCCTGCGGGGGTGCGTCACCAAATTATAAGGGCCGCCACCGGCAACGCCGGCAATATCGCCGCCGCTTTTATCCACGAACTTCTAAGGATCAATGGGCCCGAAGCGCTGCCCGATGCCATTCAACAAGGGGTGTTACTGGCGCACAAGGCGGTGGCAGACCCAAAACCCGGCACCATGCTCACCCTATTCGAGGTTCTGGCCCAAGTTGTTCCAGTGTTTGAAAAGCCCACCTCCGAGTGGGACCTGGAAACCATTATCGGCCTGCTGGAGAAGTGCGTGGACGGCACCAGCGACACTTTGCCCGAGCTCCGGCAGGCCGGCGTCGTGGACGCCGGCGCCCTCGGCATGTTCATATTTCTGGAAGCTTTTCTGGATTGCCTTGCGGGACGCATGAATCATAGCCGTCCAGTGACCGATAGGTTTAAAGGCAAGCTGGAGATCGCTAAAGATTGGCAGCCCCAGGGCCGGCAGGAACAATATTGCTTCAGCGCAGTGATCCTGCCGGAGGGGGACCGGGCGGAGGGACGACGCCGTCTAGCGTGCTGGGGCAATAGTCTGGTGGTCAACGAAACGCCAGATTTATTGAAGATGCACTTGCACACCGATGACTGCGAAGCGTTGCGTACCGGCTTAAGAGAGATCGGCCAGGTGTTGGATTGGTCCGAAGAGAGGATCTCCCCCGTGCGATCGACTACCGACCAAAACGCCCAGCCAGTGCATATCATGACCGATGCAGCCGGTTCGGTCACTTTGGAAGATGCCCGTATCCTGGGGATGACCCTACTCGACAGCTACCTGGTCGTGGGCAACCAGTCGTATCCTGAAACCTTGTATCCCCCGGCCGCGCTCTACGCCGCAATGGCCGGAGGGCAAAGGGCTTCTACGGCTCAAGCATCTGTCTTCCAGCGGCACCAATCTTATCTGAGCGCCGTCAGCCGATTTGAACGGGTGCTTTACCTTTGCGTTGGATCGGCGTATACGGGCAATTTCGAAACCGCCAAATCCTGGCAGGCAACTCACGATACTCGCGGGTGTCTCACGATCATCGATACCGGAGCAGCTTCGGGACGCTTGGGGATTGTGGCATTGGCCACGGCCCGCTATGCCCGGCGGAGCCAGGATCCGGAGGCGGTGGTGCGATTTGCTCAACAAGCGGTCACCGAAAGTCAGGAATTGGTATTCCTCGATCAGCTTAAATATCTGGCGGCTGGCGGCCGGATATCCAAAACAAGTGGCTTTTTCGGCGATCTGCTACACATGAAGCCGATCATCACGCCCTCAGTCCATGGGGCAGTCAAGGTGGGGGTGGTCCGTACACGAGAAGGTCAATTGGCCTTTGGCCTGAAGCGACTGGAAAGTTGTTTTGATCCAAGGGAAGCTCCCTTGATTTTATTACAATATTCGGATAATCAAGTTTGGATCGATCAGGTTGCCGCCGGGGAGATTCGTTCACTGCTTCCGGCTGCCAAAATCCTCTTACGCCCACTCTCACTAACATCCGGGGCCCACATGGGACCAGGCGCCTGGGCCGTGGCCTTTTTGCCCGGTGCTTTCGACCAACAGGAATGGTCCATGGACTGGTTCAAGCACACTGCGGTGAGTGATGGCCGTTGAGTCGGGGATTAGTAAAGGCAAAGGCCGTTTTGCCATCGTGATCCCGGCGTACAACCACGGCCGCACTCTAAAAGCTGTGGCGACGTCGGCCTTGGCCTTGGGATTGCCGGTCTATGTAGTGGACGATGGCTCTACGGATGGGGGCGATCCGAGTCTTGGATCCATGGCGGGCATACGCCTGCTTGGACACCGCGTTAATCGCGGTAAAGGGGCCGCCTTGATGACCGGCTTCCTGGCAGCAGCCAAACACGCCGACTGGGCTATTACACTGGATGCCGATGGACAGCATTTTCCCGAGGATGCTCATGCGCTGATCGATGCCATTCCCCGAGGCCGACGGCCGATCATTTTGGGCTGCCGGTTGAAGATGTCGGCTGAGGGGGCACCGTGGACCAGCCGGTTTGGCAGAGAGTTCTCCAATTTCTGGATCCGGATGGCCGGCGGACCAAGGGTTACCGACAGCCAGAGCGGGTTTCGCATCTATCCTCTGCCCGAGGCGCTGCAATTGGGCGTCCGTGCCCAAAGATATCAGTTTGAAATTGAAGTGCTCGTTAAAGCAGCCTGGTCCGCCATGGAGGTGATTGAAGCACCCGTAGGCATCAACTATCCGCCTGCAAACGAACGTGTTTCCCATTTTCGACCCGTTGTCGACTTTTGGCGTAATACCGCCACCTTTGCGCGCCTGATAACACGCCGGGTGGTGTTGGGACGGCCTCGCGCAAGGAAAAACACTACGGGTGCAGGTAAGTCTTTGAAGGAGCATTCCGTCATTTAATGCAAAGATTGGCACCGACATGAGTGGACTATTTTATGCCATTTTGACCGCAGTCTCGGATATCTTCGGCGCTTGGCTGTTCGCTCTCACCGCCCGTGGCATTGCGGCCGGCTATTTCTTTCTCTCCCCCCGGCGGGCAGCCACCAGCGCCCGTTTTTACCGCGTGCTGTTCGCTGACCGGAACCGACTTTACGGCTGGTGGTGCGCCTGGCGTCAGTTTCAGAATTTTACAACCGTTTTCCTGGATCGCTATCTGTTGCGCGACAGTGGCGCCATAACCTTTACCTTTCAGGGACGGGAGCATTTTATCCAGGCCATGGAGAAGGGCCACGGCGGGATTCTGCTCATGTCCCACATGGGCAATTGGGAGGTGGGGGCGCGCTTGCTGCGTCGTATGCTCCCGCAACTGCCGCTGATGCTCTTTATGGGCCGGCGCGACAAAGAGCAGATCGAACGATTGCAAAAAGAAGATCTGACCGCAAGCGGCATCCGCATTCTGGTGGCCGACCAGGATGCCGACGCGCCCTTCGCTCTGGTCGAGGGGGCCAGCTTCCTGCAAACCGGCGGATTTGTCTCTATGGCAGGAGACATGGTGTGGCGGCCCGATCAACGAGTGGTTGCGGTTCGCTTTCTGGGGTGCACGGTGAGGTTGCCTGAGGCGCCGTTCATGCTGGCGATGCTGTCGGGCGTGCCTCTGTATGTTTTTTTTGCCTCGAGCCGCGGGCGTGGCCAGCACCATTTTTCCGTTTCCGGGCCGGTGGCCATCGCGGCCGAACACCGCGCCCAGCGCCGGCAGGCTGTGGCTCGAGCCGCACAGGCCTATGCCGACCTCTTAGAGGACCAGGTCCGGTGCAATCCTTTGGAGTGGTACCATTTCGAGCCATTTTTAGGCCCGGCGGCCGGTCCAGAACGCTCGTCACCCGAGTCGGAGCAAACGCGTGAGGGAAGACACGTCGAATCGCACCAGGAAAATCAGAAGGCAAGAATGCCAAATGCACAGTGATTGTGCACTTATGGTGACAAAATACCGCCGTTTGACTATAGAGTAAAAAGGCGTATCAAACGCTCGAGGGATAATATCGGATATGACGCGCGACGAAATCCAGGCAAGAATCTTGAAGGTCTTTTCCGATCGATTCGAGATTGACGATCCTGGTCTGGATGCAGATTTGCGTGAGGTCTATGAGTTCGACAGCATCGATGCAATCGAGCTGCTGCGGGAAATCGAGTTGATGCTCGGAACCACGCTGACCCTCAACCAGAAGAAGGGTGCCATGCGTATCCGCACCATCAACCAGATCATCGACTATGTACCGCAGTTGGCCAAAGCTTCGGTCGCCAAATGAAAACTCTCCTTATCCAAGATGGAACAGGTGAATTATTATGAGTCGCAGGGTTGTTATCACTGGCTGTGCCGCCATCACTCCCATCGGCAATACCAGGGAGGGGATCGTCCATCACCTGACCGAAGGCCGCTCGGGAGTCAAGTCCATGCGCAGCGACGGCCTCCTCACTCAGCATATCCATTCGGGAGTTTTCGGCACGGTGGATTATCCCATCGATTATGATTTTTCGCGCCAATACCGCAAGACGATGGGGCCGGTAGCCTACTACGCCTGCCAGGTGGCCAAGGAGGCTCTGGCCGGCTCAGGGCTAAGCAAAGAGTTTATCACCTCGGGCCGTATAGGGGTGGCCTTTGGTTCGACCCATGGCAGCCCCACAGTGCAGCGCCAGATCTACCGCACTTTTTTCGGCGACAACGATGCCAAGTTGAGCAGCATCGGCGCCGTGGACTATCTCAAATCCATGGTACACACCACCGCCGTGAACATCACAAAGATGTTCGGCATTACGGGCCGGGTGATTTCGTCGTCTACTGCCTGCACCACCAGCAGCCAGTCCATTGGATTCGGTTATGAAGCGGTCAAATTCGGCATGCAGGATGCCATGCTATGCGGCGGGGCCGATGAGTACGATACCACCACCGTGGCGGTCTTCGACAATCTGCTGGCCTGCTCCACTGAATTCAACGCCACACCCCATCTGACCCCGCGGCCTTTTGACGTGCGGCGCGACGGCCTGGTAGTGGGCGAAGGGGCCGGGGCCGTCGTGCTGGAAGACTACGAAAGCGCCAAACGCCGCGGCGCGGTTATCCTGGGCGAAATTTTGGGCTTTGCCTGCAACAATAACGGCGGTGACCTCATCCTGCCAAACATGGACGGGATTGCGCAAACGATTCGTCTGGGCATGGAGAACGCCCAAATAAGCGCCGACCAGATCGATATAGTCTGCGCCCACGCCACGGCCACCAAGATGGGCGACGTCATCGAAGCCCAAGCCATCGGGAAGACGTACGGTCAAGGACCTTTGGTTACGGCCCTGAAAAGCTATATGGGGCATACCATGGGCTCGTGCGGCGTCATCGAAACGATATTGGCTCTCATAATGATGAACGAGGGCTTTGTGGCTCCCACTTTGAATCTGGACGAGGTGGACGAGCGCTGCGCGATGATCCGGCATACACGCCAACTGACCGAAGCGACGATTCGCACTGCCGCCGTTCAAAATTTCGCCTTCGGCGGTGTCAACACCAGCCTTATCCTGCGGAAATCGGAACAATGAGTGACATGCGACGCAACCACAACCCCGGCCGGCACCAATCCCTGACTTGGGTTTTCAAACTGATCGACCTTGTAGTCACGCTGTTGCTGTGGAGCTATTTTACAGTCGGTTTCGTCGTATTCTTTGCTCCTTTTTACGTTCTTGTGGCCATAGTGGCTTCAGATCGTTCGCGAGCCTTTCAGAGACTAAACCATTTTTTCTACCGGGGCTTTTTCCTGCTCTGTCGCCTCACGATACCTCGGCAGAAGTGGCGCATCGATCCGGCCTTGGGCACTGTGCGCTCCGCTGTAGTCGTTTGCAATCATGTCTCTTATATCGATCCGTTGCTGCTGATTTCGCTCTTTGCCCGGCACACGACTATCGTCAAGAACCGGTTGTTCCATATACCAGTCTTTGGCTGGATGCTGAAGATGTCGGGTTATCTGCCATCGGATTCCCAAGG
>Ga0187862_10001518_pt1 | contig 24409 bp, 15 predicted proteins | sample June2016WEW_10_1_FD_133003 | JGI IMG/M metagenome (GOLD analysis project Ga0187862, IMG submission 133003) | Peatland microbial communities from SPRUCE experiment site at the Marcell Experimental Forest, Minnesota, USA - June2016WEW_10_150 | ecosystem: Environmental > Terrestrial > Soil >...
ACGCTGCCGATCAGGAAGTTGGTCCAGAGTTGCTCAAAGCTTCCATCATTCGGGCCCCCAGCGCCGCCAGAGACTGGAGGGCCATCGAAGAAGTAGTAGATGCCGTTGGCTCCGCCCCCGCCCCCGTTCACATTCTCATCCTTGGTGTAGTAGTTGTAGCTGGCGCCAAACTTGAAGGCGTGGCGGCCATGCACCCAGGTCAGGTTGTCGAAAAGGTTGTGGTTCTTGTTGTAGTCGCGATAGGGGCCGAATCCAGTCAGCCCCTGGCCACAAGCATTTGCCGTGAACGTGCAAAGGTCAATGTCCGGGACGCGGGCCACGCCAGTGTTGTACAGCAGAGTCGGATTGATGTCCGGTGAGTTGGCCTTGCTGATCAGTCCGGTTGGGGTGCTCAGCACCGCGCCCCATGACAGCGCGTAGCCGGCGTCGTTGACCAGCGTGGGTGCGATGATGTAAGTCAGGTGCACGACCAGGTTGCGGCCGGGCGCATTGGTTGAGGTATTGGCGACGCCGGGAACGCCGAGCCCGGTGAAAAGGCCTGCTGGTTCCTGGGTGGGAATCGCATCGTCCAGATAGCGCCCGAAGACGCTCAACTTCGAAGTGAAGTTGTGATCGATGCGGACGTTTTCTTCCCGGTAGTTGAAGATGTTCCGGCCAGCCCATGTGAGCGTCTGGTCGGCGATGTTGTTGGGTGCCGGGATTTTTGCGAATATATCCTTCACATACGCGGCGGCGATAGGGTCGATATTTGTCACCTGCGTCCCTGTCGTCAAGCAGTTCCCATTGGCATCATAGGAAGTGCAGACCGTGTGAAGCAGTCCTGTCGAGTCCTGGAGGGTTCCGCTGAGTTCGGCCTGCGTGGGAATTTGAGCGCTGGTAAAGGTGTTGTAGGTGATGATCTTGCGCCACTCCTGAGAATAGAAGAAGAAGGTCTTATTCTTCCAAACCGGACCGCCGATGGTGAATCCAAAATCGTTCCACCGTAAGGGCGGGCGCGCGATCTGGTCGAGGTTGTTGAAATAGTTGTTGGCCTGCAAGACATCGTTGCGGAAAAACTCATAGGCGCTGCCATGAAACTTATTTGTCCCAGACCGGGTGACCAGGTTGATTTCGCCGGCGGAGCTGCGCCCGTTCTCGGGCAAGTAGCTCGAGCGCAGTACCTTGAATTCGGCGATCGAATCGATGCTGGGAAAGCTCAACAGAGTCAGGTTCGCGCCGCGATCGAAATTATCGGCGCCGTCAATCATCCAGTTGTTCTGGGTCGGGCGGCCGCCGTTTACCGAGAAATTCACCTGGTTGGACAGGCCCGTGGGATTGGAGACACCGACATACAGCTGATCACTGGCCAGCGCCGTAGATACCCCCGGCTGCAAGACCAACAACTGAGCGAAGTTGCGGCTCGCCAGCGCCAGTTCCCTTACCTGTGTGCCGTTGACCAGGCCGGACGCCTCTGAAGTTTCCAGATCCACGGCAAGAGCAGATTCGTGCACGGTCATTGTCTCGTTTGCCCCGCCGACCTGTAGATCGACGTCCACGATGCGGTGATCGTTGACGTTCAGAATGATGTCATTGCCCAGGAACTTCTTGAATCCGGGAGCCTCGACGACGATCTGATAGTGGCCGACGGGCAGATAGGGCGCCACATAAGAACCATCCGTGCCGGTTGTGAGCGTGCGGATGTTCGTATTGCGGTCGGTGTTGTTAATGCTGATTTTGGCTCCGGTGACGAGTGCACCGGTGGCGTCTCTCACCACACCCCGGATGTCGCCGGTAACCTCCTGTGCCGACAGGATACCCGCAGTGAATGCAACGATCACAACGAGATAGAACAAGGCTCTGCGATTCATAAATTCTCCTGGCTTCCCGAAATGCTGCCGGAGTCCTTCTCCTGGCAGGTGTTCCTAGATCCCGAAATCCAGCTCTTCGTCTTGCTTGTAACGAACGACGGTTTACATCCAATCTCACTCTGATTTGCGCGTCCCGACTGGCCGTCTGCGCATTAATTTCCCCCTGCGATGCTTTTCTTTGGCATCAAATCTGGTTGGGTCAAACGGTTGACGATCTTGAAGCGGTCTCCGCGATACGTGGACTTGACATACTCCACCGGGTGCCCACTCTGGACGTAGGCAGTGCGGGTGAACAGAAACACAGGGCTACCCGTGGCGCACCGAAGCAGTTTCGCTTCCTCGGCGCCCGCCAGTCCTGCCTCCGCTACCTCGTCGGCTGCGACGATCTCGACGCCGTAACGCTCGGCGAGCGTTTGATAGAGCGACATGCTTGAGTCAAACGCCCGCAGCAGGTCCGGGCACAGGCGCAGCGGAAGACGGCTCCATTCGAGGCCCATGGGCGAAGAACCAGCCATGCGCACGCGTCGCAGGCTGACCACCTTCTCGCCCGGTGAAAGGTGGAGCACGTCGGCCACGTCCGGACTGGCGGCAGCGACTTCGAACGAGAGCACCTTCGACCGCGGCCGTGATCCAAAGGCCTGTATTTCTTCGCTGAACGATAGGACTTGGCGGGAGTTCTTTTCCAGCTTGATGGCGGAGACAAAGGTGCCCTTGCCCCTCTGGCTATAAGTGACTCCCAAATCACAAAGCGACTTCAACGCTTGCCGCGCGGTCATGCGGCTGATCCGCAAACGGCCGGAAATTTCTTGTTCCGAGGGAATGGGCTCACCCGGCTTGAGTACGCCCGCGCGGATCTGCCCGAGCAGATGCTGCTGAATCTGGTAGTAGAGGGGGACGGCGCTTTGGCGGTCAAGGGCGGGGAGGTCCACCGAGTTCTCCAGTTGTCTAGACAACTAGGCTTTTATTACCGATGGCCTCCGTTTGTCAAGAAGTTTCTTCGATCCCGGCAGAAAAAATTCTAATTGCTAGGATTTCAATACCGTGCACACCGAGGCGCAGATGGGTCCGCCGATATTGAACGTGGCCGCAACTTTAGCGCCCTTTACCTGCAACGGTTGTGGGACCTTGCCGAGCAATTGCCAGGCGCACCATCCGAGCATGGCGACACCGCTGGCGCCGATGGGATGGCCTTTCGCAATGAGGCCGCCCGAGGTGTTGATGCCACATTCACCATTGACCGCGGCTTTTCCGTCGACCCAGTACTGTGCGCCTTTGCCGTACCCGGCTTTTCCCAAGACCTCCGTGCCGAGCGCTCCCATGACCGTGAAACAATCGTGAACTTCGGCGACTTTTACATCGTCCTGCTTGATCCCTGCCATCTGGTAGGCGCTTTGCATCGCCTTGATCGCACCCGCGGGACGAAGCACATCGCGGCCAGCCTTCTTGAGAGGGTCGGTCGCCTGCGCATAACCGGCAATCTCGACGCAGTCTTGCTTTTTGACGCCGAGCTTCGCCAGGCCTTCCTCGGTCGCGAGGAGGAGCGCGGCATATCCATCGGTGATCTGCGAACAATCGTAGGTCTTGAGCGGCAGCCCTTCGACAATGTAGCGATTGATGCCACCGATCTTCATCGCCTGTTCGACGGTAAGATCAACATTGCGCATCTGCGCATAGTCGTTGTGATGGGCGTTCGCATACTCCGTGACTGCGATCTGCGCCAGGTGTTCTTCGGGAATGCGGTGCACTTTGAGATAGCACTCCATCACCTCCGCAAAGAGGTGGGGGAAGATGTAGACCTTGCCTTCGCGTTCGTCGGGATGCGAGAAATAGCCGAGGGCTTGGCCGATGAGCTTGCCATCCATCTTTCCGTCGGCGTCGCGCATTTTTTCGTAGCCAATGGCAATTCCAGTATCGCCCCATCCGATTTGCAGTTTCTGGATGACCGAGAGGATGGCCTGACCACCGGAGGCGCAGGCATTTTCGACCGACTCGATGGGCTTGCCGGCGAGTCCCGGAATATCCGCCACCAGCCCCGCGAGCAGCCCCTGCTGGTTGAGGGAGATATTGCAGACGGCGCCCACGGAGCCCACGTCGATTGCCGAGGGTTCCACGTTGATTTCCGCACACGTCTCGGTAACGGCACGGCGAAGAATCTCGGGGACAGCCATGCCCATAAGCTTTCCGAATTTCGATTGATGATAAGCGGCAATGTATATGTGCTTCATAAAACACCTCTCGCGATGATTTCGATTTCCGGCAGACCGGCGACGCCTCAAGCAGTCGAAAAGCCGCGGTTTCGTGCAACCTGCGGCGAGCGCTCAGGCAGCGGCGTCAGGGGCTGGGCAAAACCACAGTTTTTGCCCAACAGAAATCCTACACCTTCTCCTCTCCGGCTTCGTCCCCTTTCTGCAGGACCGAGCCAGCTTCCGAGAAGAAGCGCCAGATCTCCGCGCTGGCATTGGGACCCTTGGGGTCGCCATGTCGGCTGCGCTTAGGAGAGCCCGACCAGGCGTGTCCAAGGCCCTGGACTACCCACTTCTCCATCAATAGTTGGGCGTCGGCCTCCACATAGATATGCCGTTGGTAGGCATAGCCGTCGGGAACTTTGCCCTCGATCACTTTCTCCGTCAGGACAAACCCGCTCTCCGCCTGCTCCGCCGCGAGACACGCATTGGTTTTGCTCCACTGGGCGATGGTCTGATCGGCATTGACGAGACTCACGTGCACATCTTCAGTGCCCTGAAACACAATCGCAGGCATGCGCCGCCTCTTCTTGCGTGCGAGACCGACGCGCATTGCTTCAAAAGCGAGTTCCCCTTGCCGGACCGGATCCGGGCCGCCTCGCTTCATCACGGCGAACGCCTCGGAGATACTCTGGGCGGCTTTGAACTCTGCTCCGGCAAACACAGCAACGGCTGCGAAAAGATCCGGATAGTTCGCCGCGAGAATGGAAGCCATCGCGCCCCCGGCCGAAACGCCCGCCAGGTAAACGCGATCCGGATCGACATTGTGAGTGGAACAAACCTGCTCGACGACTGCTGCCAGAATCGAGGGTTCACCAGCATCACGCGTCTGGTGTTTCGGAAGACACCAGTTCCAGCACTTCAGCACATTGGCCAGGAGCGTCTGCTCGGGATATACAACCAGGAACTGGTTTGCTGCGGCGACCTCATTCATCCCCGAGATTTCCGCCATGTCCTCCGCATCGTGGGTGCAACCGTGCAGCAGCATGACGAGAGGCCAGGCACGTTCTTTTTCCAGCGTTCTTTTTTCCTGCGATCCCTTTTCCTGCGATCTTTTTTCCTGCGATCTTTCCAACGTTGGCGGCACCCAGAGTTTGAAATTGCGCGAACCCCCGGCAGCGCGAGCGGTCCCCGCTATCCATCCTCGTTCTGCCATGGCGGTAAGTTCCTCCGATGGTTACATCCCAGTCCTTATCATTATCATTATTACAATTACTTATGCCGTCAACCGCGCGAACAAGGCCGGCTGGCCAGACTGGCGTGATAATCCTCTACAGCAGAAAGCCCGAATTGCGAAGGCCCAAGGACAATTGTCCTTGGGCCTTTGGTTGTTCGACGGATGGCGCGCGCTTTGCTCATCCGTCGTACATTTAATTCAGGCGCCCTGCATCAGTGAGCTGCGGTCACGGCACTGCGTTTGATGAGCGGCACGAATTCCCGCACTTCATGCCCCGTCCAGACCTGCCGTGGACGAGCAATTTTCTGCTCGGGATCGTTCAGCATCTCCTGCCACTGGGCCAGCCATCCCACCGTGCGCGGTATGGCAAACAGCACGGTAAACATTTCCGGCTTGAACCCCATCGCCTGATAGATGATTCCCGAATAGAAATCCACATTCGGATACAGTTTGCGCTTGACAAAATAATCGTCCTCAAGCGCGATGCGCTCCAGTTCAAGCGCGATATCCAGCTTGGCATTGCGTCCGGTCACCTCGAACACCTGCTCGGCCGTCCACTTGATGATCTTGGCGCGCGGATCGTAGTTCTTGTAGACCCGGTGGCCAAATCCCATCAGCTTCCCGTGTCCGTCCTTGACTCCCTTGATATAAGCGGGCACGTTGTTCTTGGAGCCGATCTCATCCAGCATTTTAAGCACTTCTTCGTTGGCGCCTCCGTGCAGCGGTCCCGACAGTGCTGCGGCGGCCGCCGCCGTAGTCAGGTAAGGATCGGCTTGCGAACTGCCCACGCACCGCATGGCATTGGCGCTGCAGTTCTGCTCATGATCGGCATGCAGGATAAACAGAATGTCCAGTGCCCGTGCCAGCACCGGATTCGCCGTGTACTTCGGTTCCACCATCTTCCACAGCATGTTCATGAAATTCTCGGCATACCCCAGGTCATTGTCCGGGTACTGATAGGGAAAGCCCAGACTGTGCCGGTATGCCATGGCAGCCATGGTGGGCATCTTGGCAATCAGCCGCTTGATCTGCAGCAGACGATTGGCGGGATCGTGGATCTCTCTTGCATCCGGATACACCGTAGCCAGGGCTGCAACCGTGCTCACCAGCATCGCCATGGGATGCGCGTTGTACCGAAAACCCTCCATGAACGTCTTGGTGGTCTCGTGCAGCATGGTGTGATGAGTAATTTCGTTGACCCAATCCTTCAGGTCCTTGTCCTGGGGCAGGTCGCCAAACAGCAACAGGTAGGCAACTTCAAGAAAAGTGCAGTGCTCGGCGAGCACTTCGATGGGATAGCCTCGATATCGCAGAATGCCGCGCTCACCATCGATGAACGTGATCGCGCTGCGGCATGACGCCGTATTCGTGAACGCTGGATCATAGGTCATGAGGCCAAAATCCGCAGGTCCGGTTTTGATCTGCCGCAGGTCCATGGCCCGGATCGTGCCGTCTTCGATGGGCAACGTATACTTTTGTTCCGTCCGATTGTCGGTGATAGTGATACTGTTTTGTGCCATGTAAGATTCCTCCTTAACATTTCTCGTGACTTGAAACCCGGATAGACAAGCAAGTAGTTCAGATGAGCTACAAGGCTAAAGGTTATGAGACTCCTGGATATATTGGCAGTGTGTCCGCTCACATGTCGCGGTGACAAACCTCACTGCGGATTGCCCAGATGTCACGAAGTCTGTTTCTCATCCACCGGACGAGTACAATCATGTTAATCCCGTAGCTCTCTTAATCCTATTTTTTCCGCGCTCTAAGAGCGCCGCTCCTTCGTCAACCTGCAAGGAGAAAAGAGAGGGGGACGCACAGATGTTCGGCAAAGCGTTCAGCAAAATGATCGCCGTGCGCCACACGGCGTTAACCTTCGTTCTCGGCTCCGCCGCCTTGCTCGGCCAACCCGCGCCCGGCCAACCGGCGCCTGCGGCACCCAGTTCCCAGCCAGCACTCGAGTTGCCTGTGATCATGCGGCAAAAGGTGGCTGCCGGCACCACCCCCACCGGAACCAAGGTCCAGGCCAAGCTCACAATCGCTACCTTAGTCAATGGCGTTGTAGTTCCGCGGGACGCCCTCTTTTCCGGAGAGGTTACCGAGTCCGTGGCCAAGTCAGCAACCAACCCTTCCCGTCTGGCCATTCGCATGGACTCCGCGCAATGGAAAAGTGGCGCAGCGCCCATCTCGCTTTCGCTCGCGCCCAAGGTTTACCTGACCGCTTGGTATTACCCAGCGGTGATGCCGACGAATCAGGATTACTCGTCTGGCCTGCCCGACGCCGCAAACCACCCGAAACCGTTGGATGCGACTGGCGCCTACCCCGGCCCGAGGAACCCGACGGCGCCGCCATTTCCAAGCCCTGACAAGGACACGGGCCTCGGGCCGGCGTCCAACATTTCGCAACACCGCGTGTTGATGAAAAATGTGGAGTCCACGCGCAATAGCGAAGGAACCGTCACCCTCACTTCCAACCGTTCCAATATCAAACTCGATAAGGCGACCACCTATGTCCTCGCGGTCGGCGACCTGCTGCCGGCGAAGTAAACTGAGCTGAGAGCTGTCCCCATCTTTTCAATAACTTACACCGAAAAATCCTCCAATTCCCCACTTAACCCCGTTTTTCTCCCCTTCATTGCCTTCTGCGTGCCTAAATCTCACGGATTCAATAGCATCAATCTGACCCACTCCACGCATCGAAACTTCCAGGTTTCTTGGTGGACAAGTCTATTTACACAGGTTCCCGCACGCGGGACCGCGGGGACAGTTCTAATCTCCCGAGCTGAGGAAAGCGAGAGCAGAATGCACAAGCCGATTAAATATGTTGAGAAGGTCGTGACCGTCGCCGCCACCGGCGCATGGGCAGTATTTCAACGCCTGAACCGCATCGCTCCCAATCAGGCGCCGATTCCCAAGTGGTCCGATAAACCCCTGCTCAAGTCCTGGGAAAAGTCGAAGCCGCCGCTAGGCTGGCCGCGCTCGACCGATTCGCTTTGTCCTAAGTGCGTCCCGGAAATTCGTCAGCAGATTCTCGACGGCCATCTCCCCGTTGACGTTCTGATGAACGAAAAAGTGGGAGAGATCAAGGCCCAGATCGTCGAACGCGACGGCAAAATCTGGATGGTCAAGGACTGCGAAAAGCACGGCCACTTCGAAGACCTGATGTCGATCGACACAGCATTTTCGCAACACCTCGAAGAAGTTTTCCCCGGCCGCGATATCCGCGCCCACAAAGACGAACATCTGCACCATCACGGTTCGTCCACTGTGAAATATGGACGAGGCGCCGTGCTCACCGTCGATCTCACCAACCGCTGCAACATGATGTGCGATCCCTGCTTCATGGATGCGAACCAGGTAGGCTACGTCCACGAACTGACCTGGGAAGAAATCAAGACGGTGCTGGACAACGCCATCACCGTGAAGCCGAAGCGCCAGATGTCGGTGCAGTTCTCCGGTGGCGAGCCAACCTTGTCGCCCTACTTCCTCGACGCGGTCCGTTACGCCCGCAAAGTCGGATACAACAGCGTGCAAGCCGCAACCAACGGCATCGAGTTCGCCAAGAGTTTTGAATTCTGTCAACAGGCAGTAGAAGCCGGAATGCGCTACGCGTACTTGCAGTTTGACGGGATCGGCAACGCTGCCAACGATCACCGCGCCGTGGGCAACCTGTTCGATGTAAAACTGAAAGCCATCGACAACCTGCACCGAGCCGGTTGCGAAATCGTTCCCGTCATCACCATCATCAACGGCATCAACAACGAGCAAGTCGGACGCATCATTCAGTTCGCACTCGACAATCCGAAGAAGATCGGCTTTCTGAGCTTCCAACCGGTTTCGTTCACCGGCCGGGATGAAGCCATCACCGACGAACGCCGCCAGGCGCAGCGTTACACGCTGGCACACCTCGCGCACGATGTAAAAAATCAGACCGGCTTCGGCGAACCGACGCGCGATTGGTTCCCCATCAGTTTCATGAGCACGTTCTCCGACTGGGCCGATGTACTGCACTCCCAGGATGCGAATAACGATTGGGGCCAACTTTCTTGCGGATGCCATCCCAACTGCGGCACCGGCATGGCGATGATGATCGACAAGGAAACCAAGGAAGCAGTGCCGGTAACGGCCTTCTTGAAGGGCGATCAGCTCGCCAAAGACATCGCCAAGGTCAATGACGCGGCTCGTTCGAAATTCTGGACGGCGTTTGGCATGGCGCTTTGTTTGATGAAGAACTACGACCCATTCCAATCGCCGACCCACTTCAAGATGATCGACCTGCTGAAGAAGTTCGACAAGAACTTCAACGCAACGGGCAAAAATTACGGCAAGGTCGGACCCGACAGAACGATCGACGACGTGATGAAGCGGCGTCAGGACCGCTGGAATTTCCTGTTCATCGCCGGGATGTGGTTCCAGGATCTATTCAATTACGACTTCCGGCGCACCGAGCAATGCATCATTCCTTACGCCACACAGGAGGGCGAGATCAGCTTCTGCGCTTACAACACGGGCGTGGGCTGGCGCAACATCATTGAGAAGATGCACATGACTTCGACCCTCACCAAGTGGTACGAGGAGCACGGACGTCACGAGATTTTCGCGGGCGGCAAGAAAGTCAACATGGAAGACAAAGAACACGCGCTCTTCCTGCGAGAAGAGATCGTTACCCACGAAGTGCAGCACGATCTCGACAAGCTGGGGATTGCGAAGACGGCGCGCGAAGAAAAGAAACGAGCGCGCGACAGCAAGGCCGAGAGCAATAAGGTCAAGAACGATGCGGCCTACGACGCACGCATGGCGCAACTCTATCGGGAAGTTGTCCTGAAAGAAAAGCCGGCAACGTCAAATGAAGGTGGATTCATTCCGCTGGGCGCGATCACTGCTGCGATCGCACCGGCAAATGGGAACGGCGCCGCGAAAAAGAATGAGGAAGTTGGCGAGCCGGTGGCGGGAGACTAAAGGTCAAGGTTTCAAAGTTTCAAGGTTAGAGGCCGCTCGAAAAGAGCGGCCTTTTGTTTTGGCGGTGATGAAGCAAGTGTCGAACGAAAGAGAATTGCAACGAAAAGTCCCACTTCTCGAGAAGCGCGAGAAGTGGGGCCCTTCGAAGTTGTTAGCTTCGGGTCAGAAGGAAAAGCGCGCGGCGAGCTGGATAATCCGCGGATCGAAGGTTGAGGTAATCTGTCCGAATACCCCGCTATTCGGGTTGCTGCCGCCGGCGCCTCCGCTAAATGGATTGGTGTTGCCGTTAGCAACTCCAAGGTTAATGACGCCGGGATTAAGGAAGTTCGCGTGGTTGAAGATGTTGAAAAATTCCGCGCGAATTTCCAGTTTCACGCGCTCGGTAATAGCAGTGGTTTTCGAAAACGCCATGTCAAAATTGATGTAACCCGGCCCGCGCAAGAAATTGCGCGGCAAGGTTCCATAGGTTGCGAGCGCGGGATTTGCTTGTACCTGGGAATCCATCGGAAACATTCCCGGCCCTGGTACGCAGGTCGGGTCGCCGCATTGGGCATTACTGAGGCTATTCGGGTTGAAGTAATACTGGCCGACATTGCCGTTGATGGTTTGGGTTTGGCGCGGGTTGAGCGTATTCAGTGGCCCGACGATATTAGCGTGGGTGTTGCCCGGGTCACCCGCGCCGGATGGACCTTCCGCGTTATACGTGTATTGCTCTCCGAGGTCCGCGAACACGTCGAAGGGCAAGCCGGTGTGCCAGGTCACGATCGGGAACAGGCTCCAGCCTTGCGTCAGGCGCTTGGGTCCGGAGTCCCACAGGTGGTCGAAGGGCAGGTCCCAGCCGCCGCTGAAGGTGATGCGATCGCGAACGTCCTGATCGCTCGAGGCGTAGAACAGGTCGGGTTGATAAGACGGCACGGTGCTGTTTCTCTGCCGGAATCCCGAGGCATTGTCCAGGCTGTGCCCGTACGTATAGGCCAGCGTAAAGTAGGTTCGCCCCAGGTAGTGCGAGTCGACCATCTGCCGGTTCAGGCTGGCCTGCAAGCTGTTGTAGTTGGCGTTGCTGATGTTCTTGAATTCCGGCGCGTTGCCAAAGCTGCACGTTCCATAATTGTTGGAAGAGCTGTTACCCGACGCGTCCGCACACGAACTGTCCCCGGCTCCGAGATTAAGAACGCGGTCCGTGGTGCCCAGCACGAACGGGTTGACGTCGATCAAGGACGTCAATCCGTGCGAGATATTGCCCACATAACTCACTTCCAGCGCGGTATTCCGAGCCAGTTCATGCTGCACGCTCAGGTTGTACTGATACGTGATCGGGGTTTTCAGATGTGGATCCACGAAGAACGCGCTACCAGCGGCATTGATGGGTAGAAATCCAGCGCTATTAAAATTGACATTCGGCGACGGCGGGTGGGACGGAAAGGGATCAGTGACGCCGATGGTTCCGTTCGGCCCTATGGCGTTATCGAACGGGTCCGCAAAATAGGGCGAGGGGCCCCCGCTGAAGGAGGGAAAGGTCAAACCCGCGCTGGAAAAGAAAGGCGGCTGGCCGTTGAACTGCAAATTGTCTTCGGCTTTGAGGATGTCGTAGAACATTCCGAAACCGCCGCGGATGCTGGTTTTGGCATTGCCGCGCGGGTCCCACGCGAAACCAACACGCGGCGCCCAGTTGGTCCGGGTCGGAAAATTCACTCCCTCGGGCGCGCCTCTATCTCCGGGAAATACCATGCCGGTTGGGGCGTTGGTGAAGACCGTGGACTGGAGGCCGGGAATGAGCGAATAGGAGCGACCTTTGGTGTCTTCTTTCGGGGAGCTGTATTCGTAGCGGAGTCCCAAATCAAGGGTCACGTTCTTGGTCACGCGCCATTCATCCTGCAAATAGCCATAATAAGATTTGCTGCGGATATTGGACGGGGCGTGAGGATACTGGAAGTACTGCGACGGAACTCCGAGGATAAAATCCGCCAGCGAGTTATCGGTGCCGGCGCCGCCGGCGTAGAAATCGAATTCGCCATTGACGTAGTAGTCGAAGACGGTATTGTCTCGGTACGCGGAAATCCCGCCGCCCATTTTCCAATTGTGCCGTCCGTGGACATAGGTCAGCGTATCGGAGGTTCCAAATGTCGTATCCACCAGGCTGGTGGGGCCTTGTTCACTGAATCCGACATAAAGGCCGTTGTCGAACCACAGGTTCGGCGGGCCCTGCGGATCGTCCTGGTTGATCCCGATGTTGAGTTGCGAGGCCGTCGGCAGTTTCACTCCCGGCTCATCTTGCAGTCGGTTATTTCTTTGCAAGAAAAGCCGGAACTCGTTGAGCATATTCGGCGAGAAGGTATGCGTGTAGGCCACGTTCGCATAGTAGCTGTTGACTTGCGTGGTGTTGGGAAAGCCCGGCACGCTGGCAAACTGGAACGGATTCAATTGTGGATTGCGAAACCCGCCGATAGTGGCGCTCAGCTTATCTTTATCGCTGACCAAAAAATCAAACTTCATGGTCAGTTCGTTGTTGTTATCTGTGTGTGCACCTTGATAATTCTGCACGCCGTTGGGATTGGTTGGAAGCAGCCCGAGGTTAATATATTCAGTGGCAATCGGATTTATCTTCATTGGGTCAATGATCGCCTGCGCGGCCAGCGCCGGGTTCGACTGAAAATAAGTGTTAGCGGTCACGCCACAGGGCGTGCCGTCGGGGATGTGATTCCCGTTGGAGTCAACCGCGTTCTCATTTAGCCCGCTTAGGAAGCAGGCGACACCCGGATCGGGTCCGGTCGGATTGTAGCCAGTTGCGCCGGACTGCGAGAAATCGCCGTTCAGTTGCGCCGGCGTGAAAACCGTTCCCAATCCGGTGGTCTCTTGCTGGGAAAGCCGCTGTCCCTGGTAGCCGACGAAAAAGAAGAAGCGATCCCTGCCGTTCACCTTGGGCAATAGGATGGGGCCTCCCAAAGTGGCTCCGTATTGATTGCGCTTCAGTACATCGCGGGGAAGCCCATCGGCATTATCGAAGAAAGACGCGGCGTTGAGCGCATCGTTGCGCAGAAACTCAAAGCCACTCCCGTGCCACTGGTTGGTTCCGGACTTGGTAACGACACTGATCACACCGCCGCCATTTCGCCCGTATTCCGCGGAATAGTTGCTTTCGAGAATGCGGAATTCCGCAATCGTGTCCGGGTTGGGGTTAAAAACCACGCCGTTGTCGAGCAGGTTGTTGTTCAGGCCGCCATCCAGCAGGAAGGTAACCGAGTCGCTGCGTCCGCCGGCGATGCTGTACTTGCCCGCCGCACCCGAGTCGCCATTGGTTTCGGTAACGCCCGGCTGCAACAGTGCCAGGTCGAGGACGTCTCTGCCGTTCAGCGGAGCGCGCTGGACGGTCTCTCCGATCACGCTGGTTCCGATGGTATCGCTGACGGTGTCGACCAGAGTGACGTTGCCGGTGACTTCGACCACTTCCGTGCTGGTCCCGACCTCAAGCGCCACATCCAAGCGCGCGTTCTGGTTGATCTCCAGGGTGATGCCTCGGCGCACATATCTGCGGAAACTTTCGTGCTCGACTTCCACCTGATATCGTCCGATCGGGACCAAGGTGAAGAGAAAATCACCATTCTTGTTGGAGGTTTCGGTTCGAGTAATGTTGGTATCAGAATTCTTCAGCGTGACCTTCGCACCAGCGACCACGGCGGCGCTGGCGTCCCTGATGGTTCCGGTGAGCTGTGCGGTGGCTTGCTGAGCAGAGCTTCTCTCTCCACAGAAGAGCAAGAGGCATAACGCTGAGAGCAGAACGGCAACAATTCTGGAAGCGCAAGCGGCAAAGTTAGGAGCAGGCATCTGGGTTCTCCTCTTCGGACATGTGTCCTCAGGTCACCCAGGAAACACGAGTGGATGGAACCCTGGGGAAGTGATTCGGCGCTAGTGTGCAACTGCGGGGCCACAATATGCAAGCTGAATTCTCAGCTGCTTGCCGCTCTTGCAAGGCAGGCGATTCGTGTTTTCACATACGACGTTCCAGATTTGGAAGACTCGATGGTGTTTCATGTATTGGTTTGTGGAGAAGGATCTGCTCCCTTGAATGTGCGGCCTTCAAAATCCGCATCCTTCAGACCTGAGATGAACGCGAAGGTGCGGGCACGCGGACGTTGGTTCTGCGTTGCAGGCCGAGGCGCGCGATGCGAGGAACGATGATCAGCGCGACGGCGTAAAGGAAGAAGGAGATGGCGATGGATCCCGAGTGACCGTGGGGCAAGTCTTCGAACAGAAGTTTGGCGGTGACCAAGGCCAGAGTGCCGTAAGCGGTCCAGACAAGTTCGATGCGCTGCCAACGGGACCCGGCGAAGGCGAGGGTAAGGGCCAGAGCGCAAGTAATGAGGGTGCGGATCACGGCGACATGGGCCGCGCCGGGAGTCATGGCAACGGCGGCCAGCCAGACCAAGGCAGAGACGAGCAGGGTGGCGGCGGCGCTAGCGGCCAGAATTGCCGACAGCAAACGAAGCAGGCGCTGGTTCCACCGGTCTCCCGGGAAACGTCCTCCGATGGCGTAGCAGAGAAGCACGGAAGCGGCGACGAGCCAGACCATCCATCCGGGCGCGTTGGGAAAGGTTCCGGCCAGGGCGCTGGCAGCGTAATCCAACAAGCCAGAAGCAAAAGCCGCCGCCGCCAGATACAACAAGCCGTGGAACTCAGGCGTGAGGCGATCTTTCCTGACGCCAACCACAGTGGCAAGAATTGCGGCCGCGCTCAATAGCAGCACGAGCAGCAACGGCGGGAGACAAAGAAAACTGCCGGCCAGTAGGAGAAAGGCGCTCCAGGTGGAATACACGTAGTAGTTCCGTTGTTCCGGCAAGCGGTCGAAGCGGATAAACGCCGCCGCGTAACATGCGGCCGAGAAGAGCAGGCAGAAAATCCCCAAGCCCGTACGCAGAGCAGGCTCGTACCAAAACAAGCTGAATGCCGCCAGCAGGAAGGCCGCGACGGTCTGCACAATCTCGAAGATGGTGATCCGGCGGCGCAACCAGTTCGTGCGCACGGTGACGCTTACGCCATAGATCAAAAACAGAGCCCAGGGGATCGCGAGCAGTACCGCGCTCTGGAGATCGGGGTAGTCGGAGCGGAAGTGCGCGGGAAGGGAATAGATGTAGAGCAGAATCCAAACCGCAAGGTCGGCGGCAGGCGCCACCAGAAAACGCAGACGCAGCCAGCGATTGCGATCCGCCGCTAGTTCGCTGGCCAGAGCCATGATAAGGAGCGCCGCAATGAAAGGCGGAAAATCGTGCGTGGCAATCATCAATGCAAGGGCGGTGAAGACTGCGGCGACGCTGGCTACCCAGATGAGCGGCGTGAGATTGCGTTTCCATGCCAGGGTCCCGGCGCCGACCGCGAACACGCTCAGTATTCCTGCGGTCGCTGCGGCCGGCAATATTTTGAAACGGAGAGTGAGTTCCCAGAGCATGGGTGTGAGAATCAAGGCCGAGGTGAGGGCGTATGCGGTGCTGGTGAGAGGAATGTTTGCCGGGACCCGAGCCGCCCACAGCAACCACATTCCGGCATAGGCAAGGGCCAGGGCCACGATCACCCACTGCGGCAAAGCGCCCGATTCAGCCACGGCCCGGAGCAGGTAGGCGCCCGCGATTCCGAGCATGGCCTTACCCACAACCGGAAACACTCCTTCAGGTTGGGGAAGGGCGGACTGTTCAGCGGCAGGGGTCAGCCGCACCGGCGCGGTTGCCGGGGAAGGGCGAGAGTGGGCGGTTGCGGAGGAGCATTCCAGGGCGGAGACGCGCCGCTCAAGGTTTTCCAGCCGGTCGGTGAGCCGCGCTAAAGCGTCGAGAAGATCGTCCATAATCTCCACCGCTTCGAGACTGGCAACGAATGCTGATCGAACGTTGCGCTCGGAACTGTCGTGCTCGGAACGTCGTCCTCGAAAGTTAGTGCGCGGGTGTGGCGACGGGAACTGAACCCGAGCCTTTCTCCGGCCAAGGTGGCAGGAGCTTCACCAGCACCCACAGGATCGCGAGCGGCAGGACGGTTAGCAGGATGGCCACCAGCAATCCTTCGCGCGTGATCAGACTCATCTTGTACGTGGTGTATCCCAGGAAGCTCTTGGAAAACAACTGGCCGCCAATCACGACGTTCCAGCGCATGGCAAAGATACCAATCAGGGTCAGACATCCGGCCAGAGCGTAAATACGTTTGCGGGCCATTTCGCCGAGCCGCAACACCTGCGTCAAAGCGAGAAGCGCGATGGGAGCAACGGTGCCCAGCACAATCTGCACCACGATATGCGACATGTACAGCTTGGTATGAACCATGAAATCCAGGCTGCGGAAGCTTTCATCGGCTTCATAGATGCGGTGAATCAGGTCGAGCATTTCGAGGCTGAAATCGATGATGAAAATGTAGAAGAGGTAACGGGCCACCGTGTCCACGCAGCGCATATCGATCTTCTCTCCGCGCGACCACGTCATCAGCATGTAGAGGAGCATTACGGCGGCGATCCCAGACACCATCGCAGAGAAAATAAACACCACCGGCATCAGCGGCGACGACCACCACGGGTTCGCCTTGATCGAACCGAAGATGAAGCCGACGTATCCGTGCAGCAGGAAGGCGGAAGGGATGCCGATAAGTGTAACCGTCCAACCTACTCGGTCATCAACCTCGAGCGCACCCGGGCTGATGTTGCTTGAGCCGAGGGTCATCAGCCGGTAGATAAGGCGCTTCCATCCGGTGGTGGATTGCGACAGGACCACGATGTCGCGCCGGTAGTCGAGCCAGATTTCCAGGACCAGAACCGCCATCAGATACCACAGGTACACAAAGCCGAACATGGCCATCGCCGACGTCTTGTGCGGCGTCAGATACATCTCGTAGGAGCGTTCCGGATGTCCAAGGTGCAGTTGCAACGGCAGCGGCGCCACCAGCAGGAAGGCCAGGGCCGTCAGCAACGCCAGTCGGTAGGTGGGCTTTACCGCCTCCACCTGGAACACGCGTTCCAGCGAAGCCAGGATAAATGCGCCCGCCACCAACCCCGTGAGGAACGGGTACAGCACGATCAGGACGCTCCACTGGAGCTCGATTTCGTTCGGATACATGAAGCCTTCAACGCCGGACATATCGGTTACCAGTCTCCTTGCTGTCGCGAAGCATCCATCGCACTTTTTGTCGCACTGGTCATCGCACGGAACCATCCAAGCCGTTGTAAAACACCTTAGCGTGCGTCGCCATGTAAGGTTTCAGAACTTGCACGCTATGGGTTTTCAGGAACTCGTGAATCGGGTCGTTGGGATTCTTCAGGTCGGCCAGTTGCCGCGCTCCCGTTGGACAGGACTCGCAGCATGCGGTGGTCAGGCCTTTCGTGATCCGGTGATAGCAGAGAGTGCATTTCTCGGCGGTATTACTCGCCGGGTTGATGAAGCGGCAGCCGTAGGGGCAGGCCTGCACACAATACCGGCAGCCGAGGCAGTATTTCTTGTCGATCAGCACCACGCCATCCGGGCTTATGAAGGTTGCGCCTACCGGACAGACTTGCGTGCAGGGTGAGTCGGCGCACTCGTTGCACAACTTGGGCACGAAGAAGTTTTTTCCGCCCGCTTCTTTCGTTGGGGGAAATCCCTTTATGCCGCCATCGGGAGAATCCACGTGAGGATTCTCAATGTCGTAATCCGTTACGTGATAACGCTCCACCCAGGTGCGGAAGTATCCGTCGGGCACATCATTTTCAGCCTGGCACCCGCGCACACAATTCCCGCAGCCGATGCATTTGGTCAGGTCGATCAACATGCCCCACCAATGCTGACTCATGGTGTAGTTGGGGGCGGACTCCGGGGTTCCCGCCAGAACGTGCTTCCAGGCGACGGCCGCCGCGGGTAACAGCAGAAGCATATGGCGCCGGGAAATGCTCATTTCGTTTCTCCGCTTATGGCCGGGCTGTGCGGCTGATGGCAGGTATCGCAGGCAAGACCGGAGGAGTGGTCGGCGGAAGCAACTTGCGGGAATCCTTTCGGCTTGGCCGCGTTGGCCTCGTGACACTTCACGCAGAGTACCGCCGTGTCGAGCTTAGGAGGCTGAATCGTGGCGGGGTCGTCGGCATGCTTGGCCTGTGGTCCGTGGCAGGCCTCGCAATTGACGTGGGCGTGCTTGCCACCCTTCTTCTTGTCGAGGACGTCGCTATGGCAGCCTTCGCAAGTTTCATGACCGGCGAAGTTGACGGGCTTTGCGGCGATGTCGGACAACGCGTCCCCGCGGTAATGCCCGTATTCTCCGAAGCTTTTTGGGACGAGGAAGCCGCGGATGACCAGGAACACGAGGATGCCCGCGACAAAAACCGCTGCCAATCGCAAAAGATGTCCGGAATCTTTGAAAGCATTCATGCTGGTTCGATCGCTTGATCGTTTGCGCCGGAGACTCGCCTGCAGCCCTCCGGCTAAATGTCGCTCTCAAGTAGATACAGGAGACGGTGCACAAAGCGCTGTGTTCCGCGTCACGTGTGGTGTGTACTGAAATCACAAGCGTCAGTGACGTGGGCGGGCCTTGAAAGAAAGGGCGTTTTCAGTGGGCCCTTTGTTCTGAGTCTGGAGCACCACTTTATTCGGCGATCATGAACTTCAGGCACACTGGCGAGGGAACGTTGAGTGTCTGGCCGGTCGGGGTCAGTCTTCCGTTGTTGGGGTCGATTCGAAAAACCACGATGTTGTTGGTGTCCTGGTTGGCTACTAACAGGAGCTTGCCGGTGGGATCGATCTCGAAGTTACGCGGTGTCTTACCTTGTGTAGGGAAGTGATCCACCAGAGTCAGGGCTCCGGTGTGGCTGTCGATAGAGAAGAGGGCGATGCTGTCGTGTCCGCGATTGGATGCGAATAGAAACTTGCCGCTGGGATGGACCTTGATTTCAGCGGCATCGTTGCTCCCGGAGAATCCTTGCGGAAGTGTCGAGACCGTTTTCAGCTTCCCGAAGACGCCGCGGCCCGGATCGAAACTAAAGGCTGTGATGCTGGACTGTAATTCATTGACTACGTAGGCGAAGTTTCCGTCCGGATGAAAGGCCAGGTGGCGCGGTCCGGCTCCGGGATCAAGGCTAGCGTAAGGAGGGTCGTTTGGAGTTAAGGAGCCCCTACTTGCATCGAAGCGGTAGACGAGTAACTCATCCAGCCCTAAATCCACGGCGATCGCAAAACGATTGTCGGGCGTGGTTTCGATCCAATGAGCGTGCGGGCCCTCCTGGCGTTCTTTGTTGACGCTCGACCCTCGGTGCTGAACGAACGCGGATGGCTCGCCGACGTGGCCGTCCGGCTGAACCGGGAATACGGCCACGCTTCCTCCGGTGTAGTTGGCCACCAGAGCGTACTTGCCGGTCTTGTCGAATGTGATGTAACAGGGGTCGGCGCCGCGCGATGGGACTTGGTTCAGGAGCGACAACTTGCCGGTTTTCTGATCGACAGCGAAGGCGCTTACCGCTCCGCTGCTGGCGCCTTTATAGTTCTGGACTTCATTGACGGCATACAGGAAGCGGCGGCTAGGGTCGATCGCCAGGAATGAGGGGTTGGTCGTTTCTGCCGCTATGCCCAGAGGAGTTAGTTCAGACGATGAGGCATCGAAGCGGTAGGCATAAATACCCTTGCTCTCCTTCTCGGTGTAAGTGCCAACGAAGAGGATGTATTTGTTCTTTGGGGATTCCGTGGCGGCGGTTACGTTGACGATTGCCAGGATGAAGACGAGCCACGGCAGACATCGGCGGAGCGAAATGGTCATGGGGATTATCAAAAACTATTTACGGATGGAGCGCAAGGGCGGCGGGACTCTCCTGCCGCTAGGCGATGCGGTATGCTTTCGGGATGTCACCGCGACGATTTCCCATGCGACGACTGCCATCTGCAGATTCGACGCTAATCCAGATCGTCGATGCGGCTCTGGCCGATGCCACGCGCCGCAGCGGCGAGTGGCTGGCGTGTCGCCCGGGATGCACGCAGTGCTGCGTCGGTGTGTTTGCCATCAATCAACTGGATGCGGTGCGTTTGCAACGCGGATTGGCTAACCTGGAAATCACCGATCCGCAGCGGGCGCAGCGGATTCGCGAGCGGGCGCTAGATTCGATTCAGCGTTTGTCGGCCGAGTTTCCCGGCAACCCAAAAACTGGCGTCCTCGATGCGGCGGTACTCGATGAAGGCTCGGAGGCAGAAGAACGCTTCGCGCAGTTTGCGAATGATGAGCCGTGTCCAGTGCTCGATCCGGAGACCGGATTGTGCGATCTCTACGATGCGAGGCCGATGACTTGCCGCACCTTTGGCCCTCCCCTGCGATCGGAAGGCGGCCTCGGAGTTTGCGAGTTGTGTTTTCACGGTGCGACCGATGAACAGATTGCCGCCTGCGAGATGGTTGTCGACCCCGATGACCTGGAATCGAAGTTGCTAAGGAAACTGGAGGAGACGTGCGGGCCGCGTGGGCAAACAGTGGTTGCATTCTGTGTTAAGTGAGTTTCAGGGCCGCGAGTTGTTCTCTTGGATAGAGTTCGCGGGCGGGGGCGCCCGCGCCACACGTTACAAATTATTAAAGGACGCTTAATTCTCGGCTCCATACTTAAAGATAACTTCCGCGTTGAGATAGAAAATGGTAATTTCTTGCTGCGGCAAAGCACACGATTATGCAGGCTAATGAATACGATCTGGTGGTGATCGGCAGCGGTCCGGCGGGCCAGAAGGGCGCGATCTGCGCGGCGAAAATGCGCAAGAAAGTCGCGGTCATCGACCGTCGCCTCGCCATGGGTGGGGTGTGCGTTCATAGCGGGACGATCCCGAGCAAGGTCATGCGGGAGGCTGTGCTCTACCTGAGCGGGTTGCGGCAGCGATCGTTCTATGGGCGCGGTTACGTGGTGAAAGACCGGATCATGATGTCGGACCTGGTGCTGCGGGCGCAGGCGGTCATGACGCGGGAAGTGGACGTGATCAAGGCGCAACTGCGGCGGAATTATGTGACCGCGCTCGAGGGCGACGCGCACTTTGCCGATCCCCATACGATTGAGGTCGTGTCGGAGGACGGAGTACAGCAGATTCGCGGAGAGAAAATCCTGATTGCCTGCGGCACGCGGCCGGCGCACATCGACGGGATTCCGGTGGACGGGAAACGCATCTTCGATTCGGATCAGGTGCATTGCCTGGAGGAAATACCGCGCGAGTTGATTGTGGTGGGCGCGGGGATTATCGGGCTGGAATACGCGTCGATGTTCGCGGCGCTGGGCGTGAAGGTGACGCTGATCGACCAGCGTCCGACGCTGTTGGATTTTGTGGATCGGGAAATTATCGAAAGCCTGTGCTTCCAGTTGCGGCAACTGGGAACGGTTTTCCGGGTCGGGGAGAAAGTGGTTTCGGTCGGCTTCGACGAAGAACGGGACAAGGTTTTTGCGACGCTGGAGAGTGGAAAGAAGATTCGCGGGCAGGCGCTCCTATACACGATTGGACGTAAAGCCAACAGCGACAAGCTGAAAATCGAGGCGGCCGGTCTGACCGCGGATGGACGCGGCAAACTGGTGGTGAACGAACATTTTCAAACCGTGGTGCCGCACATTTACGCGGCGGGCGATGTGATTGGCTTTCCGGCGCTGGCCAGCACTTCGATGGAGCAGGGGCGGCTGGCGGGTTGTCACATGTTCGGCAAGCCCAGCCGGATGCTTCCGAATCTGATCCCTTATGGCATCTATACCATTCCAGAAATTTCCATGGTGGGCGCCACCGAGGAGGAGTTGACACTCAGCAAGACTACATATGAGAGCGGTCTTGCGCGCTACTCGGAACTGGCGAAGGGGCAGATGCTGGGCGACGATCAGGGCCTGCTGAAGATTCTGTTCGATCCGGACACGCTCAAATTGCTGGGCGTGCACATTATCGGAGATCGCGCGGCGGAAATCATACATATCGGACAGGCAGTGCTGACCATGGGAGCGACCATCGAATATTTTCGCGATACCGTGTTCAACTATCCGACGCTGGCGGAAGCCTATAAAGTGGCGGCGCTCGACGGGTTGAATAAACTCTGAGCGTGTGGTGGCGGGGCTATGCCCCGCCCGGACGGGGCGAAGCCCCGTCACCACACAACCCTTTCACTGCCGCGCCTGATACCAACGGCGCACGGCCACCACTGACCAGATCGCCTCGACTACTCCAAAGGGCCAGGCGCCTTGCAGAAAGCCATAAGCAGAGCCCAGCGCGCAAGCAGCGGAGAAGGCCAGGATGAACCAGGGGCTGCGCCTCTCCAACGCATAAGTGACCAGCATCGCGGTCACCGCGAATAGTCCGAATAGCGTGAGCGTATTCACGTTCCCAATCTTACAGACTCGGAACCTCCGCGGGAGATTGCGGTACAATCGCTGGCACTTTCGCGGTCAATACTCGCAAGGGGAATGGCGGTCAACAACATGGTCACGAACATGGTCACGAACAATGTTCGTTGAGGAGGCAATATGAGTCTATCGAAACGGGCCATTGCGGAATTTTTCGGAACCTTCTGGCTGGTATTTGGCGGATGCGGGGCCGCGGTGCTGGATGCGGCATTTCCACAACTCGGCATCGGATTTCTAGGCGTAGCGCTGGCCTTCGGGCTGACCGTACTTACGATGGCGTTCGCCATTGGACACATTTCGGGATGCCATCTGAATCCCGCGGTCTCAGCGGGGCTGGTGGTGGGGAAGCGATTTCCGGCGTCGGAATTTCTGCCGTATGTGGTGGCGCAAGTGCTCGGAGGAATCGCCGGCGCGGGCACGCTCTATGTAATTGCCAGCGGTAAGGCGGGCTTCGACGTGAGCGGGGGCTTTGCTTCGAACGGGTACGGGGCGCACTCTCCGGGCGGTTATCCGCTGCTCTCGTGCCTGGTGGCGGAAGTGGTCCTGACATTCTTCTTTTTGATGATCATCATGGGGTCGACGGATCAGCGGGCGCCATCGGGGTTCGCGCCGATTGCGATCGGGCTCGGGCTGACCCTGATTCACCTGATTGGGATTCCAGTAACCAATCTTTCGGTGAACCCGGCGCGTAGCACGGGACCCGCGATTTTTGTGGGCGGATGGGCGCTCTCGCAACTGTGGCTGTTCTGGCTGGCTCCGATTGTGGGCGGAGCGCTGGCCGGCGGATTCTATCGCATGGTATTTGGGGAGTAAACGACGGATAGTTCCGCGGGGTAATGGCTGAGTCCACGGAAATCCGGGAGGCGTCGCTGGGGGAGATTGCCCTGGTGTTTCTGAAGCTGGGCACGATTGCGTTTGGCGGGCCGGCCGCGCATCTGGCGATGATGGAAGAAGAATTCGTGCGGCGCCGACGCTGGATCACCCAGGCCGAATTTCTCGACCGTCTGGCCACGGCGAATTTGATTCCGGGGCCGAGTTCGACCGAAGTCGCGATTTTTGTGGGGCAGCTTAAACGTGGCTGGCGCGGACTGATTGTGGCGGGCTGTTGCTTCATCATTCCGGCGGCGGTAATTGTGTCGGTGATCGCGTGGGCCTATGTGCGCTTCGGTTCGCTGCCCAGGGTCGAAGGCGTACTGTCGGCGATCAAGCCGGCGGTGGTCGCGATCGTGATCCAGGCGCTGGGAAAGCTGGGACGGACGGGGGTGCGGACGGTTCTGCTGGCGGTGATTGCCGTGCTGGCGGCGGGGCTGAGTCTTTTAGGAGTTAGTCCGGTGCTGGTGCTGGTGTTTGCCGGGTTGGTATCGGCGGCGGCTTTGGCGATGAAGAACCGACTGCTGGGGGTGGTTGGGTTCCCGAAACTAGCCAGCCTTCAGAAAGTTGTGGGGTTTCCGAAAGTTGTGGCCGGGGCGATGGCGGTTGCGGCTGTGGGCGCGACTTTTCCGGTCGGGCTGTTGCGTCTGTTCTTGTCGTTTCTGAAAATTGGATCGGTGGTGTTCGGCAGCGGATATGTCCTGCTGGCATTTCTGCAGACCGAGTTTGTGGAGCGTCTGCACTGGCTGACCGAGAAGCAGTTGATTGACGCGGTCGCGGTGGGGCAGTTTACGCCCGGTCCGGTGTTTACGACCGCTACGTTTATCGGCTACGTGGTGGCGGGATGGGCGGGCGCGGCGGTGGCGACGGCCGGAGTTTTCCTGCCGGGGTTCGTGCTGGTGGCGGCGAGCGGGCCGCTGATTCCGCGGCTGCGAAGATCGGCAGTAGCGGCGGCAGCGCTCGATGGAGTGGTCGCGGGCTCGCTCGCGTTGATGGC
>Ga0187862_10001521_pt1 | contig 24391 bp, 23 predicted proteins | sample June2016WEW_10_1_FD_133003 | JGI IMG/M metagenome (GOLD analysis project Ga0187862, IMG submission 133003) | Peatland microbial communities from SPRUCE experiment site at the Marcell Experimental Forest, Minnesota, USA - June2016WEW_10_150 | ecosystem: Environmental > Terrestrial > Soil >...
CGGTTCGCATCACATTTGCTCAACGTGATATTGGGAAGCAGCATGAGCAGCCGTCTTTTCCAGGAAATCAGGGAAAAGCGCGGCCTGGCCTATTCGGTCTACTCTTTTTGTCACAGCCATGAAGATTCCGGAATGCTCGGCATCTACGCAGGCATTTCTCCGGAAAACATACAGGAAGTTTTGCAGCTCATTAACGAGCAACTCTCCATACTTGCCCTAAAGCCCATTCCAGAGGCAGAACTGAATTCCGCCAAAGAATACATCAAGGGCAACATGTACATTAACGCCGAGAACAACGATTATCGCATGAACAGGCTCGCCAAAAATGAGTTTCTGTTCGGTCGCTACGTTCCGTTCGAAGAAGTCGAAAAAAAAGTAAACATGGTTACCCCCGAAGATATACAAGCCTGGTTCCGCAGCATTTACAGCCCGGATAAAATGGCATCAATGCTCTATGGGCCCGTTGAAATGGAATCAGAAACACCGGAAAACATTCTAAGGCAAGGATAGAGCCTGATGTCCCTGTTTTTCCAGGTGCTCGCAAGCGGCTCCCGGGGGAACGCCATCCTGGTTTGCAGCGCTAAGACGCAGGTTCTCGTGGATGCAGGAACCACCTGCAAAGAGCTGGTGGGCCGTCTCGAAAGAACGCCCGTTCAGGCAAAGAGCCTCGACGCGGTGCTCATAACCCATGAACACAGTGATCATATCAGCGCGGCAGGAACACTGAGCAGAAAGTTCAACCTGCCGGTATACATGACAAGGGGGACCCTGGAAAACCTGCCCCCGAACATTGGCCAGTGCGCTTCGGTCACTATCTTTGGGACCGGAACATGCTTTGAAATCGGTGATCTTCTAATTCACCCGTTCGCCACCTCCCATGATGCCGGTGAACCGGCCGGGTTCATTATCGAAAATGAGGGGCTGCGCCTTGGGATATGTACGGACCTCGGAATTGCAACCAGCCTGGTCAAAGTGAGACTAAAAGGTTGTAACGGCCTGGTCCTGGAGGCCAACCACGACGTGGACAAGCTTCTGGGTGGCCCATATCCCTGGTTTCTAAAGCAACGAATCAGGAGTGCCCACGGCCACCTGTCAAACGAAGAAGCCTGCAGTCTGCTCGAAACCGTACATCATGACGGGCTGCGCTGCGTAATCCTTGCCCATCTGAGTGAGACTAACAATCATCCCGACCTGGTGCTCGAAAGCTGCCGGAAGCTGCGCAGGTACCCGCATTGGCAATGCGTCCGTTTCGAGCTGGGGAAACAGGATGATATAGCCGCCGCCATTGAATTGGGATAGCTGGCAGGAGGGCCAATCTCGCCACAGGCGTGACTGATCCTTGCGAATGGAGCCAAAAGAGGATTTTGCAAGAGGCTCGCAACAAAAAAAAGAGCCGGTGAAATTCCCGGCCCTCATGCTGGCTGTTTCAATCAACGCCCCCTGCGCGAGGGCCGATTCTGTCCGCCCTTAGGGGCGTCTTGCGAAAATAATTTAGTTAAACAAGTTTCTTGACGTTAACCGCTTGCGGTCCCTTTGGTCCACGTTCTACGTCAAAACTCACGTGATCTCCCTCACTCAAAGAGCGAAATCCTTCAGACGCAATGGCACTGTAGTGGACGAAAACGTCTCCCTGATCCTTAGTTTCAATGAAGCCATAGCCCTTTTTGTCGTTGAACCATTTCACCCGGCCTTCCGACATCTCTCTAATTCCTTTCCTTCTGCGGTGCTGTTTCCATTGCTTGCAGTTTCGCCACTTCGAGCAATCCTTGCAAAACCCCCGTCAGTCGCCGGGCCGATCCAACCCGCCTCCCGCAAGGATCGGACCAGCCTCGCCCCTGATTATATTTCCTATAGTAGGAATTTAAGAATGTCAAGCGTTTAATGGTCCAAACGCTACTTCAAATTAAAACTAATGTGCTTGTGCATATCCCTACCGAATCAGTATCATTTGTGCATTTTGCAAACCTGCTTTGAAAGCACGTTATTGAATACGAAAGTGCTTGAAAATAAGGCATCGAAAGCGCAAATGAATGTTCTCTTGATGGGCTCAGGTCCGGCCTGAGAAGTGCCTGTTGAGACATCGATCAGAAATTTCGGGCGCTTCTAAGTGCGGATAGAGTATCGAAAGGCTCACTCGAGCAAGTCTCCAAGGGCTTGCTGCAGGGTGGGAAATCTGAAGGAAAAGCCGGTTTCCATCAATCTTTTTGGAATGACCCTTTGGCCCTTAAGCACGACGTTTGCGAATTCGCCGAGCAGGGTGCTCAGCAAAAACGCGGGTACTGCGGGAAGCAGAACCCGCCGGCCCAGCGTTCTTGCCAGGATATTGGCAAATTCCGTATTCCTGACAGGGTTCGGGGCCACACAGTTTAGTGGACCTGAAATTTCCTCGTCACTTAATAGAAGTGAAAATATGTTGAAAAGATCTTCCTGGTGAATCCATGACATCCACTGCCTGCCGCTGCCAATCGAGCTTCCAAGCAGATAGCGGAAGGCGGGCAGCATTGTGGCAAGAGCACCCCCTCCCCTGCCCAGAACCAGTCCAAAGCGGCACAGAGCAACTCGAATCCCGGACTGGGCCGCTTTTTTCGCCTCATCTTCCCATTCAACACAAATCTTAGACATGAATTCGTCGCCATGAGGAGCGTCTTCGTCCAGTATCTCGTCGTCCATGCGACTTCCGTAATAGCCGACCGCCGAGCCATTAATCAAAATCTTTTCTTTGCCTGAAGCGATAAGTGCATCGACAAGATTACGAGTGGTAAGTATACGGCTGTCGAGAATGGACTTTCGCGCCGAATCGGTCCAGACAGTAAGGATAGGGCTTCCCGCGAGGTTAATGGCCGCATCGCTTTGCGCAACCTGTTGCTGCCATCCCCCGGGTTTTTTGGGATCACCTTCGATGATGGTTGCCCATGGAATAGATTCCTTCGCCCTCACCGGTGAACGGGTGAGGATGAAAACTTCATGCCCTGACTCGGAAAGCCTCCTGGTCACGTATCTTCCGACAAAGCCAGTTCCGCCGGTAACGAATATTTTCATGCGGTTTCCCTTAAGGTCAAGCTTCCGGGCTGAATCGTTCTACTCAGACGGCTTTTCCTTTTCCTCACCGGGTTTCTTTGTTTCCATGGTGCCAAAGACAAACCTGGAGATAAGACTTTCGAGATCGAGCGGAGGCTGAGTCTCTCGTACAGTTCCACCGTTTGGAATGTAAGTGTCAGAGGCACCAGGTGTGATTGAGACATATTTGTCACCGATGATACCCATCGTTTTAATGCTGGCTATTGAGTCTTCCTCCAGTTTCACATTTTTGTTTATGCTCAAGGTGACTTCGGCGCGTCCATCCTTGAGTTGGACTTTCTGGACCTCGCCAATACCGACTCCCGCCATCGTTACCTGAGCCTTGGTTTTCAATCCCGAGACCGTGGGAAAGAAGGCGATCACCTCATAGCGGCCTTTGCCTATGCTGAAGTTCCCCAGACTAAAGGAAAGGTACCCCAGGCAGAACACACCGATTATCAGGAAAAGACCAACGCCTAACTCCAACCCTTTTCGTTCCGGTCCCATTCTCAAATTTCCTTTTTTCCCCGTTTATCACAGCATGATCGAGGTAATTACATAATCGCTGATAAGCACGGCGATCGATGAAATCACCACAGCATCGGTGGTCGCCCGACCCACCTGAACCGGTCCGAAGCTGCCTTCGTCCACTCCCGCATAGAAGCCCTTGTAGGTGCAGACCCAAACAATTATGACCGAGAAACAGGCCGACTTGACAAGCCCCATAGATAGATCGCTCCAGTCCACGCTGGAAGTAAGACCATCCCAAAAAGCTCCCTCATTGACTCCCAATAGACCCACGCCGATGAGGTAGCCTCCAAGGATTCCAACAACGTTGAAAAACGAGGTGAGGAGTGGAAGAGAGATTACGCTTGCAATTAATCTGGGAGTAATGAGATAGGAAAAAGGGTCGATTGCCATGCACTCCAGGGCGTCTATCTGCTCTTCGATCCTCATTATCCCGATTTCAGCGGCAATTGCCGAACCGGCCCTGCCGGTTACCATGAGTGCGGTAAGGACGGGTCCAAGTTCGCGTACAAGCGATAGCCCGACCGCCGACCCCAACCAGCCTTCGGAACCGAACTTTGTCAGTGTGTGATAGCCCTGGAGGGCAAGCACCATCCCGGTGAAAGCTGCAGTAAAGCCTATCACCACAAATGACTTGGTGCCGATGAACTGGATCTGCTTTACCGTGGGCCAAAATTTTCCCGGCGGCAGGATGATGCCCCGAATAGTGTAGATAAAAAACAATCCCAGTCGGCCTGCCGAAAATACCTGCCTCAATGCATAAGCGCCAAGGGACTGGATAGGATTTACCATTGGAGCGCCCCTGCACGATTTTTTCTCAAAAGAAATTGAATTAGGCAAAGTGTCAAAATCATCTTCTTGTCCCCCCGAGCAGGCACTCGTAATAGGATTCGGCGTCTGTTTTGGAGGCATCGGCTTCCCGGCTCAGGAACTGCCGCACACGCGGATCTTTAGCGTTTCGTATTTCTTCGGGATAGCCTGCGGCCATGACTCTGCCCTTGTCCATCACAACAATCCGATCTGCTATTTTGAAGGCGCTCTCAAGTTCATGGGTGACCACTAAAACGGTCATTCCATAGGCTTCGCGCAACTTCAGGATCAAGCGGTCCAGGCCGGCTGCCGTAATGGGATCCAGGCCGGAAGAAGGCTCATCCACAAACAGCATCTCCGGGTCCATGATCAGCGCCCTTGCCAGCCCAGCCCTTTTTTTCATCCCTCCGCTGAGCTGGGAAGGCATATAGTCGGAAAATTCTGCGAGCCCGACCATATTGAGCTTCATGACAGCCATAATCCGGATCGTTTCGTCGGCCAGTTTCGTATGCACCTTCAGGGGCATGGCGATATTTTCGACCAGAGACAGGGAATTGAACAGAGCGCCGCTCTGAAACAGGACGCCAATCCTGCGCCTGTATTGCATGAGCATGGTCTCCGAAAACCTCCCAAGGTTCTGACCATCCACCATGATTTGCTCAGCGTCCGTTTTTTTCAGACCGGTGAGGTGACGGAAGAGCGTTGTCTTCCCGCAGCCGCTCACCCCCATGATCACTGTGACGTGGTGTTTTGGAATGGCAAAACTAATGTCGAACAGTACCTGGCGGCTGTTGTAAAAACTGTTCAGGCCGCGTATTTCGATTATATTCTCGGTGGCCATGCTGAATCCGGGTCTTGGTAATTCCTGTGCGATATGGGACTCAAGGGGCAGGAGAATTTCAGCCCATTTTTCCGTAAGTCGATACAAAGGGTGGCATTATATAAGACAATCATGGAAATACAAATCCATAATTCGCCAACCCACATTTCCTCCACACACGACTTGTTTTCCAGAGAGATCGGGACCAAATTATTTCTTTTGTAGTAAGCCGATTTTGTGGGATACTTTGCTTTAAAGACAGAACCGGAGACAAAGTCAATGGCAACGCCTGATTCTGCCGTAATGAAGGCCATTTATGAAAGACGCAGCGTTCGCCACTTTGTCGATGCTGAGGTTTCACGCGATTTGGTTATGGCTGCACTGAAAGCCGCTTCCTGGGCGCCTTCGGGATTGAACAACCAGCCCTGGCGCTTCGCGATTATCTGGGAGAGGGAGTCTAAAGAGGCGCTGGCAACCCTTACCAGATATTCCGCGACCCTCAAATCGGCGGCTGTACTCATTGCGGTTTTCCTGGACAAAGAGGCCTCATACGACTACACGAAAGATTGCCAGGCAATTGGGGCTTGCTTACAGAACCTGCTCTTGTCGCTCCATGCATTGGATCTCGGAGCAGTTTGGATCGGTGAAATCCTCAAGAACAGGGACCGCGTTATAGAGATCCTCAAACTTCCGGAGCGGATCGATCTTATGGCCATAGTGGCCGTGGGGCATCCTGCTCATCACAACCAGAAATCACACAGGCGGCCGATAGAAGAAATGATTTTACTGGAAAAATAGCTCGCCGCTTGATTGAAAGATAAAGCTCCGATGATACTAGAGCGCCTGATCGTTGGCATGCTCCAGACCAACTGTTACCTGCTCGGCGATGAGGAAAGCGGACGGGCGGTCGTTATAGATCCGGGGGCGGAAGGCAAGCGTATTTGCGGCAGGTTGGAGGATCTTGGACTCCAGCTTTCGGCTATTCTTGTGACGCATGCCCATTTCGATCACACTATGGCCGCATGGACTCTCAAAAAGCGGTGCGGCGGAGAAATATACCTCAATTCAGCGGACAAGAGTTCGCGGATCGAGGTTATTTGCAGGCTTGCGGCGCGTTTTTTCCCGGAAATCCATCCGATTTCACTTGACGAAGTGGACCGTACTTTGGCGCACGGCGATCAGTTGCAGTTCGGCGCAATTCAAATAGAGGTTCTGTCCACTCCGGGCCATACGCCGGGAGACGTTTCGTTTTACCTTAAAGATCAGGGTAAAGTTTTCTCCGGCGATCTCATCTTTGCAGGCGCAATCGGGAGGACTGACTTATCCGGAGGTTCCTTGCAGCAACTCATGAACTCGGTTCGCTCAACCCTTTTCCGGCTCCCTGACGAAACTGTCATATATCCCGGCCATGGTAGCGAAACGACGGTTGGCAGCGAAAAGAAGCACAACCCGTATTTCTCTCGGCAATCAGGATGAAAGGCCCGCACCCCGACAAAGCTCGATTGCGTTTGGAACATTTGGGATAAAGAGGAGGGAGGCTGTGGGAATTCAGAAGAGCGATAAAACGAGATACTGGATAATGGTTCTGTGCATTTGTCTCGTGACTGTTTGCGGCTGCAGCAGATCGAGCGCTCCGCCACCGAACCCCGTCAGCCAGTCTCAGCAGGCGCCGGCACCTTCTGGCGGATCTGGACCAACCTACGGCCCCTCTGCCAATTCTGCTCCTGCTTACCCTTCCGGGCCCAAAGCCAAATTTTTTCAATTCAACGACATCCCCATCCCTCCTGAACTTGATGTACAATCAAAGAATTCAAATGTCTTCGAGTCCGGCCAGATCAAGATGGGATTTTTGACATTGCGCGGCAGAGTGGAATCTAATTCTGTAATGAACTTTTTTGTGGCTACGCTCCCGCGCGAAGGCTGGAGATTGAAAGGTCAGTTCAGGTACAACCGCTCACTTTTGATTTTTGACAAGCCGGACAAAGTTTGTGTGATCTTGATGAAGGAAGAGGCATATTATACGTATGTTGAAATCTATGTGTCGCCTGTTGCGGCAAGTTAGTTTTCAGGCCCCCCGATTGTGGCGGTGGGTCGATTCGCCTCTTCCCTGCGTGGCTTTATGAAGAAAGGCTCTCGACCCGAGTGAATACAGCTCCGGTAACGGTTGAAATGTTATGCTGAAAGGGAAATCCATTCTTCTGGGTGTAAGCGGCGGTATCGCCGTGTACAAGGCGGCTGAACTGGTCCGGCTTCTGGTCAAAGAGGGCGCTTCGGTTCATGTGGTGATGACGGCAAACGCACAGCAGTTCGTGACCCCTCTTACTTTCCAGGCGCTTTCGAACAATACGGTCGGGACCGATCTGTTCAGCATGGAATCCGAATCGCGGATAAGCCATATTCAAAAGGCGAGGCTTCCGGACCTCGTTCTGATTGCCCCGGCCACGGCCAATCTTATGGCGAAAATGGCGGCCGGAATCGCGGACGACTACCTGACGACCATACTGCTTGCCACAACCGCTCCGGTGCTGCTTTGTCCGGCGATGAACGTCAAGATGTGGGAGCATCCGGCAACACAACGAAACCTGCGGAGTCTGGCCGAACTGGGGTACCAAATTCAGCCGCCTGCCGTTGGTTCTCTTGCCTGCCAGGAGGAAGGGGCCGGCCGTCTGGCAGAGCTTGGAGACATCCTGGAGAGGGCCATCCGGATGCTGACCCCGCCAACTCTTGCCGGCAGGCGCGTTTTGGTCAGTGCCGGTCCGACCTGGGAAGCTTTCGATCCCGTCCGCTTTCTGAGCAATCCGTCGAGCGGCAAAATGGGCTATGCGCTGGCAAAGATTGCCGTGCGCAGGTCCGCCCGGGTCCACCTGGTTTCCGGGCCCTGTTTTCTTGAGGCCCCAGCAGGGGTCGAACGAACTTGCGTTACGAGCGCGATCGAAATGCGGGACGTAATTTTGAGGCTTTCTCCTCAACAGGACGCCATTGTAATGGCCGCCGCCGTTAGCGACTACCGGCCATCGGAAAAACTCCCTCAAAAGCTGAAAAAAGTGGCTGAAGAACTGAGGGTCATCCTCGAGCCCAATCCTGACATTCTCGCCGCTCTTGCAGAGGTTAAGCCGCCGACTCAGGTGCTGGTCGGATTTGCCGCTGAGACAGAAGACCTTCTCAAAAACGCCAAAGACAAGCTGGTCCGAAAGAACCTCGATTTCATCGTGGCGAACGACCTATCCAAAAAAGGCTCCGGGTTCGGCTGCGACACAAACGAGGTAACAATAATCGAACGAAGCGGCGCCGTTATCGGTCTGGCTCCCATGACAAAGGAGGTTGTCGCCTCGGAGATATGGGACAGGGTCGAGCGGTTCCTTGCAGGTGGGAAAAACTGATCGCGGAAAATACTGCACATAACCTTGCCGGCTGTTTGGAGCGGCTGCGGTGGATCTTCTGGGGTTACAAGACCGGAGGTATCCGGGACTGGCAATATAGCGCCACAAAACCTGAGGAAGAGGTTCGCACGCCGATGGCTGCCCAAACTGCAGAAAAACTCCTGCGGATAAGCGGTGAACTGACCGGGTGCACAAGGTGCAGGCTTCATAGCGGGCGCACCAATCTGGTGTTCGGCGAAGGTTCGGCCAAAAGCGGCCTGGTTTTCGTCGGCGAAGGCCCGGGATTCGATGAGGACCGGCAGGGCCGTCCTTTTGTCGGCCGGGCAGGAAAACTGCTCGATAAAATGATCCTCGCAATCGGTTTCGACCGGAACGAGGTTTACATCTGCAATGTCGTAAAGTGCCGCCCGCCGGAGAACCGTACGCCTCAGCCGGACGAAACGGCCGCATGTTCGCCTTTCCTGTTCAGGCAGATCGAAGCACTTAGCCCAAAGGTCATTTGCGCTCTGGGCTTGAGCGCAGCCCAGGCTCTTTTAGGAAGCACCCGCCCGATTTCTCAACTTCGCGGCAAAGTCCAGTTCTGGCGGGGAATACCTCTGATATGCACATATCATCCGGCTTATCTGTTGAGAAGCCCTTCTCAAAAAGCGGCGGCATGGCAGGACCTCAAGGAAGTGATCAAACTCCTCCGGACTTGAATTCCAAAGGAGATTCTCCGGGCATTGCCCACCTTTTCTAAAGGAAGAGTGGAGATTTAAAGGCATCGAGACATATCGACAGGCATATATCGCATATCCACATATATCAAAAGGCGACCACACGACATGACCATCAGGCAATTCATCCTGCTTCCTTCGCTTTTCCTGATCGGAGTGCTGCTTTTTGCACTCACGCCGGTCGAGCCACAACAGGCACACATCAATATCATTCAAATCCAGGACTCGATCAATCCAGGGGTTGAGGATTTCATTAAATACGCGATCAAACGCTCGGCCGACGAAAAGGCCGAGTGCATGATTATCCTTCTGGACACGCCTGGCGGGCTGGCGACCTCGATGCGTGGAATCTCTCAAGCGATTCTCAATTCTGAGGTTCCAATTGTCGTTTATGTCTCTCCGAGCGGTGCACAGGCGGCCTCCGCCGGTGTGTTCATTACGGCTGCGGCCGATATTGCGGCAATGGCGCCCGGCACCAACATTGGGGCCGCCCACCCGGTTACCGAAGGAGGAGGCGAGATACCTTCCTCCATGAGCGAAAAAGTCCTGAACGACCTGCTCGCATTCGCCAGAAGCATTGCCGCTCAGCGCGGCAGAAACTCGGAGTGGCTGGAGGAGTCTGTCAGGAAGAGCGTATCAGTGACAGCCGAAGAAGCATTCAAGTTAAATGTGATAGACCTCGTCGCCGACAACCTGCCCGCTTTGACAAAGAGACTTGACGGTTGGCATCTTCATCGCGGCGGGACAACTGTAGTTCTCAAAACTAACGGGCTGGAGCTCCGCACTATCCCACCAGGTCTGCAGCACAGTATCCTGCGCATCATAAGCAATCCCAATCTTGCTTACATTCTTCTGATGATAGGATTGGCGGGGCTCTACTTCGAGTTGTCCAGTCCGGGCGCTGTCGTGCCCGGAGTCATCGGAGGCATTTCCCTGATACTGGCGCTCTACGCCCTCCAGACTCTTCCGGTAAATTATGCCGGGATTCTGATAATTCTTCTTGCGCTGGTGTTTTTCATCCTTGAAATCAAAATAGCCTCGCACGGTCTACTGAGCCTGACTGGGGTGCTGTGTCTGGTGCTGGGCTCGATCATGCTCTTCCGCAACCCCGAGGAGCCTAGGCAGATTGCCTTGTCGGTTTTACTTCCAACCACGGTCGCAGTCTCTTTATTTTTTGCTGCCGTCTCACGTCTTGCCTTCAGGGCTCAGATGACAAAACCGCTGACCGGCCAGGATGCCATGGTGGGTATGATTGGCGAAGTTCGCCGGGAGATAGACCCCGATGGCAAGGTGTTCGTGAACGGCGAGTTGTGGAATGCAGAGGCTGACCAGCGAATCGAAGTGGGGGAAAAGGTAGAAGTGTTGGAAGTACATAGTTTGAAGTTGAAAGTAAACAGGATCGGTGGTAGATGATTTAGATTTGCTCTATCTTATTTCATCCGGTTTAATGGGCTGCAAGGAGAGATGAATGTTCTTTAACCTGAGCGCTTCGTTCATTGCCGTAATTATCTTCGTGATTCTTTTCCTCGCCAACGCCATTCGTATTTTAAACGAGTACGAACGGGGCGTAATTTTCCGTCTCGGACGGGTTATTCGCGCCAAAGGACCGGGGCTTATCCTCCTTATCCCGCTAATCGACCGGATGCAGAAGGTAAGTCTTCGGGTCATTGCCCAGGAAGTCCCAACACAGGACGTTATCACGCGCGATAATGTCTCCGTAAAGGTGAGCGCCGTAATTTACTTCCGGGTAATCGATCCGGTCAAAGCGGTCGTTTCGGTAGAAAATTATCTTTATGCCACAAGCCAGCTCGCTCAGACTACGTTGCGCACGGTGTGCGGGCACGGCGAACTTGACACCCTGCTCTCGGAAAAAGACAAGATAAATGCGCATATACAGGAAATTCTCGACACTAACGCCGACCCATGGGGAATAAAAGTTTCACTTGTCGAACTCAAACAGATCGACCTGCCCCAGGAGATGCAGAGGGCAATGGCGAAGCAGGCGGAAGCCGAGCGCGAACGGCGGGCCAAGGTGATCGCCGCAGAGGGGGAGTTCCAGGCCGCCGACCGCCTGGCAGCGGCTGCCGCTATTATCGACAAGAGCCCAATTGCGCTTCAACTTCGTTACTTGCAGACATTACGCGAGATAGCCACAGAACGAAATTCGACTACGATCTTTCCGATCCCGATCGATTTGTTCAGGCCTTTTCTCAAGATTGCGGAGATGTACGATAAACAACAGCAGAAGGAATAGAGAAAATGGGCAAAAAGGAAAAAGAAAAGAAAGAAAAACCGCTCGATAAGATGACTGCGAAGGAACTTCGCGAGTTGGCCCTGTCTACCGGCGGCATCGTTGGCGTGCACGCCATGAACAAGGCCGAGCTGATAGCTGCCATGAAGGAAGCGCGCGGCATTGTGGATGAGAAGACCAAGAAAAAAGAGGTGGATGTCCGCAGCCTCAAGGTAAAAATCAAAGAGCTCAAGGACAAGCGGCAAAAGGCAGTGGAGGGCGGGCACTCCAAGCTGGCCGATTCTTTCCGCCGCAGGATCAGCAATCTGAAGAAGAAGACCCGCCGGGCCGCATGACTCTTGACCGGTGACTAGTGATTCGTGAGTAGCGATTCGTGACTAGTGACCAGCTTTTTCCACTCACCATCCACGATTCACCATTCACTGCATTGGGAGGTTTCTGATGAACGTCGATCCAAAGTTGATTGCGGCTGTTTCGTCCGCTGTAGGGCTTTACCTTCAAGCCGAACAGGAGGCCTTGCCTGCGCAGCAATTGAGTCAGCCGGCGCAGGAGCCGGTGGTCATGAGCAACCCGTTTGCGTTAGCTGGAAGACAGGCAGCCATGAACATCAGGTGGACCTGGCAGATGCGCTTGCCCCGTTAGGTGTTGGCCCTTTGACCCGTCAGGCCTCGAATACATGAATATTGAAGCCCCCGAAGGTCAAAAATTAATATACCGGCAATTTTTCTGGCTCGTGTCCTTGCGGATGACTTTTGGTGTTGAAAGTCTGGTTCTGCGGTGAACTGACGCTAAACCGAGTACTCTGTCAGGCGGAAATAAGGAGACACAAGGATGGATAAATCACATTTGCATGGCACCTCATTAATTGCAAAACTGCTTGATGAGCCCCCGGTCAAGGTGGACAACCCGATCAAGATATCAGATTTGACTTTCCGCGATGGCCATCAGTCTCTTTTCGCCACCCGCGGAAGGACCGAGGATCTTTTGCCTATTGCCGAGGAAATGGAAAAAGTCGGGTACTGGTGTATGGAAGTATGGGGCGGCGCAACATTCGACACCATGCACCGTTTTCTCAATGAAGACCCATGGGAAAGACCCCGCCAACTGAAGAAATACCTCAAGAAGACCAAGCTCATGATGCTGCTGCGCGGCCAGAACCTCGTCGGGTACCGCAACTACGCTGACGATATGGCCACCGCATTTGTCGAACGATCGATCGCAAACGGCATTGAGATCTTCCGGACCTTTGACGCGCTCAATGACTTCCGGAACTTTGAAACGGTCTTGAAACCAATCAAAAAAAACGGAATGCATTTCCAGGGGACCATCTCCTACTCCCTGACCGAACCCCGGATGGGCGGTCCGGTTTACAACCTCGCCTATTGGGTAAAGTGCGCGAAACAGCTCGAAGACATGGGTGCCGACTCGTTCTGTATCAAGGACATGGCGGGCCTTATTGCTCCTTATGACGCCTACTACCTGGTTAAAGCCCTCAAGGAGAACATAAAGATCCCCATCCATTTTCACAGCCATTTCACCTCCGGAATGGCCGACCTCTCGCTGCTCAAAGCAATCGAAGCGGGCGTGGACATTGTCGACACCTGTCTGTCCCCGTGGGCATACCGCAGCTCGCACCCGGCCATCGAGCCCCTGGTAATGGCTCTGAGGCACACCAATAGAGACACCGGTTTTGACCTCCACCAACTAGCCAAATGCAGTGAGTGGTTCGAGAAGATTTCACCCAAATACCGCCACCTGCTCGATGACCGCATGTCCATTATCGACATCGGTGTGCTGCTGCATCAAACGCCGGGCGGCATGCTCTCCAATCTTATCAACCAACTCCGGGAAATGGGCGCTTCCGACAGGCTGAACGATGTTTTCCGCGCGTTGCCTGAGGTGCGCAAAGATATGGGTCAGGTTCCTCTGGTAACTCCTACCAGCCAGATCGTAGGTATTCAGACGGTTAACAATGTTCTCTTTGACACGCCGGAAGAACGCTACAAAATGATTTCCGCCCAGAGTAAGGACCTGTTCTTTGGCCTCTATGGTCACACCCCGGTCCCGGTCGATCCCGAAGTCCAGAAGAAGGCCCTCAAGGGTTACCCGAGAGGCGAGACCCCCATCACCGGTCGTCCGGCTGAGATCCTCGATCCGGAAATGCCCAAAAATTATGAGGATATGAAGGGACTGGCCAAAGACATCGACGACGTGCTTATCTACGGCATGTACCCGATAACCGGCAAGCGCTTCCTCAATTGGAAGTACGGCAAAGAGCCCGTTCCGCCCGAGGTTCTTCCCAAGACCCTTGAGGACTGCGCGAGGGAAGCGGAACTGGTTAAGAAGGCCAAGGCCGGATTGCTGGTAGAGAAACCAAAGAAGGAAGTCCCACCGAAGGGCGATGGATATCGTAAGTTCAACGTGTTTGTCGACGGCGATTACTTTTCAGTGGAAGTTGAGGCGGTCGGCGGCGCTCCGTTGATTACCGCAATCTCGCCTGTGGCTGCTCCTACTCCGAAGGCCGTTCCCGCGCCCGCTCCAAAGCCTGCGCCAGCCCCTGCGGCAGCGCCGAAACCGGTGGCCGCCCCTGTTGAAGGAGGCACAAAGCTTGAGGCTCCAATGCCCGGCATGGTCGTTCGCTATGAGGTAAAAGAGGGCGACTCGGTCAAAGAGGGTGACGTCGTAATGATCCTCGAGGCCATGAAGATGGAAAACTCTATTCTCGCGCCAGCATCAGGAAAGGTAAAACAGATACTGTGCAAAAATGGCCAGAGCGTTCAAAAAGGTGACGTGCTTGCGGTAATAGGGTAGCGATCTTCGTGCGAATTAAAGTTAGAGAGGAGTAATAAAATGGCCAAACCCCCTGTTCGTGTTACGGTTACCGGAGCCGCGGGTCAGATAGGCTACGCCATACTGTTTCGCATTGCCAGCGGCGAAATGCTCGGAAAAGACCAACCTGTCATCCTGCAGATGTTGGAGCTACCGATAGAAAAGATCCAGCAGGCCCTCAAAGGGGTCATGATGGAACTCGAGGACTGCGCGTTTCCGCTGTTGGCAGGTATGATAGGCACGGGCGACCCGAAGGTCGCTTTCAAGGACGCTGACTACGCCCTTCTGGTAGGCGCAAGGCCGCGCGGCCCCGGCATGGAGCGCAAGGACCTGCTGATGGAAAATGCAAAGATATTCATAGAGCAGGGTAAAGCGATGAATGAAGTGGCCTCGCGCGACATTCGCGTAATCGTGGTTGGCAACCCGGCCAACACCAATGGATGGATTGCCATGAAATCGGCCCCGGATCTGCCGCAGGGCAATTTTACGACTATGCTGCGCCTGGACCACAACCGCGCCAGGTCCATGCTCGCCAACAAGGTTGGCAAGCCGGTCGACTCGGTCGAGAAATTGATAGTGTGGGGCAACCATTCACCCACTATGTATCCTGATATTCGCTTCGCTACTATCGAAGGGAAGCCTGCGACCAAGCTCGTTGACGAAAATTGGTACAAGAACGAATACATTCCCAAGGTCGGCAAGCGCGGCGCTGTGATCATCGAAGCCCGCGGCCTGTCCTCTGCTGGTTCCGCCGCCAATGCCGCCATCATGCACATGCATGATTGGGCGCTGGGCACCAACGGCAACTGGGTGACGATGGGCCTTCCGTCCGACGGCTCTTACGGGATTCCGGAGGGCGTCATGTACGGCGTGCCGGTCACCTCTACGCCTGGTAAGTACCAAAGGGTAAAGGGCCTTGAGATCGATGCTTTCTCGCGGGAAAAGATGGACTTTACTCTCAAGGAATTGCTCGAAGAACAGGCAGGAGTCAAGGACATGCTTGCAGCTGCTGCAACTGATACCCGCTAGAGGTCTCTGAGGAACGTAAGGGCCTGATAGTAATACTTTTCAAATAAGAGGCGGCAGCGGTTGCAGCCTCTCTGATTATGAACGAAATCCCCGCGTTTGCGCGGGGATTTTGCTTTTTATCAATAACCCTCTCAGGGCAAAAAATACTTCTTTGAACGCAAATTGGAATTAGTTTATTCTCCGGAATGATTAAACTTGTTCAAGCGGTTCCGCCTCGCAATCGCAGGCTTGAAGCGAGCGATTGGTGTCCGTCCGCAAACTGTTGAATAAAATGAAAATATTGGACGCTTGGTTTGGATTGCAAACGAGGAGAGATGAATGGTCCACTGGAAACGATGGTTCTTTGCCTCCGTTGTGTCGATTCTAGCTCTTGCCGGTATCCTGCTCGTTCTGAGCTTCTTTTTCTCAAGCTTTTTAGTCGATATCTGGTGGTTCGGTTCACTGGGCTACGAAGCCTATTTCTGGCAACGGACGCTCTACAGGTATGCTGTTTTCGCGTCGGTCTCACTGTTCTTCTTTTTGATATTCTTTTTGAATTTCTGGGTGGCATCCCGCTTTCTTGGGGCCACGATGCCGGGAAAAACCGCTACGGACGCCTCGCTCAAATCATACCGGCATCTGCTCAGGGGATTCCGGACCGGCTCGATGTGGGTCTATACGCCCCTTTCGATCATCCTTTCAGCGGTGGTCGCCCTACCCCTATACAATCGGTGGGAGTCTTTCCTGCTCTATCTTTTTTCTTCCGACGCCGGGGTGGCCGACCCGGCATATGGGAAGGACGTCGCCTATTATCTTTTCGCCTACCCGATATACATACTGATTCAGCGGCGCCTCCTCATGGCTTTCGGTGTTCTGCTTGTTTCAATGACGCTCCTGTACCTGGTCGAAAGGCGAATTCTCGCCAAGGAGGAAAAACGGCTTCACGCCGGGGCACGGATACATCTGAACATGCTTGTTCTGGCGGTGCTGCTGATTGAAATATGGGATTTTGTTCTTCAGCTCTATGGCCTTCTTTATTCCAGAAGTCATCTGCCGCTTTTTTACGGTCCGGGCTACGTCGAAATGAACATCATAAAGCCCCTGATCTGGATTTGTCTCATCCTGCTGGTTGCTGCCGCTGTTGCACTCATTTATCTCGTCAATACACGCAGGGGCATTCGGGCTTTTGTCGGCTTCGCCGTCGTGTTCGCCCTTGCGCTGGGCGCCAGATACTCGGATTTCCTCCCACAGGTTGTCGAAAAGTATATTGTCAAGCCCAACGAGAGTTCAAAGGAGCGGCCTTACATCCAGAACAATATCGAATCGACTCTTGCTGCATACAGACTGAACGATGTGGAAATCCGAGACTTCAATCCCGAACGTATTCCTACGGAGATTTCGGTACCAAACGTCCAGACAATTCTGAGAAACACTCCGGTTTGGGACGGCGACATGCTTGACGATGTTTACAAGCAGCTCCAGAACCTTCGTACCTACTATGACTTCCCGAACGTAAATGTCGATCGGTATACCGTAAACGACTTTTATCAGCAGGTTTTTCTTTCAGCCCGCGAACTCAACTATACCTCAATTCCGGAAGGCGCCAAGAACTGGGTAAACGAACACCTTTCCTACACTCATGGATTTGGAGCTGTAATGACTCCAGCGGACCAGGCCGGTGGCGAACCGTTGGTCTGGTTCATACATGGAATTCCGCCCGAATCGGAGTATGGATTCGAAATTAAGCAGCCGGGTATCTATTATGGGCAAGACGCCAACAACTATGTAATCGCACCGAACACCTCCGGTGAAATAGACTATCCCAAGGGCGCAACCAACGTCATGACTTCATACAGCGGGAAGGGCGGAGTTCCGATCGATTCCCTTATCAAACGCTTCGTTTTTTCGGTTTTTTTCAAGGACAAGAACATTTTTTTCACAACCAAGATGACTCCTGACTCCAGGATGCTCCTCCGGCGCACACTGGCCGAACGTGTTCGGATCCTGGCGCCCTATCTGATTTTTGACTCCGAACCATACGTGGTGGTCACCCAAAATAAACTCTACTGGATTCAGGACGCATACACGGCCTCCGACATGTACCCGATATCTGTGCCGTTCACGGCACAAACCGGAGAAATCAACTACATCCGCAATTCGGTTAAGATCATAATGGATGCCTACGACGGAAGTGTCGATTTTTATCTTTTCGACCCGCAGGACCCCATCATCGGAGCATATAGCAGAATCTATCCAGGCGTGTTCAAGGACGCGTCGCAGATGCCCGATGAGCTGCAAGCGCACGTCCGCTACCCGAAGGAGATTTTTGAAACACAGATGGCGATCTACGCCAAATATCACCAGACCGACCCGGAAGTTTTCTATCAGCAGGAGGACACCTGGAATTTCGCGAAGACATACAAGGGCATGGAGGCCTCTGAAATCAAGCCCTATTACCTGACACTGGACCTCATAAAGCCCGGCAGGTTCGACTTTTTGCTGCTCCTGCCCATGAGCCCGAGCGGACGTGATAATCTCCGGTCCCTGACACTTGTTGGCTGCGACCGTCCCTATTATGGAAAGATCATCGTGTACAATTTTCCGAAAGGAGAGCTCGTCTACGGCCCTTCCCAGATTTACGCCCTCGCAAACCAGGACACGGAGATCGCCCAGCAGTTTACACTCTGGGATCAGGCGGGGTCCGAAGTGGACAGGGGCAAGATAATAGTTCTGCCGGTCGGCAAGGTGATACTCTATATTCAGCCTGTTTACCTCAAATCAGCGACGCAGATCAAAATTCCCGAACTAAAGCGCCTGATCGTAAGCCAGGGGCAAATCGTAATTATGGAGAAGTCTCTTGAGGAGGGCTACGCCCAACTCCAGAAGCGGATAAAAGCGGAGGTTGAGCGCACGGACAAAAGGTTTGCACCTCTGTTGCAGCAGCCACCGCAATAGAAAAGATGAAGCCATTTCAACGTGGAAACGCAGAGGCCGGTGAACGGGAAACTGACACCGACTTTACTATGTTCTAATTGCTGCCGATGGTGTAAAATTAGATTTATAGGCTTTGATGAGGGCTCGCGCTAAGCCGGTGTTCATGGATTGGCGCTGATTATCCCGTTCTTGACACCTTTTGCAGAATCATAATGCTGTTTACTCCGCATCTTTTACCATATCGTTTATTTTTTCACTCAATCCCTCCCATACCCTGATTAACTCTTTGCAAATATCCCGAGTGATGATAAAATTACCACGCTTGGCTCCCTTGGCCTTTTTTCTTTGCAGTGTGGAGGTCCTATGTTCAAAATCGGCGATCTGGCTGTGTACCCGGCACATGGTGTAGGAAAAATCGAATCTATCGAATCGAAAAGTATCGGCGGCAAGCGTCAGGATTTCTATATAATGCGCATCCTGGATAATGGGATGAAGATCATGATCCCGGTGCCAAATGCTGAAACCGTTGGGTTGCGAGGCCTGATTACCCAGACCGACATTCCCAGGGTCTTCGATATCCTTCTAAGAAGGGAAATCTCGGTTAACGGGGGCACATGGAACAGGCGCTACCGGGAATACATGGAAAAGATAAAAACCGGGTCTATTTACGAGCTTGCCGAGGTGCTCCGTGATCTGACGGTCCTCAAAGGTGACAAAGAACTCTCTTTTGGCGAGAGAAAGATGCTGGATACGGCAAGAACACTGCTTCTCAAAGAACTTTCCATAGTTCAGGACGTTACGGAAGGCGAAATAGAGGAATCTATTTTCGAGTTATTGAGATAGCCCGGTCCGGCTGAGCTTTTCGTTGTCCATCCAAAGTTTTTATCATCAAAGATTTCCTTCCTGGAACTGGCATTTTTTGCATTTACCCGCATATTATTATCAGAAAGGGGGTGAGAAGTGTGAAGTGGGGTTGGCTCATTTTGAAACTAGTCTTGATCGTCATTTGCGGCTTTGGAGGGTACGTAATAGCAGTAAGTCTGTACAATGAAGGCGTGGTCCACTATTTTTGGGCGCGATGGGTCGGAGTGCTCGGGGGCATAATTGTGGGCCTGGCGGGCCTCAGCGTCGAGAAACTGATCAAGCATATGCCTCTGAAGGTTTTGGCAGGCGGGACCATCGGTCTGGTTCTCGGACTTTCCATTGCCAAACTCATCGCTGTGGGATTTGCAACTATGCAGAACACCACGGTCAGCATTGTCATCTATATTATTTTATCCTGCATTTTTGGTTACATAGGGATGGTGTTGGGCAGTTTTAAGATTGAGGAACTGCGAGTCCCGAACTGGTCGTGGTTCGTTCGGGGAATGCGCGGAAATCCACTGACCAAGATTCTCGATACAAGCGTAATCATAGATGGACGAATCGCAGACATAGTGGAGACGGGCTTTTTGGGGGGTGTGCTGGTGATTCCCGAGTTCGTACTGCAAGAACTTCAGCACATCGCCGACAGTCCGGACCCTACCAGAAGAGTGCGAGGGCGGCGAGGACTCGACATTATCAAGCGCCTTCAGTTGGAGAAGCTCGTTGAGGTCCGGATCGACAGACAGGACTTCGAAAACCTGAACGATGTTGACGCCAAGCTCGTGGCCCTTGCTTTGAGATTGAACGCCAAGATAGTCACCAACGATTACAATTTGTCGAAGGTAGCTGAGGTCCAGGGAATTCGCATCCTGAACATAAACCAGCTTGCCAGCGCGTTAAAACCTGTAGTTCTGCCAGGTGAGGTATTGCGGCTCCACATTCTGAAAGAAGGCAAGGAACAGGGGCAAGGGATAGCCTATCTCGAAGACGGGACCATGGTAGTCGTGGAGAACGCGAGCAGGCATCTGGGAAAAGAAGTCGAAGTCTCTGTAACCAGTATACTGCAGACCACCGCAGGCAGGCTGATTTTCACCACCTTGAAGGATGGAGAAATGTCCAGGCAGCACTAAACATAGTGATTAGTTGGCAGTGCTTAGTGAATGGCGAATGAGAAGGGCGAGCAGTGGCGAACCACTGCTCACCATTCATTATTCACTGCTATAGTACTATCCGGCCCCAAGTGATTTCAGAACTTTGCTGAATTCACCATGATCGATGCCGGTAAATTCAATTACTTTGCCTATCCGCACCGGCATTATAAAATGGAGCTTTTCACCAATACGCTTTTTGTCAGTGTGGATTGTATCGACTATCTCCTGGGACCCTATCGAGGCCGGGATGCAGACCGGCATTCCCCAGATTCCGCAAATGCTTTCCAACCGCTCCAGGTCTTCTGCCTGCATCTTTCCGAGCCGGTGCGAAAGGGTTGCGGCAGCGACCATACCGGTCGCAACGCAGTCACCGTGTTTCAGCCTGAAGCCGGTGAGTTTCTCCAGCGCATGGCCCACAGTGTGACCAAGGTTCAAAACCCGCCTGCGTCCGGATTCCTTCTCGTCGGCCTGCACGATTCGTGATTTTAAAAGGCAGCTTGCGGAGATTACTCTGAGCAACGCATCGGGTTCCCGCTTCTTAATAGCATCGGAGCTGTTTTCCACAAATTTCCACAGTACTTCATCTCCGATCATAGCCGACTTGATCACCTCGGACATTCCCTGCCTTAATTCCTCATCGGGTAAAGTGGTGATAAATCCGGGGTCGATATAGACCTGTTTGGGTTGCTGAAAAGTACCGAGGAGGTTTTTGCCTTCCGGGAGGTCCACTCCCGTCTTGCCGCCAATGCTGCTGTCAACCTGGGCAAGAAGGGTTGTGGGGATCTGAAAACACGGAATGCCGCGCATATAAATCGACGCGAGAAAACCGGCCACGTCCCCGGTTACCCCCCCGCCGACCGCTACAATAGCACTATCGCGATTGCCACCTGCATTTACGAGCCGTCTTGCGAGAAATTCCACCGATGCAAGACGCTTATCGGGTTCCGATGCTGTAAAGAGGATAACCTGGCCGTCCCGCTGGATGGGCCAACCCAGGTCGAGAGCTTTGCGTCCCCAGAGCGACCATACTGCCTCATCCCATATCCAGTAGGCGGAGCGGCCTTCAAGGGCCGTTTGAAGACCGGCCGGGACGCGCTCCATAACGTCTGCTCCTATGAATATTTCCGACACATGGGCGGCAGCGCCACCCAGGGTGATATTAATATTCATTGCCGATCTGACCTCCCGGCTTCAGCGGTTTGCTCTTGAGGCGGCACCGGGTCCTCACAGTGCAGGCTTTCGATGCACGCACAATTGTCTCCACCTCCCGCCAGACGCGCCGAGCAAGACGAACATACGGATGACTCAGACCGGTATGCCCGTGAATAATATTTAATTAAATACACCAAAACTGCTGCGACGATCATCAAAGTGAGTGCGATCTGCCACATCTGAGAACTCCTATCCCAGCCCCAGCCATAACCCGCCGCGGTAAACGAGCGCCGATACGATAAACGCTGTCAAAGTGTTGAAACACATCGAAAAAAGTCCCCATCGCCAAGTAGATTCACGGATGATACAGGTTACCGTTGGCAAACAGGGCGCGTATAACATAATAAAAATAATCAGTGCAAAAGCTTTTAGCGGGCTCCATGACGAGTCGGCTGCCAGACGCCTGCTCAGAGGTATTTGTTCCCCTCTTCCGGTCCGTCCAAGCGAGTAAGCGGTACCCATTGTCGATATGATAATCTCTTTTGCAGCAATCCCGGAGAGCAGAGCGACGTTGGTGCGCCAGTCAAATCCATTTACCGAGGTGATCAGAGTGAGCCCGGACCCTATTCGGCCCGCAATCGAGTTTTTAAGAGCTGCCTGGGCTTCCTCATTGTCAATCTCCTGAAGGCTGGCTAGGGAACCGGAACCGCCGGCCGGGTTTACCGCCGCCTGCGGTTTGAATGGCGACTTCGGCTGCGTCGCCTCGCCGCCCGCAGACGCTCCGGCATTCAACAGCGGCTCTTTCACCCCTTGCGATGCGACGGCCAGGATGGACGCTCGTTCCTCATCATAGATTTTTCTCTCGGTCTCCGGAAGCCCGGGGAAAGACATCAGCGCCCAAAAAATGATCGAAATGGCAAGGATGATCGTGCCGGCTTTGCGGACATACTGCCACGCCCGCTCCCAGGTATGGATGAGCAGCCCCCTGAACGTAGGCAAACGGTATGGAGGCAGCTCCAGTAAGAAAGGCGTGCTCGGCCCCCGCAGAATGGTCGAGCGGAACAGCTTTGCGATGAGCAGGGCGGCCACCCATGACAGGATGGTCAAAAGGAACATCACCTGAGCCTCTTTTTCCCGGAAAAAAGCCGCGATAAGCATGGCAAAAACGGGCAGCTTGGCCCCGCAGTTCATGAAAGGCGCGGTAATGAGTGTTGCAATGCGCTCGCGCGAGCTTCTGAGCGTCCTGGTGGCAAGCACTCCCGGAACTGCGCAACCACCAGCGATCCCCCCCGAAATAATGTAAGCCATGACTGAACTGCCGTGCAGGCCGAATGTGCGGAAAACGCGGTCGAGCATATAGGCTACTCGAGCAAGGTAGCCCGTATCCTCAAGAAATGCGATGGCAAAGAACATGAACACGATCAGCGGGACAAACCCAAGGACCCCGCCAACTCCGTCGATCACACCCGATACGATCAGTGACTTGAAAGGCCCCGGCGGCAAGGAAGAGTCTGCGAATCTTCCCAGCTCTGAAAAGCCGGCTTCCAGCCATCCCACCGGAACCTTGCTGTATGTGAACGTGAATTTATAGACAGCGTAAATTATCAGCATCATGATGACGGGGCCGAAAAAACGATTGGTGAGCACCCGGTCGAGTTGATCTGAGAGGTAGAGCCGGTCGGCTTTGTGGCTCTGCTTGACGACCCCTTCTTTAAGCAGGGCGGAGATGAAGCCGTAGCGGTGATCGGCTATAATGGCTTCAGGGTAGCTGTCCAGGGTTTTCTGAAGGTGCTTGGAGACCTGCCCGGCAACTTCTTCGAGTTTGCTGGAAAGAGTCGCATCTTTGTCTTTGCCTTTTCGAATTACCTCCTCGTCAGCTTCAAGGTATTTGAGCGCGGTCCATCGGGCCGGGAGAGAATCGGTAAGGAATGCGGCGGCCCGAATTTGCGCCTCCATGCTGTCGAGAACGGGATCGATATCAGGTCCGTAAGAAATGTAGAGGGGTTCCCAGTCTGTAACCTTCTCCACCAGTTGAGCGGCCGCCTCGAGCAGTTCCGCTTTGCCACTGCCCGTGCGCGCAACCATGGGTATAACCCGCAGCCTCAACCTGCGTCCGAGTTCTTCGGAATTTATTTCCACTCCCCTCGCGGTTGCCATATCGACCATGTTCAAGGCTATCAGGACCGGAATGCCGAGCTCGAGGAGTTGGACCGTAAGGTAGAGATTTCGCTCAAGATTGGATGAATCGACTATATTGATAACCGCGCAAGGGCGGTCCTGGATTAGAAAATTGCGAGCTACGAGTTCTTCCAGTGAATAGGCGGTCAGCGAATAGGTACCGGGCAGATCAACCAACTGGATTTGTCTGCCGTTTACCTGGCAGTATCCTTCCTTTTTTTCGACCGTTATTCCCGGATAGTTTCCAACATGCTGCCGCGCGCCCGTAATAGCATTGAAAAGCGTCGTCTTCCCGCAGTTCGGATTTCCGGCCAACGCGATCAGGTTCTCCCTCGGGTGATCCATCAGACTTCTTCCACCTCGGCCTCGATAAAGTCGGATTCGCTGTTGCGAAGGGTCAGGGTAAAATTTCTGAGCCGAATCGCCACCGGGTCCTTCAGAGGGGCACGGCCCTGTACCTTGAACCGAGTTCCCGGAACCAGCCCCATGTCCCGAATGCGGCGCCCGATTTCACCGGACGCAGTAACCCGATGGATTGTTCCTGTCTGTCCCTTTGCCATTTCGCGTAAAAGAACAACGGCCATGTGCAAATCCTCTGTCTCACAGTAGAATTAGGTGTGCCTAACATTTGTCTCAAAAAAAACGCGCTCAAGACGCCGCCCACTTTTCCAGTCTTATGGGGAAGGGATTACAAGAATTTTGTCAGAAATATC
>Ga0187862_10001529_pt1 | contig 24308 bp, 20 predicted proteins | sample June2016WEW_10_1_FD_133003 | JGI IMG/M metagenome (GOLD analysis project Ga0187862, IMG submission 133003) | Peatland microbial communities from SPRUCE experiment site at the Marcell Experimental Forest, Minnesota, USA - June2016WEW_10_150 | ecosystem: Environmental > Terrestrial > Soil >...
CTCGAAGAGGTCCTTCTTGTTCTCGAAATAGAGATAGAAGGTGCCGCGCGCGATGCGGGCGCGGGCAATGATGTCCGCGACATTGGTCCTGTGATATCCCTTGCGGGCAAAGATGCGCTTGGCATGGCGCAACACCTGCGCGCGTCGGGCGTGGCGTTCCATTGCGCTGCTCCGTGCGGAAGTTTCAAGCTAGTAGGGGATACTCACAGTGTCAAACGCGTCACCGCAGTGTTACGAGACAGTTGGCGAGGTGCTTCCATGAGCGATTCAAAATTTTGGGACAAAGCCCACGCAGCCGCCACCAAGGCGACCTGGGCATATCTGGCGACGGCAGACGGAAGCCAGCCCAAGGTCCGCGTAGTGCATCCAGCCTTCGAGGGTAAGCGCGTGTGGATCGCCACCGGACGCACGTCGGCGAAAGCCCGGCATATCGCGAAGAATCCCAGGGTTGAACTCTTCTACCAGATCGGCGCCGAGATGGTTCATCTGACGGTCACCGGGAAAGCTGAGTTCGTTGAGGACCTGGCTGAAAAAAAGCGAATCTGGAATGGCAAGGTCTTCGATTACGATCTGGCGCAGTTCTGGCCCGGCGGTCCCGAGTCGAAAGACTTCGGCCTGATGCTGATAACGCCGGAGCGCGTCGAGTTGACCTCGCTGCCCGAAATGACGACCGGCCGGAAGCCCGAAGTCTGGCGCGCGTCGAGCAAGTAACGCAGCTGTCAGGTGAGATGATTTGTCTTGGAATCGCCGTGGATCGCATTGTCATGATCGCTTGTGCCGCGATCGAAATACAACGCGACCGCAACCAGTCCAATAACGATCAGAATACCAAATGGCATAGACCATCGCCTCCTCTTTTCACCCGGAGTTCCTGATGCTCAGATCAGGTACCCCGAAGTGGACCTGCATGGCTCATGCCGACGAAAAAACCCCTTTTCTAAAGGACTTCTTTAGAGCGGCGACTGCTCAACTGTGACTTTTGAATTGAGGCGAAGTTTCCACAATGCAACACCGCAACAAGCAGCGAAACCTCCTGTGTAGCGGGTGAAACAAGCGGGCGGGGAGAATGCGACAAACGATCGCCCCCCGGCTGATACTTCGCCAAGCTACCCGCGGACGCGCTCGCGGGCGAAGATCGCGCGCTCTTCAGCGGTCATCTTCTCGCGGATGCGCGATCCTTTCCCGAGATGCCGATACTCTCCACCTTCTGAAAAATATTCCTCGAACGGCTGCGCCGGGATCGGCTCGGGCGGAGGCGTGTCCGTGATCTTCACGCCCAACGCTTCCTCGACCAGGCTGGTGTCGTACATCCTGACCGCGTCGTAGTCGGTGAGCAGCGCGCATACTTCGACGCAGATGAAGCATCCGATGCATTCCTGGAAGCGGTCCTGGACGGGCTGCACGCCGCGTCCCGGCACCGAGCCGGGCGCCATGTGCTCGATGCATTGGACGGGGCAGAACTCGGGGCATTTCCCGCACGGGAAGCACAGGTTCACGTCCATGAACGCGACTTGGCGCGGACGCTTTTTCTTTTGGCCGATTTCCTCGGGAGTCTCGGGGACACGGTCTTCCTTGAGACGGCGCTTGATGATGTCGATGGCGCTCATGCTTTTACAGTCAGGCTTTTTCGACGAGCCTGGTCAAGCGGGTTCGGGGGAACATTGAAAAAATGAAAAATTCTTATCTGATGGCGAAAATGCGGCCGGTCGAGGTCCCGACGTACAGCATCCCCGACGGCGACGATGCGGCCGTCGTGATTTTGCCGAAGCTGCGCGACGTCCAGACGTAGCTGCCGTCTCCCATGAGCACCGCGCCCACGTCGCCCGTGGCAGCATCGAAGACGCTGTCGTAGCCAAGCGCGAACAGTCCGGCCTCGCCCGGTTTCAGCGTGGGATCTTTCCATCGGAGCTGACCGTCGGCGGAGACGCCGTAGATCGTATCGGAGCCAGCGAAGATTGTTCCCGACGGAGCGACCGCGGGTCCGGTGGTTACCGCATGCGCGGAGTTGACGTGCCAGATGGGATTGCCGGTTCGCAAATCGATCGCATACACGCCGCCGCCGAGCGAGCCCGCATAGACGACCTCGTCGGCGTAGGCAACCGATCCCGAAAATCCGCCGTCCGGCGTGAACGTCCAGACCACGGCGCCGTCCGAGGCAAGCGCGGTAACCGCGCCGCGCGAGGTTCCCACCACGACCCCGTCCGGAGTCGTCGCGGCGGCAGTGACAGGTCCAACGCTCACGCGCCAATTGAGAGCTCCCGAGGTGCTGACCGACACGAGGTCGGCGCCCGCGGATGCGTAAATAGCGCGGTCGGTCGTGGCCAGCGGCCCAGCCTCGCCGATTTCGAGATTCCAGAGCATGGCGCCGTCGGGAGCGATCGCCGCAAGCTCCGACCTGGATGACATCGCGACCACGGTCCCGTCGGGCAGGACTGCCGGCGACAGCCCGTCGGCATCGCGATGCATGGTTTCCTTGCCGGCGGAATTCAGCCCGTGCAGCACGCCGTCACGAGTGATGAAATATATCGAGCCGTCGCCGCCGGTCGCGATTCGCCCGCGCAACTCCGCGCCCGGATCGAAAGTCCACATTAGAATGCCCGCACTGTGCGCCGATGGCGCAGGCGTACTCGAAGCGGCCGGCTCCAAGCCGGGTTTCGGCGTCGGCGTCGCGGTAGGGAGAGCAGTCGGGCATGGCGGGCAGTTGTCGGTGCAGTCGTCGATGCCGACTCCGACTCCAACCTGCTGACTGCTCACTCCGGAATTGCTCGCTAGAATACAAATGCATCCCGCAGACCCCGTCGTGTAGAGGCCGCCCAGAGGTCCGGATGGAGGCGCTTGCAGCACATTGTTGTTGCTGGAGGTCCAAAATGTGAGCGGTCCTGCCGTGATGTCCGCGTACTTGGTATTGGCGTGCTTCGTGAATGTACCGATTACATTGAATGCGACCGGGCTCGGCGCGGCGCTCGGCGCGGTGGTCGCCACGCAGGTGGTGGTTGCCGGGGGACGCGGCGTCATCGTGGGCGTCACTGGCTTCGGCGTGTGTGTGGGCGACCCTGACGGCGTGGCGGTGAACGTGGGCGAGACCGGGGCGCCAGTTGAGATCACCATGGCATAGAGGGAAAAGCCCGGACCCGGGGTTGGCGAAGTCCCTGAGCCGCTGCTGCCGCCGCAACTGAGCATAATTGCGCCGAAGACGAACAATACAACCGGCGCGACCACCAGCCATCTGAGCCACCGCGAAAACATCAAGCTATGAGCTATGACGATGCCAGCGCGCGCTGTCAAGTTAAGGCGCGATCTCCGAACGAAATCTACGAGTTGATCTTGGCTCGCCCGAGTGCTGTGTCTGAAGTTCGCGATGATGGAGGTTGTGAAATAAAAAAATGGCGGGCAATTGAAGAGGGGGGGACTCTCCAATGCCCGCCTGATCGTAGCAGCCGTCCGCTTACGCTGCGGACGGAGTCCGGTTGGTTGGGAGGAGCATCCGACCGGAGGGTGCCAGAGCCGTTTGCACCCAAATGATGAGACGATTCATTTCAGCAATTATTCAAAGTCGAGAATTTTGATTTGTAGGCGTCAATGGTCGGACTAGACTCGGTCGCGGAGGATTCGAAAAAGCCATGGAATATCGGCGATTAGGCGGTACGGGACTGAAAGTATCGGAACTTTGCCTTGGCTGCATGACGTTTGGACGCGAAACAGATGAAGCCACAGCGGGAAAAATTCTCGACCGGTTTATCGAGGTCGGGGGTAATTTCCTCGACACCGCGAACGTCTACGCGGCGGGCGCGTCGGAGGAAATTCTCGGGCGAATCGTCGGCGCGCGGCGAAAAGATTTGATTGTCGCGACAAAAGTTCGGTTCAACGCGAATATTTTCATGGGCAAGACGGTGGCGCCGAATCAAATTGGACTCTCGCGCGGGCATATCATGTCGGAAGTCGAAGCCAGTCTGCGGCGGCTGAAAATGGATTACATCGATCTCTACCAGGTGCATTCGTGGGACTTCGAAACGCCGATCGACGAGACAATGCGCGCACTCGACGACCTCGTGCGTCAAGGCAAGGTCAGATATATCGGAGCGTCGAATTTTACGGCGTGGCAACTGATGAAGAGTCTGTCGGTCAGCGATAAACACGGTTTGGCGCGTTTTGACTGCCTGCAGCCCCAATACAGCTTGATTTCGCGCGAGATCGAACGTGAACTCCTGCCGATGTGCCGCTACGAGAGCGTCGGCGTCATTCCGTGGAGTCCGCTCGGCGGTGGATTTCTCACCGGCAAGTATCGCTCGGGGCAGCGCCCGCCCGCCGATAGCCGGCTGGCCAAGATGGATATGTGGAATCGGTTGGCCGACGAGCGAAACTACTCGACGCTTGAAGCTGTCGAGCACGTCGCGAAGGAACGAGGCCGTACTATCTCGCAGGTCGCTCTGGCGTGGGTGAATCAGCAGCCCGGTGTCAGCTCGGTGATCTACGGCGCGCGAACCGAAGAGCAGAACGAACAGAACCTGGGTGCGATCGGATTTCGGCTCGAAGCTGCGGAGATCGCGGCGCTCGACAAGGCGAGCGCGTTGCCGGTCGAGTATCCCAATGCGATGCAGGCGCGGCTGCCCGGCTACCCGCGCGCCTGAACACGCGCCACTGGCTTGTCAACCCTGGAACGACGGGCCGAGGAAGCCGGCGGGCGGGATCGCCGACGGCATGCTGCCTCCGCCCGCGTCGACGAACTGGCTGCCGACCGTCAGTCCGCCGTCGACGATCATCGCCTGCCCGGTGACGAATACCGAATCGTCGCTGGCCAGGTAGAGCGCCATCCCGGCGATATCCTCCGGATGCCCCGCGCGCGGAATCGGCTGACCCTTCACCATCCATTGTTCCATCGCTTCTTTCATACCCGGCACGTTGCGATGCAGGATCGGCGTATTGATGATGCCGGGACAGATGCAATTGACGCGGATTTTATCCTTGGCGAATTCCAGCGCTGCCGAGCGCGTCAGATTCACCACGGCGGCCTTCGCCGCGCAGTAGGCGTGCAGCCCGGCGACGCCGCGGATGCCTGCGATCGACGCAGTCGAGATTATCGAACCGCCGCCTGCTTTTCGCAGCTCGGGCGCCGCATGCTTCATCCCCAGGAACACGCTGCGCACCAGCACCGCCTGACTCTTGTCCCAGTCTTCGACGGAAATTTGTTCGAGTGATCCGACCGCGCCGCCGATTCCGGCGTTGTTGTAGATGATATCGAGCCGGCCGAATTCCTTGATGGCGCGCGCGATGAGCGCCTTGATTCCAGCTTCGGCGGAGACGTCGGTCTTCTGGAAGATCGCGCGTCCGGCGTTCTCCTTACAATCGCGGACTGCGGCCTGGCCGCCTTCGTCGTTAAGATCCGCGATCACAACCGCCGCGCCTTCGCCCGCGAACCTGATTGCAGTCGCGCGCCCGATTCCGCTCGCCGCGCCCGTGATAACCGCCACTTTGCCGTCGAGCCTGCCCATTTCAGATTTCCTCTGCTTAAAAGATTACGATGACACGCAAGCCGCGTGACCCGTATCGAGCTAAGTAGCAGACCCCGCCTCGAATTGGCATCCCGATGATATAATAGCCGCGACGATGGCCCCGGAAGATGAAAGCAAACCGCGCGGAGCAAACGAAGCTCCGCTTGAACCGGCTGGCGGCGAGCCGACCGGCCCGCATTACGGCTCGCTGATCGAGTATCCCGCGGACCCGCCCGCGCAGACCGGGCAAGCCGCGGCCGCCGATTCGCGCGCAGTCGGGGACGACTCGGTCTCCATCGACCAGAAGTTAGAGGCGGCTTCGACCGAGCCGGGCGTCTATCTGCTGCGTGATCGCGCCGGCAAGGTGCTTTACGTCGGCAAGGCCAAGTCGCTGCGCTCCCGCGTGCGCGCATACTTCCGTGAGGGCGGCGACGGCCGCTTCCAGGTTCGTTTCCTGATGCGGCGGGTGCGCGATTTCGACACGATAGTCACCGCGAGCGAGAAGGAAGCGCTGATCCTCGAGAACAATCTGATCAAGCAGTACCGGCCCAAGTACAATATCCGCCTCAAAGACGATAAATCCTACTTAAGCGCAAAGATCACCAATCACGCTTGGCCGCGAATCACGGTCACCCGCAAGATCGTCAAGGACGGCGGACGCTACTTCGGCCCGTTCGGCTCGGCCGACGGGCTGCGCGAAACGATCGACGTCATCCGCAAAGTCTTTCCGCTGCGCACCTGCACCGACACGGTGTTCCGCAATCGTTCGCGGCCATGCCTCGAATATCAGATCAAGCGATGCCTGGGGCCGTGCTGCCTGCCGGTCGATCGCGAAGAGTACGGCCGCCATTTGCACGCGGCGCAGATGCTGCTCGAAGGAAAAAATCTCGAACTGCTCCGCGAGATGCGCGACCTGATGAAGGATCACGCGTCGCGCCTCGAGTTCGAGCAGGCCGCGCGGATCCGAGACCGAGTGCGCGCGATCGAAAAAACCGTCGAGCGGCAAACCGTGCTGCATCACTGGGGAATCGACGAGGACGTGTTCGGAATCTACCGCGAGGGCGGCTTCATCGAGGCGATCGTGCTGATCGTGCGCGGCGGAAAGCTGACCAGGACCCAGGGATGGAGCTTTCAGGACCTGGAATTTCCGGTTCACGAAATCCTGTCCGAACTGCTGACTCAGTATTACTCGGGAGCGCGCAATATCCCCGACGAAGTGATCGTGCCGGTCGAACTGGAGGACGCCGCCGTGCGCGCAGAGCTGCTCTCAGAGCGGCGTGGCAAGAAATGCGAAGTGTTTCAGCCGCAGCGTGGCGAGAAGCTGCGCCTGCTCGAAATGGCGATGGACAACGCGCGCCAGAGCTTTGCCTCGCGGCGCGACAACGAAAAGACCCGCGAGCAGATGCTCGAGGAGCTGCGCGCCAAGCTCGGCCTGCGCAACACGCCCAAGCGGATGGAATGCTACGACATCTCGAATCTGCAGGGCTCGATGGTGGTCGGGTCGCAGGTTACGTTCGACGAAGGCGAGCCGCAAAAAAATCTCTACCGCCGCTACCGGATTCGCAGTTTCGAGGGCCAGGATGACTTCGCCAGCATGTACGAAGTCCTCAAGCGCCGGCTCGAACGCGCGGTGCGCGAAAACGAATACCCCGATTTGTGGGTCATCGACGGCGGCAAGGGACAACTGAACGTCGCGCTCGAGGTGATCCGCGAGTTCAAGCTTGCCGATCAGATCGACTGCGTGTCGTTGGCCAAGCAACATGTGCTCAACGACCGGCGCGAAAAAGAAGTGACGAAATCCGAGGAGCGCGTCTTTGTTCCCAAACGCAAGGATCCGATCGTGCTGCCGAAAAATTCGACGGCGCTGTTCCTGCTCGTGAGGATTCGCGACGAGGCCCATCGATTCGCGATCACCTACAACCGCGAACTGAGGCGCCGCGCGCGGCTGCGCTCGGTGCTCGACGATATCGAGGGCGTCGGCCCGGTGCGACGGCGCGCGATGCTCCGCCATTTTGGGAGCCTCAAGCGGATTCGCGACGCGACGACCGACGAGCTTGCCGCAGTGAAGGGACTCAATCGCGAGCTTGCCGCCGAGATTCGCCGCCATCTCGACGAAATGACGGCGCTGCTCGACGTCGAAGAATCCGCCGACTCCGCGGATCAACCGGCTCACCCGCTCGCTTCATCCGCCATTGCCCCCGAATAGCTCCGGCGCTCGAGTCAACGACACCCCCGCTCGCGATTGACAGGGAAGTTCCCCAGGGCACACATCGTTGGTCGCGCTACTCGCTTGTGTCGGCGCATAATCTTGGAGTCAACCTCGACCTCACGCCGCCGTTGATCCGCAAAGGAGTGCGTTGCTATCGCTGCGGGAGCACTTTCCATAAACCGCGCCGCATTGCGACCTGTCGGGCTGAAGTCGATCAGGTCCCGCGAGATTATACCCCCGATCCCGGCGGTCAGCCTGCTTGAACGGATTGCGCCGATCTATGCGGTCGCAATCTCCGTAGCCGCGGGCGATGCGCTTGGCAATTTTCACATCGCGATTCCACTGTGGCTCGCGTTGATGGTCGCCGGGCTAGCGCTCGGCGCTTTTCTGGCTGCTCGACGGACACTGGGTCTCGCCGCGGCGTACGTTGCGCTTGCACTGACCGCAACAGTGGCCGTGGCGAACGTACTGGATCCGCCGCGCGTGCTACATGGCATCGCCACGATGGTGGACGATTCGCGCATTACGATCGAAGGACATCTGTATCGCGAGACCGAGCGCGAGGCTTATGGCGATCGGCTGTACCTCCGGGTCGAGCGAGCCGCCGAGAATGGCCGCGCGATGCTGCCGTCCAGAGGCAATGTCCGAATCGCGGTACTCGGTGGCGGAAGCTTCGAGCTGGGCGACGAAATCAGGCTGAGCGCGCGAATTCATTTTCCTCGCAACTACGGGAACCCCGACGAGTTCGACTACGCCGGACAAATGGCGCGCGACGGCATCGACGCGACGATGACCGCGCCGAAAGGATCCCTCGGCTCGGCGCGATTTCAAATCATCGGGCATCGGTCGAGCTTTCCCTCTAGCCAGATTGAATCGATAAGAACTCATATCGGCGAGTTCTTCGATCGCAACCTTGCCTATCCTGAAAATGCCGAGATGCGTGCGCTCGTGATCGGCGATCGAGGCGAAATCGGCGAACCGCTTCGACAGACGTTCGCGCGCACCGGGATGGCCCATTTGCTGGTTATCTCGGGACTGCATTTGAGCATCGTGGCGGCCGCGATGTTCGCCGTCGTGAGGCTCGCGATGATGCTGTTCCCGGGGCTGGCAAACCGCGGCTACGCGAACAAGGTTGCCGCGATCGCCGCGATGATAGCGGTATGCGCGTACGCGTCGATCGCGGGGCATCACGTGTCCACGATACGCGCGCTGGTGATGGTGCTCGCGTATATGCTGGCCGTGGCGATCGATCGTTCTCGCGAGGCGATCGCGTCGTTGGCTCTGGCTGCGATCGTGATTTGCGTCGCACTCCCGGGTTCGACCGCCGACATCGGGTTTCAGCTCTCCTTTGCGTCGGTGATTGCGATCATTCTCGGGATGCGCCGCTTTGCCGCCTGGTTCGCGCGCCGCCAACGCATCGGGAGGCTTCCCGGCGAACCCTCGTCGCCACGATGGCGATTTCTGGAAGGCTTTGCCGGGTATCTCGCGGTGTCGTTCTGGGCGATGCTCGGGACGGCTCCTCTCACGGCGTACCACTTCAACCAGTTCGCGGTTGTCGGCCTGGTCGCGAACGCCGTGGTGGTGCCGATCATGGCGTTCGGCGCCACGATCAGCGGACTGGTTGCAGCCGCATTGAGTTTTGTTTCGCAGCCTGCCGCGCGCCCGATACTGCTGTTCGGCGCGCACGCGCTTGCGGCCGGCAACTGGCTGGCGGCCTGGTTCGTCGATTGGCCGCTGGCGTGGTTTCGTATCTTCACGCCGACGATTCTCGAACTCGCAATCGCTTATGGGTTGCTGATGATTTGGCTGCTCGCGCCGCTTGCCGTGGCGATAACCCGGAAGCGATCGCGCGACGACCGAACTCGCGGGGACGTTGCGAGCGGCCCTGCGGCCATGCTCGGATTGCGATGGCCTGCGCGATGCGCCGTTGCGCTGGCGATTGTCCTGATAGTTGACGCGGGATGCTGGACGTACGAACGTTTTTTCAATCCCGATCTGCGCGTGACGTTCCTGTCGGTGGGCGAGGGCGACGGCGCGGTGGTGCGATTTCCCGGCTCGCGCGTGATGGTGATCGACGGCGGTGGCTCCTATGGCGATTTCGACACTGGCGAGCGAATTGTCGCGGCATATTTGTGGTCGCAAAAAATAATGCGCGTCGATTACCTTGCGCTGAGCCATCCCGACCTCGACCATTTCGGCGGTCTGGATTTTATTGCTATGAACTTCGCGCCACGCGCGTTCTGGACCACGGGAGTGGCGAGCGCCGACGTGAGCTACGCACGGCTGATGGACGACCTCGCGCGCGCCAAAATTCCGATGGTGCAGGTGGGCGAGACGGCGCCGGTCGCGGCGATCGGCGGCGTTGCTATTTCGTCGCTCAACGGCGGCACCGGCGCCGCAAGGACGCACAATAACAACTCGATGGTGTTGCGATTCAGTTTTGGCAGCGCGTCATTGCTGTTCACCGGCGACATCGAGTCGGGTGGCGAGCGCGCGATGATCGATAACCGCGCCGATCTTCACGCGACGATGCTCAAAGTGCCGCATCATGGCAGCGCGAGTTCCTCGACGCCGGCATTCATTGCCGCCGTGCATCCCGAGGCTGCGGTCATCTCGGACGGATATTTGAACTATTTTCATTTTCCGTCGGACGCGGTCGTCGAACGTTACGTGGAAGCGGGCGCCATCCTGATGCGCACCGACCTCGACGGCGCCGTGATGGTCGATGCCGCGCGGGATCGGATGACCGTGCGAACCTTCCGCGCGCGCCCCGGCGATTCAATCCACCTCGTCCCGTAGTTGCCCGCCCCCTTTGCCTGTATGGACGGCGGACCATGAACGATAATGTGCTTTATCAGTCGAGTCGCACCGACGCAGACGAATCACGCTTCTGATTCGCCTCTTGACAATGGTAACGTATGTGTTACTATAGCCGATGATCGTCGTTCGAGAATATCTCGATAGCAGCGGCGGCAGCCCGTTCGCGGCGTGGCAGGATTACAAACGAAGGAAGTAGGAGGCTTTGGCCATGCCGCTCACTCGCGATTTCAAAGAAACCATTCGCGCTCGCGTCGAGCGTGATCCCAAGTTCCGAAAAGAGCTTCTCCGCGAAGGAGTCGAGGCGATGCTCGCCGGCGATGTAGCCATGGCGAAGACCATCCTGCGCGATTACATCAACGCGACCCTTGGCTTTACCGACCTCGCTAAGGCGACACGCATTCCTTCCAAAAGCCTCATGCGAATGCTGGGACCAGCAGGCAACCCGCGCGCCGGCAATCTCTTCGAGATCGTCAGCTTCCTCCAGCGCCATGAAGGCGTGCGCTTCGAGGTCAAGGCCGCGCGCGCGTAGGCGAATCGATCCACCTCGTCCCGTCAGCTGTCACTGCTGCCCGGCATTAGTGAACGCCGCGTCGCGCGGCCAGAGCGGCCGGTCCGAACAGTCGTTCAGCGCGCCGTGCCAACGGGCGGGCGGTTCTATCGACCGGCCCATCGCTCTACGCTACATATGGAGCGGGATGGATCTCGAACTCACTGAAGCGCAACGCGGCGCGCGCGACGTGGCCCGCCGCTTCGCGCGCGAGAAACTTGGGCCGATCGGCGTCGAGGCCGACCGCGCGCATCGATATCCCGCCGCAGCGATCGACGAACTCGCCAGGCTCGGGATGCTCGGCATATTCCTTCCCGAACAATATGGCGGCGCGGGCCTCGACCACGTTGCCTATTCGCTGGTGCTTGAGGAACTGGCGGTCGAATGCGCTTCGACGGCGGTGATAATGTCGGCGCATTGCTCGCTCGCGTCGTGGCCGATTCTCGGACTCGGCACGGCCCGCCAAAAAAATCACTTTCTGCCGAAGATGGCGAGCGGCGACTGGCTGGGATGCTTCGCGCTGACCGAACCGGAGGCCGGCTCCGACGCGGCGGGGCAGAAGACGCGTGCGGTGCTCGATGGCGACTCGTACGTGATCAACGGGACCAAGAATTTTATTACCAACGCGCCGCAATCGAAGGTGGCGATCGTGTTTGCGATGACGCAGCCCGACAAGGGCCATCGTGGGATCAGCGCGTTTGCCGTCGAGACCGACACCCCGGGATGGGCGGTGACGCGGGTCGAAGACAAGATGGGAATCCACGGCGCGCAGTCCGCGCAGTTGAGCTTTTCGGATATGCGCGTGCCGCGCGAGAACCTGCTGCTCGAGGAAGGGGATGGGTTCAAGGTTGCCATGAAAACGCTCGACGGGGGCCGGATCGGGATCGCGTCGCAGGCGCTCGGAATCGCGCGCGCGTCTCTCGAGGCGTCGTTGAAATACGCGAATGAACGCCTGACATTCGGCAAGCCGATCGCACAGTACCAGGCGATTCAGTGGAAGCTTGCCGACATGGCGGTCGAGATCGACGCGGCCCGCCTGCTGACGCATCGCGCCGCCACGCTCAAGGATCGTGGCGAGTCATGCACCAAAGAATCCGCGATGGCGAAGCTGTTCGCCGCTGAAACCGCGATGAAGTCGGCCACCGAGGCGGTGCAGATTCATGGCGGCTACGGCTACACCAAGGCGTTCAGAGTCGAGCGCTTTTTCCGCGACGCCAAGATCACCGAGATTTACGAAGGAACGTCGGAGATTCAGCGCCTGGTAATCGCGAGCAGCGTGCTCGAAAACCGGTGAGGGTCGCGCACTGTGGGCAACAAAAAGAAATGGCTCGAGACCACCTACCGGAATGCGAGCGAGCGCCCGGTCCGTTTCTCGACCGTGTCCGACATGGAACTCGACCCGCTCTACACCCCCGGCGACGTAACTGGCTCGTACGATGACGCGATCGGCAACCCCGGCGAGTTTCCATTCACGCGCGGTGTGTACGGCTCGATGTATCGCGGGCGGCTGTGGACGATGCGCCAGTTCGCCGGGTTCGGGCTTGCCGAGGATACCAACGCGCGCTTTCACTTCCTCCTCGGCCAGGGCCAGGACGGGCTGTCCACTGCGTTCGACATGCCGACGCTGATGGGCTACGACGCCGACCACGAACGCGCGCTTGGTGAAGTGGGACGCGAGGGCGTGTCGGTCTCGACGGTCCCCGACATGGCGACGCTGTTTGATCGAATTCCGCTCGACAGAGTCACCACCTCGATGACGGTGAATTGTTCGGCGTCGATCCTGCTCGCGATGTACCTGGTGGTGGCTGAGCGCAACGGAATTCCGTGGGAGCGCGTCGGCGGAACCATTCAGAACGACATGCTCAAGGAGTACATCGCGCAGAAGGAATGGATTTGCCCGCCGCGCCCGGCGCTGCGAATCGTCACCGACATGATCGAGTTCTGCGCGCGCAAAGTTCCGCGCTGGCATCCCGTGTCGATCTCGGGCTACCACATCCGCGAGGCAGGCTCGACCGCCGTCCAGGAGCTGGCGTTCACGATTGCCGACGGCATCTGCTACGTCGACGAAGCAGTCAAGCGCGGGATCGGGGTCGACGAGTTCGCGCCGCGGCTGTCGTTCTTCTGGAATTTGCACAACGACTTTCTTGAAGAGGTTGCCAAGCTCCGCGCCGCGCGCCGGATGTGGGCGCGAATCATGAGAGATCGTTTCGGCGCAATGAATCCGAAATCGATGATGCTGCGAACGCATGCGCAAACCGCGGGCGCGTCGCTGACCGCGCAGCAACCGATCAATAACGTGGTTCGCGTGGCGATCCAGGCGCTGGCTGGAGTGCTCGGCGGAGTCCAGTCGCTGCACACCAATTCGATGGACGAGACGCTCGCGTTGCCCACCGAACAGGCCGTGATGGTCGCGCTGCGCACGCAACAAGTGATCGCCGAAGAAACCGGCGTGACCAATACGATCGATCCATTCGGCGGCAGCTATGCGATCGAGGCGCTCACGGACCGGATGGAACGCGAGGCGAACGACTATATCCGGCGCATCGACGAGATGGGCGGGATGGTCAAGGCAATCGAGACGGGCTATCCGCAGCGCGAGATCGCCGAGGCCGCATTTCACTTTCAGCGCCAACTGGAACAGGGGATCAAGACGGTGGTCGGCGTGAACAAGTATTCAGTTCCCGAGGAATTTCCGATCGCGACGCTGAAGATCGATGCGGCGATCGAAGAGCGGCAGATTCAGCGCGTGCGCAAGGTCAAGCGCGAACGAAACTCCGTCGCGGTCAGGGAAGCGCTCGCTCGCGTCGCCGATGCGTGCCGCTGCGGCGAGAACCTGATGGACCCGATTTGCGAGGCGGTGCGCCGCGACGCCACCGTCGGCGAGATCTCCGATATCTTTCGCGCCGAGTTTGGCGTGTACAAAGACCCAGGCTGGATTTAGCGATGGCGGACAAGAGACTCAGAATTCTGGTGGCAAAGCCCGGACTCGACGGTCACGATCGCGGCGCGAAAATTATCGCACGCGCGCTGCGCGACGGCGGCTTCGAGGTTATCTACACCGGGCTTCATCAGACGCCCGAAATGATCGCGGAGGCCGCCGTGCAGGAAGACGCCGACGCGGTCGGGCTGAGCGTCCTTTCGGGCGCACACATGACGCTGTTCCCCGAGGTGATGCGCCTGCTCAAGGAGCGCGGCGCCGGCGAGATCGCGGTTTTCGGCGGCGGGATTATTCCTGACGACGACGCCGTCAAGCTCAAGCAGATGGGCGTGCGCCAGATTTTTACCCCCGGCGCGTCAACTGAAGACATCGTCAAGAGGGTGCGCGAGAATGTCGCGCCTCGCACTTAAGTTGATATGAACTTCGATCTTACCGAAGAGCAGCGGCGCATCCGCGAAACGTTGACCGACTTCGCCGAGCGCGAAATCAAGCCGAATTCGACCAGGTGGGACAAGGAGGAAACCTTCCCGCGGCATATCGTCGAGCAGCTTGGCCGGCTCGGCTTTCTCGGCGTCGCATTTCCGGAAAAATTTGGCGGCGGCGGCGCGGACACCCTCTCTCAGGTACTCGTCGTGGAGGGGCTCTCGCGCTACGACGCGTCGATCGGGCTCACCTGCGCCGCGCATATGTCGCTCTCGACCGGGCACATCGCCGGGTTCGCATCCGACCAGCAGCGCGATCACTATGTTCCCGCCATGCTCGAGGCGAAGAAGCTCGGCGCGTGGTGCCTGACCGAGCCGAGCTCCGGTTCGGACGCGGCCGCGATGCGCACGAAGGCCACGCGGGTCGGCGACAACTATTCGATCACCGGCGCCAAGATGTTTATAACCAACGGCACGGTCGCCGACGTGTACGTGGTGATGGCGATAACCGAGCAATCACGCGGACGCGACGGCGTGTCGGCGTTCATCGTCGATCGCGGCACGGCGGGACTCTCGACCGGAAAGAAAATCGAAAAGCTGGGACTGCGCGCGTCGGATACCGCCGAAGTTATCTTCGACAACGTCACCGTGCCGGCGCGCAACCTCGTCGGCGAACTCGGCGCCGGCTACCGGCAGACGCTCAAGGTGCTCGAAGCGGGGCGAATCGGAATCGCCGGATTCGCGGCGGGAATCGCGCGCGGCGGATTCGAGGAAGCCCGCGCATACGCGCTCCAACGCGGGCAGTTCGGCAAGAAAATTGCCGAGTTCCAGGCGATCCAGTGGATGTTCGCGGACATGGCGACCAGAATCGACGCGTCGTGGGTGCTCATCTGCCGCGCCGCCGCGCTCAGGGACGCGGGCAAGCCGTTTGGGCGCGAGGCCGCGATGGCAAAGCTGTTCGCGTCGGAAACCGCGATGTGGTCAACGATCAAAGCCGTGCAGATCCACGGCGGCTACGGTTACGTCACCGATTTCCCGGTCGAGCGCTACATGCGCGACGCCAAGCTCTCGGAAATCGGCGAGGGCACCAGTGAAGTGCAGCGGATGATCATCGCCAAGTCGCTGCTGCGCGACGGCTACCTGCCCGCCTGATCGCTCGCCTGGACTGCGCGCGGCCGGCGCGCTCAATCTTCCAGCAGAGCTTCCTGAATGATGGCGAGTTCGCCGGGCGCGAGGCCGATTACCTCGCGCATGAAACCTTCGATGCCGCCGTTCTCGTCGATGAGTTCGAACAGTGGATCGAGTTGCCCGGCGGTGAGCGGAACCTTGGCATAGACCAGGTTGCTTTCGAGAAAGTCGGCGACGATTCGATTGCGATCGACCCCGAGCATCGCCAGCAGCATCGCGGCGCCGACTCCGGTGCGGTCGCGGCCGGCGGAACAATGAAAGAGCAGCGGGTAAACGTCGCGCTCGGCCAGCAGTTTGAAGAAGCGGCGCCAGTCGCGCCGAAAGTGCATCACGAGCGCCAGATGATCGCGGCCGGTTTGACCGGCGATTTCCGTGTAGCCCTGGTCGCTGAACCATTCGTCGCCCATCGGGATGTGTTCCCATCGCACGCCGTGGCGCGAAGCGGGTTCGGGCGCGCCCAGGTGTTTCACCTCGGCGCGGCTCTGGAGAGTGACCAGCGTGCGGAGCTTGAGCCGGCTGATGGGGCTTTCAGGCGGGACTTCGGCGAGATGCGATGAGCGGAATATCCGGCCGGCGCGGACGCGACGGCGATTGGCGGCGGGATGGCCTCCGAGGTCGCGGAAATTTTGCGCGGCGTAGGTGCGCAACACGTCGAAGTCGACGATGACGCGCGGCTTTTCGGGATTTTCAGTTTCCTCGACGGCGGCGCCGGTCGTTTTCATACTTTTAGGCAAAGGATCGATCCAACGGTGAGTGTCTCTCCTGGCCAAGTTTAACAGGGTGCGGCACTTGGACCAATGGAACTATCCGGCGGAGCGACACCTTGCCTCGCGGGCGGCGTCTATCTAATGACCTACGTAGGACCGTTTTGAAGCGAAGGACGAACATCTAAATGGCGAACACTCATGCGATAGTGATCGGCGGAAGCATGGCTGGGCTGTGCGCGGCGCGCGTGTTAGCCAGGTTTTACGACAAGGTGACGGTGATCGACCGCGACGCATATCCGGCTGGCGCGCATGAGCGGCCCGGCGTTCCGCAGAGCAGGCACGTTCACGCGCTGCTGATGCGCGGGCGGCTGGAACTGAACCGGCTGTTTCCGGGTTTCGAGCAGGCGATGCTCGAGCGGGGCGCAATCGAGATAAATTTCGGCCGCGACTTCGCCGCGCTCAGAGCCGACGGATGGGCCGAGCCGCGTCCGAACACGATCACGACGCTGTTTGCCAGCCGCGTCTTGATCGAGGCGACCGTGCGTGAGCTTTGCCGCCAGGTGGCAAACGTCGAGCTGATCGAACGCGCCGAAGCAATTGGCTTCGAGACGATCCGCGGCGATTCGCATCGGGTGGCGGGAGTAAAGGTGAGTCCGCGCGACGGTGGCGGCGCGTTCACGCTCAACGGAGACCTGGTGGTGGATGCGAGCGGGCGCACGACCAAAATTCCGTCGTGGATCGAAGCGATGGGCATGCAGGCGCCGCCCGAGACGGTGGTCGATTCGCATACCGGTTACGCCTCGCGATGGTACAAGGTGAATCCACAGCGGCGGCCGAAGGAATGGTGGTGGAAGGGAATCTGGATCGATCCGATCGCGGAAGAATTCTCGACGGCGGGGGTGCTGTTTCCGGTCGAGGGAAATCGAATGATCGTCACGATGGCGGGAATCGGGGGCCATTATCCGCCCAGTGACGACGGGGAATTTACCGCCAAGCTCGCGCATCTGCGTTCGCCGATAATCGCCGAGGAAGTAGCGCTGGCGGAACCGATGTCGCAGGTTTATTCGTACCGGCAGATGGCGAACCGATGGAGGCATTACGAAAAGTGGGGAGCGCGGCTCGACGGCTTCGTCGCAATTGGCGACTCGGCGTGCGCGTTCAATCCGGTCTATGGCCAGGGGATGACGTCGGGAGCGTTGTCGGCGCTGATCCTTGGCGACTGCCTTGAAAAAAGTGGCGTCAACGATGCTGAAATGCCGCGAAGATTCTTCGAGGCGCAGGCGCGCTTCCAAGCCGAGCCGTGGGGACTGGCGACGAGCGCTGATTTCAGAATTCCGGGTACCGATGGCAAGCGTGCGTTGATCAGCCGGGTGCTCGATCCGCTCTTCGGGAAAATGTTCCAGGTCGGCGACGACGACCCTGCGATTGCCGACCGTATCGGCGAAGTAATCAACATGATGAAGCCGCCGTCGGCATTGTTTGAGCCGTCGACGCTGAGGCTTATCGCAAAGGCGTGGTCGCGGCGGCTGATCAAGGGGCCGCGGTACCGCCGATCTTCCGCGGCGATGCCGCCGCCGGCGCTGCAGGGGTGAGGGGTAAGAGGAGAAGCCTAATTTAATGCGGAACCCACCGTGGGTTCCGCACCTCCTTGGGCAGGGCTGAGCCCTGCACCGCAGTGAGAAGACGCGAAAATCTGCGCAACGCATCTTTTCGCGACTACACTATAGAAGAGCTGAGCCCTGCACGCAGTGAAAAGAAAAGATGCGGCCTGACGGCCTGTTAGGACTTTTTTTGAGTCATCCTGAGCGAAGCGAAGGAACCCGGATCCGGGATTCTTCCCCTCCGGCAGCACTCAGGGCTTCGGCTCAATCACGGCAACTTTCGCTCTAGAATGACACGGGGGGCCGCGCGGCAGGGGTCACCCCTGCCCGTCGCCACGGCCAAGGGTAACCACTGCACCTTAGTATCAAGATAAAGATGCGGGCTTCGCCCGGTTAGAACAGGAAAAAGTTACTGCTGGTTTTGTTGATTGGAGTTGTTGGTGGAACCAGGCGGGTGGTGAGCGAACAAACGAGAGAAGAAGACGAGCGGTTGCGCGAAGAACTCCGACGCGTCGATCTGAACAAGTTGAAGAAAATACTCAAGTCGCTGCTGCGCACGACTAGAAAGAAAAAGGACAGCTAAGGCTATGCTGGGGGTCCATATGTGCGCTCCATCCGTCGTCTCAAGTCTTCTAGACTTTCTTTGCTAAGGTCAACTTCAACGCACGGCTTCTTGTTCAGTGCGGTCCATACCCGCGACTGAAATTCATGGCCTTCCGCCTTCGCGATAAGGTCTTCCCGAACATATCCCACGAATAAATCCGCTGCCTGAAGTGGGTAGAACTTGTCGTCCGTGTCGTGCCGGAATCGCTTAAGCTTTCGCGCTGCCTTGGATGGAAGCCCTTCCCTAGCTTCTCTCTCCATCTGCGCCAACTGATTTGGCGTCATAATTCCGGTGTCAAAGATGAACTCAACGGTCTGACGCATCTTCCGCTCGAATGCAAAATACAGTGTGCGCGTGACTATCGCGGCGGTTGGCAACGCGTACATTTTCTGTAGAGAACCTTTGCTCGCTTTGAGAATCCGATGAAATTCGCTCTTCACTAACGCTAGACGCACACTCGCAAAGGCGGTCTGATTTATGACGTTGACGAAACCCAAAAGACGATCGTCGCGTTCCGTCTCTGTGTAACCGCCGAAGTTGTTTCTGAAATTCAAGGCTTCGTTGCTTTTGAGCAACGAGATACTCGGTTCTTTCTTTAGTTCCGTATCCCACGCTTCCCTAAATCGCGCCCAATTATTAACCGGCGCCATCCAGCCCGCCAGAATGAAAGCTGGCGCGTCTTCCTGGCCGCGATTGCTGTCATCAATGACGACCTGAACCATCACGAAGACCCGCCGCTGCCGCTCGCGCCCCGGCAAACCAGAGACAGGCGAACGAATCTGTAGACAAGCACAATCAATGCCATGTTCCCAATACGGCTCTAATATCGTCTCACTTGGAATTGGAGTCGACATCCACCAAATCCCCCGTGGAGAGGGGGAAAAGGGAACTTCAGGGAAAAGGTTACTGCTGGTTTTGTTGATTGGAGTTGTTGGTGGAACCGGGCGGGTGCGGTCGATCGGGTTGCGCGGCGATCTGTAGCTCTACCGACATCACCTGGTTGCCGCCTCGGCTTCGGTACACGCCGCGCAGCGGTGAGACATCCGAGTAGTCGCGTCCGATGGCGACGCTGACGTGACGCTCGTCGACGACGCATCCGTTGGTCGGATCGAATCCCGTCCATCCCAGACCGGGAAGCCACGCTTCGAGCCATGCGTGGCTGGCCTGCGAGCCAATGCTTTCCGTCGTGCCTTGCGGGTCAGGCGCCAGATAGCCCGAGACGTAGCGCGAGGGGATGCCGGCGAGGCGCAGCACGCCGATGGTGAGATGCGCAAAGTCCTGGCATACGCCGCCGCCCACGCTCAAGATTTCGTCGGCAGTGGATTGCACCCTGGTCATTCCGGGCTCGTAAACGAACTGGTCGCGGATAAACGCGATGACGCGGTGCGCGTAAGCGGCCACGTCCTCGGAGGGATCGGGTTTGGTCAGCCAGAAGAATTTGCGCATCGGATCGCTGAACGGAACGTAGCGGCTTGCGCTCAGGAAGTCGTACTCGCTCTGATAGCGCGCATGGTCCTCGAGCAGGAAGTCGCCGAACGCCATGCGCATAGCTTCCGGCTGCGCAGTGGGGATGCGCTCGACGAGAGAAATTGCCTTGACGACCAGGGCAGGGTGCGGATTGTGGATCGAAAACGCGTGGACGCGATTTCCGTAGTAGTCGTCGTATTCAAAGGCGGAGGTGGCGGGGGTGATTTCCAGTTGAAACTGGACGCATCGCTGACCCGCGCCATCGAGCGGTTTCATCCGGACCTCGTTGTGCGAATCGTAGGCCGGCATCTGGTATTCGAAGCGGGTGGTGTGGCAGATCCGCAGCAGCATCGCGTCAGTCGCTCTTGAGGTAGCGCTGGAACACCTCGTCCCCCAGCGCGGCGCATCCATCCTGAATCTCAATGAGGAATTGATGCAAGCCGGATTTGATCACCTCGCGCGGGCTGTGCGAGCGCATCAGGGCCGAGAGGTCTTCGAGCAGGGACGACGGCGGCGGGGGTTCGGGCGCCAGGCTGGCGATGCGGTTGAGCGATGTTTCGAGCGTCGCGAGCGAGAAGCGCGCTGAACGCGGAAAGGTGGGATCGAAGAGCAGTATCTCGACGACGTTTTCAACTTTGATCGCGTTGCCGAAGCGCTTGCAATAAGCCTCGAAGCCCGAGGCGCTGCGCAGCACGGCAGCCCATTGCAGCATATCGACCGGACCGCCGACATCTTCCAGGTGCGGCAACAGGAAGTGGTACTTGACGTCGAGCATCCGGGCGACGTCCTCGGCGCGCTCGAGCATGATCCCGATTTCCATGAAATCGTAAGCGATGTCGCGAGGAATGGTGCTCTGGCGGATGCCGGAATTGCGATAGAAGCTGTTCTTGAGATCGGCAAAGAAGGCGAATACGCCGGGCGAGACGAAAACTTCCGGCGTCCATTCCAGCGCGCTGAGATAGAGCGTGTTCAGGTCGAGCCAGAGTTCCGACGAAATGTAATGGCGCAGCGAGATGGCGTTGTTGCGGGCGGTGTTGATGCAGCTGCGAATCGAATTGGGATTGTCGGTATCGAGCGCGAAGAAGTTGAGGATGGAGGCTTCGTCGGCGGCCGGGTAGCACTGCGCAAAGAGTTCGCGCTCGCCGAAAATCGCGAGCAAGGCGGCCCACGGCTGCGCGTCGCGGGGCGGACTTTCGATCAAGAGATGGTAGTTGACGTCGAGCAGGCGCGCACGCCATTCGGCGCGTTCCAAATTGCGGGCGGTCCAGAAGAGATGATTTGCGATTCGGCGGAGCATCAGGCCTCGAGTACCCAGGTGTCCTTACTGCCGCCGCCTTGCGAAGAATTTACGATCAAAGAGCCTTCCCGAAGTGCGACGCGGGTGAGACCGCCGGCCAGCACGCGCGGCCGGGCGCCAAGCAGCACGAAAGGGCGAAAGTCGATGTGCCGCGGCATCAGCTGCGGGCCGTTCCTGGAGCCATTGTGAATTATCGTGGGATGGACCGAAAGCGCGATGACGGGCTGCGCGATGAAGCCGGATGGATCACGAAGGATTCGCTCGCGAGTCGCGGCGAGTTCATTTTCGCCGGCCTTGGATCCTATAACGACGCCGTAACCGCCGGACGCGCCGGTGGGCTTGACCACGTAACGGTCGAGGTGTTTGAGCACGTGCTCGCGGACCTCGGGGTCGCGAAGCAGATAGGTCTCGACAATCGGAAGAATTGGATTCTCGGCTAGATAGTAGCGAATCATCGCGGGCGTGTAGGCATAGACCGCCTTGTCGTCGGCGACGCCGGTGCCGATGCCGTTGGCGATGGCCGCGTTTCCAGCGCGCACCACGGCGGTGAGGCCGGCGACACCGAGGAGAGAATCGGGGCGGAAGACTAGAGGGTCGAGGAAATCGTCGTCGATGCGCCGGTAGAGGACGTCGATCTGACGAAGCCCGTGAACGTCTTTCATGTAGAGTTTGCGATCGACGCAGACGAGGTCCTGGCCTTCGACCAGCTCGATGCCCATCTGCTGGGAGAGAAAAACGTGCTCGAAGAACGCGGAGTTGTAAGGGCCCGGCGTCAGCAGCGCGATGGTGGGATTCGATCGGCCGGCCGGTGACATCTCCTTCAAGCATTGCAGCAGGTCGGCGGGGTAGCGTTCGACGCTGCGCACGCGGCACGAGCGCATCAAGGCGGGAACGAGGCGGGTCATCACGACGCGATTTTCGATCACGTACGATACGCCGGAGGGGGTGCGCACGTTGTCTTCGAGGACGAAAAAGCGGCCGTCGGCGCCGCGCACGAGATCGATTCCCGCGACGGTGACGAAGTTGCCCAGCGGAGGCGTGATGCCGACGGCGGCGCGGCGAAACTGGGGACATCCAAGCACGAGATCGCGCGGAACCACGCCGTCGGAAAGGATGCAGCCGTCGCCATAAACGTCGGCGAGGAACGCGTTGAGCGCGCGCACGCGTTGAATCAAGCCGGCCTCGAGAGTTGCCCAGGTAGCGGCGTCGATCACGCGCGGAACGGGATCGAAGGGAAAGATGCGCTCAGAGCCGGCGGCGGCGCCATAGACGTTGAAGGTCACGCCCATGCGGCGGAACATTGCGTCGGCGCGCGCGCAAATATCCGCGAAGTGCGCGGAGGGCATCGAGAACAGCGCGTCGGTGACCGGCGCGCATCCAGTTCGAGGACGGAGCGAAAGATCGAGCATCTCGTCGAAGACGGAATCGTCGGGCTTGTACGCCGCCCAAACGGGCACCGCCTTGCCTGTTTCGGAAACAGTCGCAGCCATCGCAGATCACCCCACCACCGTAGCTGGCGCGGAATTAATCGCCGCCAGCATGGCCGGCACCATTAGGAGCAATCGGCGGGCCAGAATCAGGCGGGGATTTCGGCGGCGGTTTGCGCCAGATAGGCCCGGTAGGCCAGGTTGGTCGCGAGCAGGTGTGCATGCGTCCCGGAGGCGGCGATCGATCCGCCGTGAATGAAGAAGACGCGGTCGCAAGCGGCCAGGGTGTCGGGGCGGTGGGCGACGATGATGACGATTCGATCGCGAGCGAGGGTGGCCAGGGTTGTTATGAGATCGGATTCCGAGCCGGGATCGAGCGGCGCGGCCGGTTCGTCGAGGACGATTATTTCGGGGCGTCGAAGCAGGGCGCGCGCGATGGCGATGCGCTGTTTCTGTCCGACCGAGAGGCGCGCGCCACGGCGCCCGAGCATGGTCGAGTATCCGTCCGGGAGCCGATCGATAAATTCCGCCGCACCCGCCATCGCAGCCGCTTCGCGAACGTCAGCCATCGACGCGCCAGCGCTTCCGTAGCGGATGTTGTCCTCGATCGAAATCGAGAACAGCGATTCATTCTGAAATACGAAGCCGACGCGCGCGCGAATCGAATCGGGCGCGACGGCGCGCGAATCGACGCCGTCGAAGGCGATGGTTCCCGCCGACGGTTCGAGGAAACGCGGGATCGCGCAGATTAGCGTGGTCTTGCCGCATCCGCTCGCGCCCGCCAGCGCAACCATCTGGCCGGCGCGCATCGAGATCGTGACTCCGCTGAGCACGGTGGCAGCACCGTAGCCTAAAGCGACGCCGGTGAATTCCAGGTTGGCGATGCGTCCACCGAGTCCGTCGTGGGCTGCGTCGCCGACCGGCTCAGCGAGGTTATCGAGTACGCTATGCACGCGCCGGAGTCCCGCGACCGACGCCTGAATCGCGGCCCAGGTGTTGCCAATGATAGCCATCGGATTGGCCAGCATCGATCCGTAGCCGGCGAGCAAGACGATATCGCCGAGCGTCATCCGGCCCGCAATCACCTGCATCATAAGATAGTAGAGGCAGTATCCGATCAGCAGGCTACAGACGGGAGCGAGCACGATCGCGATGGCGAACGCGATCGCGAGCATCCGGAGAGTCGCGCGATAGGAATCCCAGCTGGCGGCGTCGACGGCGGCGGTCTCGCGGCTTTCCTGTCCGAATGCCTTGATGAGCAGGACCTGCGCGACGCGCTCCTCGAACGCCGCCATCACGCTGCTGCCGGTTTCGCGCATCGACTGGCTCTGAATGCGCAGCGCGCGTCCAAAGAGGCTGCTGCCGATGGCGATCACGGGCAGAAAGAGAATCGCGGCGACGACGATCACGGGCTGATTGCTGAATTGCGCAGAGAGCACGATCAACGCCATCACGAACATCAACAGCGACATGATTGGCGCGAGCACGCCGCGATAAAATACCGGGCCGATCGACGCGCTGTCGTACATCACGCGGAAAACGGCGTCGCCAATTTTCTGATCGGCGTAAAGCGCCAGCGGCGAGCGTAAAAA
>Ga0187862_10001534_pt1 | contig 24265 bp, 19 predicted proteins | sample June2016WEW_10_1_FD_133003 | JGI IMG/M metagenome (GOLD analysis project Ga0187862, IMG submission 133003) | Peatland microbial communities from SPRUCE experiment site at the Marcell Experimental Forest, Minnesota, USA - June2016WEW_10_150 | ecosystem: Environmental > Terrestrial > Soil >...
AAGTCCGGGCACGGAACCCTCACTGCGCTTCGGGTTCGCGCTGTACACAGTGGAAGCACGCCGGATACTTCAAGTTCGCGCCCGATTTCTTGTGAGGGCGCTTTGTGAGTGCCCACCCTCACTTCGTTCAGGTCCGGGCTAATGAGCCAACCGTTAGTTGGTGCCTTCAGTCCGGGCACGATCTTTTGTGAGTGCCCAGTTCGCGCCCGGAACCCTCACTGCGCTTCGGGTTCGCGCTGTACACAGTGGAAGCACGGTTCATGCTTCAGGTTCGCGCCCGATTCCTTGTGAGGGCGCCTTGTGAGGGCGCCTTATGAGGGCGCTTTGTAAGGCCGCATCGCCACGTGAGGAACAGGAAAAGCTTTAAAACCAAAATCCCCCCCTTTTCTAAAGGGGGGCAGGGGGGATTTTGAGCTTAATTTGTTATTAGAATTATTGCCGGCCTGCATCCTCGACCGCGATCTATTGCCCTTCCATCGCGGGTTTCGCATCCGTAACCTGGCCTGTTTCGAGAATGGACTTCTCCTTCAAAAAGCTGATGCCGATTGCTCCGACCACTGCCAGTAACGACCAGAACAGGAAAACATTGGTGAAGTCAAACGATTTGTCGGGGAGTGTGACGACAAGATAACCCGCAATCATCGGCGATAAAAAAGCCCCGAACTGTCCGATACCGTTTGAGACTCCGACCGCGCGGCCTACCAGTTCCTTGGGATAACGCCATGAGGGGAAGGCATACATCATGCCCCACGCCAGGTTGACGAAAAAACCGCCGAGCGCCAGGCAGAGCAGCAGCATCGAAGTATTGCCCTTGGAAACATGCCCGATCATGTTGAGGGCCGGAATGCATCCCAGGAAGCAAATAATCGTTACGATCTTGGGTTTTCCCCCGAACCACTTGTCGGCCATCGTTCCGCCAATATACATCGAGAAGAAGGCGACAATGTACGGGAGCGATGCATAAAAGCCCATGGTCTTCAGATCCAATCCATGCTGCTTGACCAGAAACGTGCTGATCCAGGTGGTCATTCCCCAGTAAATCATCAGCATGATAAAAAGTCCCAGGACATAGAGCCAGAACTGGACGTCGGTCAAAAAGATTTTGGCGCTATAAGTCTTTCCGTGCTCGCTGGCTTCGACGTCTACGGAGGCCGTGATCATATCGTACTCTTCTTTTTTCACTTTTCCTTTTTCGTACATCGCTTTGGGGGAGTCATTGGTGAATTTCCACAAAAGAAAGACGCCGATAAAACCCGGAACGGCGAGTATGAAGAACACAGGGCGCCATGCTCCGCCAAAGAAAGCCGCTGCAAGCTGAGTGACCAGAATAGGTACGATCGCGGGAGCCACCGCCCACGTCGTGGAAAAGAAGCCGCTCGCCCGGCCCTTTTCCTCTCTCGGGAACCAGTTCGCAATCATTCTCAAAGCAGGCGCAAAGTGCTGTCCTTCGCCGACCGCCAGACTCAGGCGAAGAATAATGAACTGCGTATAGTTTCGAACGAAGCCGGTGATAAAGGTTACCAGGGTGAAGATCCAGATTGCGATGTTCATCGTTTTCTTCGGCCCCATTCTGTCGGCAAGGTATCCGGCCAAAAACTGGGCAAGCGAGTAGCCGAAAAAGAATATCGACCCCAGCCACCCGATTTGAACAGCGGTTAATTGGAGGTCTTTTTGAATGTAGGGAAGGAATGTCAGTACGCTAATCCTGTCAAAATAGTTAATCAGGTAAAGCAGCCATAAAATGCCGAGAATTATGTGACGGTATCCCCATACTGTTTTAATGCGCTCAGCCATCTTCGTGCCCCCTTATGAATCTTATGTTTTATGGCAACACCCCCTTCAGATGATCATCACGTGAACCGGCTATCCTGACTTTTCGCCTCCTTTGAATAGATGCTGTTTATGGAAATGTTTATCACGAGCCGTGCCGGGATGTTGCGGAAGGGTTGCCGAACAGATACTCATGGCAATATTAGCGCAAGCATGCCGGCGATATAATCAGTGACGGCAAAGTTATACGAAGTTGCGTTCAAATCGGGTGCTTCGGGAGGGCATAAAGGCGTCCCCTACAAAAGAACCGCGCCACAATGCCGTAGCTCTTGAACGCAACTTAGTATTAGTCTTCTATTTTGGCGATCTTTTTCGCAAGCTTCATCTTTTCGCCCAGCTTCCCGAGCCTTTGATACATGACCCTCTGGCTTTGAGGTGAGCCTGCCCCGTGCATACTTTCGATCAGCGCCGTCCCACCGGTCATGTTTTCGAGCAGGCGAAGGATTTTCATCCGGGTTTCCGAGGAGACGCCATCGACGCCTTTCATGTATTTTTCCACGTACTTCCCGATCTCCGGGCTCCGCAGATCGCTATCGAACGGGAGCGTCGCGATAATGCCTCCGCCGATGTCATGCGCCAGCCTCGATATTTCGTAGATGACGCGCGTGATGTTATGCTTCGCGCAGTTGGCGAGGAGCGGGTCAGGGTAGTAGGCCCCGCTCCTGGTTTTGGATCCCAGGGCCGAGCAGGCGACCGAACCCGCATAGACGGTCTCCGCAAGGTGCATCATCTCAACGAGCTTGTCTTTAATATGGGATGCGCCCAAAGTGCCCTGATATTGAGCTGCGAGCGCGCTGGCGCCGATGACGACATCTGAAACGCCGCCCTTGCAGCCGCCGTAGTTCTGCCGGTGAAGTGTCGCGAACCTTTCGACCAAAAGACCGCTGAAATCCGTCTCGCCGCACATGAAGACCCTGTCCCATGGGACGAAAACGTCTTCGAGGACCACGAGGGCCTCCCCTCCGACCATGCCGAACTCACAGTTGCCCGCATCGATTCCGCACTCGAACTTCCTCTCCTCGTTCGTCTGCCGTCCGAAAATCATCGTGACGCCGTGGGCATCGAGAGGTATGGCTGCCACGACTGTGTAGTCTTCATCGCCTTCGGCCATCGACTGCGTAGGCATGATCATGATTTCATGGCTGTTCACGGCACCGGTCTGATGCGCTTTGGCCCCCCGGATGACAACGCCGTCCTCCCTTTTCTCGACGATCCTAGTATAAAGATCCGGGTCCGCCTGCTGGCTCGGCCTCTTGGAACGGTCCCCTTTGGGGTCGGTCATCCCACCGACGAGCATGAAATTTTCGTCCTGGAGTCTTTCGAGATATTTGAGAAATCGCTTGAAGTATTGAGTGCCGAGCTTCTCGTCCATTTCATAGGTAGTCATGTAGAGGGCGTTGATGGCGTCGAACCCCACGCATCGCTGGAAACAGCTCGCTGTTTCATGGGCTATGAGGCGCAGCATCTGGACCTTCTTTATGAGGTCGTCCACTGAGGAATGAATGTGCGTGAAGCGGTTGATCTTCTTTGCGGTGATGCTGCTCACTGCAGTCAGAAGGTCTTCGTGTTCGGGCATGAGGGCGAGTTCGTACGTCTTGGCCGCCGAATTTATGTGCGGGATAAAAGCAGTATGTGTGGAGCGGTCTTCGACTTTTTTCCCATTGTAGTAGATTAGCGGTTTCTGTTCTTTCAGACTCTTGATGTAATCTTCTTTTGTCCTGATTTTCATGATTTTCCCTCACTCAAAAGACTTTGGACAATTTCTGCAGGATCACGTTTATTGTCGCGGATCGATACGATTGTTCGACAGGCCGTTAGAACCATGTTTTCCACGGGACACGCGGTGTCGCAGCCTGTGATGACGAGAACGGCTTCGAAGTCCCGGTCATCGAGGCTGACCCACTCGATCAGGTCACCGGCGGCATTTTGAATCTCCCGGAAATACTTCACCCGGTCATACCCTGGATCGCAGCCGCCGCAGTATTTCAAAGCTATTCTTTTCCGCATCTGCGCCGGGTTTTCGTAGCCAAACTGCTTCAGATCGCTTACGTTTCCAGCCCGGGGAAGCACCCCTCTACAGCCTGGGACAATGGCAAAGACGTGGGAGCTTTGCCCCCCCGCACCCCCTTCCGCCTCTGGTCATGGACAGATCAGGGAAAGCGTCGAGATATTGTGGCGCTTCGGCGGTGCGGGAGATCTTCAAAGTGAAAAAACTTTCCCCCGCTCTTTTGAGCTTTCGCAATTTTGCAGAATTTTGCGCACACAATCAGAAATCCTCCTTAGACAATCGTGTGCCCGCCATCGATATAAATCTCCGAGCCGGTCATATAAGCGGGAGAGGTCGCCAGATATAGCGCCAGGGACTTCAGTTCGTCGAGCTGCCCAACCCTGTTCATGGGGATCATTTTTTTGACTAAACCCTTGCCCGTTTCGGACTCAAAGAAATTCCTGTTGAAATCGGTTAGGATGTAGCCGGGACACAAGGCGTTAACCTGTATGTTGTCCCGCATCAGTTCGAGGGCCATTACGCGGGTCAATTGAAGCACGGCGGCCTTGCTTGCGCAGTAACCGGTCATGTTGCGGGCCGAAATTTTTCCGAGAATAGAGGAGACATTGATGATTTTCCCGCTTTTCTGCCTAACCATGATCTGGGCTACCGCCCTGCAGACCAGAAAAGTGCCTCGGAAATCGACGCTCATGACCTCGTCGAGGTCTTCGTCGGTCATCCGGATGACAGGCTTCTCGCTGCCGGGGATTCCCGCACTGTTAACGAGAACATCTATCTTTCCGAATTCGTCGGCAATTTCCTGAACGACGCGGTCCACGTGTTTGGAATCCCGCACGTCCATCGACTTTGCAACGGCCTTTATTCCGTACGTTTTTTGAAGCCTTTGCGCCTCCGTCTCGCACCGCAGAAGGTTCCTCGCAACGATTGCCAGATTGGCCCCCGCTTCAGCGTAGGTCTCAGCAACGGTCAGCCCTATTCCACTATATCCACCGGTAACGAGGGCAACTTTGCCCTCCATGGAAAACAACTTTTCAAAACATTCCCTGGCCATCCTCCGATCTCCTCAAATCCGATTCATAGTGAGTCGAGCAGGAAGTTATCAGCCAAATACGGCCCTTAGTCTTTCGCAAGACGATTCCAGCATGTTGATGTAGTTTTCGAACGAAAGAGATCGCAGTCCACCCCCTGTGTAGATTTTCTGGGAGTCAACTATCCTTATTATTTCAGCCTCCTTCCTGGTCGGCGGAGGCGTCGACTTGAGGTTGGCGGAGACCTTCAGGTCCCATGAGACTTGTTTGCGAACGTCATCGGCGGTGATTCCCGGATGGACGGAATCGAGATAGGCCTCTTTGGTCTGTTCATCGAACCGGAATATGGCCATGTCGGAAATAATGACGGCGGGGCCGTTGCCCGGGTATCCGTTGCGTTCTCTGGCCCCGGGCCCGTCAAGGTAGCCCGGCGATGTGATGAAGTCGACATTTTCCAGAAAACGGCGCTTCTGCTGGTTCATCATAATCAGGGTCCGCTTTGCTGAAATGGCTATGTCGTTGGCCCCTCCGCTGCCGGGCAGCCTTGTTTTGGGGTTGAAATAGTCACCGTCTCCGAATATGGTCGTGCTGTTGAGATTCCCGTACTTGTCCACCTGTGCTCCGCCAAGCATTCCCAGGTCGAAGTACCCCCGTTGCTGATCGGAGAAAGCCCTCCACAGGGAGGTCACACATATGGCGTTTTCCGCGCAGGCGTTATCGCCGATTCCGAGCATCAACCGGTAGGGCGTGGGCCCGATGCATCCCGATTCGACTGCGAGGATTGCGTTCGGAGCATGAGTCAGTTTGGCGACAAGTGCGCCCATGCACGGTATGCCCACGCCTATGAATGCGACTTCCCCGTCTTTTACTTCTCTAGCGGCAGCGACCACCAAGAGTTCCTGGAGCGTATAATCCTGCGCGTATTCTTCCGTATGGTTGCTCACATGCGACTCCTTCCGCAGATCATGTTGCCGGCACATATACACACAGATTCCGGCCCCGGCTGGTTTCCGTCAGGAAAGTGCCCTCCGGATCGCAAGCCTCGAGGGGCATGGAATTCTCACCGGGTGTTTGAGGATGAACAGCTAGCTGTTGCACTTGCAGAACTTTCGCTCGATTTGGGTGAGTTTTCTCAACCGGCCCCATCCTACTTTTTCGCAATATTCTTCATGGTCCTTACAGCCGAAGGCCCACTTATCAATCCATCTTTTGAAACCATCCTCGGTATCTATCTGCGCCATCATCTCCATATGGAATGGAAGGTCATAGGCGTAGGCATAGCACATGTTCCAGGGATGGCTGCAGTAGGGGACTTCCACGACTGCATCGACGGCGTACTGCGGTACGGTCGTGAAGTTCGAGGTCTTTTTTATCTCGTCGGTCGAAATGATCTCTTCGCAGGTGACGATCGTCCTTTTCGCTGCCCGTGCGATGTTTTCGGCATTTGAGGAGAAACCCAGGTACTGAGCGTTTCCGAGCATGTCCGCCCTGTTTACGTGCACGATTGCCACGTCCGGGGTGGCCGCAGGCACCAGCGCTACCTGTTTGCCCCCGTACGGATCGTCAATCACCTTGATCATGTCGTTGTACTGCTCTATGGATGACCCGATAAGCGATCTTGTAGTCATAAAGGGAAGGCCCATGGCTCCTGCCAGGAATCGAAGTCCCATGGTGTAGTTGGAGAATTCGCGGACTTCTATCTTACGGGGGATTCCATTCTCCACGGCACGTCTGTAGTTTGGACTAATGCCAGCCACTGCAAAGGCCAGCCAAGCCACCTCCACCCGCTTCAGCTGTCCGGTCCCGACCAGGTAATCCGCGCACTCGCAAGGGCTGTCCCCCATGAGTGTCATATCCTTTTGTCCCTGTCTGATGATTTCGTAAGTAGGGGCTACAACCTGCTGACCTCCCATGCCGCTGAACGCGATGGAGCATCCGTCGAAAACATACCTTGAAACAGCCTCCTTTAAGCTCATCCTTTTGTCTAAAGATCTTTTCGTATCCTCGGCGCTCATGGTTCAGACTCTCCCTTCCCGATTTGCCCGGCACGCTGACAGATTGCCGGGAAAACAATACGCCGTGTTGATTAATGATTGATGCCTGATATCGGATCTGTCTATCCGGCTTGAAGCATTCGTGCGATATCCCGGGCGAAGTAGGTAATGACGATATCGGCGCCGGCACGTTTAATGGCGGTGACAGATTCCAGCATCGCACGATTGCCGTCTATCCAGCCAAGCCTGTCGGCTGCCTTGATCATCGAGAACTCGCCGCTGACGTTATAGGCAGCCAACGGCAGATCGAATTGCTCTTTTGCCCTTCGGATAATGTCGAGATAGGGCAGGGCCGGTTTCACCATGATGATGTCAGCCCCTTCCTCTATATCCGTGGCGATCTCCCTCATGGCTTCATTGCTGTTGGGCGGGTCCATCTGATATGCTCTTCTGTCGCCGAACTGCGGAGTGCTTTCGGCGGCTTCCCTGAACGGTCCGTAAAAGCAGGATGCGTATTTGGCTGAATAAGCCATGACAGGTGTGTTCATGTAGCCGTTTGCGTCAAGAGCCGTTCTTATTGCAGCGACCTGGCCGTCCATCATGGCCGAAGGGGCGACGATGTCGGCCCCCGCGACGGCCTGTGAGAGTGCGGTCCGCGCGAGAAGGTCGAGGGTCGAATCGTTATCGACTTCCTCACCTCTGAGCATTCCGCAGTGGCCGTGGCTCGTGTATTCGCAGAGGCACACGTCAGTTATGACGATTATATTCGGGACTTCGTTCTTGATCCCGGTGACCGCCCTTTGAATTATTCCGTCTTTGGCGAAAGCCCCTGAGGCAAATTCATCCTTTTCATCGGGAATTCCGAAGAGGAGGACAGCCGGTATGCCCAGATCTTTCGTGGTTCGCACTTCCCGGATTATATGATCGATGGACATCTGGAAATTACCCGGCATCGATTCGATCGGTTTCTTTACATCTTTGCCGGGCACCACGAAGAGAGGGTAAACGAGACTGTCGGCGCACAGGCGGGTCTCACGGACCATCCTTCTCATTTCGTCGTTTCTTCTGAGCCTTCTGGGTCTGTAGATGGGATAGCGCATGCTCACCCCCGTGTTTGAGTCAAATAAATAAGGAAATCGAAAAGGGCTTTCCCGCCTCCAAACTCTGTTCTGTGCCGTACTGGCGGTTTTGCATATAAATCAGCATTTAGTATGCCACTCCGGAACTTTTGGGAAATCAAGCTGTTATAACAGGACCTTATACAATTACCTTGCCTTTGTTTTGGAAGTGTGGTCAATTCGTTGCGTCCCATAATCGGACATATGTGTCCCGGGCCGGGACACTAGTGGGACACCTGTTCAATCCGTGACGATGCCGATCTTTTGTTTTTTCGAAGATGCAATCCTGCGGGAGCCAACTCGAGCCACAGGGAACGCGTTATGTCAGATTTTGAGAAACGTTTTGATGTGATTTACACGGAGTGGCGAAAATTTGTGAGAGGAATGGAGGTTGACTCGGGCGGGGTGCGTCCCGTCATTGTCGATTCCTGGGAGAGGTGCAGGTCGAAGGGTGTAGACCCTTATCTGACGCGGGTGCCGCTGGTTCTGGACGGAGAACGGCTACAGACCCTGCTCGAAAGGAACGAGGAACTCATCGATATCAGCCGCCCTTTCATGGAACATCTGTTCGGCTTCGTTAAGGGTTCAACCTTTATCGTAGCATTGTCGGATGCGAACGGGTTTCTCATCGAACTCGTCGGGGATTACGAAATCCTGGAAAGTGTGAAACAGGGCAATTTCGTTCGGGGCGCATGCTGGAGCGAAGAGGTTGCCGGGTCAAACGGCGTAGGAACCGTCCTGGCATTGGGGAAGCCGCTCCAGATTTGCGGGAGTGAACATTTCTGCATCAATTCGCGCAGATGGACTTGCTCGGGAGCGCCAATTCATAATGCGGAGGGCGAAATGGTTGGCGCAATCGATATGACCGGCCCTTATGAAAACGCCAATCCTCATACACTTGGGATGGTCGTGGCGTCGGCACATGCGATAGAGAACGAATTCCGCTACAGAAAAGCCCTGCGGGAAATCCATGTGGCGCACAGCTTTCAAAAGACGGTCATTTCCTCCATCCCGGAAATCATCATTGCAATCGACAACGATGAAAATATTTCTCTTATTAACAACAATGCCATGAAAGTTTTCGGCGCGGGTGGAGACAAGTTTCTCGGCAGGAGCCTGGGTGAGCTTTGGAGCCGCAATCCTAATATCATCCAACTCATAGCCAATAATGAATCCCTGACCGACGTAGAGGTGAGGATATCCGTCAAAAACTCCCATGCGGACTATACCTTGACCTGCAATCCGATCCTTTCCATGAACAGGGTAACCGGAAAGATCATCATACTCAACGAGATCAAGCGGGCCAGAACTCTTGCCGCCAGAATGATGGGGGCCAAGGCGAAGTTCCACTTCGACGACATCATAGGGCGCGACGGCGAGTTTCTCGAAACAGTGAGACACGCCCAGATAGCTTCCCAGATAAAGTCTAACGTCCTTCTGTTGGGCGAGAGCGGCACGGGCAAGGACCTTTTTGCGCAGGCCATTCACAACAGCAGCAGCCGAAGGGATGGACCCTACGTGGCCATTAACTGCGCGACCATTCCGAGGGACCTGATTACAAGCGAACTTTTCGGCTATGTCGAGGGCGCGTTCACCGGTTCCAGGAAAGGTGGGAATCAGGGCAAGTTCGAACTGGCCGACGGCGGCACGATATTCCTCGATGAAATTGGGGAAACGCCCCTGGAAGTGCAGGCTGCTCTGCTGCGGGTAATAGAGGATAAATCCATAATCAAGATCGGCGGTACGAAGGTTACTACGGTAAACGTAAGGATTATTGCCGCAACCAACAAGAATTTGAAAGAAGAGGTCAGGAAGGGCAAATTCAGAGAAGACCTCTATTACCGTTCCAATGTGTTCACTATCCGCATGGTCCCGCTCAGAAAAAGAGCAGAGGACATACCGCTTCTGGTGGACTCTTTCATAAGGAACATCAGCAAGTCGATGGGCAAAGAGATCGTCAGCATTGACTCCGGGGTGCTGGAATGCTTTATGCTCTACCAGTGGCCTGGAAACGTGAGAGAGCTTCAAAATGTACTGGAAAGAATGATCAATATCGCCCACACCTCAAAGCTGACGGTAGACCTTCTGCCGAGTGAGATTATGGGTTCACGGTCGCCGGAGAATGCGGAAGAAGATGTCGAGCCGGTCGACAGGATGGAGCACGGACTGATCTTGAGGCTGCTCAGGTCGCGCTTCACCAAGAAGGACATTGCCAAAAAACTGGGCATTTCGAGAAGCACTCTGTACCGCAAGCTGGAAAAATATGAATTCGGCGAATAGCGTAAAATCCCACCGCAGAGACGCAGAGGCGTCAGGGCCGCAGGCAAAGGGCAAAAACCTTATCACGCGGAGACTGGCCGTAGACAGGTCAAGGAGAGACGCAGAGAGAACAACATCATATACGTCTTCGCCAAGCCGGCGCCCCCTTTAAAATGTCCAGACAAATGCGGGAATTCCAGTCCTTTTCATCGCCCTGTTAGAATTCCTGCAAATCTTCCCCGCCAAAGGGAATTGCCTGGTGGGGAAGGGGCTCCTTTGTGTTTAGGGCAAGCTCTTTTCCGCCGGTTTTCGCCTCGGTCCGGGGTGGAATCCCGGGAGCTTCATTTTCCATCACGGCTTTAGCCCCTATGAGTTTCGAGGTGCGTTGGCGCCTGTTCCTGTCTCGCTTCCCCGAGCCCTCGATAACCTTCACCAAATCTCCCACGTAACTCTTCATCCGTTCGGCTTGAACACTCAGTTCTTCCGCTGCGCCGGCCGATTGTTCAGCATTGGCGGCATTGCGCTGGGTCACGTCGTCCATTTCACCGACTGCACTGTTTACCTGCTCAATACCCTGGGCCTGTTCGTTAGAGGCGACGGCAATCTCGTCAACAAGCTCACCGGCTTTGCTCACGTTAAGCGCCGCTTCGCGAAACTCCTTGTCCGTCGTCTCCACTAACTGCGAGCCGTCTTTTATTCTTTTGACCGTACCTTCAATCAGGTTGGCAGTATTCTGTGCAGCCTCGGCCGCCCTCATCGCCAGGTTCCTCACCTCATCGGCGACTACGGCAAAACCGGCGCCGGCTTCACCGGCACGTGCAGCTTCAACTGCCGCGTTGAGGGCAAGCAGGTTAGTTTGAAAAGCGATTTCATCTATCGTTTTGACGATCTTGGAGGTCTCTTCGCTGGCCCTGGATATCTCACCCATGGATTTACCGAGCTTTTCCATCGACTGACTGGCACGTGAGATGGTCTCCCGGGTCGTCGTCATGAGTAGGTTGCCCTGGTTTGCATTGTCTGCATTCTGCTTGGTCATGGAGGACATCTCCTCCAAAGACGAAGAGGTCTCTTCTATGGCTGCAGCCTGTTGGGATGCTCCATCGGCCAGGGACTGACCTGCCGAGGAAAGCTGGCTGGCGGCAGAGGATACCTCATGTGCCCCTGCGGTGAGACCCTCGATGGCCAGGCCAAGAGGTCTGCTGATCGAACGGGTGATATAGAGTGCAATGACGGCACCGAGGGCCACCGCGCCAAGGAGGATATAAACGAGGAAAGAACGGGAGAGGGCAAGCACCGAAAGCACCGCGTCTCCGTTCCGGTCCATGCTGAGAGCGATGTAATCCATGGACGAGGCGGCCTGTTTCTCAAGCTCCTTCGTCACCTGATCCATCTTTGCAATGGCCTCAGCTATTTCATTGTCGATCTTGATAATTGAAGTCATGTCACCGTAGTAGTCCGCGAGGAGTTTGCCCATGGTTTGCTTGTTGTCGCCGGCCAGGCCGAACATATCCATTTGCTCGCCGAACTTCTTGATAGTCTCAGCGATCAGGCCCAGATATTTCTCATCCCCTTGAAGGAGGTAATCCTTTTCGTGGCTGCGACACGTCAGCATCAGCACAGACAACTCGGGCAACCCGACATCGTTGACAACCTTTTCTACGGAATGAACCGAGGACCTCAAGCGGCCTTCGAGTCCCTCGTTTTGCGTCAACCCTTTTTGGGTCCGCAACTCCACCACCTTTCCCAGATTCAAGCCATATTCGTTGAGCAATGAAATCGCCGGCTGGATTTTTTCTTTGAGACCAGCCCTGGAACTGGTGTCGAAAATCCCCTGTAACTCGGTTGAAGCGCCGTGAATGTATTCCTGTGCCCTTTTGAAGGATTCAAGGTCCTTATGGAGAAGAAACTGTTTTTCTTCAAACCGGGCCTTTTGCAAACTCGAGCCAGCCCTGTTTACTTTCTTGAGAAGCGCTATGTCATCGTTCACCAGGGCCTTTGTATCGGTCGATGCCCTGTGCGCAAACCACCAACCTGCGCCCGTGGCCAGTGCCGTGACGAGGATCGACAGTGAAAAACCGCTTACCAGCTTGTTCCTGATGCTCATCCCAAACCCTTCTTCCTCAGGTTGTATTCGAAAGGTTGTGGTTTGTGCGCGAATGTGCCCCCATAGACGCCATGGTCCTTAATCCTTTACTTCATTCAGCGGCACAAAGCCCACCTTCTCAACCACCTTTTGGCCGTCGTTGCTGACGACGAAATCCAGAAAGGGCTTTATCTCTGGTTTTGCTTCTCCCTTGGTGCCAAAGTGCGGCGTGCGGGAGATGGAGTAGCTCTTATCGCGCAACGTGGCAGGCGAGGGTTTTATCCCGTCTACCGCAATGATCTTAATCGTTTCATTACCGGCTACCTCACCCACGGAGGTGAAGGCGATGGCGGTAGGCGACTTGGAGACTGTATCTATGCCTACCTTGTCATGTTTTATCGGCAGGCTTGGGTCGAATTCGACGCCTTTGCCCAGGACCTTCTCTTCAAAGACTTCGCGAGTACCCGAAGTCGCCGGACGAATCAGCGCGAGGATTGGCTTGCCATCGCTCCATTGCTTCATGTTTCCGGTAAAAATGGCTTTTAGTTGCTCCAGCGTGATATCGTTTATGGGGTTAGCCTTGTTGACAATGACAGCAACACCGTCGAGGGCGTAAGGGATTGCGACCAGACCTGCCTTGGTCTCATCATCGGTAGGTTTCCGAGACATGAAGGCGAGGTCCACCTCTCCAGCAAGACAATCCTTGGCCCCTTTTGAAGATCCTCCCCCTTCGACTTTGATTTCAGTGCCGGTCTTCGCTTTATAGCCTTCTGCAAGGGCTTTGACGACCACACTGGTTGAGTCGGAGCCCCGTGCGACAATGTCGCCAGCCATCGCATTAGCTCCAAAAAGAGCGATCAACAGCACAGATCCCAAAAACTGACAGAGCCGGCATCCTGCTTTCATTAAAACATTCATTTTTCTTATCTCCTTCATTTTCGACTTATTATTGCTCCAGTAAGCTCCGCAGTATCGTTTGGTTAAACTCCGTTCAAATCTTTATCGGTTCAAAGGGGCTTTTCCATGAGCAACATTTCGGATTCTTTCTAAAACCGTCGCGTGATTCATTACAGTTCATCATGTCCCCGCCGATACATCGAAGGCCTCAGGAGACATCCGGCCGATTTCGATTCGTTGGCTTTGCGTTAAAGTTTATCGTCGATTGTCCGACTATTACATAACAACCATCAAAAAACATCTTATGGAGGATTCAATGAACTGTTGGGAATTTAAGAAGTGCGGAAGAGAGAAGGGCGGCGCCAAAGCAAAAGAGTTGGGAGTTTGCCCGGCTTATCCGGATCACGGAAAGCATTGCGCCCAGGTTGCGGGCACGCTTTGCGGTGGTCAAGTACAGGGGACCTTCGCGATGAAGCTGGTTAATTGCATGCAGTGCGGATTCTATCAAACCCCCGATTATGACAAGAAGTACAGACCCGCAAAGTAGGGGACCCGGAAAATATCGTCGTGATATGTCGCACCCGGGTCGGCACGGATCGGACCGCATCAAAAAACTCTGAGTTAAGATCAGGACCCGGGGGAGAGTTGGCGGGGACAATCGAAGAGCACAAAACTCCCCCGGGTTTCCCGCTGTCTAAATCCGGCTGTTCGTTGAAACCGGTTTCCGTTTACCGCTAACTTTCCCTGTAGTCCCCAACCATGTGCTTCATATATGCGCGGTGAAAGTCACCGCCTTTCATTGCTGAGAGGCACTTGAGCGTCTTCGGCTTTCCCAGCCAAATCCCTGTCGCATGTTGGCTGGGGATTGGTTAGAAATCCGAACGCAGTCATGTCAGGTTGTTCAACACACTGACATCCTGGTCCCCTGGCGCCCGCAGTGCCCAATCCGAACGCGATCACAGAGACCATTATGACAAAACACAAAACGATTCGTAAAATCGGTGTGGTCATTTCTTTTCTCCATCTAAATGTTCAAACAATAATCTAAGTATTGAAGACCGCAAACGCCAAGAGGTGAGCGTGCCTCATGGCAGGCCACAGCCTGATCCGGATTGCCAAATACGACATGCCAGGCTGATCTATTGACTACAGGGGCTGCCAAACGCGGGGAGTTGACCGGCCGAAAGGAACTGGACCTTAAGGGGAAAAGCCGGAAAAAATAGTCGGTCTGATTGAGGAGCTACTTTGCTTTGGCTATCCGGTTCGGACCACTCATTTGCGAATCCAAAAGGACCCGCCATGAAAACTGGTACGGGGTAGCTTTTTGACAATAGGATCGAGTATATTCATCAACTCCGGATCATTCTGGACAAAGAAGCTTGGAAACACTATATCCGGTTTAGGTGTTGATAAAAGTAAAACCGCAAGCAAATACTGTTCAGAGTAAAACAAGTCGGCGAGTTTGGGTGCATAATCCAATGGCAGAAATATGTCATGAAAATGAATCAAAACGCCTTTTTTGAGTTCTGGAAGTATATCCAAGAATACTGTTGTGACATCTGAATTCATGAAGCAACGATGTGATCCATCAATAAATAAAATATCATTTGAATTCAATTCTTGAAATATAGTGAGATCAACGCTTTCTAAACTACTATAAATTATTCGATCTGCAATCGTTTCAATATTAGCTCGTGGTTTTGGATCTATACAAATAATATCAGTACTTAAATAGTGATCGTTAATAGCTTTCCTTGCGAACTTTGTGGAATTGCCAGACCCGATTTCAAAATAATGAGTTGGTTTCATTGAGGAAATTATGCAGTATAATGCTAAAGCATCAAGTCCAGGGAAAAATCCATTATTCCAAAAAGGATGGGTTTGGTCTACTGCCTCTGGTGGAATGCCTTCCAGATCCTGTTGAAAGTTCAACACTTCTTGCAAAAGGCTACGGTATTGGTGTTTGTTTTTGTATAATATATTTGCGATACGCTTGTGTGGTTCGTGTCTGTATCCATATTTTGGAACAGGATTTATTGGGTAATCCAACAAGAGTGCCTTGTACACATTATTATCTTGTCTAAATAGAAACTTGATGGCTTCTTTTAGCAGCCGCCTTTTATATGTGAAATTCTTAAACATGAAAATATCCTCGATCTTTAGCAACATTTATTCATGTGGTATGTGAATGCTGCGTCGGCTTTTCCCTGCGGCCCATAGGACCTTGCCATATCCGGATCAAAAACGCAAGAGAAGACCTTTGTATGCATACATTTTGTCCGGATTCATTTTCCACTGCATCTCTGACTCATCTGCCCTTGCGTCCAGTGATGCAGTGCGGTATACCTTGCCTCAGCCTGTGAACTCCGATTCGACCAAGGGCTGCGGCATGGGGAAGGATGTGGGCAACTCACTACCAGAAGGAGAAAACATGAAGAGGCTGTTTGTATTGGCATGTGCTGTTGTATTTGCGTTCGTTTTCATCGGCGCGGCCGCTGCCGACACGAAGATCACTTTTAAGAAGGGTGACGAAGTGTATGTCTGCGGTTGCCAAGGTTGTCCCTGTCTGACCATGTCTAAAAAACCGGGCAAATGCGGATGTGGAAAAGACCTGGTCAAAACAACAATCGACAAAGTAAAAAGGGGTAAAGCGTACGTGATGGTAGACGGCAAGACGATGGTTTTTAAAACGAAGGGCAAGTATGCCTGCGCCTGCGGGGCCGACTGCAATTGCAGCACGATCAGCCAGAAACCGGGTGACTGCTCGTGCGGCAAACCGATGAAAGCCGTCAACAGCGGCAAATAACCTAAACATATCCGGATTATCGACCAGGGAGGTTCCTTACGGTTCCTCCCTATCACACCACTGGGGCACCGGCGGCGGTAATAATTTGATCTTTGGATGAAAGGGATTGGCTGTTGTTTCTATGGTGAGTTTTACTTTGGAACGAGCCTGCGAGCCTCGCTAGCCACCAAAGCCGGAACGGACTTGCTTCGAGAGATGTTTTTCAGGTCTTGGTAGTTGAGGGTTGGGACCAGTTTTCTGGAAATGGAGATCGGGGTTTTGGGATTTGTCGCAAGAGCCAGACGAACGGGATAGAGTCTCATCCATTCCTTATCGGCGGCAATCTTGCGCAGGACCTCGTCGTCAACCTGCCTGGAACATGCTATGGCCGCCACTTCATTATCGGTTATCTTGGGATTGGAAATTACAGCGACTTGAATCACGCGATTAGTGTCCCGGATCAAGATACCCCGGGTTTCCTTATCCGCAGTCATTGCAAGCCGGATTTTTTCTGACGTTTTCTTTTTCAACACCTTTTGCAGCAGAGTTTCGGCTCTATTTTCGGCTTGTTCTTCGTCAATTGCCCCGGATGCTTCATCGAGAAAGCGCATGGCTTCGATGAGCAGGTGCTGCCATGGCACGTTGATAGTAACATCGCCTTCCATAGGGCAGGGAAGTGTCACAAAGCTTCCGCTGTGGACCGTCAGCATCTTGAAGAAAGCTTCCCGGCCCACAAAATCCCCGGTTTGTGCATGGCCAACCTGTCCGCCTCGGATGTGAATTGTTCCCGTAAGTGTCTCGGAGCGGACCTCAACAATGCGGTCGACGCTGTCCAGGCAGATCAATTGAACGAGGTCGGTCAAACTGATGTCATTTATGGTGCCCCAAAATCCACGCGAGATATTTGGAGCTGCGCGGCCCCCCTTTTCTCCGCTCGCTTTTTCCCCTGGAAGGTGAATCGCCTGGATGAGCAGATATTCCCATGGCCTGTTTATTGAAACGGTCACATCCCCGGGAAGGGGTAGCGTTTCAAAATGCCCCCTCTCCCACTGGAGCAGTTCAAAAAAACCTTTCTCCCCAATTTCATTGCCCGATTCAACGTGAACAACATTTCCGGAGTCTAAATAGGCTCTGCCGGTTGCGCTGGGGGAATCCACCTTGATCATATGGCTCATTTTGGCAAGGCAGGAAACCTGAATCAGATCGATCAATCGGATATATTCTATCGTTCCACTGAACCGACGGCTGACTACTTGACCATGGTCCATATCATGTCCGTTTCGATCTGATCCCTGGTTGACGAAATGAGCGCTGCTTGTGGTGGAAAACGACACTGATGCAGTCGGGATCAGAAAAAGAGATCCTTAGCAGCCACAATCCGTGTTTGGGAAGGCGCCTAACAACGAACCCAAACTCCTTGAGACATCGGTCAGATCGCCTGGGAAGAGACGTGGCGGGCCCCTCCGGAGTAACCTCCCGGATTTTATTATAACTTCATGCGCATTTTCTGTATACCTTTACCTGAAAGAGCCCCAAGAGATGCGAATGTAATCGGTGAAGAGAAGGCTAATCTAACCATCCCCTTTTTTCTGCAAAAAAAAGGCCGTCCCAAAATCGAGTCCTTCGATTGGCGACAAGGGCGGAAAAGGGTCGAGCTTCCCGCCTGCGCGAGTGGTCGAATTGATGGTGTTTTCACATTCTCAGACATGGCGCCCACCCTATCGTGCAGTCTAAAACCACATGCGGATGAAAATCCGGAACCTTGGCTTCAACTTTGCAACTGATCCTTCGGTGAGAATGAACTCTACCGGAAACTCGAGTTGAACCGTTGCACTTCGAAATAGTGTGGGAGGCGTTTGGAAAGGCTATACAACCTCGATCTGTCCATGTTTGCCGATCTGCAAATGCAGGGTTTTGTATATACCCGCGAAGTGAAACGCCTGCAGTCGGATAGCTTTTAAACAATGTCGCAGAGAGAAATCGCAGGTTTTTTGTATTTCCAAATTCATTTTTGTAATCCATGACGTTGCTTTTTGGGAGGAGTTATCAGTGCGGAAGGCTGTTTAGTCAAATGTTGTTTTCATTACCTTTAAAGGAGGAGAGAAAGATGAGTAAAAAGAAGCCGGTTTGTTTATCACGTTTGACCGTCGGATTTTCGCTGCTGATTATGGTTTCGGCGCTATTTTGCTTTGTGGCGCTGCCGGCACAGAACGCAAGAGCGTGCGATGGGGGGGAGCAGCAGGTCGGGTTCATGCTGCAGGCTCCCATCACGTCAACCACTTGTCCGACCATCAACGTACTCGGGCTTTCAATCAATACCACCGATGCAATATTCGGCTATGAGGGTTACGGTAACTATCTCCATTGCGACACTCTGACCGCAGGTCAAACGGTGAGAGTAACATTTTCCAGTGATACCCTGACTTCAGGGCAGTTAACGGCAACCTCGGTGACGGAGCCGGAATACGGGGATCAAAATCAGGGGGCTGTGATTCTCAGCGGCCCAATCCAGGCATCCCCTGCCCCCACAACCACCTCTGTCTCTATTCTGGGGCTCCCCATCACCATAACTTCTACTACCATATTGCAGGCCAGTGACGATGAGCCTCTTACTCCGGCATCGCTGGCAGCGTTAACTCCAGTTCAGTTAGCTGAAGGTCAGTTTGCCAACGTGGTCTCATCTTCGACCACCCTTCCACTGACCGCGACCTCACTCTACTTACACCTGCTCGAAACCAAAGTGGTGGCCCCGCTGGATTCAACTTTTACTTGTCCGAACATCTCCGTGCTCGGGCAGACCATCAGTACTTCGTCGGCCGTTTTTGAGGGCAGCACCCTAACCTGTGCTGATCTGCAACCCGGCCAACTGGTGAAAGTTACGTTGCAGGATCAAACCGGCCCCCCTCTAGTGGCTACCGAGGTGGAACGCGCATATTCCTGTGGAGATGAGTCTGCGGTAAGGGTCACCGCTCCTCTGAATGCAATCAGCATATCAGCTCTCCCCTATACAGTCTCGGTTCTTGGAAGTGCAGGGGCGATCACCGTGGATATTTCCAACGCGACGCTGCTGGGTGAGGATGGGCAGCCAATCTCTTTGGGCCAGTTGATGGTGGGGCAGTTCGTTCAAATGATGCTCACTTCGAATGTGCCGGCGACTTCGGGGGGTCCGTTTACTGCCTATGTCGTGACGTCCATGGCTCCCGGCACTGTGGTTGATTTCGATGTCTTTGACAGGCACGGGCAGCAAGTAAACGATGAAACCAACGATATCTCCTCCGTCGTGACCTTTACCCGTCCGGGGAAGGGGGCTGCCAAGACCGTTACGCTGCACACCACAAGCAGCGGCAAATTCAGCGTGGCCAACATCCCCCAGGGCCAGGCAAAGGTCGTCGTGACGCGGGTCGTCAAAGGCCAGAAGAGCAATGCGGCCAGTACAGTCAAAGTAGCACGTAAGACCACCCAAAACGTCCGCATAATTCTGAATCATTAGCATCCTGTTTCGTGTGCAATCCATTTCATGGCCCGGGGCGCCTTAAGGCGCGCCCGGGCTTTTTGCATGCGCCCGGTATTCAGACGGAACCTCCGGGTTCTCCCGCATCAGGAATTATGGGGTTTGAAGATCGTGCGGCACCTTGTTGTTGCATGCCGCTCTTTGCGCCACTTTGGAGTCTCGAAGAAAAATGACGGGTGCGCACCCCATAAGCGCTCAAATAAGCAGGTAAGCTATTGAATTTATTAAAAGCCTGCTTGCATGTCATCGTCACCCGGGCACGAGTGACGGCCTTAGCGGACCCCGGATCGGGTCCGGCGCCGGAATGACGGGCTTTTTCCTTGCAGCTGCTCGTCTTTATTTAAGTGCTTATGGGGGCGCACCCCTGACCGCCATCCCTGCCTACTCTACCCTTGCGTCCTGACAGCCGGTGCGGTATATCTATCCTCATCCCCCATTTGCCCGCTTTCAAGTGTTGGAGCAATCCATGGCTCTCACCAAAGCCCGAATCGTGGAAGCACTCTTTGCCCAAAACATTTTCACAAAGACTCAGTCAGCCCGGATCGTCAACACCCGTTTTGAGCTGATCAGGCAGTCCCTGTAAAACGGCGAAGATGTTTTCATCAGCGGGTTCGGGAGATTTGCGGTGAAAGAAAAGCAGGCGCACATAGGCAGGAAATCCCAAGACGGGCAAGGCGATGAAGCCGATCATCCATAAAGACTACAATATTGCTCCGAGAATGCTGGAAGCGATGGGGTCCTCAAATAAACGGGAAGGGAACAGGCAAACCGGAATCACCGAATTTTGGAAAGAATAGTCCAGGGCGCAGGAGAGGCTGGAAAGTGCCAGCGCTATTTCCCGGCGCTCATCAGGAACGGGGAGGTTAACAATGCCATTTATGACAATTCAGAACGAGCGGATCTATTATCATCAAACCGGGGAGAACGGCGGGGCGGGGAGGACCGTTGTCCTTTTGCACGGATCGGGCGGAACGGGACAGAAATGGGCCGCTCAACTGGCGGGGATTGGCGGGCACAGGATTATCGCGCCGGATTTGCCGGGTCATGGGCAATCCGAAGGGCAGGCCCGAGGTTCCGTAGCTGAGTACCGCGAATTCGTTTCCGACTTCATAAGGACCTTAGGTCTTAAGAGGCTCGTAATCGGTGGGCACTCGCTGGGAGGGGCCATTGCCCTGGATTTTGCGCTGACCAGCCCCGATCTTTTGGACGGGATGATCCTGGTGGGCAGCGGCGGGAGGTTGAGGGTCAAACCGGAGATCCTGGAAACACTGGCAAGGGGAGAACGTCCGGCCGGAAATCTTGAGTACAGCTACGCTCTAAATACCCCCAAGGATGTCCTGGACAAGGCCGCAATGGAAATGATGGATGTTCCCGCCAGTGTATTCCTGGCGGATTTTACGGCATGCGACAGGTTCGATATTATGGATAGGCTTGGAGGCATCGGGGTCCCGACTCTGGTTATTTGCGGAAAAGACGACCGGATGACTCCGGTTAAGTATTCCGAGTACCTGAGCGGACATATTCCGAACGCAAAGCTGGTCCTGGTCCCGGATGCTGGGCACATGGCAATGATCGAACAGCCCCGGGCGGTCAACGAGCATATTGCGGCGTTCATTGATGCTTTGCACGGTTGAAGAGAGAACTCGAAACGCCCGGATGCAAAACGATGAGGCAACAATTCAAGCGCTGGAGCAGGAAAAAAATTTGGCTCGATTCTGCTCTGTAACTTTTGGTTCGAGCCAAGCCCCTCTGTATGCGACCCCAAGGGAGTGCATTGTCAACAAAGTTCTTACTCGTTGCAAGGGATCGTCACTACGGCGAAAGCCGCGATTTATTGCCTTTAACCACATAAAAAACTCTGGATTCCGGCCCCCGGACTGGACACTTCCGGGGCAGGCCCCGCCGGAATGACGGGTTGCATGTCCGCACTCATCCGAACTTAGTTGACTCTGTACGAGGAGACCCGAGGCTAATTGCATCTTAATTGGGATAATCTAATGTTAGTAAAGCCAATATTGCAATATGTAGCGTGCCGCCACGTAAGTAACTAAAATACCCATTACGAATTTTATGATTTTCTGCGGCACGTATTTTTGAAGCCGCGCGCCCGTGTACGTTCCAAAGAAGCCCCCGAAACCGAACAGCGCTCCCAGGAGCCAGTCGGGTGCAATCGGCTGACCGGTGCCGGCCGGTATCATACTGTAGAAGGAAACCCCGGCGATTGAGGTGAGAAATGTGCTCAAGAGCGCCGCGCCTGCAACCGTATAAATTGGAAGGCCGAACACGGCCACGCAGAACGGGGCTATTATCGCGCCCCCGCCTATTCCGTATGCCCCCCCGATTATCCCCACGATGAGGGCCAAAATGCCCATCCACATAAGGTTAAATGAAAAACGCTGCCCCCAAAATTCGTATTCGACCTTGCGCAAAGAGACTGAAATTGTCTTTAAGACGACATCCGCCGGAATGCCCGCTGATATTTTACCGCTCCGCTCCTCTTTAAGCTTTTTCGCCTGCTGATCGAACTTGTCCTCCATATCCTTCATTGCATTTTTCCCACGCTGTGATCGGGGAGTCATTTCATAGAGAAGGCGCAGCCCCACATAAAGCAGCACACACCCTACGAAGAGCTTGAAAGCCGGCGGATCGGGCATCCAGAGGACCCGCAGATAATATCCCACGAAAACACCCGGGAGGGTACCGATGACGATTGCCAGGACAAGAGGCCATGCCATTCTGCCCTCGCGCAGATATCGGTATGCACCGCTCGGAATTGCCACGACGTTGTATACGAAATTGGTCGCGCTGACCGAGGGAGCAGTGAAATTGAGAAAGCTGACCTGGAAAGGAAGAAGCAGAAAAGCACCGGATAAACCCGCCATTGACGTAAAGATAGAGATGAAAAAAGCAACAAGCGGTGGGACGATAATCGAGGTTTCAACCTGGGAGACTGGAAATTTAACTGCAAGAAAGTCCATTCGACCTCCCGATCAATGGAAAAGTTGGCACACGAATCTGTGCTCAGGCACATCAAAGTGCCCGCCAACGGATGTTGAAAGGGCATTTTGGGTTCGTCTATTGCCCTAATACTGAGTTTCGTTCAAGATTGAACTAACTAAAAGAGCGGGGGACTTTCCCCCGCGCCCCCGGGATTTCTGCCACACGCGCTGGCGCGTGAGGCAGAGCGCCGTTCCTAAATGGCCCTGCAATGGCTAAGTTAGGGGCAACTCGCACTTTCTTTGTCATTCATTGGCACCATCGTGAACGCGAATTGGTATAAAAACCTCTCAGGACAACTTGAAGGCCATGGAACCTTCCCATATACGAATAAAAAACGCAAGTTGCGCGTCAAGGGAACCGGTTTTAGCAATTCCATGACATACCAACCCCGGGGTGGCGCCCCGCCCGTTCAACAGGCGAACTTGTCCTGAGTTTCCGAAGGAGGGCAAGCTCAGCGCGGGACTGACCCCAGGCTATATTATTTAGCCCCTTCGGAGCAAAAATCCAGACCACAGGTACTCGTTTGCGGGATGAGCCAAAAAAAACTTTTGTACAGCCTGAGTTCTTTCTCGGAGATAAACGGCGACCGATGAGTTCTGATGAGCTTTATCAAAAGCCAAGTTGATGCACTTATTCACGGTGATTATTCTTAAATTGCATGGAAAGATACCGAACAGAAAGTAATGCGATGACCGGCATTGGAGCAATAACCGCTATTTTCGCTCTGCTGCTTACGGCAACGGCTTGCTGGGCGTTTGGCGCCGCCACTATGAACCAACTCATGCCGGGCCCGCCAGCTAACGTAATTGCAACCGCAGGCAACGGCGAGGCGACTGTCAGTTTCAAACCCCCGAAATCGGACGGCGGGAGCCCCATAATCCGCTATACTGTTACATCGCACCCCGGCAACATTGCAGCCTCGGGCCCGCAAAGCCCAATAACCATAAAAGGGCTGACCAACGGAGTAACCTATACTTTTACGGTAACGGCCAGCAATTCCGTCGGGACCAGGGTCGGCTCGGAATCATGCAACAGCGTGACCCCAAAGGCTGAATGAGAACCTACTCTATCCTTCCCTCATGACAGCCGTGAGGCATCATCCCTCATCCCCCATTTGCCCGCTAAATTCATCCGAACCTGAAATTTAATTTAAAAATATGACGACCTCTGCCGAATTAATAAATATCAAATCATTTTGGAGGGGTCTTATGTTGAATCCTATGCCGGCCCAGACGGTAAATCGACCAAGTCAGGTTGAAAGACGGGTTTTGTGCTCCCGCTACTCGGAATGTCTTGAACTTTGTCTCTCGAAGGGATGGCAGGGCTTCTCCTGCTCCGAGTGTCAAGACTTTAAGTTTGAGTGTCCTGATGATACGGCTCATTGGGACGAACAGGGCAAAAATGCACGATGGCTGCTCATGAGTGCCGGGTATTTCCCGAGGTGGATCGAGGAACTGGGTAAAACATCGAAACCAGCCAGAAAATTTTTCTTGCGATCCTGAAAATAAGCCCAACGTTTTCCCATGCAGCCTTGAGTGGCAAATCATCGATTGATTTTGCTCTATTTATCTAACGCCACGCTCTGTCCTTGCCTCCAGAGATCAAGTGGGTATATCCTGCTTTACCTCCCAAAGCCGCCACCTTGCGGAATTTGGACCTGGAATCCCCTGTAATGATGACTATCGATGCGGTGCTTGCGGATAAGCTGCCAGAATGCGCGCCGATGCTTGTTGGAGGCCCTGGCTGCCTCGG
>Ga0187862_10001536_pt1 | contig 24257 bp, 15 predicted proteins | sample June2016WEW_10_1_FD_133003 | JGI IMG/M metagenome (GOLD analysis project Ga0187862, IMG submission 133003) | Peatland microbial communities from SPRUCE experiment site at the Marcell Experimental Forest, Minnesota, USA - June2016WEW_10_150 | ecosystem: Environmental > Terrestrial > Soil >...
ATTGTCTGCACGCCCGATGACGCGTATCGCTGCTTCATGAACACGGAGATGGATTATCTCATCATGGGCGGCTTTGTGATCGAACGCACCGCGCAACCGCGGCAAAAAATCCAGCGGCGCATTTTGCCGCAGGCCGATTGAGATGAAATTAAACTTCAAAGAAGACCCGAAAGAATGGCGCAAGTCAGCGCTGCTGACCACGCTGGGACTGGCGATTTTAAGTTCGGTCCTGCGCTGGCGAAAGCATTTGTCGGCGGATGTCTTGTGCACCGTGCTTGCGTTGCTTGCCGTCGTGGCGATTTGTGCGGTGCTGCAACCGCGCTGGTTTCGCGGCTGGTATCGGCTGTCGCTGCGGCTCGGATTTTACTCCAGCCAGTTCATCGGGCGCTGCGTGCTGGCGATATTTTTTGTTTTCATTCTGACGCCGCTCGGATGGGTGCTGCGGTTGATGGGCAAAGATCCGTTGCAGATCAAGCGTCCGCCCAACGCCGCTACTTGCTGGCATCCCGCCCGAGATTGCAACCCCTTGGACCGGCTTTTTTGAAGGCAAACCGTGAAACAGCGCCCGAACAAATCAAAAGCCGGACGCAAACCGGAAAGTAAAAAAACGCCCGGCCAGAATCCGCGCGTCGAGCCAACAATACCGCTTTCGCCGCGCCGCAAATGGCTCTTCCGTTTTATCGCGCTCGTCGTCATGCCGCTGCTGTTACTGGGCGGGCTGGAAATTGTTTTGCGACTGGCAGGTTACAGATATTCAACCGGCTTCTTTGAAAATATTCGCGTCGGCCAGAAGGATTTTCTAGTCAACAATGAAAATTTCAGCCTGAGATTCTTTCCACCGCAACTGGCGCGCTGGCCCAGCCCGGTCATGCTGGAAGCGAAAAAGCCCGCGAGCACTTATCGCATTTTCGTTTTGGGCGAATCGGCAGCGCGCGGCGAACCGGAGCCGCCTTACGCCGCGTCGCGTTATCTGGAAACGCTATTGAACGAGCGGTTTCCGAACACGCACTTTGAGGTCATTAATCTCGGAATTACAGCCATCAACTCGCATGTCATTCTGCCCATTGCCCGCGATTGCGCCCATGCCGACGGCGACCTGTGGATCATTTACATGGGCAACAACGAAATGGTCGGGCCGTTCGGCGCGGCGACGGTTTTTGGAGCGAAGGCACCGCCGCTCGGATTTGTGCGGCTGAATCTTGCGATCCAGAAAACGCGCGTCGGCCAGTTGTTGGTGGATAAAGTCACCGATACCTGGGTGGCGGGCAGAGACAAATGCCTGTCTAAATTCACGCGTCAGAAAGAAGGACAAAACATGGCTGAAACTGACAACCTTCCGCTGTCACCAAAGCCGGCGCGCGCTTGAAAACGCCGAGCCGGGCGCGGACCCTCCGCCAGTTGCCAATGCCTCTAACGCTGAAACCAAAGAACGACTCAATCTGCATTGGCTTTCTCTGGCTGTTGTTGTGAAAACTACGGGCACTAAAACGGGCGCTAAATCCGTTATATTTCTTAAATCACTAGTGTAATAATGGAATGGGCCGGGCTGCTGGTTCTTGTAGCTTTACCACCCAACCAGAGGTTAAAAGCCTGCGCTTGACTGGAAAGATTTAGGATCACAACTGCAATTTTTCCGTCTGTATTTAGGAAGGCGGTAGTCAGCAATTGATCAGTCGTTGATGAAATGATGATCCGCTTTGCCCCTGGACGGATGAATTTTGAAAAATGGCCGATATAGTAGTAGGAATTCATGTATGACAATCCCCCGGTTTTGGTGTCTGCATGAATGGGTGCAAAGCAGAAATTTTGAACGTGGTTTGGCCCGCCCCTTTCATCCAACAACACATTCCAATCAGTCCAACCTTCGGCACCATTATTAAAATCATTGATCATCGACTTGGCGTAGAGTTCACCCCACTGCCACTCGTCAATTTTATTTATATCATACGAACCATGACAACCTTCAGTGAATAAAAGGTGCGTTTGCGGATAAGCCTCTTTGACTCGCTTGACATTCTCAAAATTGTCACCTACATACCAATGAAAGCCCACACCCCACACATATTTGGCAGCCGCCCGGTCATCCAGCACCACCGAGGCCCGCTGGTACATCAGGTCGCGGTTATGATCCCAGATGATAATTTTTTTATCCCTCAATCCGGCCTTTCGCAGGGTCGGCCCAAGGTGGTTCTTAACAAAATCGCGCTCTTCCTCAGCCGTGTAAATACAAGACTCCCAAGCCTGACTGGCCATCGGCTCGTTCTGCACCGTCAATCCCCAAATGGGAATACCTTCTTTTTCGTAGGCTTGAATGAATTTACTGTAATATCTAGCCCATGTTTCATAATATTCCGGCTTCAGTTTACCTCCGTGAAGCATACTGTTATTGTCCTTCATCCAAGCGGGCGGGCTCCAAGGACTGATGAAAAGCGTAAAATTTGTTCCTGCAATTGCGATGGCTTGTTTGATGAACGGGATGCGATACTTTAAATCGTGAGCGATGTCGAAGCTCTTCAGCTCTTTATCACCATCTTTCACATACGTGTAACTCTCACTCGAGAAATCACAGCTATGAATATGGGTGCGTCCCAATGAATAGCCAATGCCGCTTTGTGGATCGTAATAGGCCCTCAAGATTTCCTGTTGTTTGTCCTTGGGAAGTTTATAGAAAGTTTCCGCCGAGGCGTCTGTCAAAGCACCGCCAATCCCCAAGATGGGTTGGAATGTTTTAGAAGGGTCGATAAAAATGCTCTGTTCCTTTTCGATCGGCGAGAATTTATCATCAAATTCTATTTTACCCACTTTTGCCAATCGTTGTTCGGTATCTTTCGTTGTCAGATAAACCTCGGCATATTTTTTCGAATCGTCTGAGCCAGCATGAGAAGGGATGCGGGTCGCAAGCAAAATCAATGCGGTTAGCAAAGCTGAAGAAAGTGCCTTTGAAGCTAAATTACCCGCGAAAGCCATTGTAATTCTGTTCATAATTTTTTAGGTTAAATTTATGTCTTTGGATGATGTGACAAAAGTCTTTCCTCTCACTGAGTGTAACAACAATTCGTCTGACTCTGCCGGTACGGTTAAATATAAACTGACTGGTGACAGCGTCAAGGCTCAACTCTTTACAAAGGATTGTCGGTTTTCCGTTGAAGAAGATGCACAGGCCGTTCTGTCGACCCAACCGATAAATGACGGGGACCTGACAGTAAGTGTAGGCGAGAGAGCCGGGTTGGAGGCGGAGGCACCGGGCAGATCCCGTCAGGTCGTAGTAATGAAAGTTGGCCGGTTCAGAAAGAAATTCCTCCCGCCGCAAGAGCGCCGGACAGAAATAAATTTCCCCCTTTTTGACAAAGACCCCCAACTCACCCATGCGGCAAAGGATGTCTTCCTTGACCTGCCCGGTCAACCCCGGTTGGCGGGCGCCAGCATGGGCGGGCGTGTGCGAGTAAGGATCCATCGGGAACGCTCCATACTCACCGGGTGATTTGCGGTCGCCGATGCCTGAACGGATGTCGTGGTAACATCCTGCCAGTTTCCGTAGTAGGGGTGGCGGCGCACCGGAATCGAGAGCGCGAAAAAATGTTTCCTGCGCCGCGAGCAGGAGTTTGGAAACCATGTGCCAGTATATGCAGCCCAGCCCCTCATACCCGAAGAACGTTCCAGAACGCCCGGTGAAAGATTGATGGTCAAAGAGACGCTCGAAAATTTCCAAGACTAATTCCTTTTCCCCGTTGACCAACCGTGCATAGCCAGAGAGGGCCAGTTTTTCAAAAATCCAACGCAAATCCTGGGCGTTGGTAATGGCTGCATTGAAATGGCACCTGCCGGCCACATCTTGCTCAACCAGAAGGCGGTTGCCATTCTCAAGCAGCTTTTTCAACAGCCGAGATCGCGCAATTTCTTTGTTCGGAATATTGTTCTTTTCAATGAATCGTGGCAACCGGCGATTCGGATATAGCAAATAAGAATGTTGATCAGCTCGATAAAGTTCACTGCGTTTTAATGCCATTAGCAGCCCGAGGGATTTTTCCGCAGAGAGGCAACCGGAACTGAGCGCGGCAACCTGGCCTTCCAACATTGTGTAAAGACGACGAATGGGAATTTCCCCAGGTCGATCTAACTTGATCAGATTGTATGCATGATAGAGGCCGTCAGGCCTGTGGTTCGCCTGGATGGATTCTTCTGTAAAAGCCAGCCCGACGTTGAAGAAATCGAGCAATTGTTTTCCTTTGACCGGAATTATCCGGCCGGAGAATCCACCGGTGTAAATCTGTTTTCGATACCGACTGCTGGCGCGCCCGAGGTCGGCGAGAATGCGGCGGCGGTCGCGGTCACAAATTGGTTTGGTCAGCAATGGTTCATGACATTTAAGAATTCGGTGCAGGACAAAGAAGAAACGCGCCACTTCAGCGGAAAGGCTGACCTCGGATTTTTCCAGTGAACGGAATATTGCCAGAGAGAAAGCCAGGTAACGGCGCAGGTAATACAGCGTCACCATGGAAGTGCCGTTGCCAACCAAGGCGTTGTTAGCATCGTTCCATTCCGGTCGTTGCGTGTTCAGCCAGATACCTGCCTCTGGAACGAAGTTGGAAATTTTGGCCAGTAACAAGATGAGCATCTTCTCGGTCAGATTGACGAGATGAATCTGCCCGGCCGCATCCCAAATCAATTTGCCGTCCGAACCTTTCGACTGAACACGGCGACCAGTCAATTCGTTCTGAGCCGCGTCAAAATCGACGGTCTGCTTGGGGTTTGCGAGCAATTGATCGTAGGGTTTGATACGGTAAGGGACATTAGTGTAGGAGAAAATCTTGCGAGTTAGAAATTCGTGTAGCGTGGCTTCTTCGTGACGTTCCAATATCTCCAGCAGCTTGAGCAAGTAAATGACCTGGTGATCGCCCCAGTATCCGATATGTGTCCATGGGTCGGCTGGATCGATGACCTCCCAATCAATGCCGTCCCGGTTGATGCGATAAGGGTTGTAGCCATCGGCCGTGGAGGCGTTGGTGAACTTGCAGATCATGCTGGCCGTGTAGCCCGGGAAGGAAAGCGAGAGGGCCTCCCAGTTCTGGAAGATGTCACGCCAGTTGCCCTCGTAATTCAAAATCCTTGTCCCGTCCGGATTTTTCGTGGCGATGGAGAATCGATTCCAGGGGCGGCTCGGATCGCCGTGCCGCCGGCTGAAGGTCAGCGGCAGATATTCCCGGCAGAGCCGCTCAAGGTTGGGGTCTCCGCTTTCGACCGCCAGCGCCAGCAGGTGGGGGTAGTGAATGCGTTTGCCAAGCTTGCGGAAAAAGGCAGTGTGACGGGCGGTGACCTCTTTGTTCGCATGGCGGACGAAAGCCTGCAAGTCGTCCGGATTCACCTGGTAGCTGTCATAAAAAATGCCGCCACGCATCACATTGAACAGCACATTGCTGTAATGTCGCGCGTTGCCTAGTGGTTGGGCAGTCTTTTGCAGCCCATCCGCTTTGCCGACGATGCGCCGCAGTTCCTCCGTGCCGCGGGCAATGTCTGCGTCCACCAGTTTTCGCAGCTTGGTGGGTTGACGCAGCAATCGGTTGAGTTCGGCCACATCGGACGGCCCCTGGTTAACGTCGGCAACAAGATACCAATCCCTGGTCTGCCCGCGCGGGAGCGCCAATGCCGTGTGGAGGAAGTAAGCGCCGCGTTCGGCCCGGACTTCGGTTTCCTGCCGGAGCGGCACCCCCTGCCGGAAAGAGTTCAGTTGTGTTGAGGAAAGCAGTTTGAGGCTTTTGCCCAGCCCGAAAGACCAGACGGTGGTGGTCCTGAGCGCCTCAGCGGGCTCCGGACGATCAATCGGGATGGCGCTGAGCCGGAACAACCCAATGCCCGTTTCAGGGATCAGTTCGCTCTTTTTGTAGGCGTCGAGCAGGGTGCTGTATTCGAGCTGGAATTGGCTGCCGATGCCGCAGGGCATCAGATTCTGAATGCCATCCAGCAGCTTGACCCGCACGGTCGCCAGCCCGGAGTTAGTCAGCCAGGCGTGCCGGACCCAGCCAAAACGGTCGCTGTTGAACCAGCCGTAACGGAAGGTCAGCCCCAGGTCCGCATTGGATTCCTCAAAGAGCAGTTTGTTGCCCCAATAACTCTTGTAGAGGTTGCGCTGGAGCCGATAAATGCTCCGGTAACGCTCCGAGAACGGTTCCCAAAGATGGCTCCGGCCTTGTTTCTCAACGATGAACATGGTTTTGCTGCCGGTGATTTCGGCCGAGTCATGGATTTTATCATCGGTGTAGTAAGGAAAGAGCGCGAGATCCGCGTTGCGGCGTCCAGCGGTCACCGCGCCTGTGCTGGAGATAAACATCCAATGGTCGGCACCACTGACGATACTCATGAAGAAGGGCCGCATCCGGTCATAATTGGCAATCTGATAAAAGCTCTCGCCCCCCAGGTCAACTTGGCGTCCCTCGATGGGAACGGAGTTGAACTGGAGCGGATTTTTGCCGACGTACAAAGTCCTTTTCATGCCAGTTGTGATTCTATTGGGCTACCGGGTTAAGCTATTGCATATTCTCCCGATTCCAGGTCCGTTTTTCCAGGAACGCTGAACGATGTTTTATCAAGGCTGCCTGACAAACGACAAATAATCGATGTTCATTCCGCCGGCATTCTCGATCTTGACCGTCATGACGTAATCCCCTGCAGGAAGGTCAATGTCCGCCAGATTGTTGAGCGTTTCCCAGACATGGTAAACTTCGACTCCCGGCTGATAGCCGGCGGTCGTTGGAATGGCAATCGGCCCGGTTTTGATCTCCGGCGTGAACGTCACGGAAAGCATTGCGTCTTTGCCGCCGGCGGCGAAATGCCCGCCCAACCGGTAGGTGCCTGTCTCTTTGACATGCACCGAGTACTTCATCCACTGGCCGGTCTCGGTCCAGCCGACGTAAACCTGGTCCGGCTTTTCCGGCTCGCCCTTGATGTTCACGTGGCCGTTCCCGAAGCTGGCCAGTCCGATGGAATCACCCGTGGCGCGCAAATTGGCGTTCCTGGCAGGGCCGTTGTAATGGAACGTAACCCCATCCACGCCATCCGGGGCGACGTCATACTGCTCGGCCTGGATGATGCCGGGAATCTGGCGCACTTCGCCACCATAGGGCTTGCCCGCGTATCCGGGGGGAACCGCGCTGAGACCAGCTTGGTCGGCCTTGGATTGAACCGCTGGCTCGCTGCTCTGAGGAGTCTGTGACTGCGCGGGAAGTTCGTCAACCGTCATGCTGCTGGCATCGCCCTTCATCAACCGCTGTAGGGCAGCAGCCATCGGTTTGTCCATCTCGAAATTGTCGCTGTTGAACGAGCGCCCGAGCGCGACCAGTTCTTCGGTCGTCAGACTCTTCATCTGCTCGACCAGTTTCCGAAGGGTTTGCATTTGCAGTTCGCGCCGCGTCTCCTGCTCCAGCCAGACGCGATCTTTGGGATCAAGCGGCAGAAAAGCGTTAACCTGTGCAAGATAGGCTTTGATGGCCGCGCTGGATTGTGTGTGCAAACGAGCCGTGCCGAGGCGTTCGAGCAACTTCATCCAGGGAGTTCCCTCGCGCATGTGCCACAAGCCCATGCCCCGGACATCCTTCCAATGCCAGAGACACCAATTCACGTTCTCCCGCTCGCACCAACCAATAATGGTTTCGACAATCTTGCGTTGTGAATCGACCGCAGGAGTCCAGTATTGGAAGCCAAATTCGTCCAGGTATTCCGGGCGGGCAATGCGCCCGCGATCGGAACGCTCAGTCAGCCCGGTGTAATGGATTACAAAGTCGGCGTCGATCGTTTGCCCGTCATGGATGGAGGGAAACGACGTGATGTCCCGCAATGGCGGTGTGAACTGATGATAGAAGTGAAATGCAGCCATCACCTGAGGGTCTTCGAAAGTGGTTGCGTCGAGCGCCCGCAGGTCCGTGGCATGTTTGTCGCCGTCAACCACGATGATGTGCCGCTTGTCCACCTCGCGTATGGCGCGGATGCAGCGAAGATGGAAGGCGTTGAGGCTGGCCACCTGGCGCGGGAAAGTCGTATCCGGCTCGTTCAGTATTTCATAGGCCATGACCGTGGGTTCATTGCGATAGCGTCGGGCGATTTCATGCCACAGAGCTGCCACCCGTTTCTGATCGTTAGCGTCGTCCCACAAAAGCACTTCGCCATGAGCGCTCTCGGCATTCCAATCGCTTGCCTGACACCCGGGCGCGCTGTGGAGATCCAGCAGAACCCACAAGCCTTGACGCCGACACCAGCCAATCATGCGGTCAAGCCGGCGAAAGCCTTCCTCGCGCCACTGGCCGGGCTGCGCATCAGACTCCAATTGCCGATAGCTGAAGGGCAGTCGCACATGGTTAAAACCCAGCTCCCGAATGCGGGCCACATCCTTTTCGGTGAAATAGTTATCCATGTAGGCGTCCCAGAATGCCGCGGCGCGCTCCGGACCGAGCACGTCGGTGAACGTCTGGCGCATCACATAATCCACCTGGGGCAAGCCGATCATGAAATGTTCAACGAGCATCCAGTTGCCCAGTCCGATGCCCCGCAGCCGGATGGGCTTCCCATCGGCAACCAAAGTGCGGCCCTCGATTCGCATCCACTGAGGCGCAGCCTCTGCGCGTTGGGGGCTGTCCGCCTGACTGTGTGCCTCGCCCGGCCTGGCTTCGGCCGGAACCTGGCCGGCACCGGCCGCGATGGCACATGCGACCATCCAGCATGTGCGCGCGCGGCGTATGGGCATCATCAAAGAAGACAGCATCATGGAGTTAGGCCGTGTGGTGTTTTCACTTTTCATATTCGTGATAAGGTGGTTTGTATCCTGCCATGGCCAGAGGATTGCCTTCGCAAAATCAGCCGCGCTTTGGCCCCGCCAGGAGTTCTCTCGCCGTTCCTTGTGAATTCGCCCTGGCCATAATGAAAATGGATGGTCCTGTGGTGTCATCTACCCCGTTCCTTCTCTCTTCTGGTATCGAGATCTCTTTTCATTTGGTCGGTGATCTGGGAATCAATATTGTAACCGAGCATAAATAAAGCGCAAGACATGTACAAGATTCCCGGGATAACAGAAACCAACAGCTTGATTCCGGTCAAGGCCGTTTGGGTTTGTATGGCATTAGGGACGTAGTTAAACGCCGTCAGGAGCCAGCCGGCGATGCCGCCTCCGATGCCCCAGCCGGCCTTTTGCGCAAATGTCGCGGCTGAAAAATACAAGCCGGTGGCCCTTCGCCCGCTTTTCCATTCCGAATAGTCCGCGGAATCGGCGATCATGGTCCAAAGCAAGGGAACAGCGGGAGCGTAGGCCATTTTTGCAAGTATATTCAACGCATAGATGGTGATAATGTCCTTTTCTCCGGGCAGGTAGAGCAAAATAAAGAAAACGCCCGATATCAGGGAGCTGCCAAGGAAGACATTTTTATTGCCAAATCTCCTGGCCAAGGGTTTTGCAAACGGCAAGGCAACAATAAGGGCAACCGTGCCGATGATATTGAACAACTGAACGTTCTTCTCTTTGCCGATGTAATATTTGAAATAGTAGGCAATCGCCGCGTTCTGCATGGCAAACATCACGAAGGAAACGATGCCCACAATGGCCAGGATGATCCAGGGCCGGTTCTTGAACAGGTTCTTAAAATCCCCTTTTATCGAGCCTTCCAGTGATTTTAACGGCTGCACTCTTTCTTTGGTGGTCTTGAAGGTTATAAAAAAGAAAACCAGACTCAGGAATCCAAACAAGACCGCAGTGTGTTGCCACCCTCGCGCTTTGTCGGCACCGCCGAAAAACTCCACCAGCGTCAGGGCGAGGCCGGTCACCACGAATTGCCCGCCAAAAGCGCAGATAAACCGGTAAATGTTCAGACCGGTTCTCTCATACGTGTCGGCGGTCATGACAGCGGCCAGGGAAGAGTAGGGAAGGTTGACGGCGGCATAGGCGGTCATCAAGAGAACGTACGTGGCGACGGCGTAAATAATTTTGCCCGTCTCTCCAAAATCAGGTGTGGTAAACGTTAGAATCGCCAGGACGGCATAGGGAAGGGCCCCAAACAAAATATAGGGCCGGAATTTTCCCCACCGGGTCCGGGTCCTATCGGAGATGACGCCGATCACGGGGTCAATGCCCATGTCCCAGAAGCGGGCAACCATCAAGATGGTGCCGGCGGTGGCGGCGGGGATTTTGTAAACATCGGTGTAAAAGAACAGCAGCCAGAAGCCTACCATGTCCCACACAAAATGGGATGCGGTGTCGCCAAGGCCGTAGCCCAGCTTCTCTTTGAACGTTAGGCCGGCATGGGGTTGTGTTTGCGGAGCTACGTCGGCTGTGGAGGGCGTGTTTTCGCGCAGGCTCATGGCGGGAAGGTTATATTGCTGGCAGTAAGCGCCGTCAAGATTGCGCGGTCATTTATTGGTTGGCGGTCTTGGCGGAGTTTTCCGTCGGTGGATCCACGTAAAATGGAATGTTCGCGTGGGCAGCGTGCCCTTTGCCGTCGAAGACATAGGCGTACACGCGATAAGCGCCGGGCTGGGTCGGCGACTTGAGAGCAATTCCACTCTTCTTCGGGTCTTCGATCAATCCAGACAGTTGCCTGGGTTTGGACTCAACATCACCGCCCGCCTTATGTTCCGTGCTTTCCTCCATGACATCCCAGAAATAGGTGAGCGGATCCTGGTCGGGGTCGCTGGCCTGCACCTTGGCGACATAAGTTCGGCCCGGTTTCAACCGGACGTTCTGGTTTGCAGTTTTGCCGTCCAGCCAGGCGCCTTCCAGTCGTGGACAGCGATTGGTAGGCCAGGAGCCGGTCCAAAAATAATGCATCACATCAACCGGTGCGGTCTCCTCGCCGGTGTCGAGGAACATGCCGTACCAGGTCGGGGTGCGTTCCTGCTTGTTTCCCCACAGAAAAACGTACGAGCCAAGGCACAGCTTCTGATCAGACAGGATGACCTTTTCAAATCGCATTTTATATAAATCCGCCTTAGTTGTGCTGTCGTTTTCAATCGGGGCGCCCCACTCGGTTTTGCCGCACTCCCAATGCCCGGTCGCACCCCATTCAGTCACAAGATAGGGCTTATCCCAGGCCGCTTCGCGTAGATTCTTCGGCAGATTGATGATGTCGTAGTACATTTGGAACGAAAGAAAATCCAAATCCGGTGCCCGGGTTTTGACCAGATTCACCGTATCCTGCTTGAAGCCGGCCAGGGCGGTGGTGGTCAGATGATTGGGGTCAATCTTGTGGATCATCTTGGAGAGGTCGTTAACGGCATCCCAGACCTTTGGATTCTTCTCCATGTTAAGTTCATTGCCAATGACCCAGATGATTAAGGCCGGGTGGTCTTTATACTCCCCGACCTGGGCCATCAAAGACGCAAATTGCCTGGCGACTGCGTTGGTGTTGTCGTAGTCGAAACCGCGGCGTTCGTGGTCCACGTCCAAGCCCATCGCGACATACAAGCCGTTGGCCAAAGCCCGGTCCAGAATCTTCTGACCGCTGTCACGGCCGTTATCGGTGGTCCAAGTGCGGAAGGAATTGCCGCCATGTTCCTTCAGTTTTTCCTGGGAGCCATATTCGATGCCGGCGCCTTTGATGTAAAACGGCTTGTTGTCCACGTAGAGCTGGTAGCGCCCGTCGGACGACTTGCGGATTTCCGCCTTGGCTGGACCATCGGATTTTTGCGGTCCATCGGCCCGACCTTGAGTTGTGCCTGCGGCCAGCAGGCCGGCTGCGATGATGGCTGCCACAACCGCCGCCGGGAGGTGTGTCGCTCGTTGAATGAGAAGCTGCTTGCTTGGTTTCATGGTTAAATTCGGATGGGTTGTTGGATGGCGGGCGCTTATCCTTTACGCATCAGGAAGCCTTCCAGTTCCTCCAGCGTCTTGCCTTTGGTTTCCGGGATGAACAGGAGGACAAAAATCATGGCAGCGGCCGCCATCAGACCGTAGCCCAGAAAAGTGCCTGCGGAACCCCAATGAGACAGTTCCCAGGGAAAAAAGAACGTGACACTGGCGCTGACGGTCGCATTCCAGAAGCCGGCCAGCGACATGGCCATGCCCCGATATTGATTGGGAAATATCTCCGACAACAGCACCCACATGACCGGCCCCAGCGAAATGGCAAACGACGCCACAAAGCCGATAATCGCAAATAAAACCAATGAAGCGCGAATGTTCAAACCAGCGGTAATCAGTGAATCGTGATAAGGCTTGATCCGTTCGGCGCCGAATTTTGTTTCAAGGCCGGTTATGAATTCCTTGTCTGTGGTGAAAACATTCTTCTCGGAATTTTTGAGGTCGGCAATCAGCTCCGCAGGAACCTTGTTTTCCTGAAGGACGACAAAAGACTTTTCTGTCAGTTGGTAACTGGAAGCGTGAAACGCCCAACTGCAGGTCAACAAAGATGCCGCCATGCCCATCGCCCCAATTACCAAGAGCGGCTTGCGGCCCAGACGATCCACCAGCCAGATGGCCACGAAAGTCATGCCCAGATTGACCAAGCCGACCAGCACGGCCTGCTTGAATGCGGCGTTGATGCCTCCGCCTGCCTGGGCAAAGATAGTAGGCAGGTAGTAGAAGATGGCGTTAATACCGGTGATCATCTGGAAGAACGCGATCACCAGCGCGATGAACATGATGAAACTCATTCTATGGCTGAACAACGGGCCGATTTTGACCTTGATGAAACTCATCACGCGACTGAACAATCCGCCAATCCTGACCTGAGATGTCTTCTCGCCGAAGCTTTGGCGAATCTTCACCATTTCTTCCTCGGCGCCCTCGGTGCCACAAGCCTTGATGAGAATCGCCTTGGCCTGCTCCGTTTCGCCTTGGCCGAACAGCCAGCGCGGACTTTCCGGAACAGCGAACAGGAGGAAGAAATACAGAATAGCGGGCACCGCATCCATGCCGAGCATCCAACGCCAGTTGTTTTCTCCGACACCCAGCAGGAAATAATTCGAAAAAAACGAGGCGGAAATACCCGAAACGATCATCAATTGGTTCAGCGAGACCAAGCTGCCGCGCTTTTGCGGTGGAGAAATTTCCGCGATGTAAACCGGCGCAATCAGGATGGCGCCGCCCACCGCGATCCCGCCCAGAATCCGCGAAAAGACAAACACGGAAAAGTTCGTCGTCAACGCCGAGAGGAGCGCAGATACCGTAAAAAACACCGCAGTGGTGATCAGGACTTTCTTGCGGCCAAACCGATCGCTGAAATAACCCGCCACCGCATTGCCGCCCAGAGCACCCCAGCCGAGACAACTCACCGCCAGGCCGAGCAGAACATCGCCTCGCTCACCATTCAAATTAAAGTATTTCTGAATGAATGGCACGGCGCCGGAAATGACGGTGGCATCGAACCCCCAAACGAAGCCGCCCAGTGCCACAATCAAGGCGACCAACACTGGGTATTTCTTGTCTTGCTTCATTTTATTTGTATTTTATAACTGCTCGCTCTGGATAACTTGAATTACTGCACCTTGACCCGATAGAACTTCTGCGGTCCAACAAGCGGGTTGGTGTAAGGCGAGGCTGCGCCGCCGATATCGCACATAAGCCGTGCCTGCCGGGGCCACCAGATTGGCAACCGTGTTGGCAACCGTGTTGGCAACCGTTCCCGGAGACAGGATCAGCGCCGACGCGGCTCGTAAAGGAGCACGGGTTTGTTATCTGCAAATCGAACCCTTTGTTCAACCCGCCGTAGCTGGCTATGTTATTGCTGCTCACGACAACCGACCGGTAGAGAGACAAGGCATTGTATGACGCGGGCCGTAAACTTTGTAATAGTTGATTCCGCCAGGGGCAACACCCGCACCGGACTGGCTGTAATTGTCAGGCCCGAAGGTTGCCCAACCGGCGAGGCTGGCCATCTCAAATCCTGAATTGGTTAAAATGTTGGCCGCGTGCATTTCCCCGGCAAATAAAAAACAAACAACACGCCGCCAACTGCTCCTGCAGAAAATATGTCATTGCACGGATGATTCTCTTTGTTCAAGCCATGCGTTATCTCCAGAATTCGGGTCAGCGGGAAAAGTGTCATGTACTCCCTTGGGGGGCACCCCCCAAGGCATATTCGCATTATAAACGTTTCCATCCGAGCATACCTTGATTTCCGAGTGCCCGTCGGAAAACGAAAGAGCGCCCGCATTACCCCCATGGCGCGTTGACAAAACATCCACCCAATTACCAGGGTCGCCCGGACTGCCTGCAAAATATCCATCATTTATGGAATATGAATTTTCGTCTATTAAACAGAATGTCATGGACGGTCCGGGATTGGCGACGAGATCCGTGTCCTTGCGAAATATAACCGCCGGAGTAGCACCGCCAATACCCAGTGAGTACACATCCTTGCCCGGATATGGATTCAACCAACAGTTCATCGAATAACTGCGAGCGTGGGGGTAATCGGTACCCAAATGCAGAATGAGGGGCTCATTTCCGGGCTGGTCCGCCGGGCAGTGATAAACGGTCACAGCGTTGACATAGGGATAAATCAAGCCTGCTTCAATAAGATTGGTTGCATACGCATTATATACACTCACCACCCCTGGACACCATTGTTGGTATATGCCTCCAGGCTGGATTTGGGCCCAGCCGGGACTGCTGGGACCAGTTGAGGTGGGCACCTGCTCGCCCTCTTCCAAATTAGGCACAAGCTGGTCGTTGTCGTCGTTGCTATACATGACGCATCCCAACGTCAATTGTTTGAGGTTGTTCATGCAAGAGACAGCTTGAGCCCGCTGCTTGGCTTTGCTCAATGCTGGCAACAGCAACGCCGCAAGGATGGCGATGATCGCAATCACCACCAGCAGTTCAATTAAAGTAAAAGCATTGCCCCGGATTTTTGGTTGCCAGCTTGAATTTCCATTACAGCCGCCAAAGCCCAAACCGGAACTTTTATCTTTGCTGCTTTTAATCATTTTTCTGCCACTTTCAATCAGCCCGTTGTTTCCAGTTTTAATTCAAGACTGATTACTATTTTGCCACCGGCCCAGCATTACAAGTCTAATTTAAACTGGCGGCCAGCCGGCCGCCAGAACCAAGATTTTACCTTACTGCACTTGCAACTGATAGAATCGGCTATGTGCAGTAAGAGGATCGGACACCGTAACGGGATAGCTGGTGCCATTGGATGTGATATTTGTTTGCCAACTCACGGGGGCTGTGACGTTCGTCAGCACACTCCAAGTGGCGTCCGTCAGGTTGGTTTTGTAGAGAACTGAATAGTCAAGCCCGGGTCCGGCCGAGAACGACAGGTTGATCTTGTTGCCACTAACCAACGCGGTAAGATTCGTCACCGGCACAACTTGAATAAGCTCCATATCGTCCCAATATACAGCATCTGTAGCATTACCAAGATAGCCGCCAGTGGGACCGGGTTGTCCATCGTCTACGTCTACGTCTGCGGCTATAGGACAATACCCATACACTTGAAAATTAATCTCGGCCACCGGCGGGGTTGTGTTTGTCGGCACCATGAAGACGCCGGCAGGCAAAGTGTTATAGGGAATATCGTCTTCAAGCCCAATTCCGGAGTTATCGACCACATTGCTTACCGTCAAATAGACCCAGTTATCCCTTTGCATCTGGACATGGTACATACCAGTCACGCCATTAGAAGGACTACTCGCATCAATACAAGTATATACCATATTTGCATTGGTATAAGCCAGACCATAAATCTTAAACGATTCGTAAGTCGGAGTGCCGGGAACTGTGTTTCCATTTGCATCCTTAAACCAAATCTGGAGCCGGCAGGTGTTGCCGTCGATAAAATCATTTAAGCTCGATATGTAGGCCCAACCACCCGCCTTCCACCAAGTGCCGGGCGCGGCTGGAACCGCCTGCCAGAAACCGTTATCGCGAACGCCATCGTCGCCAACCAGTGCAACCCAAGTTCCATCAAAAACATTGACCGGGGTGGTGGAACCGCCATAGTCATTGGCCGCACTTTGAAACCAACAGCCGTTGAAAGCATTCCAAGGCGGCCAAAACGGGGCGTTTTCAAAACCGGCATTGTCACCCAAAGCGTTGATCTTCTGGAGTGGACTAAAGGCCAATATGGTCAAAGGCACGGGAACACTGCGGATGGAATTGGTGATGTTCGGCGTATTGTGTGTGTTTATGCTTGTGACCACCACGTCGAACAGGCCGCCGTCGGCAACTTGCAGGTTGGTGAATAACAAAGTTGGGGATGTAGTATTGCCATTAATATCGTTAATCCCGCCAGCCGCCGGCAGGTTGGTTCCGTTCTTCTGCCATTGATAGTGGATCTTTTCTCCAACGTACCCATTGGTGGCTACCACTGTGAACGACGCCGCGTAGCCGAGATAAGTTGTCACACTCGTTGGCGCAGTGATAATGTCGGGATCGGTTCCCACCAGCTTGTTCAAAACACAGTCGTCAAAGTAAACATCGCCTCCATTATCTGCCGAATTATCAAATTCAAGTTGATAGCGAACGAATACCGTGCCAGGGGGAGCGGTAAAATTTGTTGACACCAGGGGAATTGGCAGTTGATCTTCTATGGCATTACCGGGAATATTATTAGTATTGGCGGCTATGTAACCGTACCAAAAGTTTGTCGCCGGAAGAAACAGCCAGCCGGTTGCGTCCGTGGCCGGGGGCGGAGCAATAACACAGCCAAATTCCCCCGACGCTGACGGATCAAGAACGGCTGATCCATACACCCCAAAGCCATAGGTTGTATTGCCAAGGGTTGCACCCAACACGTTGTTGTTCGTATCATAAAAAGCAACGCTCATATAAGTGATTGCTGTGGTGAAGTAGTTCGACGCATAACATATTGCCCAACAACTGGCCGCCCACTGCGACCCAGGGTCGGCGGCGAAATCCTGATAAATATAAGCCGAGTCGCCGGTGGTGTCGAATAGCTCGAACGTATTCGTACCAGAATGAGCTAAAAAATTATTAGGTGTTGCGGTATCGTTGGGAATCGTGCCGTTGGTTGAAACGGCATAAATGTAACCTGTGGCTGAGACATTCCAGCCTGTCAACCCCTGTTCGGCCCCCGGGTTAACCAGGACGTTGGCGGCCTTTGCGCCGCCGCCGAATAAAACGAGACCCGCAAGAACGGTCGCACAGATCCGATGGCTAACTTTTGAATTTGTCGAACGCGCATCGGCTTGAATCGATGAACGTGACAGCCGAAGATTGTTTTTTAAAATGCTCATGGCAATTTCTTTGGGTTTTTATTGGTTTTGTTAATGAATTTGTAATAATTTATATCACACACCGAATTAAGTGTCAACAGTTATTTCGGTCTGGTGGCGGCCTGTTGGGCATATCTTGACACACGCACCATTTTTTCTCCCTCTCCTCCCTCAAGGAGGAGAGGGCCGGGGCGAGGAAGCCAATGTTTACAAGCTCGAACCCCTTACCTCCGTCTTCGCCCGGCTTCGGCGCGACCAGCCAGCCCTCTCCCCGTTTGGACGGGGAGAGGGAGTTATTTCCGTTCGGTGCGTGTGTCAAGATGCACCCGCGGCTTGTTTTGAATCCTGGAATCAGACGATCTCGTCAGTTGCGCCATCCTGGGCCGGTAATAATTGAGTCACCCCCTCTCCCGCCATACTTTATTGTCATTGGCGCACAAAAGTTCATGCGGAAATCTCGTGGACATTTCGTCTGCTTGCAAAGCGCCCCCGATGCCTCGGGACCGCTTTTCCCCAGAGGCATATCCAACTGTGCCAATGTTAACTGGAACTGCCATAGTTAAGTTGCGCAAAAGCTGCTGGTTCAACGGCTCGTTTTTTTGGAAACAAATTTGCAAAATAAAAAAGCCACCCGATTCATCATCGGGTGGCTTTGTGTTAAACTTGCTACAAATCAGCTTTTCCGCCTGCGGATGAAGTAGAACGGAACGGCCAATCCCATGCTCAAGAGTGCCAAGCTGGATGGCTCCGGCACTGCCGTCAGGGAAGCATTGTCGAAATATAGGTTATCCACTGTTGTTCCGCCGTTTTCCATAAACTGGGCATACACAACGGCATCTACCGCTCCTGCGGGGGCTGTGCCAGTAACAGAATAGTAAGTCCAAGTGCCGGTGGTTGGCATAGGAGAGTCGAGGGCAGGGCCGCCAGACTCGGAGTAATATGGAGGATACCAACCCCAAGGAATCTCCACGCTGCCTAAAGGCGTATCCTGAGGGTTGGCATCCTCAAAGTCCATCGAGATAAGCACAGGAGTGGCATAATTATTGCCCGCACTAACGCCGGTATCGGTCAGGGCCCATATACCAAACGTATATTGCACTCCAGGGGTGATACCACTCACTACCTGATAGGCTCCAGAAGGATTATAATCCTGCCCCGGAAGACTTTGCTCAAGCAAGGCATAAGCGCCAGAGTAAGGAGAGTAAGCCGAGGAACTCATGTCACTCTGACCAACGGTGTTATAGGTAGCCCAACCCTGATTAACGCCCGAACTGCCGCCAGGACCAGAAGTAAGAGTTATTGGGTTTGCGGTGAAGCCACCCGCACTCTCAAAATCACCATTAACAAGAAGGTTTGGCTGCGCCTGTGTGGTTGACGCACTGAATGCAAGCGCTGCGGCAACTGCAATGCTGGTGCCGATAATTTTATTTAACATTTTCATAGAGTTGTTTAGTGTTCGTAGTTATTTTTTATTGAGTTAACTGCAATGTGATATTTTTTACTATGTGAGGTTGATTTTGTCAATAGTTTTTTGGAAAAAATGAGAAAGTTTTTTTGGGGGTCAAATTGTCGGGTCGGAACAGTGGTTTTTGATTATGAAATATGTTTATCTTATTAAAGTTAAGCAACTTACAGCTTTAAGGCGTCATTCCATGTGGAATCGGCCAAACCAGAGCGATTCCCTCCAGAAGTCACCGCTATGATTCCCACAACCCCTGTTTCAAGACGTCGTTTGTGGCTGATGCGGCTTTTTGCAATGGTTTTCATCCCGTTGCTCGTGTTGGGTGGCATTGAACTCGGGCTCCGCCTGGGAGGATACGGCTATGACACCGGTTTTTTCCGCCGAATCCAGATTAACGGACATAATTTTTATGTGCCGAATGAAAAATTCAGTTACCGGTTTTTCCCGCCCGCCATCGCCCGAACAGCGCCGCTCTTTCGATTTGCCGCAGAGAAAGCTACCAACTCGCATCGGATTTTTTTGTTCGGCGAATCGGCCGCCAATGGAGATCCTGATCCAACTTATGGCGTTGGCCGATACTTGGCGATTTTACTGCGCGAACGTTATCCCGGAACGGATTTTCAAGTGATTGGTGTGGCGCTAACGGCGATTGATTCAAACGTCATCCTGCCGATTGCGCGTGACTGCGCCCAGCACCAGGGCGATTTGTGGCTCATTTACATGGGCAACAATGAAATGGTGGGACCCTTCGGCGCCGAGACGAGTTATGGATTACGCGCGCCCAGTCTGGGCGTGATCCGAACCATTCTCGCCATCAAGAACACCCGGATCGGCGAATTATTTGATGCTTTCATCAGGCGGTTAAGCTCATCAACTCCAAAAGAGTGGGTCGGCATGAAAATGTTCTTGAACGGTCGTATTGGATATGACGATCCCGCCAGGCTGCGGGCTTACGCCAATTTTAAAGGGAATCTGGAAGACATTTTACGCACGGCGCAACGAGCAGGCGTGCCCGTCATTTTGAGCACGGTGGCGGTTAATTTAAAGGATTGTGCTCCGTTCGCTTCGATACATGCGGTTGGCCTGGATAAAAATCAGGAGTCCGCATGGAACAAGATTTACGAGGAGGGCGTTGATTTGGAGACTGCGGGCTCCTATGGGGAGGCGCTCGCTCTTTACCGGAAAGCCGCCGAAATTGATCCGCAATTTGCCGATTTGCAGTTTCGCATGGGAAGATGCGATCTTGCTTTGACCAATGATGATCAAGCCCGGCGTGATTTTGAATTGGCGCGAGACTATGATGCGCTCGATTTTCGGGCTGACACGCGCATCAATTCGGCCATCAAGGAAGCGGCGTCCCGCCATGCCGGGCAAGGGGTCTTTTTGTTGGATGCAGCCAGCGCCCTGGCGCAAAGCTCCCCGGACGGAATTCCCGGATTGGAATTGTTTTACGAGCACGTGCATTTGAATTTCGCCGGCAATTATCTGCTGGCGCTTAACTTTGCCGAACAGGCGAAAAAACTATTTCCCAACCCGATTACTGCCCACGACAAGGGAAATTGGGCATCTGCGGAACTTTGCGATCGCCGCCTCGCCGTCACAGTCTGGGACCGGCAACGGATTTGGCAGCGGGTTTTCAACCTCATAACGTTGCCGCCGTTCACCGGACAATTTAATCATGCCGCCTATTGCAAGCTGTGGGAGGCGAAATTGGATGAGGCAAAATCTCAAATGAATTTCCAAACACCCGAACAGACGCGGCAAATGTATGAACAAGCATTAGCGTTGGCTCCGGATGACTGCTTTTTGCATGGAAATTTTGAGAGATTTCTGCAAAGGTATGAACAAGCATTAACGTTGGCTCCGGATGACCGCTTTTTGCATGGAAATTCTGAGGGATTTCTGGAAGCAGGGGGTTACCTGGCACAAGCCATCGCCGAAGCTAAACGCTTCTGCGAACTTGTTCCACAGATTCCGGGGGGATATTATTACGTTGGCAAATTGTTGGTCCGCGAAGGGAAAATCAGTGAAGCAGCGGATTATTTTTCGCGTGCCATTGCCATCCAAAACGATTATGCGGAAGCCCAGGATGCAATGGGGGAAATTCTTGCGAATCAACAAAAAACCGCCGAGGCCATCCATTGGTTCAAGCGAGCGATCCGGTCAAATCCCGACTATGCAGACACGTATCTGAATCTGGGATTTCTACAGCAAAATCAGGGGGAAATTGACGCAGCAATGGCCAGTTATCAGAAGGCCGCGAGTTTGGAGCCGGAGGGTCCGGCCGATTATTTCAATCGAGCCAACACCGCTGCCGCTTTATATCGGTGGGATGAAGTAATTGCCTGCCTGCGCGCGGTCGTCAAAGCCAAACCGGATTTTTGGCAAGCTCGTTACCAGCTCGGAATTCAACTGGCAGCAAAAGGGGAAACCGAAGAAGCTCAGACTCAATTCTCGGAGACAATCCGTTATCGCCCAGATTTTATCCAGGCACATTTTTATCTGGGAACAGCCCTGGCCACGCAAGGAAAGCCGGACCAGGCGCTTGCCGAGTTTCGCACAGTTTTACAACTTGACCCTGCGAATAGTTCAGCGCAGCAACAAATTGAAACCATCGAAACCACATTGCATCACAATCCTTGATTCTGTGACCTGTTGATATCCCGGCAAAAGTGGCCATGAATTTAGAACGGCGTGTAGATTGGGCCCTTGGTACGATATCAAGTCGTTTTTGCGCAGGGACCGGACAACGCAAACGGCTCGATGTATTTCGATGATGCCTCCCTGGCGACATCAGTGCCCGAGCCATCGAGTTTGGCACTTTTGGGCATGGGCTTGGGCCTTTCGTTCTACTTCTGGCGTCGGCGGAATAGCCAACTCGCTCACAGTTTATAAAAAAAGGCCGCTCGATATGATCGGGTGGCTTTTGTTTTTTGAAAACCCGGTTTCCAATACAAATTGTGGCCGGACTTGGGTTGGTAATTTTTGTTGTTGGCTTTTCAAATAAATCAATCAAGCCCGGAACCGCCGCCTGCGTCGCGAAGCGGGCCAACTGGCGCAACAGTGTGACGTGAATGCGGAGCAAAGCAACCCCAGCGAATGGGGAACTTCAATCAGTACGTTCCAAGCGGATACCACTTCTCGTAGAACTCGTCCACCCGGCGATTTGCTTCCTGTAACTCCGTCTCACCCACCGGCAGACCCATGATTACCCGCCGCTGCACATCCAGATAGTTCCAGAAAATGCGGTAACGATCGGCGTTGTCCGGCGAGGCGTGTGCCAATATGGGATCGTCCGGGCCGGTTATATGATGCCCGGGCACTTGCAGCATGCGGATGACCATCTCAAATTGGCGGTTTTCCGTAGCCATATTGAGTTCCATCATCTGTAAATTCAGGTCGGTTTCATCGCGGTAAGGCTCCCCGTTTGGCCCGGCGGGGAGATCGTGATATGTGAATTGATCCGTCGCCGGTTTGTCTTTCAGCACGCCGTCTCGTACGATCAGTTCAAACGCGTTTTGCGCCGCCACCAGATTACCCGGCTTGGTCGGATGACAATAGTCCAGGAATAAGTCGAAGCCTGGTGCGGCATGCTTGGACGCGCCGGCAAAAATGTGATCCAAGTCCAGCAGGTATGCGCCCCGATGCTGGTTCTCCCAGGCCAGAACCCGAATTGATTCATTGAAGCTGCTGATGGCCCGGAACGGGTTGTAATCCTGGTCGCGCGCTTTGCTGAAGGCATCCCAAGCCGCCGTCTTTTGCCCGTCGGCCTCCAGGAGCCTGCCGAGCCAGAAGTAAGACTCCGCGTGTTCGCTCTCCATGGCAATGGCCTGATTCATCGCCTGAATGCCGTCATGATATTTGCCTTCGATCAGGCAACGGCGGGCCTGATTGTAGAGCTTCTGCCATTGTTCGCGTTGTTCGCCGCTGAGCCGGTTATACGAAACCGTCGGGAGCCAGTCGCGCAAGTTCACCGGCACGGTGCATAACACAATTGGAACCCGGTAGCGCTGCGACTGGCTGACCATGTGCTCGAAGCTGATGCGGAAGTGCTCCTGGACTTGGGCAAACTGCACCGGGTCTTCCCGCAGCCGCAAGGATTGCTGCCGTGTCTTCGTCCAGATGAACTGTGCCACATCCTTCAACTCCTCCCCGCTCATTTTGTTCCGGCTGGTAAAGGCGGACAACCACTGGAAAGTTCGCAGATGCCGCGCCAGGGAGACGATCCAGGCGCTCGGCGGGTCGTAGTTGCGATCCTCCAGAAACTCGTTGTTGCCTTCCCAGACGATGACTGCATCCGGCTCCATCTGGAGCACTTCATCCAGGACGCGCCGCGTTCGATAGGCCGCAAAACCATGCGCCGCCGCATTGACAACCTCGATTTTCTTTCCCGGATAAGCCGCTTCTAATGCCTGCTGCAAATAGGCGCTAAAAGTCTCTGTCGGCGGATGTGGCCAACCGGCGCAGGCCGAAGAGCCCACACAAAAGATGCGAATCATATCTGCCGGTTTCTTGACGAGAATGTGAGCGTCGTTGCCATTCTTGATCGATGGGTGAGTGATATTGTAATACTCCTCGCCTGCGAGATTGGTCGTGCGCGAGAAAATCGAAACCGGCGAGATGTTGACGAAGGGATCGCGGTCTTCGTTCAGACCCGGGATGACCCGGAAGGCGATCTCTGCCAGCAACAAAACAACGAATGGGAAACTGACCGCTACCAGCCGGAACAGCAACAGCCGCCGCTTTGCGATCCCGGGTTTTGGGATATCAAAGGGTTGACTGGCTTGCTTCGATCTTGGTGAATCCCCTTGGGATGGTGCATGAGATATGGTTTAGTCGAGTATTTGTGAGCTATTTTTTCTCAAGGCAGATTACCAACGGCATGGGTTCGCACAACAGGATTTTTATGGCGTGGTATTATCATAAACCCGGATGTAATCCACCTGCATCTCACCGGGGAAAACAGTCTGGGCGTCTGGATTGCCGCCGTAGTCGCCGCCCACGGCCAGGTTCATGATAATATAAAACGGCCGGTTGAACGGCGCCGGATACGCGGCCCCCGCCGTAGACCAATTGGTTTGCGTTTCATACCGCCGGCCATCCACATACCAGTTGATGGTGTTGGTCGTCCATTCCAGGAGATACACGTGAAAGTTGGCGGCTCCGTCATTCCGGGGAAACGTGTGCCTTCCCGTGGACTGAAGATGGCGGCCATCCGCGCCCGCGTAATGGATGGTTCCCCGCACCACCGCGGGATCGTTTCCCTTGTTTTCCATGACATCCATTTCACTTCTGGCCGGCCAGCGGCTATAGGCCGAATGTTCGGGCATCAGCCAAAGCGCCGGCCAATATCCCTGACCCTGAGGCAGTTTGGCGCGGAATTCAAAGCGACCGTATGTTTGGCTGAACAATCCCAATGTCTTCAATTTGGCGGAGGTGTAGTTTTGCCCTCCGTGAGACTCTTTTTTGGCGATAATGTGGAGGACGCCGTTGCTGACGCAGACATTCTCAGGACGGTCGGTGTAATACTCCAATTCGTGATTTCCCCAGCCATGATGATTTCCGGTGTCGAACTTCCAATGATTCGTATCAATCGAGACGCCGTTGAATTCGTCGCTCCAAACCAGTTGCCAATCCCCTC
>Ga0187862_10001551_pt1 | contig 24082 bp, 24 predicted proteins | sample June2016WEW_10_1_FD_133003 | JGI IMG/M metagenome (GOLD analysis project Ga0187862, IMG submission 133003) | Peatland microbial communities from SPRUCE experiment site at the Marcell Experimental Forest, Minnesota, USA - June2016WEW_10_150 | ecosystem: Environmental > Terrestrial > Soil >...
AATCAGTTCGTGGCGTCTGCGCGCCAGCACCAGGAACAGCGCCAACACGAACGTGATGAAGACCAGCCACGGCGATACCTCGACGTGGATTGCGACGCCGCCGGCGAATGCGCGCAGCACGAAGCCAATCGCAACCGCGATCACGTCGATGACCACCTGATGCTTGGCCCACAGCGAATACCCAAACTGGAGCGCGACGTACAGCAGTGCGATTCCCACGAACGCCGGGCCCAATACGATGCTCAGCACGGCCGCAATCGCTGCCAGCGAGAAGGCCGCCCTGCTTGCCGCGCCAACCGTGATATCGCCGCGCGCCAGCGGGCGGTCGCATTTTTCGGGATTCAGCCGATCCGCCTCGCGGTCGGCGATGTCATTGAGAACGTAACCGGCGCTCGAAAGCGCGCAGAACGCGACGACTGCGATGACCGCAAGCACGACATCGTGAAAAACGAACAGACGCTGGCCGAATACCAACGCCGCCAATACCAGCGCATTCTTGACCCATTGATGGGGCCGCGCCAGGCGGATCATCGCGGCCAACTGCCCGGTGTGCTGGCTGTCGTTCAACTTCGGTGCTGCGTTCACTGCATTTCTTTGTACAGGTCCGCGCTTTGCCGTCGCAAGACGCCAAAGCGGAGGCGGCGGCAGCCCAATCGGCACAGCCAGGTCAATTTCACTTGACCGCGAACCGCGTTTGCGAAAACAGTACGGCTCGATGAGTACTTCAACGCAGGAAAAAACCGGACCGTCGGCCACGGTGGATCTCGCCGGCTTGAAGCGGTTCCTCGATGAGCGCAAGCTCGGCGACACCGCCGCGCTTCGCTCCGAAAATATCTCGTTCGGCCATTCCAACGAGGTCCATCTGATTCATTTCGACGTCCATTGCTGGGCGCTGCGCCGTCCGCCGCGTGGATCGCTGCTCCCGACCGCGCACGACGTGATGCGCGAATATCGCGTGCTCAAGGCTCTCCAGAACACCGCCGTGCCGGTGCCGCGCGTGTACGCTGCGTGCGATGACCCGTCATATCTCGGCGCGCCGTTTTACCTGATGGAGTACATGCGCGGCGAGGTAGTGCGAGCGGACAACCGGCATTTCGCTCAAACCCCCGAGCTTCGCCGCCGGGTCAGCGAACAGATGGTCGATGTGCTCGTCGCGCTGCAGGAAGTCGATTGGCGCGCGGTCGGTCTTGAGGGTTTCGGACGGCCTGACGGCTATCTCGAACGCCAGCTCAAGCGATGGACCGATCAGCTCGAGCGCACGATTGTGCACACCCGCCCGCTGCCCGTGATGGAAAACGTCAAGGATTGGCTCCGCGCGCGAATCCCACAGTCGCCGGCGCCCACGATCGTTCATGGAGATTACAAGCTCGACAACGTGATGTTCGACCCCGGCAGCGCCCGCGCGATCGCCGTGCTCGATTGGGAGATGTCCACCATTGGCGATCCGCTGGCCGATTTCGGCTGGATGCTGACCTACTGGCCCGACCCAAACGACCGCGCGGCGGGCGGCGTGATCGCCAGCATGAACGCCGCCGAAGGATGGCTGACGCGGCGCGAGATGATCGATCGATACGAGCGCCGCACCGGGCGCGCGATGCGCGATTTTCCCTTCTATCAGGCGCTGGCGCTGTTCAAGCTCGCGATCATCATGGAGGGCAGCTACGCCCGATTCGTGCTCGGACAGGCCGACGATCCTCTGTTCGCCGGCATGAAGCAGCTGGTACCCGCGCTTGCCGACGCCGCGTGGTCGGTGTGCGGCTCCGCGTCGAGCGGCTAGCGATTCCAATGGCGGATTCTGATCTGCTCGCCGAACTGGCGCGCTTCGTAGAACGCATAACCGCGATCGCGCGGACCGGACTGGCGTTCAAGCCCGACGGCTTCGACTCCGAACGCTACGAGGAATTGCTCAAAGAGGCCGCCCGAATGCACGCGGTCCTTGCCGGCGCGAACGACGAAGATGCCGAAGCATTGCGCCGGCGATGGCGCGAGCAGGTGATCGCCGGTTACGAAGGATACGTCACGGCGGCGTCGGGATGCGGCGTGATCGCATTCAACGAGCGCGACGAAATTCTTTTGATTCAGCGGCCGACCGGCAAATGGTGGTATCCCACCGGGTTCTGCGACGTTGGTGTATCGCCCGCGGAGAACGCGGCCAAAGAAGCGCGCGAGGAAACCGGGCTTATCGTCGAACCCGAGCGCTTGATCGCCGTAATCGACAGCAGGAAGTGCGGCTCACCCGCCCGGCATATCTACTCGATGCTTTTCTATTGTCGAATCGTCGGTGGCGAGCTCAAACCAAATCCGCTCGAGGCGATTGCCGCCGGTTTCTTCCCGCTCGACCGCCTGCCGGAGCCCTTGCACGGAATCGATCGCAAGTGGATTGGACTCGCGCACGAGTTCCATTCAGGCGGCCGCATCGCGCCGTATTTCGATCCGCTCTGACGGGCGCGCGACAACGGAGCGCGGCCCTAACACTGGGTGCAGGGCTCAGCCCTGCTAGCGGGTATTTGCCTGGGCCGGGGTGCCGACTTGAGCCTGCATCGGATGCGATCCGCCGGTGCTCGCGCCAATCGAGATGATCATCATCCCCTGCTCGTAGCGCGGGCCGCCGATGATCAACGTCCCATTGTTCTTGAGCTTCAGGTCGGTGGTCATCAGCGGGCGAGTTCCGTCGAACAGCACGATCTCCATCGCGATCATGTCGCCGTCGATAGCGCGCGGCTGCACGTGGAGAATTTTGCCGCCCGGCAGCGTGAACGCGATCATCTTGCCGCAATCGGTCTGCCCCTCGTTGTGACCGATCAGGCTGTAAGTCGAAAAGCCGAACAGGCCCTGCAGCTTCTTGCCCATCGGCGCCAGCCGCGGGTCGGTTCCCTCGTTGGTATCCGCGGCCATAACCGAGTCGATATAAACGGTCACCTGCTTCGGTCCCGCCTGAGCGTACGTGAGACCCGGCGTCCCGAAGGCCGTGATCGCGATAATAAGGAAGCTAAGGCTACCGGGGCGCAGCGTCATGGCGGCCTAAGGCTGATCCGGTAACCAAATGACTGTCGTGTCCCTGCGAGGCTCGCTCCAGACTGCAACCGAATGGTTTTCCGACTCGAGCCGCGAGATGTCGGCGTGAGAATCGTTATCCGCCATTGTCGGCTCGCTGGCCGCCGCTTGCGCCACTTGATTTGCTCCCGCGGAGGCTTCTTGCCCGGTGTTGGCGATCGAAGTCGTCGAGTGCGGCCCTCGATTGGCGAACTGCTCGGCATACGGTGTCATCAGAATTATCGTCACGACGGCGACCGCGGCTACCGCGCCGCCCCACGCGAAGCCCGAGCCTACCGCATCCGCCTGGCGCCTCAAGAAACGCGCGAGTCTCGCCAGCACGGGCTGTGGCAGACGATCGACGCGAGCGATTACCGCGCTCGAAAATCCGGCCAGCGACGGCTCTGCCGCAATCGATCTGAGGTCTCGTCCGAGCGTCGAGTAATCGGCCAGGACGGCGGCGCAGGATTCGCATCGCGCCAGATGAAACGCGACTTCCTGCATCTCGTTGGGCTCGAGTTCGGAGTCCTCGAACGCGCCGAGCATCATGCCTATTTCACCGCATTCAGCCATATCGCGCTCAGCTTCCGGACACGTCCTTCAAGATGTTGCGCAGGTGGGTTCGAGCATAGTGCAACCTGCTCATGACCGTTCCTCTCGGACACTGCAAAACGTCGCTGATTTCGTCGTACGACATTCCTTCGACTTCGCGTAAAAGTATCACTGCACGATGTTCCGGCGTCAACTCCTCCAGCGCTTGCTTTAGGCGCGCTGAGAGTTCACTGCGGCTGACTTCCTTGAATGAGTCTCCCTGACTGGTCGGCATCTTGCCGATTTCGTTTTCGGCGTCTTCTCCATGAAGAACCACATGGCGTCCCTCGCGGCGCCAGAAATCGATCGCGAGATTGGCCGCGATTCGATACAGCCAGGTTGAAAAGCTCGACCGCGATTCGAATTTCGCAAGGTTTTCGAAGGCGCGAATAAATGTCTCTTGCGCCAGTTCAATCGCGTCATCCTGATTGTGCACTACCGCCAGCGCCACTCCGACCACCCGGCGCTGATAACGTTCCACCAAAACGCCAAACGCCTCGGAATCGCCCTTGCGGGAGCGATCGATTAGCTCGGCTTCATCACCGTCGTGGCGGCCTGGTGTTCTCAATTTAGTAGACGCAGGTGCGGGCGACTAAATTCAGCGGATTTCTCATGCCGCGCCGATCATCTCAGCCCAGTTTGGTCCGGATTTCAGCTCCACCTTCAGTGGAATTTTAAGTTCGGCTACCCCCTCCATTTCGCATTTTGCCATCTCGGCCGCCTCTCGCCACTCGTCTTGGGGCGCTTCCAGCAGCAATTCGTCATGCACCTGCAGAATCATCCGCGTGCCCAGCCCGCGCTCTCGAAGCACCCCATCCAGCCGTATCATAGCGAGTTTTATCAGGTCTGCCGCCGTGCCCTGGATCGGTGTGTTAATGGCGATTCGCTCTGCCTGCGCCCGAGCCCCGCCCGGCTGGGCGTTGAGCTCAGGCAGATAACGGCGCCGCCCGTACATCGTCGTTACGTAGCCCGTCGTGCGCGCATTGCGAACCGTCTCATCCAGCCACGCACGCACGCCCGGCAGCCGCTCGAAGTATCGCTTGATGTAGTCCGAGGCCTCCGCCAACGCAATTCCGAGCTCGCCCGCCAGCCGTTGCGGCCCCATCCCGTAAATGATCCCGAAGTTTATCACCTTGGCCAGTCGCCGCGCTTCGGCATTGACCTTGTCCGGCGTGACTCCCAGTACCTCGGTCGCGGTCCGCACGTGGATGTCCTCGCCGGTGATGAACGCGTCCACCAATGTCTTGTCGCCCGACAGATGGGCCAGCACGCGCAGATCTATCTGGGAATAGTCGGCTGACACGAAGACGCATCCCGGCTTCGGCACGAACGCCCGGCGAATCCGGCGGCCTTCGGCGCTGCGGGTCGGGATGTTTTGCAGATTCGGATCGCTCGAGCTGACCCGTCCGGTCGCGACCAGCGCCTGATGCCAAGTGGTGTGGATTCGCCCGGTGCCCGAGCGAATCACCTCGGACAGCGCGTCGGCGTAAGTGGACTTCAATTTCGAAATCGTGCGGTATTCGATCAGCTTGCGCGGCATGGGATGCACCGCCGCGAGCTTCTCGAGCGTATCGGCGTCGGTCGAAAATCCGCTCTTGGTTTTTTTCAGGCCCTTGGCCGAAAGTTTCAGCTCGTTGAACAGCAGCTCGCGCAGCTGCGTCGGCGAGTTGAGATTGAACTCGCGTCCGGCCAGCGCGTAGCACTCGCGCTCCAGCCGATTCAGTTGCTCGGCAAATTCCTTCGAGATGATCTTGAGCGCGTCGCCGTCGACGCCGATTCCCGCGGCTTCCATCGCCGCCAGAATCGGCGCGGTCGGCATCTCGATGTCGGCGAACAGCGAACTGAGCCCGTCGGCTTCCAGCCGCGGCGCCAACGCGTCGCGAAGATTTCTCACCAGCTCCGCATTCGTGCCCGGCGTGCCGCTGGCGCCTAGCGGAGCAAGGTACTCGTGATACAGATCGGCCAGCCGCGGCTCCGGCTGTCCCGAATTGATCAGAAAGGCCGCCAGCATCGTGTCAAAATCGACGCCTTTGAGCGCGACTGCGTGCCGGGCGAACGCTCCGATTTGAGTCTTCAGATCGTGGCACGATTTGGGCGGGCGCTCGGAGCCGAGAATTGGCGCGGCGCTCGCAATCCCGTCATGTTCGACGACGATTGTCTGGTCGGCGCTTGCGAGCTGCAACCGCTCCTGACCGGCCTCGGCGATGGCGAGGTCAAACGCGATGCGCGGCGCGTGGCCAAGAGTCTTGAGCGCGTCGGCGAGATCCTTCCCGGCGACGGCGGGGGCCGGCTTCGCGGCCGATTCCAGACCGGGAAGCTCCACCTGCGACGGCGATATCTCGCGCAGGATCGAATGGAACTCCAGCTCGCGCATCAGTTCCGCAGCCGCGTGCTCGTCCACGCCCCGCCACGCGAATTCGTCGGGCTCGACGCTCAGCGGCACGTCGGTGTCGATGCGGACCAGGCGCAACGCGAGGTCCATCTCGGCACGATGCTCCCTGAGCCAGCCAGCAATTCCTTTGACGGTTTTCTCGCCGTGAATAACCTCACCGATACGGTCCAGGTTCTCGTAGATTCCCTTTATACTGCCAAAATTCTTGACCAGCGCCACGGCCTTTACCTCGCCGACCCCCGGCACACCTTTGACGTTGTCGATCGTATCGCCGGTAAGCGCCTGGATATCGACCAGCGCCGCCGGCTCGACGCCGAAGCGCTCCTTGACCTCGCGCACTCCGATTCGCTTTTCGCGGGTCGCCATCGTGTCCCACAGCGTGACGTTCGGGCCGACCAGCTGCATGAAGTCATTGTCCGCGGTGATGATCGTGACGATGAAATGCTCGTGCGCGGCGCGCTTGGCGAGCGTGCCGATCACGTCGTCGGCTTCGAATCCATCGAGCATCAGCGACTTGATCCGAAACGCCTCGACCACGCGATGGATGTAGGGAATCTGCACGACGAGGTCGTTGGGCGCCTCGGCGCGGTTGGCCTTGTACTCGGCGAACAGATCGTCGCGAAAAGTTCTCTTCGGCGAGTCGAATACGATCGCGATATGCGACGGGCGCACGTCCTTCAGCAGCTTCAGGATCATCCGGATGAAGCCGTACACCGCCTGGGTCGGCAGCCCGCGCGACGTATTCATCGGCGGCAGCGCGAAAAAAGCGCGGAAGATGTACCCGGAGCCGTCGACGAGAATGAGTTGCTTGCGTTCTGCGGCCATCAATCGAAACTATCCGATACGGTTCTCAAAGCAAAAGCGCCGCGAATGTCAATCGAAAATATTGCCCGATGTCAGATCGCCGTATTGACACTTTGGCGTGGTGTGTTTAATTAGTCGGTTGCTCCGTTGTTGATTGAATTGCCGGGCAGGCCGCTTCGTCAATTGAAGCTGAACCGGCCACGGCGTCCCGGCGGCTCTGGAATCGGACGAGCTGAATGATTGAGGTTAAAAACCTAACTAAAGCTTACGGCAACTTTGTCGCGGTAAGAGACGTATCGTTCAAAGCCGAGAACGGTTCCATCCTCGGCTTTCTCGGCCCCAACGGCGCCGGCAAGACCACCACGATGCGCATCATCACCGGCTATATGCCGGCGACCGCGGGCACCGTGCTGATCGACGGACTCGATATTTTTTCGCAATCGCTCGAGGCGCGCCGCAAAATCGGATACCTGCCCGAGAATCCGCCGCTGTATCCCGACATGCGGGTCGAGGCCTATCTCAGGTTTGTCGCAAAACTCCGCGGTGTCCCGCGCGCGAAGATCGAGCCGGCGCTCGAACACGTGCTCGAAGTTTGTGGCCTGACCGACATGTCGCATCGGATTTGCGGCCAGCTGTCCAAGGGCTATCGCCAGCGCGTTGGCCTGGCGCAGGCCTTGATTCACGATCCGCCCGTGCTGGTCCTCGACGAACCGACGATCGGTCTCGATCCGCGCCAGATTCACGAAATTCGCGATCTGATCCACCATCTCTCGGGCAACCGAACGGTGGTGCTCTCGACGCACATCCTGCCCGAGGTCTCGCAGATCTGCGACAAGGTCGTGATCATCGCCGACGGCCAGGTAGTGCTCGAGGAATACTTGAAGCAGCTCCCGGCCGGGACCTCGCTCGAAGATATTTTCCTGAACGCTATCACCAAGGAGCGTCATGGAGACGGCGCGAGCGCCGAGGAAACGCTGGAGGAGGTTGGAGCGGGGCATACCTAAGCGACCCGTGCCGCTGGAATGAAAAATTCTCTTACAATCGCCGGCAAGGAGCTCTCAGGCTATTTCCTGCAGCCGGTTGCCTACGTCGTGATGACGGTGTTCCTGCTGCTGGGCGGCTTCTTTTTCTTCGCGCTGCTGCGCTACTTCGAGGTGACGCTGACCGCCTACTCCGCGATGCAAAATCCCGAGGTGTTGCAGCGCTTGAATCTCAACGAGCGGGTAATCGAGCCGATGCTGCACAATCTGGCGATCGTGCTCGTCATCCTGGTGCCGGCGATCACAATGCGAAGCTTTGCCGAGGAGAAGCGAACCGGCACCTACGAACTTTTGTTGACAGCACCCATCCGGACCGGCGAGATCGTCGCAGGAAAGTTCATCGCGGCGGCGGCTTTTATGCTGATCATGATAGGGCTGGCAGGGATGTTTCCGCTGATCCTCGTAGCCTTCGGCAATCCTGAGGTCGGCGTGATGTTCGCGGGCTATCTCGGACTGGCGTTCCTGTCGATTGCGTTCGTTTCGATAGGATTGTTCACCAGCTCGCTTACCCAGAATCAGATCATCGCGGCGATCAGTTGCTTCGGCCTGCTGCTGCTGCTGTTCGTCATATCGTGGCCGACGCAGGGAGGCGGGGGGCCGCTGGTGGACCTGGTGCGCTATCTCTCGCTGCCGGACCATTTTGCACAGATGGTCACCGGCATCATCGATACGCGCGACATCGTTTATTTTCTGAGTCTCATCTTCGTGGCGCTGTTCTTGACCCAACGCTCGGTCGAGTCGGCGCGCTGGCGGTAAGGTAGCGAGGGGCGGATGCGGCGATCGGCGGCGCTTTACGGAATTCTCGGCCTGGTTTTGCTCTCATTCGGGCTGGTGGACTATTTCATCTCGAGCGGCTTTCGGCTGTTCGTGTGGGTCAACCTGATCTGCGGCATCTTCGCGATAGTCCTGTGGATCACTTCGAGCCGCTCCGAGCTTTCATCGATCACCACCGGACGCTCGGCGCGTTACGGCGCCAATGCCGTCATCTACTCGGCTGCCTACATCGGGCTGCTGGTCGCGATTAACTATATCTCGACGCTCCATCATACCCGGCTCGACCTGACGGCCGAGAAGGTTTACAGCCTTTCGAGCCAGTCGGTGAACGTGGTGAAGGGTTTGCAGAAGCCGCTCAAGCTCTACGGCTTCTTTCAGGGCGGCGAGAATCCCACCGCGCGCGAACTCTACGAGACGTTTGCGTACTACTCGCCCAAGCTCACTTACGAGCTGGTCGATCCCGACAAGCATCCCGAGCTCGCCGAGCGTTTCAAAGTTTCGGTGATGGGCACCACGCATATGCAGTACGGCGGCGACAACGGCGAGGGCACCAACGTCACCGAGCTCAACGAGGAAGCGCTGACCAACGCGATCATCCGCGCGACTAGGAGCAGCAAGAAGGTGGTCGAGTTCCTCGACGGGCACGGCGAGGCGGATCCCGACGATGCCGAGACCCAGTCGGGCTACGGCGCAATCAAGAAAGATTTGGAAGGCGAGGGCTACGAGGTTCGCAAGCTCGAACTCGCGCAATTGCCCAAGGTGCCCGACGACGCCAACCTGGTCATAGTCGCCGGACCGATCAAGCCGCTCGGCCAGCACGAGATCGATTCGCTCAATGACTATATGAAGCATGGCGGGCGCATGATCGCGATGTACCGGCCGCAGCGCCCCGACAATCCAATCGACGAAACGACGATGGTGAAGCTGGCGGGCGATTGGGGGGTCAAGGTCGGCAACGATATCGTGGTGGACCAGGTGGTGAGGCTGTTCGAAGGTCCCGCGCTCGGCCTCAATCCTCTCGTGCAGACCTACGGCGAGCATCCGATTACCAAGGATTTCAAGCAGCGCACCGTGTTTGCGATGTCCCGGTCGCTTAGCGCCGAACCCGATCTGAAACACGGACTGACCGTAACGCCAATCGCGAAGACCAGCGAAACGTCGTGGGCGGAGGTCGATCTCGACACGCTGTTCCGCCAGCAGAAGGCCGAACTGACAGCCAAGGACACGCGCGGACCGATCACGGTGGTGATGGCGGTGGACGGCAACCTGGAGCAGCTTGGCTGGGGCAAGGGCGATGCGCGCATGGTGGTGTTCGGCAGCACCGAGTTTGCCGACAATCAATACGTGGCGACGTTCTTCAACCGCGATTTTTTCATCAATAGCGCCGACTGGCTGACCGGCGAGGAAAATTCGATCTCGATCAGGCCGCGGTCGATCCGCGCGTCACGCTTTCGCCTGACTACCGCGCAATTCTCCATAGTGTTTGCGTTTGCGGTGCTGTTCCTGCCCGAGATGCTGCTGATCGCCGGGATCGTTGTGTGGTGGGAACGGCGCAACTGAGGCGCCCCCTAATCCGACTCAAGTCCGATGCGGCTGCGCAACACCATTATCGTTCTGATCCTGTTTGCGATTGTCGGCGGCTACGCCTTTATCGTCGGCCGTTATTCCTCGCCCGAGGCGCAGCGCAAGCTGCTCGACGTCAAGCAGGACGATATCGCCAAAATTGAACTGCGCTATTCTGACCGGGACATCGTGCTCGAGCGCGGCAAGGACAAACTGTGGCGGCTGGTGAAGCCTATCGGAGCCGAAGCCGAGCAGGGGCAGGCCAACAACCTCGCGCGCGCAATTGCCGATTGCACCGTGGTCCGCACGGTGGATGAGAAGCCGGCGGACCTCGTGCCATTCGGGCTTAAGCCGCCGACCACGACCGTCACGGTCACGACCTTCGACAACAAAACCTTGCCCGCAATCGAAGTCGGGAAATCGACGCCGATCGGGTTCAACGCTTATGTCCGGCTCGCCGACAGTCCGGCAGTGCTGCTGACCGAAGCGGTGTTCTCGGCCGGGATGAACAAGACGGTCAACGATTTGCGCCTGCGCGACTTGATGGCATTCAAGCTCGACGATGTTCGCAAGCTGATTATCGCGCGGGACAACGGACAGACGATTGAAATCGATCGCGACGGCGACCACTGGAAAATCGTCAAGCCCGCGCCGTACGCGGCCGACGACATGGCGGTCCGGACTGCTCTGGGCACGCTGGTCAACGCGAAGGCGTCCGACTTTATCGCCGATGCGCCGGGTAACGTCACGCAATACGGGCTTGAAAAGCCGCATCTGACCGCGACGGTGGTGCTCAAGAACGGCGAGCAGCAATCGATGCTGTTCGGCTTCAAACAGAGCGAGCAGGGGAAGAGCGGAATTTACGTGCGCCGCGGAGAGCGCGCGCCGGTTTACGCGGTGGCCGGGTATGTGATGAGCAGCCTGGACAAGTCGGCGCTGGATTTTCGCGATCGCACGATTGTGGAGGTCGATCCCGTGGCGGTTGCGACGGTCAAAGTCAAAAACAGCGACGGCGACTTCACGCTCAAGCGCGCGGGCGCAGACTGGAACGTGATAGCCGGCGGCAAGACGACCGAGGCCGATATCCCGGTCATCGAGCGCTTGCTCAATCAGTTGCGCGATCTGAAAGCCCAATCGATCGTCGCCGATCCGATGCCGAGCGCTCAGCCGTTCGGGCTGGACAATCCCGTGGCTGAAATCACGCTCGTCGGCAAGGACGGCAAGGAACTCGGCGTGGTCAAGCTCGCGAAGATCAGCGTCAAGCCAACGACCCCGCCAATTCCCGGCGAACGGGCAGGACCGCGGACGGAGTACTACGCATCTTCAAGCGCGAGCAAGGCGGTGTTCTCGCTCAGCGATTTCAGTTTCGCGCAACTCAACAAGCCTGCGCCGCTGTACATGGCCAAGCCGTCGCCGGCGGCGGCGCCGTCAAAGTAGCCGCGCGTCAGGTTTCGCGCGCTGGTTCGGAGGATGAAGGCTGGTCTCCGTGGCGCAGGGGCCATCCGCCGGTTGGCGGTGGTGGTCTTTATCCTGAGCTTTCCAGCGATTGTATTCGCAGCACCTCCATATATCACCGACGACCCCGAACCCGTCGAATATCAGCACTGGGAGATATACCTCGGATCGCTATTCACCAAGCAGCCGGGTGCCTGGACAAGCACAGCGCCGCATTTGGAAGTGGATTATGGTGCGCTTCCGAATGTTCAGCTCGAACTGATCCCACAAATGACCCTCTACGCGCCCACCCAGGGCGCCACCAGCTACGGCTACGGCGATACCCAGATAGGCGTCAAGTACCGCTTCCTTCAGGAGGGCGATTGGATTCCACAGGTCGCCACGTATCCGCAGATGCTAGTGCCTACCGGCTCTCACGCTCGGAATCTTGGGAGCGGGCATCTGCAGGCGTTTCTGCCGATATGGCTCCAGAAGAGCATGGGCAAGTGGACCGCTTATGGAGGAAGCGGCTACTGGATCAATCCGGGCGCGCACAACCGCGACTGGTGGTTCAGCGGGTTGGTCATACAGCGCCAGGTCCTGGCAAACCTCACGCCCGGCATGGAGATCTTTCACGGCACCACGCAAGTAGTCGGCGGTCCAAGTGAAACGGGCCTCAATCTCGGGTTAATCTGGGACCTTAGCGACACTCAACACATCGTTCTCTCCGCTGGTCCCGCTATCGGTGGGCCGAATCAACTCCAGGGATATTTCGCTTATGAGCTGACCTTTGGACCATAGGCGTCAGGTTTCGGCGATGACGTGGGCGATGGTGATGGGCCTTCTGGCGAGAAGACCGTTATCCGCGCCTTGAGCTAACCAGGGGTTGCCGATCGGGAGTATCCGGATGTATTCTCTTTGAATATGGGCATTGAGAAGACAACCACGGTCCGCATGGAGGGCCGCACGCTCAAACGCGTCGATGGTCTTGCCCATGCTATGAGCCGTTCACGGGCATGGGTGATAAATCAGGCGGTCGAACGCTACCTCGACTACGAGGAATGGTTCGTTGCCGAGGTGAAGCAGGCGCTTATGGAAGCCGAAGCCGGCCAGCTGGTGGAACACGAGACGGTGGTGAAGAGGTGGGAGCGAAAGCGTGCGGCTAAAGTGGACGCACGCCGCTAGCCGCGATCTCGATTCAGTCGAGCAATATCTCGGCCGTGCCAACCCCGGCGCGGCCATCGAAACAGTGCTCGAGATAATCCGGCATGTCGGAATGCTCGCCGAGCATCCAGGCATCGGACGACCGGGTCGCGTTGACGGCACGCGCGAGTTGGTGATCGCCGGACTCCCCTATGTGGTTGCATACCTTCATCAGGGCGACACGGTCACGGTGCTGCGCGTTCTTCACGGTGCTATGAAATGGCCGCGACGGTTTTGAAAGCGCGACGACTGCACTCGCGCGGTCGTCTCAGGTTTCGGCGATGACGTGGGCGATGGCCTGGGCGGCGGTGTGCGTGATGCTCAGATGAAAGCGCGCGATATGTTTTGTTTGCGCGAACGCGGCAGCCTTGCCCGATAGGACGATGGTCGGCGCTTTGCCGCGCTCGCGCACGACTTCGATCTCGCTCCATCCGACGTTGCGGTTCCATCCCGTGCCGAGCGCCTTCATCGTCGCTTCCTTGGCGGCGAAACGCGCCGCGTAGCTCTGGTAGCGGGGACGCCCGCGCGACTCGCAGTACCGGACCTCGCCAGCCGTGAAGACGCGGGCGCGAAAACGCTCGCCCGTCGCGGGCCGCGTGAGAGCCCGCTCGATGCGTTCGACCTCGATAACGTCGATTCCAGTGCCGGCGATTTGTCCCATCGCCAGTGAGTATTAGCCGCGCCGGGGGCGGATTCAATTGCGCGCACAAACGGCCGGGCGATTGAAACAGTGAACCGGTGAAATACTTGCGGCACGCCGAGTACGGATTCTATTGTTCATCCACGACGCGGAGGAATCGATGGCGAAGCTTTCGATCACAGTGAACAAGACCCGTTGCATCGGCAGCGGCGACTGCGTGGAAACGGCGCCCACCGTGTTTCAACTCGGCGCGGACGGCAAGTCCGAGGTCGTCAACGCGACCGGGGCCGGCGACTCGATAATCATCTCGGCGGCGCGCTCGTGTCCGGTCAAAGCGATCACGGTGGTGGACGAAGACGCCGGCGTGCAGCTTTTTCCGCCGCCGAAGAAGTAGGCTCAAGGATCGCGCCATGGCCATGCGCAAGCATCCCGCAGGCGAACTCGTAATCGAGCAGACGCGTGACCTCGCGCGGGTGCGCGAGATGCTGGCGCGGGCCGGCATGATGACGGACGCAGTCCAATGGCCCGCCGCGTGTTACATCTTTGCATATCTCGGCGACGAAGCGGTCGGAGTCATCGGCGTCGAGTCGAAGATCGACGCGGCGCTGATACGTTCGCTGTACGTGAATGAATCGATGCGCCGGCGCGGAATCGGCGGCGCGTTGATCGCGGCGGCGCGCAAGGCCGCGCACACGCGCGGCGCGCGTCATCTGTACCTGTTCAGCACTGAAGCTGGCGGGTTCTTCCGGCGCCGCGGTTTCACGACGGTGGCCGTTGCCGACGTTATCGCCGCGATCCCCGGCGTGCCGCAAGTCGAGTATTACCGCGCGCGGCCCGAGGAACTCGCGCGCGAGCGCGCGTACCATCTGGATATTTCGGGCGATGGACTGATCGAGAGATAGCCGGGCGCCCGCCCCTGCACCCGATTCAGAACAAACGGGAGGGGGATTGCTGAGCTCGCGCCGGTGCGTAGCAGCCCAGGTATTTGCCCATCGCGGTCGTCACAATCAGGTACGGATTCGAGGTCAGCAGTTTAGCGGCGAGCCGTGGCGTCATGTCGGGCCGAATCGTTTGCGGCGCGGGATTCATCGCAGCGAGCGCGCGCGGCGCGGACTCGGAGTGTTCGATCGCGCCGAGCAGGACTGCGTCGGGAGTGAGCACGACGGCGCGCGGCGTCGGCGAATCGGGCGAGGCCGGCCCGACGGAATCTTCGGGACCGAGGCGGACGAGGTTTTCGTCGTTGCGCATGAACTCGCCGACGCGCACGCGGTCCGAATAGCGAATCCAGCCGGAGCGCAGGCCGGGCGCGAGATTATTGACGAAATAGGGGAGCGCGCGTATCCGCTCTGAGAGCGTCGCCGGCGGATCGATCGGCAATCCGCGGACGATCCAATCGGCCTTGCCCCGGAAGTAGTGGCGGACGTCGGTGAAACCCAGCCAAGCGAGCTGCGCCCCAGCTCGCGCACTGAGATCGCACAAGCAGTCGCGGCAATAGACAACGACCGGACGCGTGCGGTCCAAAGATGCGGGCGCGTCGCGGATGATGCGGCGCAGTGGAACGTGAACGGCGCCGCGGATGTGCGCGGCGTCGTACTCGTGCGATGGAAGCACGTCAACGATTTGCACGCCGCCGGCCGCGCGCATCCGGGCAAGCTCGCGATGCCGAATCTCGCGCACCAGCTACGCGCGCATCGCGGCGAGCGCAGCGCGTGCGGTATCGACGATCGTCTCGCCGCTGCCGGCGGCAATCCGCGCGGTATCGACTTCATAACCGCCTTCGGCGTACGCGGCGCGGGTGGGAATATATCCGATCAGGTCGTTGCAATAGCCGGCTACAAAAGTTTGCGCGAAGTGCGGGGTTGCCTTAATCGCGAGGCCGAGCTCGACGAAGAGTTCGCCTGGGATACCGACGATCGCGAGGTCGCCGATGGTGACGATGGTCATCGCGGTGGCAAGCTCGCGGCGCGCCATGTCAACGCGGCGGTCGCGCCGATTTTGCTCCTCGAGGGCTTCCAGAGCGCTCAGCGCCGAAAGTGATTGTGCATGATGGTCGCGCAGGCGCTTCAACTGATAGCCGTCGCCGCCACGATGGTTGTCGAGCGAGGCTTGCGTCTGGGCGGCGCAATCGCGCGCGATGGCAAGGTCGGCGCCGAAATCCTTGAGCTTGAGGTTGAGCGCGATCCTGCGCGTGGCGACTGGCGACGCGGCAATCGAGGGCGCATGTTCGAGCGCGTCGAACGCGCCGCGACCCATCGCGCGGCCGTACTGCCCGGCCACTTCGAAATTGCCGCGGCTTCGTGGATCGATGTTGCCGGTCGCGCCCTGGAGGAAAATCGATATTGGGCGCGGGCCCGCGCCGGGGGCGGCCGCACTTTCGATTTCGTCCATCGCGAAGCCGGGCCAATCGCGCGAGTAGAGCAGGTTGTCCTCGCAAAGCACGACACCGTGGCACGGATAGTTCATGAGGAACGCGATTGGACTTCCGTCCGGGCGGTACGCGCCCAGCGCCATGACTTCGGCGTCAGCCGGGCCGGCGCCGTTGGCGGCAAGCTGAATTTGCCGGTTCGGACGCATCAGGCGGCGATTGATTCCGAGCGCAAATCGGGCGGTAGCGGCGCGCAGCCGCGCGGGCTCGAGACGTTCGTGCGCCTGAACGATGGCGGACGCGATCTTTGCGGGCAGCGCGCGCTCCCATTCGAGGTCGCGGCCGTCGGCGGGAATTGCCGCGGCGCGCGGAGTCGCGAAGATGTTGAAGGCAGGTGCGGAATGGGTGTGCGTGGCGCAAATCAGGACGGAGTCGGCGGGGATGCCGGTGCTTGCGGCGACGCGCTCGCGGATGTCGTCGGCAATGCGAATCCCGATCGCGAGAACGTCAACGCCGGCGATTGCGACTTTCGCGCCGCCGTCATCGAGCACGAGCGCCTGCGCGGCGAGGTCATCGTGCACGCCAGCGTTGCGGCCGACGCGATTGCCGTAGCCGAGCATCGCGAGACCGACGGGCGGATCGAGTTTTACTCGCGCGGCGCCGGCGTAGAGGGAACGCATAGCTAGCCCGGCTTATCGAGATTGGCTGCGGCGAGCTCAGCGGCTCTGGAAGCCACTTTTGCGGCTGCGGCGATGATGTCGTCAACGTCGCGATCGTCGCCGAGCAGGCATTCGTGCGGTACCGCGGCCATCGCGTGCTCGAAGAGTCGCTCGGCGACCGGGCAATCGATCGTGATTCTCGCGGCTCCGGCGCCCGCGAGCTCGCACGCTTTTAGATAGGCGGGCGACTCGCGCGGGAAGAGTGCGGATCGATACACGGGATCGTTGCCGACGCCGCATGGAATGCCCTCGGCGCGCATCGCGCGGACGAATCGGTTGCGCGAGATGCCGAGTGCGGATTCATCGACGAGAAAAACGAACGCGTAGATGACTTCGCGCGTGACGCGTGGATCGCGCGCGATGGGGCTAATCCCCTTGATTGCGCCGAGCCCTTCGCGCAGGCGGGCGGCGGCGCGGCTCTTGCGCTCGATCTGCTCGGGAAGGCGCGCGAGTTGCGCGAGCAGAATTCCGCATTGCCATTCCGTCATCCGGTAGTTCGCGCCCATCAGCGGACCCTCGAAAGTGTCGCCGGGGCGCCGACGCCCGCAATTGATCAGCGACTGGCATCGCTGCTCGAGGTCGGGGTCGTCGGTCGTGATCATCCCGCCTTCGCCTGCGGTCATCGGCTTGGTGGATTGAAAACTAAAGCATCCAAGAGCGCCATGCGTGCCGACGCCGCGCTCGCGGAATCGAGCACCGGGGACGTGGGCGCAATCCTCGACGAGCGGAATCGAATGCGCGCGCGAAATTTCCGCGAGCGCGTCGAGATCGGCGAGCGACGCGCCGTAGTGAACGGGGATGATCGCCTTGGTGCGGCGCGTGATCAGCCGCTTGACGCAGTCCGGATCGATGCATGCGTTGGCGGCGCTGACGTCGGCGAAGATCGGACGCGCCATGCATGCGACGGCAGCGTAGGCGGTCGCGGCGAAAGTCATCGCGGGAACGATGACCTCATCGCCGGCGCCGACGCCGAGCGCCTTGAGTGCGACTTCGAGCGCGCTGGTGCCGGAAGTGGTCGGAATGGCGAAGCGAGCGCCCTGATACGCGGCGAATGCGGCGGCGAACTCGGTGGCCTTGCGATTGGGGCTGGGGAAGCCGCCCCAGTTCGACGAGGTGAGGACGTCGTCGAGCTGCTCACGCTCGCGGGCATCGAAGACCGGCCACGTGGAGAACGGGCGGGTGCGAAGGGGCAGGCCGCCGAGGATTGCGAGTGTGGAAGGCATCGAACTTAAACGATTACTTTAAGTATCAAAATATCCGCAGCGTCACCTGGCTTGCTTACGCCGGGTGGCCGCGGCGCTACTTTCGCGCGACTTCTTCGAGGATCGTAATCTCGGGACGTCCGGCGAGCAGGCCGCCGATTTTTCCGCCGAATGCCCGCATGTGATCGGTTTTGCCGTGGGAATCGAGCGCGGCCTGATCCTGGTAAACCTCGTAGTAGGTGAATTCGGCCGGGTCCTTGGTGTTCTTGTGCAGGACGTAGGCGAGGGTGCCGGGCTCGGAGGTTTTCACCTGCGCGATCATTTCCTTTCCTGCGGCTTCGAACGCGGCTTCGCTGCCGGGCTTCACCTTGAGTTTCGCAATCACAGTAATCGGCATCGTGGGTCTCCTTGAAAGATCGAATTCAACTACCGTCGTATTCGGACGCGCGCAGAATTTCAAGGCGAATCGACACGCGGCGCGGCGGCTCTTTCCTCGCAGCGCGCGGTCGGTTAACGGTTAAACGCCAATTGCGGCGATGCGATGATCGATCACAGCGGGGATCGTGGAGAATAATAAGATGCTTGGTTTCGATTTGACCGACGAACAGCGCGAACTGAAAGAGCTGGCGCACAAGTTTGCCGAACAGGAAATAATTCCGCGCGCGCGCGAATACGACGACAAGGAAATTTTTCCGGTGGACGTGTGCGAGAAGGCGTTCGCGGCGGGGCTGATGAACTTTGGAGTGCCCAAGGAGCTGGGCGGACCGGGACTCGGCGTGCTCGACACGTGCCTGATCGTCGAGGAACTGAACTACGGATGCTCGGGTATCTCGAACGCGGTGGGAGCCAACGACCTCGCGACGCTGCCGATTCTAATCGCGGGCAGCGACGAGCAGAAACGGACCTACCTGGGGCAGTTGGTGAAGAAGCTGACGTTCTGCGCGTTCGCGATCACCGAGCCGGGCGCGGGATCGGATGTCGCCGCGATGAGCACCACGTACCGGCGCGAGGGCGACGAGTTCATCCTCAACGGCACCAAGCATTTCATCTCGAATGGATCGCGCGCGGACTGGTACGTCACGTTTGCGACCTCGGACAAGCGGCTCAAGCACAAGGGCATCTCGTGCTTCGTGTTTCCGTCGAGCGTGCCGGGAATCACGCGCAACCGGATGCACGGGAAACTCGGGCAACGCGCAGCCGACACCGGCGAAATTTTTTTCGAGGACGTGCGAATACCCGCCAGCGCGCTGGTCGGACGCGAGGGCGAGGGTTTCAAGTACGCGATGGCGACGTTCGATCACAGCCGGCCCGAGATTAGCGCGATCGCGATTGGAATTGCGCAGCGCGCGCTCGACGAATGCCTCAAGTACTCGAAGCAACGCAGCGCGTTTGGGCAGCCGATCGCAAACTTTCAGGCGATTCAGTTCATGATGGCCGACATGGCGATCCAAATCGAAGCGATGCGGCTGCTGACGTACAAGGCGGCGTGGCTGGTCGATCGCGGCGAGGGCGCCAACACGATTTCGGCCTACGCGAAGGCATTCAGCGCCGACGCGACGATGCAGATCACGACCGACGCCGTGCAGATTTTCGGCGGCTACGGCTACATGAAGGATTATCCGGTCGAGAAGCTGATGCGCGACGCGAAGCTGCTGCAGATCTACGAGGGCACGTCGCAAATTCAGCGGGTCGTGATCGCGCGCAACCTGCTCAAGGGGTGAGCGCGGCGCGCGCGGGTCAATTCGCGGGCGCGACGGGATGCGGGATTGGCGGGTCCTGGTCGGCGGGCTCGTTGCCGGTGACCGCGCCGACGTATTCACCCTCGTGGTACACGTCAACGCGGCCGGTCGTCGGATCGGGAAATAGATTCCATTCGTCAGGCGGCGGCTCATCGGAGGGCGCCACATACGCGACGGGTGCAGGTGGAGGAGGAGCAGGCGGCGGCGCCGCGGAGCATGAGGCGACGGCTATCGACAACAGCAGGGGGAACGCGGCTCGCGAAATCCTTGTATTCATGGCGCAGCGCTGATTCGCGTGGACGGGACTGAATAACATCTTGTCGCCGGATTGCAGGAATCGCAAGCGGCGTGGCGCGCGCCGCTAACGCTATTTGCGCGGGAGGCCCAGGACTTCGCGGAAGTGATGGATGGTCTTTTCCAGCCCGGGCCGCAGTGCGGTATGCGGCTGCCAGCCGAGGACCTTTTTCGCGAGCTCGATGTTTGGTTTGCGACGGACGGGATCGTCGGCACGGGGCGGCTTGAGAGTCACTTTCGAGGAGCTGGCTGAGAGTTCGATGGCGAGTTCGGCCAGTTCCGCGATTGTGAACTCGTCGGGGTTGCCGACATTAACCGGGCCGATGTGAGTCTCCTGATTCATCATGCGCACGAGCGCGTCGATGATGTCGTCAACGTAGGCGAACGAGCGGGTCGAAGCGCCGTCGCCGTAAATCTCGAGATCCTCGCCGCGCAGCGCGGCCACGCAGAAGTTGGAAACCACGCGGCCGTCGTTGATCGCCATCCGCGGGCCGTAAGTGTTGAAGATCCGCACGATGCGGGTGTCGACGTTGTTCTGCCGGTGATAGTCCATCATGAGGCATTCGGCGACGCGCTTGCCCTCGTCGTAGCAGGAGCGCACCCCGATCGGGTTGACGTGGCCCCAGTACGACTCGGTTTGCGGATGCTCCTCGGGGTCGCCGTAAACCTCGCTGGTGGAGCTGAGCAGGATGCGTGCGTGCACGCGCTTGGCCAGGCCGAGCATGTTGATGGTGCCCATCACGCTGGTCTTGATGGTTTTGACCGGGTTGTACTGGTAGTGCACGGGCGACGCAGGGCAGGCGAGGCTGTAGATGCGATCGACCTCGAGCAGGATTGGCTCGACGACGTCGTGGCGGATGAATTCGAAATTCCGGTTGCCGAGCAGGTGCATGATGTTGGCGCGCTTGCCGCTGAAGAAGTTGTCGAGGCAGATGACCTCGTGGCCGTCCTTGAGCAAGCGCTCGCATAGATGGGAGCCGAGAAATCCCGCGCCGCCGGTTACCAGTGCTCGCACAGTTGTTCTCCCGGGTCAGCGGCGGTTTTCGCGGGCGATGGCGAGAACGGTTTCGATTACGTAGGCGACGTCTTCGTCGGTCATCGAGGCGTAGATGGGAAGCGACAGGCAGCGGCTGAAGATGCCTTCGGCGACCGGAAAATCGCCGTTGTGGTAGCCGTAGTTGCGCTGATAGTAGTGCATCGTGTGCAGCGGGATGCAGTGCACGGAGCATCCCACACCGCGCTCGCGCAGTATCTCGACGAACTGATTGCGGCCGAGCTTGAGGCGCTCGGGCCGGATGCGCAGCACGTAGAGATGCCAGGCGTGCTCGATCCCCGGCTCGGAGTAGGCAATCTGCAGCGCGTCGTCGGCGCGAAACGCCTCGTTGTAGGCCCGCGCGATCTCACCGCGGCGGCGCATGAAGTCGTCCGCGCGCTTGATCTGGGCCAAGCCGATGGCGGCGTGCACGTCGGACAGGTTGTACTTGAAGCCCATGTCGTGGATTTCGTAGTACCACGAGCCGCTCTTGTCGTAGCGCTTCCACGCGTCCTTGTTCATCCCGTGCAGGCTGGCGACCGCGATTTTTTCAGCCAGCGCGTCGTCGGTGGTCGTGATCATACCGCCCTCGGCGGTGGTGAAATTCTTGGTCGCGTAGAAACTGAAACAGGTGAGGTCGCCGATAGTGCCGACCTTCGCCATCCCGCGTCCGTCCATGTAGCGCGCGGAGCCGGCCGCGTGCGCGGCATCCTCGACAACTTTCAAATTGTAGTTGCGCGCGATTTTGAGGATCCGATCCATGTCGCAAGCCTGCCCGGCGAAGTGCACCGGCAGGATCGCGCGGACGCGTTTGTTGGCGCCGCTCTCGAGCGCCTCCTCGATGCGGGCCGGGTTGATGTTGAAGGTGCCCGGATCGACGTCAACGAACACCGGCCGCGCGCCGAGGTAGCCGAGAATCTCGGCGGTCGCGGTGAAGGTAAACGGCGTGGTGATAACTTCGTCGCCAGGACCGATGCCGAGGGCCCATAGCGAAAGATGAAGCGCGCCGGTGCAATGCGAAACGGCGAGCGCGTGTTTCGCGCCGACGTAGCTGGCAAATTCATGCTCGAAGCGCTTGGCCTTGGGTCCGGTGGTGATCCATCCGGAGCGCAGCGTGTCGAGAACCTCGCGCTCCTCGTCGGGTCCGATCGACGGACGATGAAATGCTACTTGTCGCATGGTGTGTGATTCGGTTGAAATCGGCGCAATCCCGTTGGTTGTGTCAGTTTTGGAGTATAAGGGATAGGTCAAAAGCGGAGCAAGGCGGAACTCGATGAGGCGCGCAGGATGGGCCGCGGCGGCGGCAGTGGTTGGATGGTACGTGTTCGCGCTGGCGATATTGCATCCGCTCGCCGACGCGCCGGTGGTGGATAGCTGGCTGTACGGCTCGGCCGTGCGCCGTTTTCTGCGCACCGGCGAGATCAGGTTTGCCGGCTTCACGCAGGCGATGCCGATAGCGCAGGTGATCTACGGCGTGGCCTGGTCGCGCGCGTTCGGCGCCAACTCGGCGTCGCTGGAAATCTCGGTAGTCGCGCTGGCGGTGCTGTGCGGAGTGATGTTCCATGCGCTCGCGATCAAATGCGGCGCGTCGCGATGGCAAGCGCTGGCGGCGACGGGCCTGCTGATCTGCAACCCCTGTTTCACCTTCCTGAGTTTTTCGTTCATGACCGAGGTTCCGTTCCTGACGATGCTGGTCGCGGCGCATCTGGCGTTCGCCAAGGCCGAAGAACCGCGCGAGATTTTGTGGCTGTGGATAGCGGCGGCGCTGGCGGTGATCGCCTTCATGATTCGGCCGTTCGGTGCGATTGCGATAGCCGGGTCCGTGGGCGCGATGCTGCTTTACGACACCCGGCGGCAGGGAGCGCGTCGTTGGGATCGCGCGCGATGGCTCAAGATGATGGCGCCGTTCGGCGTGGCGCTGGCGGTCTGCGGGTTCCTGTGGATCTGGCTGACGGTGCTGGGTCCGAAGCCCTGGGCCCTGCAGCTTGACGAAAAGCACTTCGCCTATATTTTCCGCGTGCCGCTGGCGAGCTACATTCGCGCGGGCGTGCTCGGTCCGGCGCTTTACCTGGGCATGGTGCTGTCTCCGCTTGCGATTCTGCAGTTGACGACCCCGCGGTGGCGCCGGGTGGCGATTGGCGGCGCGGGAATTTTCGCCGCCGCGCTGATCCTCATGTGGGTGGATGATCGGTTGCCCGTGACGCCGGAGTGCAGTTGCTTCGGCGGGTGGCGCAACGTGCTTATATTGCACGGGGGTTCGAATCGTTTTTCATGGGATGGCGACTGGCAATATGCGTTTCTGGCACTGGCAAGTTTTGGCGTGGCCGGATTTATCGCGGTGTTAGCCGAAATCTTCGGAACTCTTCCGCGGGCGGCTGCCGCGATGGTGATAGCGGCGATAATCTATTGGGCGGCGACTATCCCGCTGTGGTTTTACAACGACCGCTACTACCTGGTGATGGTCCCGGCCGGCGCAATCGTGCTCGCGCTTGCACCGCTGCCTCGAAGCAGGATGGTCAAGGCGGCAGGATTGGCGATGACGCTCGCGATGGGCCTGTTGTCGCTCGGCGGGACGTATGCGTATCAACGTGGGATGGAGGTAATCCTCGCAACGCGCAATGAACTGGAACGCGAGGGAGTTCCGCGCTCAGCGATCGATGCCGGCTACGCGCTCAATGGCGAAGACCTCTATCGTTATCCCAAGCATGGGATTGAATCGATGAAGCTCGAAGCTGGAATCCCGATGATCACGTCGGATAAGGCGGCTGAATACACGATTGCCAGCGAGCCTATCGCCGGCATGGACGTCGTGCGGCGCCTGAAATGGCCGGGACTGTTCGGCCTGGGCCATCGCTACTTTTACCTGGTGAAACAGCGCACTGCGGCCGGCAACGGAATCATTCCGCCGAGCGCGCCGCCTGCCGCCGCGCCGCCGCAGCGCAACTAGCTGCGGCTGCCGGGGGCAGGTCCCGGCATCACGTAGGTTGGGACGCCGGTTTTCTGTTCGACCGCTTTTTCGAGCTTCTGCATATCGACCTGGTCGGAAATTCCCAGCCGGTCGGCTTCCTTCTGCGCGTATGCCCACAGCCCGGCGTAACGGCCGTAGAGATCGTCGTGGACCTCGACGTACAGCGAGTCGCCGCGCCATCCAAACTTCACGGGCTGATAGACGAACATCCCGGGCGTGCCGATTTTCACCTTGTTGAAGAGGCGCTCGATGTCCTCGGGATACAGCCGGATGCATCCGTGGCTGACT
>Ga0187862_10001553_pt1 | contig 24077 bp, 19 predicted proteins | sample June2016WEW_10_1_FD_133003 | JGI IMG/M metagenome (GOLD analysis project Ga0187862, IMG submission 133003) | Peatland microbial communities from SPRUCE experiment site at the Marcell Experimental Forest, Minnesota, USA - June2016WEW_10_150 | ecosystem: Environmental > Terrestrial > Soil >...
CCGGTCCCCGAATCAACCGGCACTATTTCGGCGCCCAGCAATTTCATCCGCTGCACGTTGGGGGCCTGCCTCGAGATATCCTCGGTCCCCATGAATATCCTGCATTCCATACCAAAGAGGGCCGCAACCGTCGCTGTAGCGACTCCGTGCTGACCCGCCCCGGTCTCGGCAATCACCTTGGACTTGCCCATCCATTTGGCAAGAAGCCCCTGACCGAGCGTGTTGTTGATTTTATGAGCGCCTGTATGCGCGAGGTCCTCCCTCTTCAGATAAATGACAGCCCCACCGACATGGGCGCTTAGCCTCCCGGCCCGAAAAAGGGGAGTGGGCCTTCCGGCGAAGTCTTTCAAAAGCAATTTCAATTCCTTCTGAAAAGCCGGTTCAGTGCATATTGACAGGTAGGCCAGCTCCAGCTCGATGAGCGCGGGCATAAGCGTTTCGGCCACGTAGCGCCCGCCGTAAGGGCCGAAATGGCCCACTGCAAGCGGTTGGGCCGATTTTTCCTCAGAAAATGAAGATATATTTTCCAATTCACTCTCCGCCGATTTCATTTGAATATCCTCCCTGGTTCCGTAAAATCCTCCCTGCCCCCTTTTACGGAAGGGGGAGATTTGTGTTTCGCATTTCGAACCGCGTCGATAAAAGCCCGCACTTTAACGATATCCTTTCGTCCCGGTTCGGATTCCACACCGGAACTAACGTCAACGGCGTCCGGGCCGAATTCATAAATCGCAGCGCCCACGTTTTCCGGACTAAGGCCCCCTGCCAGAATGCAGGGAATCTTACCCGCCAGTTCCCCGGCTTCCGCCCATTTCCAGCTCAGTCCGGCCCCACCCGGAACAAACCCTCCCCCACTCTCGATCAGGTACGCCGAGGCACGGTAAAGGCCAGCTTCAGACAAAAAAGGCCTTTTTTTCACAAAAAGAGATTTGATTACGCTTATTCCAGCCATCTCAAGCGCTTCAACCATCTCGGGAGGTTCAGTCCCATGGAGCTGTACGCAGTTCAACCGGCAGAATTCGGCCTTTTTCATGACCGCCGGAAAAGACTCGTCGACAAAAACGCCGACCTTCCAGAGCTGCTCCGGAAGACTTGCGCTGATTTCCCGAGCTCTCAGCCCGCTTACCAAACGCGGGCTCGGAGGATAAAATACAAGCCCTATGGCGTCCGCGCCCATTTCCGCACAGGCAACGGCCTCGTCCACCAGTGTCAAACCGCAGACCTTTACCTGAGGGGCGGCGGGGCCGCCAGCCGGGTTTGCCGCTGCCTTTGGCGGCGGCTGAGAAGCGGTGGCCAAAGTGCGCTCTTGCAAAATCTCCACACGAGGCCCATCGTCAAGAGATGCCCCGCAGTCTATCTTACAACGATGCCGCCCGCCTTTTTTCATGCTTCCGCTCCATGCAAAGCCTTCAGAAACCTCACGGGGTCCTCCGACCTCATGAGGCCCTCGCCAATCAAGAAATTCCATATTCCGGCGCCAAGGAGCCGCTCGATATCGGAGCGGGTGTGAATCCCGCTTTCGGCGACCAGAACCTGGCCGGGGCGGTGGGACCGCCTGCCGACTTGCGCGCTTGCAGAATCGCCGCGCGCACGGGCGACTCGGCCTGCAAGGCCTATGGAGGTCGAAATGTCAGTCTTAAAAGTCGTCAGGTCGCGGTTGTTTATGCCGACCAGCCGCGCCCCGGCTTTTGCAGCGGTTTCGAACTCACTTTCATCATGCACCTCTACGAGGGCGTCCAGACCGATACCCGAGCACAATGACAGCAGGTCCCGGAGAGACTCCGGCAAAAGCGCCCGCACTATGAGCAATACAGCATCGGCCCCCATAGCCGCCGATTCATAGACCTGGTAGGAGCTTATGACGAAATCCTTTCTTAGCGTGGGCAGTGAGGTCGCAGATTTAACTTTGCTCAGATCATCGGGACTCCCGCTGAAAAAGTTTCGGTCCGTCAGCACAGAGATAGCTGCTGCTCCCCCGAGTTCATAGTTCCGGGCATATTCTGCGGGATCGACATTTTCCCTTATTATGCCTTTCGACGGAGAAGCCCGTTTTATTTCGGCAATTACGTTCATCCCCAACGGACCCGGACTGGCAAGTCTCTCAATAAAGGCCCTCCTGCCGCCCGGCTTCTCGGCTTCACGCCGCAGGATCCGCTCCGGCGTGTGTTTTGCCGCTGTCCTGACCTCGTCTCTTTTGCGGTCGAGAATTTTCGAAAGGAAATCGGACATTCTTTTATCCTCGCAAAGAATACCAGCTAAAAAAATCTAAGACACGGATGGACACGGATGAACACGGATAGAAGGGAATGCATCCGTTGCAAATTCACTCCGAATTCCAAACATTCCTGCCAAAGCCAATCAATAGACCGGCTCCCTTCACTTTTTTAATTCCACCACGCTTGGATCCTTGTTCAGTCGCTTTTGCCATCCGTGTCTATCCGTGTCCATCCGTGTCTCAATGAATCCCTTGCAGATCCACTCCGTGTCCATCCGTGTCCCAGTGTCTAATTCCGCCCGGTGAACCGTATGAGCGCTTCAAGTTTTTTCATTGCCCTGCCTTCGTCAATGGAAGCTTGAGCCATTCCGATACCCTCGCCGAAATCATGGGCGACTCCAGCGGCAACCAATGCCGCGCCCGCATTGACCACTACGACATCTCGCCTCGGCCCCTTTTCACCGGACAGAATCCTGGTGGATATCTCCGCGTTTTCAGCCGGCGTCCCCCCGGCCATATCCAAAGGGTTGGCCGTCCGGCCCAGGAGCTGTTCGGGAGATACGTCGTAGGTCCGGATCAATCCATTGTTCAATTCGCAGACCCTGGTGGGAGCGCAGACGCTGATTTCATCCAGCCCTTCATGCCCGTGAACGACGAAGGCGCGCTTGGCTCCCAGACGCTGGAGCGCGCGGGCGAACATTTCCGTCAACTCCGGGGCATAGACGCCTATCAACTGGCAGTTCGCCCCCGCCGGGTTTGTCAGAGGCCCGAGCATATTGAAAATCGAGCGTACCCCCAGCTCCTTTCGCGCCCTGGCTGCATGCCGCATGGCTCCATGAAACAGCGGCGCAAAAAGGAACCCTATGCCGATTTGCCTCACCGCCTCTTCCACCACTTCAGGACCCACCTCCAGGTTTACACCTAAGGCCTCCAGCAAATCAGCACTGCCGCACTTGCTCGAAACCGAGCGGTTTCCGTGCTTGGCCACCGTAACTCCGCATCCCGCCACAACGAAGGCCGCCGTAGTCGAGATGTTGAAAGTGTTTGAAGCGTCGCCGCCCGTTCCACACGTATCCACTACTATATCGGCGTTCGTTTGGATCCTGGCAGCTTTACGCCTCATGGCGCGCGCAGCCCCCGCAAGCTCCGAGAAAGTCTCGCCCTTGGCGGCCAACCCGGCTATTATAGCCCCGATTTGAGCGTCGGTCGCATTGCCCGACATAATCTCACCAACAAGTGCAGCCATTTCCTCCTCGCTCAGGTCTATCTTGCCAATCAGCTTTTTGAGGCTCTCGCGTATCATATTTTTTCCCCAAAAGGCCTTTTCCCGTTTGCAAGCATTAGAAAGTTTTTCAAAAGCCGCTTGCCAACGGGCGTCATAATAGATTCCGGATGAAACTGCACACCTTCGGTGAGGTGTTCTTTATGGCGGATTCCCATAACTTCGCCATCCTCTGAGCTGGCCGTGACCTCCAGGCATCCAGGCAGGCTTTCGGGCGCCACGGCAAGTGAGTGGTAGCGCATTGCCTGGAAAGGCTCTGAAATTCCGGCATAGATTGACTTTCCGTCCGCACTGACCGTGGAAACTTTCCCGTGCATAAGTCTTTTAGCGTGAACCACCTCGCCTCCGAAGGCGGCCGCTATCGCCTGGTGGCCGAGGCAGATTCCGAGGATAGGTATTTTTCCGGAAAATCTGTGAATGGCGGCAATAGAGACTCCGGCGTCCTCCGGCCTGCACGGACCAGGGGAAATTACGATTGCCGATGGTCCGAGCCTTCCGATATCGTCAACAGAGACCACATCGTTTCTCGCGACCTCGACCTCAGTCTCAAGCATCCGGAAATATTGGAAAAGATTGTAAGTGAAAGAATCGTAGTTATCGATCATGAAAAGCATGGAATTAAACTCCTTGCGCGGAGTTAAAGAATTACTCCGCTGAACCCGGATTAAGCCTCGCGCTGTTTCCTTCAAGCAATTGAAGCGCCCTGCGGATGGATTCGGCCTTGCTGACCGTTTCCTGTCTTTCTCGCTCGGGGTCGGAGTCGGCTACAATTCCAGCCCCTGCCCTAACCGTCATTTTGCCGTTTCGAATACAGGCAGTCCTGATGGTGATCGCCAGATCCATGTTCCCCGTGAAGGAAAAATATCCGATTGCCCCACCATATGGACCACGAGGCTCATCTTCCAGCTCAGCTATAATTTCCATGGCCCTGACTTTCGGAGCGCCTGAAAGGGTCCCTGCCGGGAAAGAGGCGCGGAAAAGGTCGAATGCATCCAACCCTTCACGCAAATCGCAGTTTATGTTGGAGACTAGGTGCATAACGTGTGAGTATCTTTCAACTACCATTAGGTCGGTTACCTGGACTGTGCCGATTTCAGCCACTCGACCGAGGTCGTTCCTGCCCAGATCTACCAGCATGAGGTGCTCGGCCCTTTCTTTTTCGTCCTGCAGCAATTCGTCGGCAAGCTCCCGGTCCTGCTGCTCGGTTTTGCCGCGAGGGCGAGTCCCGGCAATAGGGCGAAGGGTGGCGACGCCGTTTTCCAGGCGCACCATGGTTTCCGGAGACGAGCCAACCAGGACCGTATCGTCAAAATGAAGGAAATAGAGGTACGGAGATGGATTTATGAAGCGCTGAGCGCGGTATAGTGACCAGGGATCGGGGGAGGCCGGACAACTGAACTGTTGTGAGAGAACCGCCTGGATGACGTCCCCCTCCCTGATGTATTCTTTGATTTTGGCAACCCCGGAACGAAATTTTTCAGGTTCGGCATCGTGATCGAAAGGAAATCGAACAGGCGCATGGCGGGAGACCACTTTGGGCGTACCCTCGAGTTTGCCTTTCATCTGCTTCAGGGTCTCGACCGCCCTGTCATAGGCTTCATCGGCCTCCCCGTTTTCAACAACACCGTATGCCACGAGGCTCAACGTGTGGCGCAGGTTATCGAAAATGAAAAGCTGTCCAGGGAGGATAAAATGAGCCATCGGAACGTCTGCCGGCAGCCGGCTTTGGATCGCTTCGAAAAAGGATACGAACTCATAGGTGAAAAATCCGACCATGCCGCCCCAAAACCGTGGGAGCCTCGCAAGCTTTACCGGTTTGTACTGAGCCATTAAGGAGCGCAGAGATTTGAGCGGATCTCCGTGATGGGCAATGCGCACCTTTTCAGGCCCGCTCTCGATTTCAACTTCATCTCGGAAAACTCTGACCGTCCTGGTGGCCGAATTTCCAAGGAAGCTGTACCTGCCCCACCTCTCACCGCCCTCCATGCTTTCCAGAAGGAATACAGGCCCATGGCCATCATATATTTTGGCCAGCGCGGAAACAGGAGTCTCGGTATCGGCCAGCACTTCCAGACAAACCGGGATAAGGTTCCCCTTTTCGGCCATAGTGCGGAATTCAGATCTTTTCGGGTAAAACCCCAGTTGCATTGTTTTCCTCCTTCCCGGACCAGGCGGTGGGACCGCCAGCCAACTTGCCCGAGGCCTTCGGCTTCGGGCGGCTTCGGGCGGCTTCGGGCGGCTTCTCCTATGGTTTTGCGCCGGAGCGGGCGGTGGGACCGCCATAACCGTTTTCGCGGCATCCGTTTGTTGACGTTTTGTACACGCTGAAAATTGACTCTGTCTGCCTGCACAGATCGGCGAACTGAGCGGGATAAAGCGACTGAGGTCCATCGCTAAGGGCGGTTTCAGGAGCATGGTGAACCTCCACCATCAGACCATGGCATCCGACTGCCACAGCAGCGCGGCTGAGAGGAATCACCTGGTCCCTGAAGCCCGCCGCGTGGCTTGGGTCTGCGATCACCGGCAGATGACTCTCCTGCTTGACCACAAGAATGGCGGAAAGGTCCAGGGTATTGCGGCTGTGGTGAGCGAACGTGCGGACCCCGCGCTCGCACAGTATCACCTTGTCATTTCCTCCCTCCATCACGTATTCGGCCGCCATGAGCCACTCATCTATGGTAGCGGCCAAACCTCGCTTTAGAAGAACAGGTTTTCGGGACTTTCCGGCCCGCCGCAGCAGGCTGAAGTTCTGCATGTTCCTGGCGCCGATCTGGACTATATCCGCGTATTGCTCGACGATCTCGTAGACTTCATGGTCGATTGCCTCGGTAACCACCGGCATCCCGGTTTCCCGGCGAACTTTGGCCAGGATCTCGAGCCCCTCCTCTCCCAGTCCCTGAAATGCGTAAGGCGAGGTCCTCGGCTTGAACGCGCCCCCCCGAAAAATCCGGGCGCCTGCCTTCTGCACCATTCGCGCGATTGTAAGCGCCTGGATCTCGCTCTCGATCGCGCAAGGCCCGGCCATGATGGTGAGATGCGCGTTACCAACCCGGACTCCGCCAACTTCTATGATGGTGTCCCATGCCTGGGACTCCCGGCTCACTAGCTTGTACGGGCGGGTGACCGGAATAGCCTCTTTTACTGCTGGAAGTTGCAGGAATGATGAGGCGTCCACCGGACCGTCATTGTGGAGAACGCAGATTGCCACCCTTTCTCCACCCGGAATTGGCCTGGCAATGTAGCCCTTTTGCTCGATGCCGGAGACAACCGCATCAATTTCTTCAGTTGTGGCCCCTCTTTTCATTACGACAAGCACCTTTTGCCTCCTTTTCGCGGCCCCAACCTCACAAATGGAAAGGGACCGCAGAGTCTGTCCACGGTCCCTTACACAAAAACAAAAGGACCGTGAGCCTTTGTGCGGCCCACGGTCCCAGCAGGTATTCTAATTCAAACTGATGGCTATCCCGTCAGGCGCGCACCTCCCAAGTAAACCACCAGAACCAGCAATTTGCGGTATCGAAGCAATGATCCATCATCTTGTCCCTTGATCAAAATTGATTATTCTTTAACAATCGGAAACGAGAATAGCAAGAAAAATCTTCAGCCTCAGAAAATTTTGTTGTCCTATATCCGCCACCAGACCGGCCACTCTAAATTGCCGATGAGCAAACCGGCCCGATATAAGCGTTTAGAGTTAGCAGGTCAAAATCCCGACGAATTGACATCGACCCTTCAAGCTGGTATCATGGTCGCGTTTTCTCGAGGGGACAAGTGCCCATCGTTATATCTCTCCTTTTCTGAAGCTGAACATAAGCTAGCACCGATTTTGCATATTCTCCTCAAGTATCCCCCTTGAGAAAATAGAGCCGGAGGGGGCTTATACAGTTACACCCGCATGGGGGCAGCAAACCTTTTACATCCCAGAAGAAAACATCGTGGGGGACAGGGGGAAAAGATGCAGAACTATTTCAACGCGCCTTACGAAATGTTTAGCGCAGCGGCTTCTTTAATGTTCAAATCCATGAAAGTCGCTCCTAAACTCAGTCGGGCAGCTTTCGCTCAGACAATGGCGGCTCAGGATTACTGGAACGGAATGTTCAGATACGTCACGGCATTTATGGCGCCGTCAGTAAACGCTCTGAATGCTTTCACAAGAACCGAGAAAGAAAAACTGCCCGCAAACTCTCCCGCTGAGAATCTGGAAGACTACAGTGAATTGTTCAAGCTGAATGTCGGGCTTGCCGGCACCGCGATGACGGGCAGCCTGCGAGCCATGAACAGTTTTTTTTACAGTACGTTGAGCAAAAGTTTTTTAGCCTGGATGAATTCATTCGAAGATGAGGACTGCCTGTACAATTTCGCCAGCAGGCTGCAGGAGGTTCTCAAAGTAACCGTTCATGAATACCCAAAGGCCATTGAAGAGATCAAAGCCGAATTCGGCTTTCACCTGGACAACGGCGGCTACTTGAAGGTGGCCGAAACCGAGCGTTTCGATGTCTATCAGGTACTTCCCAGCGTGAAGGAGATAACGCCCAGAAGCAAACCCATTCTGATCATCCCTCCCTATGCTCTGGGCGCCAATATTTTGGCCTTTTTGCCGGGAGAGCAAAAGAGCTATGTCCATTGCTATGCGAATCAGGGGGTCCCGACTTACGTCCGCCTGGTCAAAGACATCGATACGACCGCCGCAGTTCGAACCATGACCGGAGAAGATGACGCTCTGGACATACGCTTCTTCTGTCAGGAACTGATGGCAAGGCACAACAGGCCGGTCACCCTGAACGGTTTCTGCCAGGGAGGCTTGCTGACTCTTACCGCGCTACTATCCGGTGAACTCGATGGCCTCGTGGACGCCATGATTACCTGCGTGACTCCGGTGGACGGGAGCCGAAGCAAGGGTTTGGTTAATTACATGAAGGGTATCCCTCCTAGGTTCAGAGACATTAAGTACTCTGAAGAAATGTCTCCTGACGGAAACACTGTTATTGACGGCTCTATTTTGTCATGGGTCTACAAGCTGCAAAACCTGGAGGCCGAGTCACCGATCGCCTCTTTCCATCGCGACATCGCCATGTTTGACAGCCAGGCAACTCCACGGCCCAGAATCAACAAGACGGCAGCGGCTATCAGTTACTGGCTGTCCCACGGTAAAAAAGATATACCTGTTAACATTACCAAGATGAGTTTTGATTCCTATTCGATTCCAATCGATAAGGAGGGGACTCTGCCTTTCACTCTTTTCGGCCGAAAACTTAACGTCAAGCGAATTGAAGAGAAGAAAACACCATGGCTTATCTGTATTGCCGACGGGGACGACCTGGTTGACAAAGGAGCCTCGCTTGCCGCGCTCGACTATATCGACGCCGAAGTATGTGTATTCCCGAAGGGCCATGCGTCCATCGCAACCTCGTGGTCGATTCCGACCTCGCCATGTGCGCTTCACCTTCGTTTTCCAATGCCTGGGGTGTCTCCAGAGGAGCCACCCAAAATGTGCAGAGGGCCGGTCCGCTTCCAGATGGATCTGGACGAGGCCATCGACGCCGCTGCGCGCTGTTGCGAAGCAAAAGGAGACCACGAGGCCGAACCTGATTATCCAGGCACGAAGGAAGAGGCCGTTGAGACAATTCTGGAAGCGCTCGTTGAGCCGGCAACCAATGTAGACACCATGGGGCAGCAGCTTGTGGAGAATCGGAATCGGCACGTGGGCGAAGAGGTAAAAACCGAGTCGGCATCGCCGCTCAAACCGCTTGTTCTAGTTCCCCCAACCAAGAAAGCCGCCATGGGGACAAAAACCGGCGCCGCCGCGCCGAAGCGGCGCACATCCAGAAAAACCACAGCGTCCAAAAAAGCTGTAAAGTGAAGATTAGGGGACGAGGTGATGCGGAAACATCACCCCGTCTCCGTCTCACTCCCTCTCCAGCGCTCCCCGGTTTGCGAATCCACTCTCTGCAGGAGTTCTTCGAGTTTTTCTCTAAGTTTGCCTATTTCATCGGATAGTGCGTCCACTCCCCCGCCCTGGGGCTTTGGACCGGCTTTTGAAGGGCCATAGACCCGGCGCCGAATCTGACAGTATTGTTCGTAGGCATCCGCTGTTTCATGCAGCAATTGGGTGTAGCCGGGCGACCTGAACAGGTCCAGGTAGGAACTCTCAAGCACGGAAAACCAGACGCCGGACGCTTCCTCGATATTCTGAGGGACCTTGCCTTCCGCATGCATATCACCCATGTTTTCGGCCAGGGCTTTCGATGCTTTGTCCATTGGAAGATAAAGCTGATACAGGAGTTCGCTCATTTTCTCAGAAAAGGCAGTGTACTTGCCAAGCAGATCCTGCGAAGAGCCACTCGCACCAGCATTTCTAATCAGACCAAGAAACTTCCCGATGGACTCAAGCCAGATCAACGGCGCATGGCTCAAAGATTCTATGTCATGGATTGGGGAAGCGCCTTTGCGTACATCGTCAAGCCATTTCTTCTGGATCTCTACATATCCCGCCAACCCCGTTTGCATCAGATTCGACACAAGCTCGGGAAGAGACTCTTCGTCACTAGCGCCGTGTTTTTTGTCTCCCATGAAGGCGGCGAAGGAATCGGATATGGCCCGGGTCATATTCAGAGGCATTTGCCATGGGCCTTTCACTTTGTCCGACTGTGTCAACCAAGTGAATGGAATCCCGGCAGGCATGGCGGATTTCGACCACATATCGACTATGAGCTTGTTCCAGAAATCAAATACCAGGTTGTCCATCGATTTGAAATGCCCCTCCATATTCCGGCTTCCGCTGCACCAGTTACGCTCAGCCGCTATCAGGTGCCGGGGACGACTTCATTTTCCTGATTGAATCGTGACAAGGCCCAGTCCGGCACCTGCTCATGAGATATGTAGCCCGCCTTGGCCCAGTAATGATCCGGGGCGCTCAGTTCAATGAACTTCACTTCATTCCGGTTCAACAGCGCGAAGTAGCTCGTCCTGGGTTTACCCTCTTCCTTTTCATGGCCCAGTCCGACAATCCGGCCCTCTTTCGGCACCAGGCGCCGCTCCGATTCACATGGCATGTTGCATTCAGCCAATTGTTCACAACTCTTGCAGCCTCCAAAAACTTCTATCACCTGAATATCAAACATGTCATGGTCAAGGTTATTCAGTTCCCATCCGCAGAGATCGTTTTCGCCGGAATCCATAGTCATTCCTTTCTCGCTCCTTGGAGACAACTCTGTCATGAGCGTCCAGACGCCGGTATAGCACAGGGGCCGGTCAAGCTTATCTGTCAACTCAAAAACGGATTAGCTTTGATCGCGCCAGACTACCGCCCGTTATCTTAGAACAAAAAACCCAATGCTAGTAATTATGAAGCATCGGGGTGAGAGTGTAATGGGTGAAACACATTATTTTCAAATATAAAATACTGTAGGGGGCAGTAGATTTCAGTTCATTGAGTGAACAAAACATTCAAAGGGCAGGATTGGCACAAGGCAGTTTTACGGCAGTAAAGATGCCCGGTCCGAACCAGCAGGGCATGGAATTCCTGAAAAAGCGGCACGTCGGGTTCCATTGCTCCCATGAAGTATTCCCGCAGTTCTTCGTAAGAAATCGACTCCCCCACCCATCCATGTCTTGAGAAAATTCGGTAGGTATATGTATCCACGACAAAAGATGGTTTAAAAGCGGCATACAAGACGATGCTGTCGGCGGTCTCCGGGCCGATGCCCCTGATTCCCAGAAGATCGGTCCGCAGGGCTTCCATATCGCGTGACAGGAATTCTTCTAAACGGCCATCCCATTTTGTCAGGATATGATTGCAGAAGGCCTTTATCTTTTTTGCTTTTTGGTTATAGAAGCCCGATGAGCGAATGAGCGCTGCGAGATCCTGTAAGCTAAGCCCGCAAAGGCCATCGAAGCTCAACAGATCATAGCGACGCAGGTTGCCGATAGCCGTGGCCACATTTTTCCATGCGGTATTCTGCGTCAGTATCGCACCAAGTATGACCTCGAACTGGGTCTCGGCAGGCCACCATCGCTGGGGACCCCAAAAAGCGAATAGCCTGCCGTATATCTCACGCAGCAACTCTTCTCTACTTGTGCTCAATCCAGTCCGACCCCCGCCAGTACCGTTCGACATTTTGCGCAGGCGCCATGCTTCAGGTTCTGTTTGCTGATGGAATAGCCGATTCGGGTTATCAGCACGGTTCCGCAGCAGTGACAGTACGTATTCTCGCCGCTGTCTCCGGGCACATTCCCTGTGTAGACGTAATGAAGGCCGGCTTCCAGCCCTATTTGCCTTGCTCTTCTGATTGTTTCGACCGGCGTAGGTCCTCTGTCGCTCAGACGAAATGCAGGATGAAATCGGCTGACGTGCCAGGGAGTTTCAGTCCCCAGGCCGACCAAAAATTGCGCAAGCTCCTTCAACTCAGCTTCGCTGTCGTTCAGCCCCGGGATGATGAGCGTTGTGACCTCAAGCCATATGCCTTTCCTTTTCATGCCCTCAAGGGTCATTAGAACCGGCTTGAGGCGAGCGCCGCACTGTTCCCGGTAGAAGGCGTCATTGAAGCACTTGAGGTCCACGTTGGCAGCTCCGAGAAAAGGGGCGACCGTATCCAAAGCCTCTTTGCTCATGTAGCCGTTGGATACAAAAACGTTTGCAAGTCCGCGCTCTTTTGCCGGCGCAGCGACATCGAGAGCATATTCCATAAAGATGGTAGGCTCGGTGTACGTATAGGAGATTGTGGCACATCCCTCTTTTTGTGCGCGGTCTGCTATTTCTTCTGCACGCACGCTCCGGCCGTAGATCCCTCCGTGGATTCGGGGGGACTGCGATATATCAGCGTTCTGGCAGAACAGGCATTCGAAATTGCACCCGGCCGTAGCAATCGAATAACTTGTTGTGCCGGGAAAGAAATGAAACAGCGGTTTTTTTTCGATAGGGTCGACATGCTGGGCAATCAGTTTTCCGTAAACCAGGCTCCATAACTTGCCTTCCCTATTTTGGCGCACTCCGCATTTTCCGGTCTCATCCGGCTCGATATGGCAGTGCTGCGAGCAAAGAAAACAGTGTACCCGGTTTTCATCAAGCCGTCTGTATAGCATTGCCTCTTTCACGCTCAGTCCTTTAGAATAAAAGTGGAGGTGAACAGGTGAGCAAGCGAATTGCCAAGAGCGCGGGTGCACGGTGAGAGGGTAAAATCTTAACCCGTCCTGCTGTTTTTCCTATTCATCTACTCACCCGTTAACCGAACTTTCAGGTGCGCCTCCAGAAGCCCGCCAGCAACCTAGAGACTGAATCGAAACTTTGGCTCCGGCGGGGAGTTCATCGAAAACAGCTGTCTGCAGTGTGCGAACGCGGCATCGCATATCGATCCGCATGGCAATGAAATGTCCGAAAGGATGCCGCTGCAACAGAGGAATTCGCTCCACAAGATGAATGTAGCGAAGAAGCGGCAGCGGTAAGGAAAAGCATGTTCGCCATTCAATGGGAACGGCGCCGGAAAGAATCCCGATGCTCATTCTGCGAAGCTGAAAAACGCTGAAGAACCTGGCGCGGCTGTAAACCGAGTCTTTCCAGAATCTTTGGATGCCATAGTGGAGCCGCCCAATCGAAAACTTATTCAAGACACCAAGCAGCACATTTCGGCGCGCCACACGGAAGGCTTCTTTAAGCGCCAGGTCCGGGTCGTCTACGAACTCCATGGAGGTTATCAGTGCCACTGTATCGAATTCGTTGTCATCGTAGGGCAGGTTTTCAGCAAATCCCTGATCCAACCGCACTTTGGGGCTAAGCCGCCTTCGTGCAAGCTCAAGGGCCGAACTCGAAGGTTCGAGCCCGGCCACCATATGCCCTTGCGACTTAAACCATTCCAGGAAAACACCGCTCCCGCAACCCACCTCCAGAACTCGCTGCGGGGAAACGGGCGTCCATATCTTCCGGAAAAGCTCTTGTTCGAACGCCAACGCCCTTTGCCCCCGGGGAGAACGAAACCAGTTCTCATGGCTCTGGGCGTCAGCTAAGCTGAAAACATAGCCCACATCAAACCCTTGCAAGAATGCCGGCAGCGATGAGCAGGACGCAAAAAGCCCTTCGCCTCCTGCTTCTCACTGCCGTGAATTCTATTCGTTAAGAAAAATAGCCCCGCGGGAACCAGAGGTGACCATACGAGCGTATCTGGCAAGGTATCCGCTCTTAATTCTCGGCTCATGCGGCTTCCATGCTTTCCTCCGCTTTGCCAGCACCGCATCGTCCACCATCAGCTCCAGTTTCTTGTTCGGGATATCCACGAAGATTTCATCCCCTTCTTCGATCAACGCAATCGGACCGCCAACGGCCGCCTCTGGCGAAATATGTCCTATGGCAGCCCCCGTAGTACCTCCGCTGAACCGGCCATCGGTTATGAGCGCCACATCCAGTCCCAGACCACGCCCTATAATTGCGGCAGTCGGAGTTAGCATCTCCTGCATCCCGGGGCCCCCTCTGGGACCTTCGTAACGGATAACCACCACATCCCCCGGTACGATCCGACCGTCCAGAATAGCGTCAGCGGCATCGGATTCACTTTCGAACACACGCGCCCTGCCCTTCCTCGTAAGCATCTCCTGCGCAACCGCCGACTGCTTGACCACACATCCTTCCGGCGCGAGGTTCCCATAGAGAACGGCTATCCCTCCCTTGTCATGATAAGGATTTTCGAGCGGCCGGATAACATCGGGCCGAAGAACGCGCACTCCTCTGAGGTTCTCCCCCACCGACTTTCCCGTAACGGTGAGAGGAGCCGGATCTATCAACTCGCGGCGCGAAAGCTCCTTCATCACAGCCTGTACGCCCCCGGCCGAATTGAGGTCTTCCAGGAAATGAGCTCCACCGGGTCGCAAACTGCAAAGGTGAGGCGTACGGGAGCTGATCTCGTTAAAAACGTCAAGATCGAGGCGGATTCCGGCCTCATTAGCAATTGCCGGAACGTGGAGAACCGTGTTTGTGGAACAGCCAAGGGCCATGTCCACCGCTATTGCGTTTTCAAAAGCCGCCCTGGTTGCGATGTCGCGGGGTTTGAGGTCCTTGGCCAAGAGGTTCATTATCTGCATCCCTGCTTCTTTGGCGAGACGCACCCTGGCCCCTGTAACCGCCGGGACCGTTCCGTTGCCGGGCAAGGCTAATCCCAGGGCCTCAGCCAGGCAATTCATCGAATTTGCCGTAAACATGCCCGCGCACGAACCGCATCCCGGACAGGCATGGTCTTCCAACTCTTCCAGTTCATGCAGGGAGATCTGTCCCGCTTTTAGCGCGCCCACGCCTTCGAAAACCGATATGAGATCTACAGGTTTTCCACCCACGTGACCAGCCAGCATTGGACCGCCGCTTATGAGAATTGCGGGAATGTTAAGTCTGAGCGCGGCCATCATCATTCCGGGTATGATCTTGTCGCAATTCGGGATCATGACCAATCCATCGAAAGGATGAGCCATAGCCATTATTTCAACGGAATCGGCTATTAACTCGCGGCTTGCAAGGGAGTAGCGCATCCCGGCATGATTCATGGCGATGCCGTCGCAAACACCGATGGTGCTGAACTCGACAGGGGTTCCGCCAGCCAGCCGGATGCCTGCCTTGACCCCTTGTGCTATTTTGTCCAGGTGAATGTGACCCGGAATGATTTCGTTGGCTGAGTTGACAACACCTATGAGAGGCCTGTCGATTTCAGTTTGAGTGTAGCCCATGGCTTTGAAGAGTGACCGATGAGGAGCTTTCTCCACACCTTTTTTCATAAGATCGCTTCGCATCCCGTTATCTCCCTTTTGGTCGACAATGAATTTGTGTAGTAAAGTCTAAACGTATAATAATTAAAATATTTTTGGTTATTTTGGAAGCAAAAACACCGAAGCCGTAAAGTTGACAAAGGATTTTCCAACTTATATAATTTTGTATGAGCTCGATATTCGGTCCTGTACCATCACGGCGGCTGGGACGATCCCTCGGAATAGACGTCATCCCACCCAAGACATGTTCTTTCGATTGCATTTACTGCGAGTCGGGACCCACTACCCGTCTGAGCGTAACTAGAGAGAATTTCGTCGACCCATCAGAAATCCTCGCGGAATTGAGCGCCTATTTCCGCCTCCATCCGAACTCGACGGACGTCCTGACCTTGTCGGGCGCCGGCGAACCAACCCTTTATACGGGCCTGGGAGAGCTTATTGCCGCAGTTAAGAAGACTTACCCCCGGTTTCCTTTGATCGTGCTCACCAACGGCTCTCTTTTGTGGGAGCCGGAGGTGAGACGCTGCCTTTTGAAAGCCGACCGCGTGGTCCCCTCACTGGATGCGGTCACCTCCACCGTTTTCCGCAACATCAACAGACCTCATCCATCTATGGAACCGGAGCAGATCATCGAGGGAATACGGGCTTTTCGGAAGGAATACAAAGGGCGGTTACATGTTGAAATAGCGCTGGTCTCGGGCGTCAACGACAGTTCCGAGGAGCTTTCGGCGCTGGCGCGGGTCCTCGAGTCTATAAGGCCCGATAAGATCGAACTGAACACGGTTGTCCGCCCTCCTGCGCGCACCGGAACCAAGGGCCTCTCCGATGCGCGAATGGCGTGGGCAGCCTCCTTTTTCAGTTCGCTCAATGCGGAAATAGTGGGCGTATTCGAGGCTGATAAGCAGGGCGGCGGCGAGGAACAAATGGGGCTACGCATAATCGAGACGGTGGAGAGGCGGCCCTGCACTGTTGCTGAACTGGCCGCCTCTCTCGGGGTCCCGAAAAAAAGAGTGGAACAGGAATCACGAAGACTTCAGAAGCAGGGAAAACTGAACAAGATTTGCTTTGACGGAAAACTGTTCCTCTGTCCTGCCGAATGAGGCTTAATTCGAGCGGGAGCGCGGCACACAGGAAATATAGGGTCTAATACGGAGTTGCGTTCAAATAGGGTGCTTCGGGAGGGCATAAAGCCCTCCCCTACTTGGCATAATAAGACCTATTTGACCTATTGTGCGCACCGGCATCCTGCATAATCAATCCGGCAATCGCTCACATCTGCACGTCACTTCTGACAGCAGGCGGGACTGCAAGTATCTCCACGGGCCTCTCGGGCAGGGTCCTCGCTATCAGGGTATAGGTAAAAAGCCTGCGGGCCAGGTCTTTTACCTGGTCAGCGGTCACAGCCTTGACCAGATCCGGATAGTGCTGATCGTAGTCCCACCCGAGGCCCAGCACTTCATTGAGCGCCGCGTCCGACGCCTGGCTTACGAGCGTTTCCCTGCCGAGCTTCAGTCCTACGAGCATAGTCTCCTTGGCCTTGTCGAGTTCGCTTTGCGGAACAGGTTCATCCTCGAGCCGCTTCAGGTTTTGCTGAATCACTTCCTCCACCTTGGGCAGATTCGCCATAGTGGTCTGCGTGATGACCCCGAAAAATCCGGCGCTTTTCCCGTAAAATGGGAAAGTACTCACTGTATAGACCAGGTTCTGGTCCCCACCTCGAAGCGAGTCGAATATCCTGCCCGCCGGAGAACCTCCTCCTGAGAGCACCGAGGTAAGCACGTCGAGCACGGGCCGGTCGGCGCTGTTGATATCCAGGCCGTTTTTGCCGATGAAAAGCGCCGAGCTGTTCTTTTCGTTTTTGATCTCGACGGTATGATTTTCGACGATCCGATGAGTCTCGTCGGGCATTGGCTTTTTAACCGGCGCACCACTCCATTTCCCGAATTTTTGCTGCACCAGATTCCCGGCCTTTTCCGGATCTATATCGCCGTAAATCGCCAGGACGGAATGAGTCGGATTCACCATTTTGCGGTAAAATGCAACTATGTCCTCACGCGTAAACGACCCGACGGACTCCGCTGTTCCCAGCTTGTCGTTAACATAGGAAGTTTTCTGGAAATAGTTTTTCTTGAACAGTCGCATCACCTCGGCCTGCCAGCTCTCATCGACCTTTTTAATGGCAATCAGCGTATCCTGCCTCTGCTTTTCAATCTCGTTCTCAGGAAACTGGGAGTTCTGGGCAATATCGGAAAGAAGGTCAACGGTCCAATCAAAGTCTTCTTTGAGCACCTTTATGGAAATGTGGTAGGTGTTGTTATCCGATTGGGCACTCATTTCGCCGCCGGCATCCTCGACTTTTCTCAGTAAATCGAGTTTTTTCATGGATTTCGTTCCGGCGGTCAATAACCCGGCCGTAAATGAGGAGAGCCCGGGACGATCCAGGGTTTCCAGTGAAAGGCCGCCGGTTCCGAAAAGTTGCAGGGTTACCAAAGGCAGGTTGGTGTCCTGTTTGATCAGCGTCTTCAATCCGTTATTCATCCGGCTGTATTCAACCGGCGGGGTGTTCGAAGGCGGGCATTCGGCGGCGGCATTCTGGACCTCTGCGTGCGGAGGCTTTATCACCGCAACGTTCATGCGGTTATGCACCAGATATCGCTGAGCCACCGCCTGAACCTCTTCCACCGTAACGGCGCGGACCCCGTCAACATACTCTTCGTCAAAGTAAGGGTTCCCGGAGAGTAAATAGGATGAAGCAAGGGTGGCGGCCCTGGCCGAAACGGATTCTTTTTCGAAAACGTGTTGGGCAATGGCCGTTTTTTTGGCTTTATCCAACTCCTCCGCGCTGATTGGAGTAGTCCTGAAGCTCTCAATTTCCTCATCGATGTCCTTTAGGGCCGAGGGCCACTGAGAAGGAGCCAGAGACACCGAAATAATAAACTGGCCACGCACAAAGGCGGGCGTCCAGTTCGAGGCGCTGACGCTGAAGACTTTGTTCTGATCTTCTTTCAGACGGCAATGCAGACGGCAGGTCTCGCCCTCGCCCATCACCTGCGCGAGAACGTCCAGGGCGTAGAGGTCTTTTTCATAAGCATTTACCGATGGAAATCCGATCATTGCCTGGACCAGCCTGACAATCGGAACTTCTTTTTCCTCCCACCGGACGCTTCCCTGCAGAGGCTCTTCCGGCAGGACCACCGGATCGGAGTTTCTGGGGAGAAAGTTCTTGGTCTTTTCCGCCACAAACTGAAGGACTTCGGGAGCCTGAACATTGCCGGATATGGCCACTACCACGTTCTCCGGCTGGTAGCGCTGCTGATAATAGTCCACAAGGGCCTCCCGGCTCTGTTGGACGAAAACTTCCTCATACCCGATCACGGGATATCGAACCGGATTTTTTTGGTATGCCGTCTGGACGAATAGCTTCCACAATTCCGTACCCGGGTTGCTCTCCCCCATTTTCATTTCCTGCTGGATCACCTGCTTTTCCCTGGCAACCTCTTTCGGGTCCGCAACATTTTCAGAAACATAGGAAAGCAGCAGATCAAGGGCATCCTGCCAGTGGCTGGCCCCCGTGTTTATGTAGTACACCGTCCTGTCAAAGCTCGTGTAAGCATTCGTTTTACCGCCCATCGCCCTGATCCGTTCCTTGGCCTGTTCTTCAGTAAACGAGCGCGTCGTTCCTCCTGCCACTATGTGCTCGAGATAATGGGAAAGACCTGCCCGCAAGTACTTTCCCTCGAGTGCGGATCCGGCCCGAACGAACACCTGGGCGGAAACGACTTCAGCCTCGGGCTGTTGATGAACGAGCATCGTCAGGCCATTTTTGAGCACAACGAAAAGATCATCGGGTTTTGAGGCAAGCGTGCGCTGCACGAAAGGCTGCGACTGAGGGGAAATAAGCGGACATTCCTTGCCTTCATCCGCAAGCGCGGTTGGGGCCAGTCCTGCACAGACACTAAAGGCCATAAAGCATATCACAACTACCCTTCTCAACATCATCAAAGTATTCCTTTCAGGATATTTTACGGAAAAGTCGTGTAATTCTAATTGACCGGTCAATATAAATTCCACAAGATTTATAAGTGGCGGCGCAAAAAACGGAGTTGAATTTAGAACTTATTGGACTCGATCAGGCTGGAAATGAGCTTAAACCTGTTGCGTACGCCGTCGGGGGTCGGCCATGAAAGTGGGGAGCGAGCCAATTCAACCAGGTACCAACCTCTACGGGTCGTACCGATTTCTGCGGCAATGTCGTTGATCTGCAGCGATCTAAGCAACTTTTCAAGAAAGGACACGATTTCCCTGCTGAAAAATTCCAGACCTATTCCCTGCTCTAACTGCCGGTTGGATGAGATTGCGTGCCTATCGAATCCGCACTGCGCCCCACTCGAAACTCTTTTTATCATCCCAGCGCATGTGTAATTGACGAAAACGAGCCGAAAGCACTCTTCGTAATCTAACATTTCCTGAATTATCAGAGGGTTATAAATATCACACAGAGCCCGCAGATCATCCGCATTCGATACCAGCCGTGTAATGCCATCCGTCTTCGGACCCATTGCTCGAAACGGAAAAGAAAAATCTTCGACGATCGAGCTTTTTTGGCGTCCGTAATAGATGCGCGTGAAGGGATGAGGACACTTGAGAAACTGAAACAAAACTTCCTGTATCAGTCTGGATCTTTGAACGCTGTACGCGAACGCGCTGGGAAATGTTTTTTTCCCGGCCGCCTGCAGAATCCTGACAAACCGTGGAGTGGGAAAGAAAATTTGGCTGGCTGAAAGCAGCATGCCCCTCTGCCGAGGGGTATAGTCTCCTATGGAGGGACGAATGCCAAGAGTTACCAGTTGTTGGCAGGAGCGAAGGAATGGAGCGATTGCGACCAGCTTTTCCCGCATTGGATTTTATCAGGTAAGGCAGGCGAGAGAAGTTTTCGAGTTAGCGCCCAGCCTCTGGAATGCCCATTTGGCCATTGAGCAGCAGGTCCGGATGAACGCCGTAGTTGTAACTTCGCATACGAAAATAATTATCAAGTATTCCAACTCTGGAATCAACGTAATCATAGATGGTAAGGCGGCTGTCGCCCGAGTCTCCATCCTGGCACACATCCCGTATGGCATTGAAAAGGTTTTTCTGGAAATGGACTGGAACAGCCAGGAAAACCACATGAGATTTCAGGGCGTGCGAACACTGAAGCATAACGCGTGGGGAAATAAACAAAACCCTCCCCTGCGAAGCTCCGTCCTGCGGAACATTGTTGTTCGGGCCATCATCGTTCACAATGTTAGGATTAGCGCAAAACTGATTATAGGAAAAGGTCTTTATACCGCGCTGGCTCAACTCGGCGCTCAATGCATCGTCCTGTTCCTCTCCTCCGGAGAGCACAAGCACCCGCTCCACTCCTTTTTGAAGTTCGATTTCCACATCGTCCACGATTTTGCGGTTTCTTGCGGGGTTCATCATGAGGTCTCTGAGCATCGACTGGTAATCCGCCCTGGAATTATAGGGGTAGTTAAAATCCGTTTGACGGGCAATTACGGTTCCCGAAATAACCCCGCGACCTTCACGTGCGTCTTTTTCATCGATTGTGTAAACGACATCGCCCAGATAAAAATGAATCAGCTTTAAAAGGCGGTCTTTTCGCTGAACAGTGTTCGATAGACCCAAAACGTAGCGGCAGTCGAAACTCGTGACCAGGCTGGTAAGAATCTTCGATGGACAGCGTTGGGATTCGTCGAAGATTACGTATCCGACTTTGTCATAGATTTTTCTCCAGTAACGCATTATTTCGCCGGTATGGCCGATAGTGATCTGATTTCCGACCTGGTGAGTCCCGCTGGAAAAAATACCCACCTCTGAGGCCGGAATCTGCAGGAAGCTATAAATCTTCCTCAACCAGCCATCGAGAAGGTCTATTTTAGGAATTACAATCAGCGCGGGCTGGCGCCTTTGAGAAATGGTATAAAGAGCAATAACTGTTTTGCCGCTCTTGTGACCCCCGACCAGGGTGGAGCAATCGTGCTCAAGTACAGCTTCGGCCGCATCCTGCTGGTAGCTCTTCAATTCACCGTGGAATTCGATCGAAATCGGCTCGAAGAACCGCCTCCTGTCGATCATCCGGTAAGGGACCTGATATCTTTTGCACAGATCGATGAACTGGTCGAGGAATCCTCTGGGGATGAGATAATTTCTGCCTTTCTGTTTCATGCAACTTATCTGGGCCGGGATGTTGCCGATCCATTCGCCGCTGTTGTGCCTCATTTCGTAGTCCGGATTGGTAAAAACAAGCCGTTCGTGGAGTTTTCTCTCGAGAATGGGAGGCAACCCCTCAACAGGTAGTTTGATCCACTCGGAAAGCAAGACATTGACATTCTTGACGAACATTTTCAAAACCTTCCGCCGACGGAGTGGGCCAAAGCAACTGCCCCGGACTATCGGTCAGGATACTAAGAGCCTACCTGGAGCGCTCGGCCCGCGCAAACCTCTCGACACATTTCAGCCGCCAATTCACCGCGAACCAGTTGATATTTTCTCAACCATGTAATGTTTGAGAACGATAAAAGATCCAACAAGAGTTACGATAATCGAATTATATCGCAACCCATATGGAAAGTGTTATATCGCTTTAACTTATTCCTTAAAAGGAGCCTTCATGGAAAATCATTCCCCGCACTTACAAATTATAGGACAACTTGCTCGAGAATACGATGAAAAATATCGAGAACTGGAAAAACTAATTTCCGAAACTCCGCCTGACAACATTGCGCCTCAGTTGAGGGCGCTTGCGGAACGTGCTACAGACCGTTTTCGCTCCGCTCAGATCGCCATGCTCTCTATACCCGAATTATTCGATGGAGAGGAAGGGCAAGGGGCTGTACAGGCCATGACGGCACTATGCCGCGCATTCGACGAAATGCGCATACTTTTCCATTTCCTGTTTGAAAAACATTCACCGGCCGATAAGCTCTGACTGCACTTTGGGAATGCCATTAGGCTACCGGCAAATCAGTCCTTTTTTGATGAAATAGTACAGCTCGGCCTGCTGCTTCATCGGTCCGGCAATTCTTTCCGCCGCCTCTCCCGTCCCACAGAAAAGATCGAGACGTCCCGGTCCCTTAATGGCTCCGCCAGTGTCCTGGTTGAGGACCCAACGGCCAAAGCGTTCCCATCTGAGGATTTTACCCGATGAATCATACACCGGCTTCTCGCTTACCAGGAACGCCGGCGCACAAGGTGGGTGGAAGTCAGGATCTGCCGCAATTGATCTGCCTGCCGTAAGCACGATATCGAGGCTGCCAAGCGGGCCTTGTGAAACCCATTTGAAAAAGACATAGCTCTCGTTTTTCCACATAATATCGTTCTCACTGTCCGGATGGGATCGCAAATACTCGCCTATCGCCTGCATAGACATCCGATCAGGTGAAATCGCCCCGCTCTCGATAAGATCCTTCCCGATGCTGTGATATGGCCGCCCGTTTGATTCTGCGTACCCCACCCGCATTTGCGGCCCATATGGATTGAGTCTGATCACACCGGACCCCTGGATGTGAAGAAAGAAACAGTCAATCGGATCCCTTAGCCACACCAGAGGAGTGGTCGGTTGGGCCGCGTGCTTTTCAAGCACCTTTTTCCCGTCTATTTCGGAGCGTGAATAGTATGGAACCACGAAGTTTTTTTCCAAACGGCCCACCAGCCGCCCACCATGGAATTTATGGCGGTCGAAGCGGTCCAGCTCAATCACTAGAAGATCAGAAGGAACGGGATAAATCGGCCAGCCAAATTCAACTCCCGGCTGGAGACTTCCCTCCAGCACCGGTTCATAATATCCTGTTAGAAGCATCCTGCCGGAGCTGTCCGCAGGGTGCACCCTAAAGATATCGAAATCCTGCGAAAGCCTGCCGGCGCATAGACGGCCCGAATCCACAAGAGAGGCAAAATGATTGAGGGACTCCCGAATAACCTCTGCAGGCACACTCATGCGGCCCAGACATACCTGCCTGTCTCCGGGAATCCCGGCATACCACGAAAGGCTTTTCTCAATGGCAGACCGAAGGGAGGCGGCCGGCTCATCGTCTTGAAAGTCAGGTAGCTGAGCTGGGGAAAGTCGTTCAAGCAGTGGTTGTTCAGTGGGCTGAAGAGGTGTGCGAGAAGGCTTTGAGGCACAGCCCGTCAGGAGAAGAATGCATATGAGCCAGAAAACCGGGGATCTTCTTTTGATGCTCATACGCATTCAATTCCGGCCGGAAAGCATGTTTGTCTAAGTGCCCATCTCCCACGAATGCAGGTAGGCGTCCTGTTCCGAAGTGATCGAGTCGATCTCGATTCCCATGCTCGCAAGTTTGAGGCGGGCGATTTCACGGTCGATATCCATCGGTACCCGGTAGACCTGTTTTTCCAGGGAGGCATGATTTTGGACAATATATTCCGAACTCAGCGCCTGGTTTGCGAAGCTCATGTCCATGACGCTCGAAGGATGGCCCTCAGCGGCAGCCAGATTGATAAGGCGGCCCTCGCCGAGCAAGTAGATTCTCGTGCCGTTTTTGAGCCTGAATTCTTCGACAAAATCACGCATGGTCCTCACCGATGAGGACATTTCACGCAAATCATCCAGATTTAGCTCGACGTTGAAGTGGCCGGAGTTGCAGACGATAGCTCCGTCTTTCATCATTTCGAAGTGTTCTTTGCGCAACACATGGATATCGCCGGTCAGCGTGCAGAAAAAATCGCCAATCGGCGCGGCCTTTTCCATAGACATAACCTGATAGCCGTCCATAACGGCCTCCAGTGCCCGCAGCGGGTTTATTTCGGTCACGATGACCTTGGCCCCCATTCCGGAGGCGC
>Ga0187862_10001554_pt1 | contig 24076 bp, 16 predicted proteins | sample June2016WEW_10_1_FD_133003 | JGI IMG/M metagenome (GOLD analysis project Ga0187862, IMG submission 133003) | Peatland microbial communities from SPRUCE experiment site at the Marcell Experimental Forest, Minnesota, USA - June2016WEW_10_150 | ecosystem: Environmental > Terrestrial > Soil >...
GGAAACGTCTTTGCGCTCCAATTCGGTGATGAGTTTGTCCTGATCGCGGGTGAAGCCGTGGCCTTCATGAAAATACTGGTCAAATGTGCAGATAAACGCTTCGTCGCTGGTGCTCAAGCCAGCAACAATGGCGCGCAGACTCGGTTCAACCTGGTCGGCGTCTTTGCGCTTAAGGTCGTTGTCAATCAGCACGACGAGCGAAATCGGATAAGCATTGGCGGTAAACGAAGTGATCCTTTGCTCTACATCGTCATCAAAAATCCGGAATTCGTCCTTCCTCAGGTCGGCCACAAGATTGCCGTTGCGATCTTTGACGGTGACCGGGACGAGTACATTGGTGGGATAGAGTTTGATCGTGGGAGGAGCTTGACCAGTGAGTGGGGCACTCGGGGCCTGCGCCGCTGCCGGGGGCTTGGCCGGTGTCGTGGCTGGGGGCTCCTGAGCAAGAAGTAGTGGCGTCAGGAGAAATAAGGACAGGGCCAAGGCAAGCTTCCGCGTTTTTCGTGGACAATTCATGGTCATCAGGCCAAACTTTCTTGGGCGAATCCTGCCTCTTACGTTCCACTGCTATTATACGACGCATCCCCGGGGCAGGCTGGTTGCATCGAACTCGGTACTGATGGTTCATGGCAAGGAGCGCAGCGCCAATACGGCTCCGGCCAAAATGCCAGACGATCGCAGCTATAAGGATAACGGAGAATCTTGAAAATCGAGAGAGAGAATATGCCGCTGTGGAATAGAACCTGGAAGCAGGGTCTGGCGCTCTGTGCGGCGATTGCCTTGGCGGTGCCCGCCTTGCCGCAGACCCAATCGCAGAACCAGGGCCAGGCCCCGCCGGTTATCAAGGCCGAAGTCACCTTGGTCAACCTGTTCGCCACCGTGCGCGACAAAAACAAGCGCGTCATCACGGACCTCAAACAAGACGACTTCAAGGTATTCGAGGATAGCCACGAGGAGAAGATTTCCTTCTTCTCCAAAGAGATGAACCTGCCCATCACCCTCGGACTCCTGCTGGATACCTCGGGCAGCGAGCAGCGCAATTTGCCCACCATCCAGGAAGCCGGAAGCCGCTTTATCCGCCGCGTCCTGCGCAAGGGCGATGAGGCGATGGTCATGTCGTTCGATTCCGACGTCGACCTTCTCTCCGATCTTACCGATGACCGCAGCCAACTCGACCGCGCCATCAACAAGGCGCGCATCAATATTCCCGGTGGCGGAATGATTGCCGGGAATCCCGGCCCCATCGGCGGCCAGCAGATTACCGGCACCGCGTTGTACGACGCCATCTACCTGGCCTGCGGCGACAAACTCAACGGCGAAGCGGGGCGCAAAGCCCTCGTCATCGTGACTGATGCGGATGACGAAGGCAGCAAAGTAAGGTTGGAAGAAGCCATCGAGGCCGCCCAACGCACCGACACGGTGATCCACATCCTGTTGGTTGTGGACCCGCGCTACGGTGGAAACGCCAGCGTGGGTCACAAACTGGCCGAGGATACGGGCGGGCGGATGATCTCCGTGCGTTCCGAAAAAAATATTGAAGAGGCCTTTGACCAGATTTCCGAAGAACTGCGCAGCCAGTACACCCTCGGCTACTATCCCTCCAACAACGCCAAGGACGGGAAATTCCGCAAGATCAAGGTGGAGACGAACAACGGCGAATTAAAGGTTCTGGCGCGCAAAGGCTATTACGCGCCCAGAAGCTGACGCGGCCTATTCGTCCTCCTGGCAATCCAAAAAGATTCATTCCACTGGCGTTCCCGCTAAAGTTAAAATGATTCATCAGCGGACACGCATTGACCGCCGTGTGCGCCTTGGCTAGTATCGCAAGGCGACGCAGCACGACTCCGGTTCAGCCTTGATGATCAACGATACGATTGGGCATTATCGCATCCTGCGACAGTTGGGCAGCGGCGGCATGGGTGTGGTGTATGAAGCTGAGGACACCCGGCTGGGCCGCCGTGTGGCCCTGAAATTCCTACCTGACACTGGTAAACCCGATCCCGCGGCCATGGAACGCTTCTTGCGTGAAGCGCGCTCCGCCTCCGCACTCAATCATCCCGGCATTTGCACCATCTATGCCATCGAAGAGGAAGATGGGAAGACCTATATCGCGATGGAATTGTTGGAAGGAGAATCGCTGGATAAAGCCCTCGCTCGCGCTCCGCTTCCCATTCCCAGGACCATCGAGATCGGTATCCAGGTTGCCGAGGCCCTCGACGCTGCCCACAAGAAGGGCATCGTCCATCGCGATATCAAGCCCGCCAACATTTTCCTCACTGAACGCGGCGCTGCTAAACTCCTCGACTTCGGCCTTGCCAAATTGATGGAGCCCGAAGGCTCGATGGAAGGTGAAACGGTCGCTCCGTCGAAAGATACCTTCCTCACAACACCCGGAACCACTGTCGGCACGGTCGCCTACATGTCCCCCGAGCAGGCTCGTGGGGAAGTCCTGGATGCGCGCAGTGATCTATTCTCATTGGGCTCCGTGCTCTATCAAATGGTCACTCGCGCGCTTCCGTTTCCCGGCGCCACCACTGCCGTCATCTTCGGGCATATCCTGCATAGCGCCCCCATTTCCCCTATCTCCTTGAACAGCGAGGTTCCTCAGGAACTCGAACGCATCATTAATAAACTCCTTGAGAAGGACCGCGAACTTCGTTGCCAGGTAGCCGCCGAAGTGCGCTCTGACCTCAAGCGCCTGCAACGTGAAATGGATCCCAACCGCGTCAGTTCTGATTCCTCCGTATCCGCCAGCCGGGGTTCTACCAGCGCAGCGCAAGCGTCAGGGACTGGCGCCGGTTCCACAGCGCAATCCGGAGCAATGGCCCGCACGGGAAGCGGCGCGGTGCTTGCCCAAGCGGCGCCGAAAAACAAAATCGGCGTGAGCATCACTCTGCTCGTGATACTCGCGGTCCTTGGCGCAGCAGGCTACGGTGTGTACACCCTGCTGCCGAAAAAACATCTGGCGCTTGTCGAGCAGAAGCCACAACTTGCGCCGTTCGAGAAATTCACCATCGAAAACGTCTCCAATAACGGCCATATCACGCAAGCCGCCATTTCCGCGGACGGTAAATATCTTCTACAGGCGCTCGAGGACAGCGGCTCGCAATCTCTCTGGTTGCGACACATCCCCACCGCGACCATGAAGCAAGTGGTTGAGCCCGCTCGTACGCGCTATCAAGGGCTCTGCTTTTCCCCCGACGGCAACTACATCTATTTCCTGCGTCGCGATGAAGCGAACGAAGAGGAATCACAGTTGTACAGCGCCAGTGTGTTGGGCGGAGAGCCGCGGGTGATCATTAAGGATGTGGACAGCCCCATTTCGTTTTCGCCCGATGGCCAGCACTTCGTGTTTCTTCGCGAACTCCACGATTCGCCGGCTTGGGATTTGTGGCTGGCCAAAAGCGACGGCACCATCGAGAAGCCGGTCTTCAAAGGCCGCAATTTGCAAAGCGATAGTTACGTCCCGGCGTGGTCGCCCGATGGTGCGACCATCGTGATTCCGGTCGGACTGCCAACCTCCGACGCCATCGGCGGTTACCTCGCATTCGACGTCGCCACCGGTCAAGACCACGTCTTTGCTCCTTCAGCCGACCGCATTTATTACGGCCCCACATGGATGCCCGATGGCAGCGCGCTTATCGTCACTGCCTCTCAGCTCAACGCGGCACACATGCAAGCGCAAATCGGGTACCTGAGTTTTCCAGGCGGGGAATATCGCGCGCTAACGCAAGACACGAATGATTATGGGAAGCTGGGCATTTCCAAGGACGCCAAGACAATCGTGGCCATCCAGAGCAAAGTTCACTTTTCCCTGAGCATTGCTCCCGCAAGCGACCCGGACGACTTGCACCCCATTCCTTTGGTTTCACAAGTACTCCCCTGGCGCTGGGATTGGATGCCGGATGGCCGCCTGGTTGTACCGCAGGCCGGCAGCCTGAAAACCGTTGCCCAAAGCGGACAGGAAACTATTCTGTTCACCGATTTAAAGCACACGCCCGACCAGGCTGCCGTTTGCGGCGATGGGCAGTACATTGTGTATCGCCAACTGGGCAGCAGTGGAGGGTCATCCGCCAATCTGTGGCGCGTGGATCTGACCGGTACGAATCAGAAGCAGCTCACCACGGGCAGAAACGAGCAGGAGCCCACCTGCGCGAAAACCGGAAATTGGGTCTATTACGTGGACAACAACGACAATCGTTACGTGAAGCGCATACCGGTTGACGGTGGCTCGCCGGATACTGTCGCTAAACACGCGGTGGGAGCTTTTGCCCTTTCGCCGAGCGGTAACGAAATCGTCTCTCTCGATGTCCGCGAACTCGATCACAAACTGATGTTGCGCATCGACAATGTGGAAACGCATCAAATGACGCTCAGCGACATCGATCAGCGCGCTTTGCCGGATCACCTGAGTTACACGCCGGATGCCAAAGGCGTCGTCTACGTCGTGCGTGAAAAAGGCGTAGACAATCTGTGGCTGCAGCCGCTCGATGGCACCATGCACCGCCAACTGACCCACTTCAAAAAAGACCGCACCTTCCGCTTTGTCTATTCTCGCGATGGCTCGAAAATCGCCATCGAGTCCGGCGCACAGGAATCCGACGCCGTCCTTTTGCGCGACAATCGCCCCTAATTTCGAAATCTCGCACTTGGCCCACGCGAACAAGCCTCATTTCATTCGAACAACCGCGCTCCAACTCCCTCATTCCAAAAGCCGTTCCCGCTTTGCAACAAATCCCCCCTTATTCGAATCTTGGCTGAACATAAATTTTTTTGAATAATGTCGGCGCGCCGACATTTTTCCCCGCGCCTTTTCTCTCGGGTTTGTCCCTGTAGCGCAGGGCGATTCTTCGAGTCTGCGGCTTTTTCTTGGGTTGTTCTTGCCTGTGTAGGGGCCGCCTTCTGCCTGCCCGCCGCAGGAGGGAGGCGGGCGCCTTTGCTCTTCAATGACAGTAAGAAATCGTTACTTCACCGATCCCGCGGGGATGGTCGCGTTCGTCCGCGCATAATATCCGCGGCGCGCGCGCACCTGGAAGCCCTTGTGCTCCGGCGTATCCACGCGGATCTTGTGGTACCGGCCATCGAGCGAGTGGTTCGTCGGGTTGTAGGCGATGGAATATTGATTGCGCAACTCCTCGCCAATGTCCTGGAAAGACTGATCCAGATCGTCCACATGATACGGGAAAAAGGCGCGGCCGCCGGTTTCCTCCGCAAGGCTCTTCAGGATCTGGTCGCCATCGGTCAGGTGATATTTGCGATTGCCGGATTGTGCCTTGTTCGGATCGTCGAGAGTGACCCACTGCGTGCTGGTGCTGATCGAATAAATCACCACGCTGGTGCGTTGCGCCATCTCGATGGCTTCCGAGCGCGTGTGCGTGGACAAATTGTCTTCGCCGTCGCTGATCAGAATCATGACGCGGCGCACCACGTCCGGTTGATCGCCCGGCGGCCGCGGCGGATGGCTCAACTCTTTTTCGCAAGCCTCGTAAACGGCGTCGTACACGGCAGTGCCGCCGCCGGACCGCGTGCGCAGAATCTGGTCGCGCAGGGCTCCGGTATCATTCGTAAAATTCTGGATAATCTGCGGCTCGTCGTCGAAGGTCATCACAAACGCTTCGTCCTTGCGGGGCCGCAGCACGCTGAACAGGAAATTGTTCGCGGCGTCCTGCTCGAATTTCAGCCGGTCGCGAATGCTGTTGGAAGTGTCCAGCAGCATGCCGATACGCAGCGGGAGATCGCTTTGCTTGCTGAAGTAGCGGATGTCCTGAAGAACGTTGTCGTCAAATACCTGGAAATCCGGCTTTTCGAGCGAGGACACGAGTTTATTGCGGCGATCCAGCACGGTAAATAAAACGTCAACGAGGTTGACGTAGGTGATGAACTGGGTGCCGCTCTGCTGCGGCTTCTCCTGGTCCGGCGTGACAACTGGCGGTGCCGCAGAGGGAGTGGCGGGGTTTTGTTGTTGAGCGAATACCAGCGCGCTGCCCAGCAGCACGGCAATCAGAAGTAGTCCTATGGATAGTCGTCGCATGTTCATTGATTATAAGAAGCCTTTCAGCGCAGCGTCAATTCGTCGCTGCGGCTCGCCCGCCGCGGCAGCCAATTTCTGCAGGTACACCACCAATTCCCCCGGCAGCGGCGCCATCAAGTGAATCGGCTGGCCCGTTCGAGGCTGCGTGAACGCGATTTTTGCGGCGTGCAGGAAATTGCGGCCGAGGACGGGCAGTGTGGTACGGCCGATGTGCAACTGGCCCGCGGCGCCATATAGCGTGTCTCCCACCACGGGGTGGCGCAGCGCGGAGAAATGCACACGGATCTGGTGCGTGCGTCCGGTGTGCAGTTGCACTTCCACGAGCGTCGTTGAATCGATGCGCGCAAGCGCCCGCCAGTCCGTGCGGGCCTCTCGCGCATTGTGCAGCAGCGCCGCGCGTTTCGCGGTCATGCGCGTGCGGCGATTCGGATCGCGCGCAATGGCCAGCTCGATGCGTCCGCTCTCTTCCTTCAAGATTCCCTGCACCAGCGCAACATAGATTTTCTGGATGGAGCGCAGACGAAATGCTTCTGCCAGCTTTGCATGCGCAAAATCATTTTTTGCCACCAGCAAAATGCCGGAAGTTTCCTTGTCCAGGCGATGCACGATGCCCGGCCGCAGCGGATCGCCGGGCTGTGATAGCGATTGCCCGCGCCCCAGCAGCGCGTTGACCAGAGTTCCGTGAGAGTTCCCTGCCCCGGCGTGTACCGTCATGCCTGCCGGCTTGTTGATCGCGATGACGTCTTCATCTTCGTACAGCGTATCTAAGGGAATGGATTCGGCTTCCGCGCGCAACGCCGGGCGCGGCTCGGGAACAATTTCGATAGCGTCGCTTGCGTGGACCTTGTGCGCATCTTTGACGCTCTTCCCGTTCAGCAGCACCAGTCCGCCCGCGATCAGTTCCTGCACGCGAGTGCGCGATAGTTGCGGGCAGCGGTTTGCCACCACGCGATCCAGCCGCAGCCCCGCGTCGTCCGCCTCGACGGCAATCTTCAAATGCTCAGGTTCGCTCACAAGGAGAGTCTATCGCAGGTTCGGTCGGACAAAGCGCCCGCCTCAGAAGGCGGTCGTTACGAATGCCCGGCCTCACTTTCATGATGATGGTTGCGGCTGATGCCGGACGAAGAGTATTTCCAGGATGATCAAGCACGCGCCAACCGTGATGGCGGAATCGGAGACGTTGAATGCAGGCCAGGGATGAAAAATGCGCAGTGGAATAAATCGCACCCACACTTCCACGAAATCGGTTACCGCGCCATGTAGAATGCGGTCGGTGACATTGCCAGTGGCGCCGGCCAGCAGCAGCGCCAGCCCCGCCGCTTGCAACGCGCTTCCGCTGCGGCTGGCCACCAGCAACCACGCGATGAATGCAATGATAACCAGGGAAACCGCGCTCAACAGCACGCGAACCGCAGACGCCGGATAGTTCGCCAAGAAACTAAAAGCGATTCCGGGGTTCCGCGCATAGACCAGGCTCACGACGTTCCCGATAATCGCATGGGGAAAGTAATCTCCCGGCCGCGATTCGATCCAAGCTTTCGTGGCGCGATCCAAAAAGACCACGCCGAGCGTTAGCCACAACCAGCGAAGGCGCCGAGGCAAAATCATGAGTGGCTGGCTTCGATCTCTGCGATGGCTTCGCTGCAGCGCTCGCAGATGGTGGGATAGCGCGTGTTCTCTCCCACATGCGTGGAAAAGTTCCAGCAGTGTTCGCACTTCTTGCCATCCGCGCGCTGCACGGTTACTTCAAGGCCCGGCACCACCTCCGAACGGTACTCTCCGGTTCCCGCGCTGATGAAATCCACCTGCGACACGATGAAGAGGCCGGGCAGAACGGGCAAATAATGTTTGAGTTTGGCCTTCAACTCCAGATCGGCGTTGAGCAGCACTTTCGCCTCGAGCCCTGAGTTGATCAGTTTCTTTTCGTTGCGCGCGGTTTCCAGAGCCTTCAGCACTTCGCCGCGAACTTTGCCAAGCAATTCCCATGTGTCGGCTTTGTCCGCGGGAATGCCGCTTTGCAAATCGGCTTCCTGCGGAAACAATGCGATGTGCACGCTCTCTGGTTCTCCGGCCGCCTTTGGCAAATACTTCCAAAGTTCCTCAGCAGTGAAAACAAGGATGGGCGCGGCCAGGCGCACCAGGGCGCTGGTGATCTTCCACACCGCCGTTTGTGCGGAGCGGCGCGACCTGCTGTTGGGCGCTTTGGTGTACAGCCGGTCCTTCAGCACGTCGTAATAAAACGCGCTTAAATCCACGACGCAGTAATCGTGAATCGCGTGGTATACGCGGTGAAATTCATACGCGGCATACCATTCGCGGCAGCGTTTGACGAGGTCGGCGGTGCGCTCGAGCATCCAGCGATCCATCTCCTCGAGATGCTCGTTGGCCAGCGCATCTCGCGAGGGATTGAAATCGCTCAAATTCCCCAGCGCGAACCGGAATGTGTTGCGGATCTTGCGATACGCTTCGCTGAGCTGCGTCATCACCCGCTCACTCATCTTTACGTCCGCCTGGTATTCCTGCGAAGCCACCCACAAGCGCAACAGGTCCGCGCCCCACTTGTCGCAAATCTCGGAGGGCAGCACGATGTTGCCCAGTGATTTCGACATCGGCCGGCCCTGCTCGTCCAGCGTCCATCCATGCGTCACCACGCTGCGATACGGCGCCTTGTCCCGAATGCCCACCGCGATCAGCAGCGAACTGTGGAACCACCCGCGATATTGATCTGGACCTTCCAGGTAAACGTCGGCGGGCCACTCTTTACCATGCAAAACGGCGAGGTGCGACGATCCGGAATCGAACCACACGTCCAGAATGTCGTGTTCCTTGCGCCATTTGCCGGCGCCGCAGGAGCACTTCGTTCCCGGCGGCAGAAGTTCTTCAGGTGTATGCGTGTACCAGGCGTCGGCGCCTTCCTTTTCAAACCATTTCACGACGTTGCGCAGCGCCGTGAAATCGTCGAGCTGTTTTCCGCAGGCATCGCAGAAAAACACAATAATCGGAACGCCCCAGAAACGCTGGCGAGAGACGCACCAATCGGGACGTTTATCGATCATTTCGTAGATGCGATCCTCGCCCCAGCCGGGAATCCACTTCACGTTGTGAATTTCCTGCAGCGCTTCCTGGCGCAACGATTTCTGCGCCCCGTGCGCCACCTGATCCAACTTCACGAACCATTGCTCCGTGGCGCGAAAGATCACCGGATTGTGGCAACGCCAGCAGTGCGGGTAGGAATGTTTGTACGCGTGATGGCCCAGCAACGCGCCGCGGTCCCCGAGAAGTTTTACGATGATGGGATTCGCGGTGAACACATCTTTGCCTTTGTATTCCGGCAAGCCTTCCTGATACACGCCCTGGTCATCCAAGGGCGCATAAATTTCCAAACCGTATTTTTGGCCGGAGATAAAGTCATCTGCGCCATGGCCGGGTGCCGTGTGCACGATCCCGCTGCCTTGATCCAGCGTGACATAGTCCGCCAGAATGCCGGGCACCTGAATCGGCAGGAAGGGATGCTGGAATTTCATGCCCTCAAAATCGCGGCCCTTGAATGTGGCAAGCACGTCGGCTTGCTTGATATCCGCCTCGGCTTGCAAACCAGCGATGCGATCCACGGCCAGCAGCAACTTCCCTTTCTCCGTCTGCACCACGGCGTACTGGTAGTCCGGGTGAAACGCCAGTGCGCGGTTGTGGGGAATCGTCCACGGCGTTGTGGTCCAGATCACCGCGGAAACGTCGGATCCAATCTTGGCGGCATCGCCTGTGCCGCCGCCCACAACTCTAAACGTGACCCAGATCGAGGGGCTGGTGTGGTCTTCGTATTCCACTTCCGCTTCCGCCAACGCGGTGTTGTCGTAAATGCACCAGTAGACCGGCTTGCGCCCGCGGTAGACATAACCCTTTTCCATGAACTCCAGGAAAGCCTCGGCAATGGTGGCCTCGTATGGACGGCTCATGGTGAGGTACGGATCGTTCCAGCGGCCAAAGACGCCGAGGCGCTTGAAATCGCGTTTGTGTTGTTCGACGTACCGCGCAGCGTAGTCGCGGCAACGTTGGCGGAACTCGGCAGGGGAAACCTTGCCCTTTCCGCCCAGTTCCTTTTCCACCTGCGTTTCGATGGGCAAGCCATGGCAATCCCAGCCCGGCACATAAGGCGCATAGTGCCCGGCCATGCTCTTGGATTTCACGACCAGGTCTTTCAGCGTCTTGTTGAGCCCGGTGCCGAGGTGAATGGTCCCCGTGGGATACGGCGGGCCGTCGTGGAGCACGAACAGGGGCTTGCCCAGGCGAGCCTCCAGAATGCGTTCGTAGAGATGGGACTCCTCCCAGGCGGCCAATTGCTTGGGTTCGTTCTGGGGAAGACTTGCCTTCATCGGGAAATCCGTCTTGGGCAAGTTCAATGTCTTCTTTAGTTCCAATGGTTCAGCCATGGATGTAGTATGCCGATGTCCCTTCTACGCCGCCCTTTTGCGGGTGACCGGAAACGGTCGAAAGCCCTGGGTGCACGGCGGGAAACTACGGAAAGCAGTGTAACAACGTATGTTACAATGAAAGCCAGCAGGTGTCAGCCGTGGGGGTCGCGCAACCTTTCCTGGCCCGCGTGAATCATAACGGCTGGGTGAACAATCTGCGGTGGACCTACGTCTAACCGAGTCGAGGGAATAAAAGGTGCCGGGTTTCATCAACCTACTTCCTGACGAGCTGAGCAAGCCGAAGCGCACTGGGCCAGAAGAAGTTATTCCTGTGTCCAGGGAGGCGCTGCCCGATTTCGGCACGCCCGCCCATCTCATGCCGGACGATTTCTGGTCCAACCTCAAACAATTCCTATTTGAAGCTCCCGTGAAAGTGATCGAGCGCAAGGATGCGCCATTCACTCGGAACACGTTTAAGACCGGCGGAGTTACCGACAATCTGAAGTTTTTCCTGTCCTCTCCCACGGCGCCGAAGAAAGTCGTTAACAAGCGCCTGGAAGTGGATTGGGGCGGAAACTTTGGCAGCTTCTCGGACCGGTTGAAGGAACTGTTCTTCCCGAAGAAATTGCCGCCGCTGAATGTGACCAGCAAACCAATCAAGGTGAAGGACATCTGGTCGAAGGATGAGAATTGGAGTTGGACCCAGGCCACGGCGTTTGCGCTGCACATTGGTATCGTGGCGCTGCTGATTGTTCCGTTTGGCTGGAATTTCATCAACAAGAATATTGAGGCCAAGAACAAGCCGGGCATTGATGTGACCGGCCTCGATATTTCGCCTTACGTCTCAAAGCTTCCGGCTGGTGCCAACAAGGCGGGTGGAGGCGGTGGCGGCGGTGATCGTTCGCCCGTACCCGCAACCAAGGGCAAGGCGCCGCGCTTTACGATGACGCAATTCACGCCTCCTACGGCGGTGATCAAGAATCCGGATCCGAAACTCCCGATGGAACCCACGTTGCTCGGCCCACCGGATTTGAAAGTGGCGAATCCCGCGCTCTCTAATTTTGGCGATCCGCTGGCGGCCTCGGTCACCATGTCCAATGGACCCGGCGGCGGCGGTGGCATCGGCTCCGGCGAAGGCGGAGGCATTGGCAGCGGCAACGGCGCTGGACTTGGCCCGGGCGAAGGCGGCGGCACCGGTGGCGGCGTTTTCCGCGCGGGAGTGAATGGTGTTGGCTCGCCATCGTGTTTCTACATGCCCAACCCGCCGTATTCGGAAGAGGCCCGCAAGGCAAAATATTCCGGCGTGGTGCTGGTTCAGGCGGTTGTAACCGTGGATGGCCGTGTGACCAACCCGCAAGTCCTGAAGAGCCCCGGCCTGGGACTTGATGACACCACAGTCACCACCATGCGTACCTGGCGCTGCAAAGCGGCAACCGGCCCGAATGGCAAGCCAGTGCCAACGCTGGTCTCCTTTGAAGTAAACTTCCGGCTGTACTAAAACATCTTCAAACTTTTGCCAAAAGCAAAGAGGGCTAACGGCCCTTTTTTCTTTTTTCCTTACGTTTCTCTCATCCCTCGCGCCCGTCCGGGCAACCTAATTTGCAGAGTGGAATTCTGACGTATTGATTGCTCCTCCGCATTCTTTCGATTCCGCAATTGTGTTCAGGTGCGGAGGTTGACGGAGGCGCCTGTGTTCAGCCCGCTGCGCAATTCATCCAGTTCGGAATCGTGGTTTCACCGTGTTGTAGAGAATATGCAGGAACTCGGCGCACGAAAGGTTGTTGTGAGTGGCCCACCGGCCCCCGGACCGCTCCATTTCTGCGTCATTGATCTTTCCGCGCGCAAGGGAAACGCACAAACATTCTCCGCGATTTTTCATGTGGCCGTGTGTTGCCTGGCGTTGGCGCTTCTGACCGCGACCCCTGATGGCAAGCAAATTCTGCGCAAAATTGATATTGGTACGCCTCATGGAATTTTGCCGTATCTGCCTCCACCAGATCCAAACACTTTTGGCCAGCCGGGGCTGGGCCAGAACGGAGGCAGCGGCAACAACGATCCGCGGCCGGCGCGGCGTGGAGACCTGGCGCCAATGTCGTCCATACCGCTTGCGCCTCCGCGCCTGCCACAAAATCGCCCAGAGGAGTTGCCAGTTCCTCCGGCAGTTTTCGACCCGAACGCTCCCACGAATGTCGCGATCGTCATGCATCTGGGCCTGCCCTGGATGCATGACGACAACGATTCCGCCGGACCTGGCACTGGCCACGGAATTGGTAACGGCAAGGGGAATGGCATGGGTGACGGAGATGGTGACGGTGAGGGAGCGGGTGGTGATGGTGGCAACTACGCGAACGTCGTTTCGCAACCCGCATGCAACTATTGCCCTGATCCGGAATACACGGAAGAAGCGCGCAAGGGAAAGCTGCAGGGTGGCGTGACGGTGCAAGTGCTGATCGGAGAGGACGGCACCGCGAAGAGGATACGCATCGTGAAGGGATTGGGTATGGGGCTCGACGAACGGACGATCGAGACGGTCCGCCATTGGCATTTTGTACCTGCGCGCGACGCGCATCAGCGCGGGGTCCCTGTTTGGGTCACCATCGAAGCTACATTTCGGCTGTTCTGATTTAGCGCGGAAGTCTGCCTGAAAAAATCCTCCGAAGAATCTGGCGCTGCAACCTTCGCCGAGGGTGTAGGCTGGGTGTAGCCGTAAAGTAAAATGAAAATTCCTGCGGTCTGGAAGGGAAAACTTCCGTGATTACGAGAAGAGGTTTTTTGGGTGCGCTCTCCGCCGTTTCGGCTTCTAGCCTTATACCTGTCAGCGGCATCGCACAAAAGGCAGAAGAGGCTGCGTCATCGCCGACACCGGCTCCTGCGCCGTCAAGCGAAGACGTCACGAAATTCGTGAAGATTGCCATTGGCACGGGCGGTCATGGCCACACGTATCCCGGCGCAACCGTGCCCTTCGGGATGGTGCAGCTCAGCCCCGACACGTTCGACGAAGGTTGGGACTGGTGCTCGGGTTATCACTATTCCGATTCCTCCATCATGGGTTTCAGCCACACGCACCTGAGCGGCACGGGCGCTGCGGACATGCTGGACTTTCTGCTGATGCCGGGGACTGGGCCGGACAAAATATTTCCTGGCGCACGGGAAAACCCTGGCGAAGGCTATCGTTCGCGCTTCCACCATGCGGACGAAATCGCGGAAGTTGGCTACTACTCGGTTTTGCTGGGCGATTACAACATCCGCGCCGAACTTAGCGCTACGGAGCGCGCGGGAATTCATCGCTACACCTTCCCGGAGAGCCACGCCAGCCATTTCATTCTGGATCTCCATCACCGCTCCAGCCGCTACGACATCGCTTGGTCCGAAGTGAAGATTGTGGGTGACGATACGATCGTAGGTGGGCGCGGCGTGAATGGCTGGGCACCAGGCCGTCAAATTTATTTCGCGATGAAGTTCTCGAAGCCTTTCGCGTCTTCTGAGATCGTGTCCGAGGATAAGAAACTCGACACTTCCGTTAAGGAAGCAAAGAGCAAATCGCTGAAATGCCTGCTGCACTACAAGACCGGCAAAGGTGAAGTGATTTTGGTAAAGGTGGGGCTTTCCGGCGTAAGCAGTGAAGGCGCCATGAAGAATCTGGAAGCGGAAATTCCCGGCTGGGATTTTGAGAAGGTGCGCCACGACGCGCACAAAGCGTGGCAGCGCGAACTTTCGCGAATTAGAATCACAACCAACAATCTCGCTCACAAAGAGATTTTCTACACCAGCCTGTATCACACAAAAGTTGCGCCGACGCTGTTCGATGACGCGGACGGCCAATATCGCGGAATGGATGGCGAGGTACATCGCCTGCCGAAGGGGCTGCACAACTACAGCACCTTCTCTATCTGGGATACATTTCGCGCCGCGCATCCCCTGTTTACGATTGCGCTGCCGGAACGCGTTCCGGATTTCGTGAATTGCCTGATCCGCGTGGCGCAGGAAAGTCCCGCGGGCATGCCAGTGTGGCCGCTGCAGGGAAAAGAAACTGGCTGCATGACCGGTTACCATTCCTCTGCAGTGATCGCGGAGGCGCTGGCGAAGGGCTTCCCAGATATTGACTTCAAGAAGGTGTATCCGGCCATGAGACAGCGCGCCATGGTGGACGATTACCGCGGCCTGGGCTATTACCGCAAGCTGGGTTTCATCCCCTGCGATAAGGAAGAAGAATCCGTCAGCAAGGCCATGGAATATATCTACGACGATTGGGCCGTGGCTCATGTGGCACAGGCTGTTGGCGCGGCGGATGATGCCAAGTTGCTACTCGAGCGCTCCAGGAACTACCGCAACCTGTTTGATGCAAAGGTGGGTTTCATCCGGCCACGGCTGGAAAACGGAGACTGGGCCGAACCTTTCGATCCCACGGAGATGGGTTACTCGAAAAAGTGGCGCGATTACACGGAATCGAATCCCTGGGAGACGACCTTCTCCGTGCAGCACGATCCCAAGGGCTACATGCAACTCTTTGGTGGGCGCGAGGCCTTCATCGAAAAGCTTGATGCTCTTTTCTCGGTGAGCTCCCAGCTTCCTCCCGATGCGCCGCCGGACATCGCCGGAATGGTTGGGCAATACGCACATGGAAATGAGCCTTGCCATCACATGGCGTATCTCTATTCGTATGCGGGAGCAGCGTGGAAAACGCAGGAGCGTATCCGCAACCTGCTGGAGATGGAGTACGACAATCAACCCGACGGGCTGGCCGGAAACGAAGATTGCGGGCAAATGTCGGCGTGGTATGTAATCAGCGCGCTGGGCTTTTATGCCGTGGATCCTGTCAGCGGGAACTATGTATTTGGAACGCCGCTGTTCGACCGCGCTGAAGTGGATATGGGAGACGGAAAACGACTAATCGTTGAGGCCAAGCACCGTTCGCCAACGGACCAATACATCCAATCAGTGAAGTTCAACGGCAAGCCCCATGAAAAGGTGTGGTTCCGGCACGCGGATATCGCCAATGGCGCAACCATCATATTCACCATGGGGAGCGAGCCCAACAAGCAGTTTGGCGCTGAGGAAAGCGCCGCGCCGCCCTCGCTGACGGCCTAGCATTCGGGTCACAAAGTTTGCACTTAGGTATTGCCCGAAGAGTTTGCCAGTTCATGGACATTTGCCTCTGTTAGGATGAGGCCCATGCGAACAAAAATACGTCCCCTGTTTGTAGTTTGCTGTCTATTCCTGCTGGCACAGTTTTGCAACGGGCAAACCGCCACGGGAACGCTCGAAGTTACCGCGCACATTACGCCCACGGGCGCGCACCCAGAGCCGGTGCGGCAATTCACGTTATATGTCCTTACGAAAAGCTACGCCGATATCAGCAAGGAAGTCGAAGGCGCCGATGTGCTGCCGACGCGCGAAGAATTCATCGACAACTTGAAATGTACGCCGCAACTGAAGAAATGGCTCAAGGCCCACGATGAGATGGACCTGACCATGCCGGACTTCGATAAGCTAGTCACCCCCGTCGAGATCATGGAGGTGCCGGAGTTTCTGGCGGCCTATCAACGGTCGAACAGCGGCGGCGTCACCACGGGCATGCCTGTTCCAAAATTCAAGGAGGCGGACCGCGAAGCCAACCCTGAGAAGTACGCGAAACTGAGGGAGGAGTACATAAAGGCCCTGAAGCGGTTTGTGGAAACGCATCCAGGGACCGTTTCCGGCATGGAATTGGAGTTGGCAGGCGTGAATCCCAAGTATCAATGGGACAAGATTCATGCGGACCACAAGAAAAGACTCCTCCAACTCGCTCCGGATACCGCGCAGACGAAATACCTTGTCGCGAAAGCGGATACGGATATGGACGGGCGAATCACCTTTTCCGGACTGGCTCCCGGAACGTACTGGGTGAGTACGCTGAACATGGATGCCGCCTCGGGGGACCGGCGACTGAACTGGGACGTGCCCGCAAAGGTGCAAGCCGGGCAGAATACGCGGATTGATCTGACCAACGTCAACGGCACCGATGCGTTTAGTTCCCCGATCCAATAGGGCGGCAAGCGAAATTACGCTATTCTGTCTCGCATGGGCACGCCGCTCCTGTGGCTTGGTTTCAACCTCTTCGTACTGACCGCCATCGCCCTCGATCTGGGAGTGTTTCACCGCAAAGCGCATAAAGTGGGAGCCCGTGAAGCGGCGCTGTGGACCGTCGTGTGGGTGGGCCTGGCGGTAACTTTTGGCTCGTTCGTTTGGCATTGGTACGGCGCGCAACGCGGCCTGGAATATTTCACCGGCTATGTCATCGAAAAAGCACTCAGCGTGGATAACCTGTTCGTCTTCCTGGTGATTTTCCGCGGATTCCAGGTGGACGAACGCGTGCAGCACCGCCTGCTGGAGTGGGGCATCATCGGCGCACTGGTCATGCGCGGAATCATGATCGCCACGGGAGCGGCGCTGGTGTCACGCTTCAGTTGGATCCTGCAGGTTTTTGGCGTCTTTCTGATCTATTCCGGCCTGCACATGCTGGTGAAGCGCGATAAGGCGGTGCACTACGAGCGCAACCCGATTTTTCGTTTTGCGAGCACCCACTTGCGAGTGACGCAAGGCTACCGCAGTGACAACTTTTTTGTGCGCGAGGGCGGAAAGCTGTTCGCCACACCGCTGATCCTGGTGCTGCTCATCGTGGAAATCACGGACGTGACTTTGGCGGTGGACTCCATCCCGGCGATTTTTGGAATCACGCGCGACGCCTTTATCGTTTACAGCTCCAATGTGTTTGCCATTCTGGGTTTGCGCGCCATGTATTTCCTGTTGGCGGACATTCTGGACTATTTCCGCTACCTCGGCATCGGGCTGGCAGTGGTGCTGTTGTTTATCGGCGCGAAAATGGTTGCGGAACCCTGGTGGCATGCTTCGGTAAGACTTTCTCTGGCTGTCGTGGCCGGTGTGCTGTTGTTGACGATGCTGATCTCGCTCCTGGCGGGCCCCAGAAAACAGGGAACGCAGCGGCAAGCATAAGCTGGGCAGCACGTGCACCTGAGGTACAATACGGGTGCCATGATAAATGAAGCGTTTTTGCGAGCGATTGAAGGAATGACTTCGGCGGATTCCGAGGTGCGCGTTGTGTCTGCCACGGAGATTTACCGCACGGGACGTGCCCAGGCTGACCATGCCGCGTTTCCCTGGTGGGATGACGAAGAACTGTACAAGTTGCTGGATGGTAGCAATCCTCATGTAACGGTGGGCCTGGCGGTTCAACCCGAGCGCTTCGAGAAAATTCGCGAAGCCAGCGGATCGCCGCGCCTGGCGGAAGTCCCGCCGGAGCAGGATGCGCAGGAATTTGAGATACACCTGCCAGGCGGACTCTCGATGGACATTTTGACTTCCCGGGATCCCGCGGGAAGCGGCGCGATCGCCAAATTCCTGCAGAAATTTGGTGAAGGGGTGCAACAGATTGAATACCGTTGCTCGAACGTGGATCGCGCCACGCAAATCCTGCGCGATAAATTCGGGATTGCTCCGGTTTATCCGGCAACGCGAGCGGGAGCCGATGGCACGCGCGTGAATTTCTTCCTGGTGAGCGCGCCCAGCGCCGGCAAAGTGTTGATTGAATTGTACGAGCCCGCCCCTCGAATGGATTAGGGTTTCCTGCTTACAGAGGGGCTCATGTCTAATCCACCGCTTACCCAGAGTCAGATCGAAGAGACCCTCAGCGATGAGAACCTCGACGAGTTGTTGCACCTGTGGTGGGCGGAACAAGGCGCTGAGAAAAAAAGAGACTTGGGGTTGATGGCAGCGGCCCTTCCTTTTTCGCCTGAACAGGGACTGAGCGTTCTTGATCTGTGTTGCGGCCCCGGTGATGTTGGACGGACCATTCAGTCCCGTTTTCCCAACGCACGCATCGACTGCGTCGATCGTGACCTATTTCTCATATCGATTTGTATGAGGGTGAATCGACGCGAAGGCGTCCCAGGGCAGACCCTTGTACGCGACCTGTGGAACACCGATTGGTACAGCGGTCTGTCGCGCGACTACGACGTAGTGGCAATTGCGAACGCACTGCATTGGCTCGATGCCCGACGAGTAAAGGAACTGTTCACGGATGTCCTGCGGCTCCTCCGTTCCGGCGGAGTATTTGTGTTCGTGGAGCCTGCGTGTGCGGAGAAGACGTTCGCAACGGGGTTCGGTGAATGGAAAGCTAAACAGCCGGCCCGGTACGTTCCAGAGAATTGGGAACGATTCTGGTCGCGGGCGAACGCGATCCTCGGCTACGATCACACGAAGCTGCTCGGCTCTCGCGATGCGCCCCGAATCGGCGATGCAATGCCCGTCTCGGGTTGGATCCAACTCCTGCGAGAAACGGGTTTCGGTTCGATCGATGTCCTTCTTCGCGACGCCGACGAAGTGATCCTGGCCGCAATAAAGCCCTGAAAGAAGGCGGGCGGTCAACTCCATACCTGGTAGGACTAGCGGTATCACCAGCGACTGCCCAAGACACCGATTATCACTCACGGTCCGACTCGCGGTCAGGCCGACTCTATTCGACTGATGCTCGAAGAGGTGGGAATCAAGTTTGATTGTCTGAGGCGGCGCTCAGGAATTGCCAGGCGCGGAAAAGTTCGCCGACGGTCCAGGCTTGCGCGATGCAGCCCGCTGGTGGGAAGGCCGGATCACCACTGAAAATTTCCCCGATTGTGCCTAAGCCGTAGGAGTGAATGCTTTCACCGAGGGGTTCGAGGAAACTCTGCGCGGCGGCGCGGTCCTTGTACACACGATAATGCGCCAAGGCGAACGGTCCCAGCAGCCAGCCCCACACCGTTCCCTGGTGATAAGCCGCATCGCGCTCACGCGGCCCGCCTGCGTACATGCCTTTGTACGCTGGCTCGGATGGCGCAAGGCTGCGCAGCCCGTGCGAGGTCAGTAGATGCCGGGCCAGCGTATCCACAACTGATTTTTGCTGGCTATCCGTCAGCGGGCTCACAGGAAGCGAGACGGCGAAGACCTGGTTCGGGCGCAACGATGCGTCGCTTCCTCCGCCGGGCACATCAATCACGTCGAAGCAGCACTCACGCTCGACATTCCAGAATTTCTGGAAATTGCGCGTGGCTTTCTCCGCGAGTTTTTCGTAGCCCTGCCCCGGCCGCACCAGCAGTCGCGCAAATTCCGCCATCGTGTGCAGCGCGTTGATCCACAGCGCATTGATTTCCACGGGCTTGCCAGTGCGCGGCGTCACCACCCAATCTCCAATCTTGGCGTCCATCCAGGTCAGTTGCACTTCCGGGCTGCCCGCAAAAATCAAGGCGTCAGCGGGATCGACCTTGATGTTGTAGCGCGTGCCGCGGACGTGAGCGTCCACGATTTCAACGAGCACGGGGAAAAGTTTTTGGATGAGATCCAAGTCCTGAGTCGCCGCGTAATACTGGCGCATCGCCTCGAAATACCACAGTGCGGCGTCAACCGTGTTGTACTGTGGCGAGCCGCCGGAATCCGGGAAATTGTTTGGCAGCATCCCTCCATCGACGTAGCGCGCAAAGGACTCCAGAATTTTTCGCGCAACCTCAGGGCGACCGAGGGGCAACGTCAATCCCGGAAGCGCGATCATGGTGTCGCGGCCCCAATCGCCAAACCAGTGATAACCGGCAATGAGGGATAAACCTTGCGGATCTTCCGGCAAGGCGCGGCGAACCACAAATTGATCGGCGGCCAAAACGAGTTGCCAGAGCCAGCCCGGCTCGTCTTCGGCAGGCTCGGAGCACACTTTGGCATGCTGTTGCTGCCACGCCGTGAACAATTTCAATTCGTGATTGGATTGCGCGGTGCGCGCTTCCACTCCGGCGAGCGCTGTAGCTTCCGCCGTCGTGAAAACGAGGGTGACACTTTGCCGAGGTACCAGCTGGAAATGAAACAATCCGGCGAACAGGCGATCTTCGCGATCATCGAGGCCGCGCTCTTTTTCGGCTGGCAAGAAGAAGTCGCGGTACCACTCGTGGCGCGGCTGAACGGAAGCGCCAACACTTTTCAAGTAAAAAGGAGCGGCGCCCTTGAAGGCCGTGATTTTCAGGCCATGATCGACCGGTTCGACGCTCATGCGCCAATCAGCGGCCTGCGTGGTAAGGTGAAAGTCGCGGTAGTTCACCAGCACCTTGGCGTCTATTTCCAATGGGCCGTAGCCGCGCACCAGGGTGTATTGCACATACGCAGTGTTTTCCCCATGCTTCATCCACAAGCGCTTTTCCAGAAGCGCGTCGGCCAGGGCGTAGCGCCAGACGGGTTTGCTGCCTTCGAGGAAAAAACTTTCAAGCTGGAGATAGCCATTGGGAGAGTTGAAGCCGCTCATCCAGCGATTGGTGGCAAGAGGGAAAGCGGTATCGCGGTAGCGCACGCTTTCGTCGAGCCCGGCGACCAATAGTGTGCGGGCTGCTGGAGGGTACAGCGCGGCCACAAGCAGGCCGTGGTACCGGCGCGTTGCCGTGCCGGCCACCGTGCCCGAAGCGTAGCCGCCCAACCCATTGGTGACCAGCCACTCGCGGGCCTCCGCGGCGTCCAGGTCGCCACAAACTTCCCTGCCGAACTGCACTTCTCCCAGGAGCGACACAGCTTATTCTCCGCTTTGTTCGAGCAACTTCGCTACCAGCCCGGTCCAGCCCGTCTGATGACTCGCACCGAGGCCCGCGCCGAGGTCGCCATGAAAATATTCGTAAAAGAGAATCAGGTCGCGCCAGTGTGGATCCTTGTTGAATAAATCCACGGAGCCGGCGAACGGCCGGCGCCCGTCCTTGCCGCGCAGGAAGATGCGCGTCAAACGGCGGGAAATTTCGGAGGCGACTTTCCAGAGGTCAACTTCCTGGCCTGAATGTGTCGGGCATTCGACCTTGAAATCCTCGCCATAATAATGGTGAAACTTCTGCAGCGATTCGATCAGCAGGTAGTTCGTGGGAAACCACACGGGTCCGCGCCAGTTGGAGTTGCCGCCGAAAACCCCGGTGGTGGATTCGGCGGGTTCGTAGTCCACGCGGCTGACGTGATCGTTCACCTGGACTTCGTAGGGATGCTCGAGGTGATAGCGAGAGAGAGCACGCACGCCATAGGGTGAAAGAAATTCCGTTTCATCCAGCATGCGGTGGAGCACGCGTTTCAGTTGCTTGCGGTTCACCAGGGAGAGCAGGCGGCGCACACCGCGCGCGGAACGTTGCGTCATTTCGATGTGCTCCGGCACGTCGGGATGATGGTCAATGAACCATTGCATGCGCCGTTTGAAACCGGGGAGGCGGTCGACGATTTCCGGCTCGAGGGTTTCCACCGCGAACAGAGGAATGAGCCCCACCATGGACCTGATCTTCAGGAAATGCTCGTCGCCATTTGGAAGGTGAAGCAGATCGTAGTAGAAACCGTCTTCGGCATCCCACAACGAGCGCCCGTCCGTGCCGATATCGTTCATTGCGTGCGCAATGTGCACGAAATGCTCGAAGAACTTGCTGGCAACATCTTCATAGGCCTGGTCATCCTTCGCCAGTTCCAACGCGATCGCCAGCATGTTCAGACAATACATCCCCATCCAACTGGTGCCGTCGGACTGCTCCAGATGCCCTCCAGTGGGGAGCGGTGCCGAGCGGTCGAAGACTCCGATGTTGTCCAGACCCAGAAAACCGCCCTGGAAAATGTTGCGGCCGTCAGGATCCTTGCGGTTCACCCACCACGTGAAATTCAGCAGAAGTTTGTGGAAGACGCGTTCGAGAAAGCCGCGATCCGCCACGCCGCGGACGCGCCGCTCGATTTTGTAGATGCGCCATGCCGCCCAGGCATGCACCGGCGGGTTGACGTCGCCGAAGGTCCATTCGTAGGCGGGGAGTTGCCCGTTGGGATGCATGTACCACTCGCGAAGCAGGAGAATCAGTTGTTCTTTGGCGTAATCGGGGTCCACCAGCGCCAAGGGGAGCGTATGAAATGCCAGATCCCACGCTGCGTACCAGGGGTATTCCCATTTGTCCGGCATGGAAATGACATCATCGTTGTACAGGTGGGTCCAGTCTTTGTTGCGGCCTTCCCAGCGTTCTTCGGGAGGAACTGGCCCGGCGGGGTCGCCCTCGAGCCAGGTGTGCACGTCGTAGTGGTAAAACTGCTTCGACCAAAGCATGCCCGCGTAGGCCTGCCGCATTACCTGATGCGCATCGGAGGAGAGTTCCTTTGTCAGGCGGGAACTGTAGAACTCGTCGGCTTCTTTCTGGCGCTGAGCAAACAGAGCGTCGTAGCCCGCGCCGAAATCATTGGTGCCAGGAACACCTTCGGCGCGCTCCTGATGCGCGGGCGAGGTGATGGTGCCCACCATGGGTGAATCGGCGTCCATGCCACCCAAAGGATCGATGTCCGTCAGGCGAAGTTTGAGAGTCACTGATTCGCCAGGATCCAATTGGAGCGGGTAATGCGCGGCAATCTTTGTGCCAGTACGTTCCGGGTTTACCGCAGCGTGATTGCCATGAATCAACCATTCATGGAAGGCGTCCTTCACATAAGGAGTGCGGCTGCGAAAGTTGAAAATTTTGGCGTAGTTGGTTTCGTTTTCGGTGAAGAGGAGCTCGGGCTTTCCCGCACAGAGCAGCCAGCGCTTGCCATATTGCCAGTGTTGCAATTCGGCACAGACGGCTCCCGGAGTCTCCGGGGCTTTGCATACGATGGGACGCCGCAAATCTTTCCCCCACGACCAGGTATTGCGGAACCACAGAGTCGGTAGAAGATGAAGAACGGCGGAATCCGGCCCGCGATTGACGGCCGTAATTTTGATCAAGACATCTTCGACGTCACACTTGGCGTACTCGACGAATACATCAAAGTAACGACTTTCCGCGAAGACCCCCGTGTCCAGTAATTCAAATTCGGGGGCGGTGCGTCCGCGGCGGCGATTTTCCTCGAGCAATTGAGCATAGGGAAACTCCGCCTGGGGATATTTGTAGAGCATGCGCATGTAGCTGTGCGTGGGCGTGGAATCGAGATAGAAATAGTATTCCTTCACATCTTCGCCGTGGTTACCCTGATTCCCAGTCAAGCCGAACAGACGCTCTTTCAAAATGGGATCGCGGCCATTCCAGAGTGCCAAAGCGAAACAGATCATCTGATGGCGGTCAGAGAATCCCCCGATTCCGTCCTCTCCCCAGCGATACGCGCGTGCGTGGGTGTGTTCAAAGGGGAAAGACTCCCAGGCGGTGCCGTCTTTGCTGTAGTCCTCGCGCACCGTGCCCCATTGCCGTTCGGCGAGGTAAGGCCCCCAGCGCTTCCAATGTTTCTTGCGAAGCCGGGCTTCCTCGAGGCGGTGGTCTTCGATGGTCTGAAGTCTAGGCATGAGCGTAGGTTCCTTGGGCGAAATCCGGCCCCTATAGTCTCATTTTTCGGAAGGATGAGGGGAGAGGGGCGACGGGGGTTGTCGGTTCAATAAAGACCTCCCACCGCCAGGCGACAGATTATCGTCGCAAGAGCCTTGTAAGTCTAGCCTGCGCGGCTTGTTACAGTCTTCTAATGAACCGGCCAGGAACGCGGCTTGGATGGCTTGCGACGGCTAAGGCTGCCGGCACTTCCAACATTACCGCGAGTTTGGGATCCGTCACGTCATCGCCAGCAGTGCTTTCGGTGACGGGTGCTTCAAATCTTGTTGTAACTCCGCAGATCGCCA
>Ga0187862_10001555_pt1 | contig 24056 bp, 20 predicted proteins | sample June2016WEW_10_1_FD_133003 | JGI IMG/M metagenome (GOLD analysis project Ga0187862, IMG submission 133003) | Peatland microbial communities from SPRUCE experiment site at the Marcell Experimental Forest, Minnesota, USA - June2016WEW_10_150 | ecosystem: Environmental > Terrestrial > Soil >...
GGGCGCGCCATTGTGACACGGACACATCGGCCCGTGTAAAGAGTGCGTTGAGTAGTTCGAAGGACTAGCTGCGTGCAACTACCATTGCAGCTTCGAGCCGGACATGGTTGGCCTGAAACGAGCGATTCCGGAATGGTGGGGAAGGCGATTGTTCCGATCGCCTCGATCGGGATGGCGGCTTGCGTGAGTCGCGTCCGGAGTCAGCTCAAGCCAGACCTTTAATGAGGGGACCCCGATGGGAGGCGGCCGTTGGTCGGCGGGGTACTTCTTGTCAAATGTCTTGTCCGGGCGTGCAGGGTTGTGGCCGGCCGTCCTCGTTGCCTGTTTGATCGTCCTGATATCCAGTTCAGCAAATCACGTGGGTGTCGCACCCGGTGGATTGACTGCACCGATCACCAGCGGCCACATTTCTGACAACCCTCGAGACGCTGTAGCGTCGAGATCGGTCCAAGTACAGGACTTCACTCCCGCGGCAGGGGCCCACTTGAATCAAGCCCCGAGCCGAGCCGTTCCGGATCAACCGGGCCCTCTGACTGGAGCCCCGCACGTCTCCAGTACCCTCGTCTTGCTGAACAATACGCTCGTGCCAGGAAACTTCCTCGCAGGAAACGGGAACGCCCCCGGGGGGGCTGCCTACGATTGGGGGACCGGCGAGATCTTCGTCACGAACCAGTTCTCCGAAACTGTGAGTGTGATCAACGCGACGACGAACATCGTCGTCGCGTCCATCCCGGTCGGATTGGACCCCCAGGGTATCGTCTACGACCCTGTCCAGCACCAAGTCTTCGTGGCGGATGGGGGTTCGAACTCCGTGAGCGTGATCTCGGACGTTTCCAACACGGTCGTGGCCAACATCTCCGTGCCCGGCTGGCCCACTCAACTGGCTTGGGATTTCTACTCCAACGAGATGTTCGTTTCCGACAATTCTGGGGACAACGTCAGCGTGATCAATGATTCGACCGATGCCGTTGTCGAGAACGTTCCCGTCGGCGTGAGCCCCGAAGGTATCGCGTACGATTCCGGCGAGGAGGAGGTCTTTGTCGCCAACTACGCCTCCAACAATGTCTCGGTTCTGTCGGGGCAAGTCCCTGCCGTCGTAAAGACTGTCGCCGTCGGGGCGAATCCGGTCGGGGTCGCCTATGTCGCCGCGGAGAACGAGATCGCGGTCTCGAACTCGAACTCAGCCAATGTCAGCATCATCTCGGATATCTCGTTCGACGTCGTAGCGTCCGTCCCCGTGGGGGCCGATCCCTCCGGAATGACCTTCGACATCAACTACGGCTATCTGTACGTCTCGAACACCGGATCCACCAACGTCAGCGTGATCTACGACCTCACGAGCACCGTGGTGACTTCCATCCCTGCCGGCGACAGCCCCGACGGTAGTGCGGTGGACAACGCAACGGCCGAACTCTACGTCACCAATTTCGGCGACAACAACGTGACCGAGATCTCGGAACGCACCCTGGCGGACGTCGGCACTATCCCCGTCGCACTGTACCCTGTGGGGATCGCGTACGACGCGGCAGTCGGGGACTTCTACCTCGCCGAGTTCACCTCGAACACGGTCTATGTGATTTCCGGTACGACCGACCGAGTGGTGGCCACGATCCCGGTGGGGGGAGAACCTGCGGAAACGGCCTACGACCCGCTCAAGGGCGAAGTGTTCGTCACCAATTTCGACACCGACAACGTGTCCGTCATCTCGGACACCACCAACACCGTGGTGGCCACGATACCGGCGGGCGTTGGTCCAGCCGGGCTTGCCTACGACAACGCCACCGGGGAGTTCTTTGTCGCCAACGAGGAGTCGAACAATGTGACGGTGATCTCCGACGCGACCGACTCGGTCGTGGGCACGGTCCCCGTCGGGACCTCACCCCTCGGAGTCACGTACGACCCGGTCCAAGCGGAAATCTATGTGGCCAATTACGGATCGGAAAACGTCAGCGTCATTTCCGATATCAACGACACGGTCGTGACCACGATTTCGCTCGGTACCGATCCGTCCGATGTGCAGTACGATGCGGCCCACGGCACGATCTATGCATCCGAGTATTACGATGCCAATGTGAGCGTAATCTCGGATACCACCAACGCGGTCGTGGCGATGATCCCGGTCGGCGATGGGCCGGCCAGCGTAGACATCGACGCCCCGGCGGGGGAAGTGATCGTTCCGGATGCGTCATCCGACAACGTGAGCGTGATCTCGGACGTTTCGAACACCGTCATCGGAACGGTCGAGGTGGGGAGCGAGCCGGAGTTTTCGGCCTACGACCCGAGCAATGGGACCACATTTGTCACCGATCAGGGTCAGGGGACGGTCTCGATCCTCACCCAAGCTCTGACCCCTCAAGCCTACCCCGTGAACTTCACTGATACCGGACTCCCGAACCATTCCACCTGGACGGTGACGCTGGACGGGACCGCCCATTCTTCCAACACCTCGCAAGTCTCGTTCACGGAGCTCAACGGCACGTACTCCTTCTCGGTGAGCGCGGAGGTCGGGTTCACCGCGTCGCCCAGTTCAGGCTCCATTTTGGTGTCGGGTGGTCCTGCGTCCCTGGCGATCACCTTCACGGCCAATTCGACGAAGCAGACTCCGCCCAGTTACCCAGTGACCTTCACCGAGTCGGGATTGACCACCGGCGTAGGTTGGACGGTTACACTGAACGGCACCCCGAAGACCTCCGATTCGAGCACGCTCTCGTTCACGGAGCTGAATGGGACGTACCCGTATGCTGTCGGTGCAGTTTCCGGTTTCAGTGTAAGCCCCGCCAGCGGGTCGCTCACCGTGAAAGGGGCCGCCACGTCGGAACTTCTGACGTTCACTTCCAGTTCGTCGACGCCGCCAGGTCCCAATCCCAAGAATTCCAGTAGCCCCGCAAAGTTCCTCGGTCTACCGGCGACGGAGGGCTATGCGATCGTCATCGGACTCGTCGTGGTAGTTCTGCTGGCGGTGGTCGCGGTCGGGCTCCTCAGACGAAGGAAGGGCCCGCCAGCCAGCGGCTCGGCGCCCCCACCCGGAGTTCAAGGTCCACCGCCCTCGACCTAACCGGAGCGTGTTTCCCCCACCGCTAGTCCCATTGGATGGCCGAGGAGTCTCATGATCCGCCGATCGTGACCGGCGCGCTCCGGAACCCTACCGGCCGCGTTCCGCGGACTACTGACCTTGGGCCCCCACCGGGATTGCCGATCGCACCGCCACGGGGGAGGTTTGGTGAACCGAAGACACGGTGGCGGTGCTCGGGCGGTCCTTCGAAATGAAGTCGCCCATAGACGGCCGCGTCGCCAGGGCATACCACGGGGCCGTGACATCGACCAGGGCCCCCACGATCCCGTGGAGGACGAACCGGGGGATGGAGACCGTTCGGTCGACGTACTGAGCGTGGAGCCGGAACCCTTCCAGGTACCCGGTGACCATCGAGACCCAGACGAATCCGGTGAAGACTCCCGTGTAGACCAGGAGCGGGCCGTAGTGGAACTCGGCGCTCGCGACCAGGATGATGACCGACGGGAGGGCCGAGAACCATGTCAGCAGGGAATAGAGCAGGGTGAACCGGCGTCGGGCCCCCAGTTCGGGAGACCGGGTGAACGCGAACATCACGCCGTGGACCCAGCGACGCCGCTGGCGGAGCTGGTCCCGGAGCGAGAAGGCCCCCTTCTCGTACGCGAAGCCCTTCAGCACTCCGAAGACCGACCCGTACCGGGCCCGGACGCGGATCTCGAAGGAGAGGTCCTCGGCGGGGGCGTATCCCTCGGCATCCCAACCCACCGAATCCTCTACGTCGGCCCGCACGAGGATGTGCGAGCCGTGGAACCCCAGCGTGGGGTTGCCGGGCATCGTCATCGAGTCGAGGACGCGGAAGTCGTCGTAGGAACGGGTTAGCTCCTGGATGTGGCTTGGTGAACCGACCCAATCGAGCGGATAGAGGATGATACCCGCGCCCAGCAGCCCCTTCCGGTCCCGGATGAAGTCGGAGATGCCGAGCAGCGTGTCCTGGCCGACGCACGTTTCCTCATCCTGGTGGTACACCCAGGTCGAGTCGTTCGAGATCCCGAGCTCCTGGCGTCGTTCGACCGCGTACTGGAGGGCCCGGGCCTTCCCGTGCGTCCCGAGGGGGGTCGAGTAGGTCTTCGGGACGACCCAGACCTCCGCCCCGTCCGCGCGCAGGGCCTCGTAGACGCCCGGTGCCGAGGCGTAGCCGTCCGGCTCGACCACGAGCCAAAGGCGGTGACGGAATCCCAGCCGAGGGGTCTCGCGGACCCAGTGCAGGACCGAGCGGGCGCTGGCCTCCAACGCGCGTGAATTCTTCCCGATCGCCGTGATCTGGAAGATGACCGTGGGGAACCTCACGGATCCCCGGCCACGTTGAGGTGGTTCCGTCGAAGGACTCGCTGGGTGCCGAAGAAGGAGAGGACGAAGAACGGCACCGGGAGCATCCAGATCCCCGGCAGGACCGCCAACCACCACGCCGGCATGGGTTCACGGGCCCACAGGGTCAGCAGGACGAGCACGGTGCTGATCCCCGCCGCCACGACGACGGTCCACAGGGCGAGGCGCCGCCGCCGGGACTTCAATCCATCAATGGTCGAGTTGTACCGGGCGGCCGTAAATCCGAGGTAGGAGGGGCCCCCGGGGGGGAGCGGGGTGGGCGCAAGCTCTGCTTTCGGAGTCGCCACCGGCGCTGCGGTGGGCCGCGGGAGCGGCCCGACGGGTCGGGAGTCGTCGGTCATGCCGGTCGAGGTGCGGATGAACTCCACCTCCCGCGAGGCGTTCCCCAGCTCCCGTTCGAGCAGTTCCACCGTCCCCTGGAGGCGCTGCCAGCGCTCACCGAGTTCCCGAACCTCCTGCCCTACGGAGAGCATCGAGTTCGAGGCCAGCGTGAGACGCTCCTCGAGATAGGGGGATACCGCGCGAGCCGCCATCGGCGACTCGTCCCAGATCGCCGGCCGGGAGGGGGCTGCTTCCGCGTGCGGCGGGGGGGATTCCGGAACGGGAGCGGGCGCGGGATTCCCGGCCGCCTTTCCCGCCGGAGCCCGCGTCCCGAGCTCTCGCATCAACTGGTCGATCTCGTCGAGCACGCGCCGGTGCTCGGTCGCTCGGCCTCCCTCGGCCGGAGTGGACCGGTCGGCCGGGACTTCGGGCTCGGCCTGGGACTCGTCCAGCTCGCGAATGATCCGCTCGATGTCCTCGGGAGAGAGGGTGGAGGCCGGCTCCGGTCCCATCACGTCACCCGACGGGGTAGGGGTCTCACGACCCGGACTGCCGTGTGACCCGGACACTTGCGTAAGTTCGCGAGTTCATGGGTTTAAACATTCGCCCGATTCGACGGCCGGCAAAATCTGCGTGCCCAAGTTTCGCATGCGAAATGGTCGCTCGCGCCATCGGGGCCGGTCGCTTCTCTCGGAGGCCCCGGAGAGATCGCCGCGCCCCCGCGGTCTGGATTGTCGATCCGGAGCGCGCCGAGAATCCGCATTGGCAGAACTCGACCGACGGACTCCCGCGGCCAGGACCTTGGTCCGAACGGAGGCTCCCGAAAACACTCTTGTCGGAAGGAGGCGACCTCCGGCCGACGCAAAGTGCACGGTAGGAATTCCGGCCAAATTCTCAGGAAGACGGCTCCCCGGCCGCCAAATCCAGCCACCATACACGCAGACCTTGTAGTTCCGGACGTGTAACTCGCCCGGGAACGAGGAGGGGCCGATTGAGCGACGTTCGGCCGGAGGGGGGGCGCGTACTCGTCGCCGGTGCGACGGGATTCGTGGGTCGGGGGCTGGTGGAGGCCTTCGCGGCTCGCGGGGTCCGCCCTCGGATCACCAGCCGAACTCCCGCCCTCGCGTCGGCGCTGTTCGGAGATCGCGCCGACGTCGTCTCCGCCGACTGGGTCAACGGGCGCAACACGGAAGGGGTCGGGGAAGGGATCCGGGTCGCCTACTATCTCGTCCATTCGATGGGCAGCCGCCCCGATTTCGCCGAAGCCGACCGGTTGGCTGCCGGCCGTTTCGCGCGAGAGATGGAACGGGCGAGGGTGGAGCGGATCGTCTACCTCGGTGGACTGGGCGAGGAGGGGTCGACGCTCTCCCCGCACCTCGCCAGCCGGAGGGAAGTGGAAGGTGTCCTCCGACGGGGTGCCGTCCCCGTTACGACGCTCCGTGCGGCGATCATCCTCGGGGCCGGGGGGTCCTCCTTCGAGATGCTCGTCCAGCTCGTAGAGAAGCTTCCGGTCATGCTCTGCCCGCGATGGGTAGTGACTCCCTGCCAGCCGATCGCCATTGAGGAGCTGCTCCGCTACCTCGTGGGTTGTGCGGACCACCCGGACACCGTCGGGCGCACGTTCGACGTGGGGGGACCGGATGTTCTGACCTACCGGTCGATGCTGGAACGGGTCGGAGACCGGATCGGGCGCCGGCCGTGGCTGATCATCGTCCCCGTCCTGACCCCCTCGCTCTCCGCCCATTGGGTCGGATTCATCACGCGGGTACCTTCGGATGTGGCGCGCCCCCTCGTCGAGGGGATGAAGAACCCGGTTGTCTGCCGGGAAGATCGGATCGTTCGGCTCCTGCCCGGGCCTAGGATTCCCTTCGAAGCGGCCCTCGATCGGGCGATGCGCGGCCGTGCTCCAGGAGTGCGGCGGTTCGCCGGCTCGCCCTCGGGTTGAGGCGACCACTCCGATCACCTTGGGAAGAGTAGTTTCCCGGAGTCCGACCGAGCGGAACCGGGGGTCGTTGGTTCCGGTCTCAAAAAGTCAATACGAAGTGTCACCTCCTCCGACCCCGGGAGGAGGAAATGGCCGAGATGAACCGGGGGTCGCGTTGGCTCGTGAACGCTCGCAATGCCAGCCGGTCCGCCCGGATCCTGCACCGGCTCCAGCCCTCCCTCAACCTGCCTCCCTCCCCCCGCATTCTCGAGCTCGGCGCCGGGAGAGGGGGCTTGTCCGCCCTCCTCCGGGAGCAATACCGGCCGTCCCATTTGGTGGTGTCCGACTTCGACCCGAACCAGGTCGAAGCCGCTCGCACCTTCCTGACAGAGCGATTCGGCTCCGTGCCACCAGGGGTCGAACTGCGGCAGGTCGATGCGTTGGCGATCCCTTTCGAGGCCGCGGCGTTCGATTGCGTCTTCGCGATCGGAGTGCTGCATCACGTCGAAGCGCACCATTTCGATTACGCGCAGCGGCCGAAGGCGTTGACCGAGATCCGCAGGGTGCTGTCTCCGGGTGGCCTACTTGCATACTGGGAATTCTCCCGGACTGCGGAGATGCGCGCGACGCTCGTAGGCCTCGGATTCCGCTCGGTCTTCGAGCGGAGAGGATGGCGCGGACGAGAGCTCGCATTGGTCCGTGCGCCGGGATAAGGCCGACGGTCGGCGTTCGCGCGTCCCCCGTGCCAAGTGGGAAATCCGGTCGATGTACCCGAGCTCAGACCGCCACAACGGGTCGCTCTAACTCGTACGAATGGGTGCAACCGCTCTTGCACCTATCACCAACTAGTCCGTTGCAGGATTAGGATGGGACAAGATAGGTGCCCCCCGGCTCGGCATGGCCCTCGCCGTCGCTTCTTGCCAACTCCGCCCAACCAAGGTGAATGGACCGATCGTCAGCAGGGAAATCGCTCAAAGGCGAGGAGTCCCGTAGGAAGGAAGCTCGGCCCAGGGTAGGATGACGTACCCACCTGAGCGATGTCCCATATCCATCCAGGCGGAATCGCATACGTCGCTGCGGGATTTCCCGATCCGTATCCGGCCCAAGTGAGATTACCATAGGAAGTAATCAGCCGCCCTTGGAACAACACGGAGACCGCGATCGGTACCGACACAATACCACGGGCCGAGTCGATGAAGGGTGTGTTCCATCCGCACAAGTTGAGAGCGGTTTCATTGGGGTAGTTTGGAGGTCCTGCGTGAAAGGATGTATCAAACCAAACTGAGGCGTTCGGGGCAAACGTGAGGCCATCATATGTGGTTCCCGATTCGTTCACGTAGTGAGGCTCTACCGCATCGCTCGAGTTGTTGGCAATTGGGAGTTGAAAGGTCGCCTGCCCGAATGGCGCCGGTGTCGAAACAGCGACGTAAGGTTGAGTGCACGGTACTCCGTCAGTAGGTCCGGAGACGTTACTGACCGAGTAGATCGTCCAGTTTCGTGGTTCGAACGAGGCAAGAATCCCCGAGCCGTTGTACCCTCCCCCAAAGCCCTCTTGGTTGGCATCGCCGGAATTTCGGAGGGGCTCTAGGAGCACGGACCCTGATTCGAAGGTCCAGTTCACCGTTGACTCGAAGTCGCTTACCCCACCACCCAAGGGAAAGTTTCCCAGCAAGAACGGAGTTTGGATGAGGTAAACCCCGAGCGCAGGACCCAAGGAGCATTGAGTTCCCGCGGTCTGCGACTCATAGAGACCAATTCCTGCGCCAACAAGGATTACTGTAACGGCTGCCACGCCTGCCCACACAAACAGGCGTGACCTACTCGCACCTCCCCTCGTCAGCGGGCGGTTGATTTCTTCAGCTCCAAGGCGTGCGGGCTCATCCTGCGGGGAAGAGGCAGGCCCTTGCATCTCAACCTCCGTGCACGACAACCACGTAGATCGCCACTTGAACGATGAATCCGGCCGGAAGTGATGGGGCTGGATTAGGAACGGATACGATCAGTGGCCAACTTCCAACCAGGCCCCCTTCGATGATCCATTCTCCCTGGTGGTAGTCATTGGTAAAAGGGCATCCTTGGGCCGGCCAGTCCGACGGTCGCGCTCCACTGTAGCCGCAACTCCACTCCTCGATCGGAACGGGGGAAGTGGCATTCAGCCAGAATTCGACAGTTCCGTTCGCCGGAAATGCGAGGGAGAACAAACTCCCGAGGGTGATTTGCGCGCCTGCTGGAATGATTATGGGGCAGTTTTGGCACGCCTCTTGCTGGTTGGCCCCAAAAATGACAGGCGACCCCGGGCTGTAGAAAAAATCCAGCTGAACTCCTGCAAGGGTCACGGCTGCCGCGCCCTGCGATTGCTGTGATGAAGTCGGTGTAGTTGTGTTGAGCCCGAAAACAACAAGCCCGATGGCAACGAGGATTGACAGCACGACGATTCCGGCCGGAAGCCCCTTGGGCGCCGGGGTGCGAGGAGCCCATTCTTGCTGCATAAAAGCACCGAAGGGCTAAGACCTCGGGTAGCCTTGTCGCTTGCTGTCGGGGGCCGGAACGGGCGACGCGGTCCCTCCCCAGTAATTTCCTGTACCGAGCTTGCCATTGGCCAAAGCAACTCGAGAGATTCGAGATTCAGAACGGGCAGGCAGTGAGCGTCCGGCCTTATCCCCGAGTTGATGCTTCTCGGGACGCTATCAGACGCCTTGGCGAGTGTCTGGGGGCGTGCGCTTTCTCTGTGCCAGCCTCATGACAGTCGGCAGACCGTCGTCGTGTGACGCCGCCCTTGATAAGGGTCGATGCGATTCGCGTCTTGGAACATGTACGGTAAGTGGGAATACGGAACTTTTTCCATTGCCGCAGCAGGCCCCGAGCGAAAATACTGGGGCGTGGCAGTCTCCACCAAGCCTAGGAGTGTCGGTGCGACCGTTCCCTGGACTGAGTGGCGAGTCGGTGCCGTCGCCACTCAGGCCTTTTCGAACTTCTACTACGGACCGCAAGGTTTGGACCTCCTCCGTCGCGGTTACTCGGCGCCGGAAGTCGTCCGCAAATTGACACGGGCGGACAGTCAGCGGGATCATCGACAGCTCGGCGTGGTGGATCGAAAAGGGAGAGCCGCGGCTTGGACGGGGTCGAAATGCCTCGATCACGCCATCCACGTGGTCGGGGACGGCTACACCTGCCAGGGGAACCTCCTCGCAGCTGCCTCGGTGGTGCCCGCTATGGCCAAGGCCTTTGAATCCACTCGAGGGACACTGGCCGGACGCATGCTGGCGGCACTGAAGGCGGGGGCTCGCGAGGGTGGCGACCGGCGGGGAATGGAATCGTCCGCGATAATGGTCTCTCACCGAGAACCGTGGTTCCCCAAGACCTGGTCCGATTATTGGGTCAACATCCGGGTGGACCAGCACCGCAAGCCGATCGAGGAGTTGGACCGCATCCTCCGTATCGATGAAGCCGAGACGCGCAAGTTCCTCGCCCGACGGGCGGCCACCCTTCGGCGCCGGAAGGCGAAGCGCCGCTAAGAGGTGGGGACCCCTATCGGTCTCTACCGACCTCACCGCGCAAATCGACGGAAGAAACTGTCCGCGTTCCACGTCGGACGCACATCGGCATTGGCGATCCGAAGGAGCAACTCTTCGTGCAGGCGGACGTACTGCGCGGCCCCGGCAAAGTCGATCGGCTGATCTAGATCGTCCGAGGGAGCGTGGTACCGTTCGAGGGTCCACGCATGCATGATCTGTTCCTCCGGGGAACCCCGAGCGTACCCAAACCCCGTGAACAGGGCGGGCACACCCACTTTGATGAAGTTGTACTGGTCGCTTCGGATGAACAACACCCGGTCGGGGTCGTACTCGGAATCGATCTGGATTCCGTGTTGGCGTCCGACCGCCCGAATGTCTTCGCCCAATGACGACTCGGCCAGTCCGAACACTTCGAGGAACTTGAACGGAAACAGCGGGAGCAGTCCGTCAATGTTCAGATTGGCAACGACCGGTTTCGGGACGGTGAGGTGGGTCGAGTAGTACTGGGATCCTAGGAGGCCCTTCTCCTCTCCGGTGACGGCCAGGAACAGGATCGACCGTTTCGGCCGAGCGTCGGATTCATGGATCATCCGCGCGAACTCGATGATCGCTGCCACACCCGAGGCGTTGTCGAGCGCGCCGCTATAGATCGGGTCGCCCCCCACCGGTTCCGCGATGCCTAGGTGGTCGAGGTGGGCGGTGACCACGACATACTCATGCTTCAATTTCGGGTCGCTCCCCGGCAGAAGACCGGCGATGTTGTGGGACGTCGCCGTCGATCGCTGGATCGCTGCTCGGGCACGAATTCGTACGCCGAGGGGGAAACAGGGCAGCGGCTTGTCCGTGCCCACCAGGTCCGAGATCTCCCGGAACGTGTGGCCGCTGTGGGCGAAGAGTTTCTCCGCGCGTTCAAAATTGTAGACCACTTGGAGCGGAAGCGGCAACGGCTGGTCTCCGCCCGGGTCCTCGAGTTCCATTCGTGGGACCGTCATGCTCGTCACCAAACGGGACCACGGGAGTTCGACGATCTTCGGGTTCGGGATCGACATGCCTCCCACCGCTCCAGCCCTTCGGAGAGCCCGGAGCCGTGCCTCCACTGATTGGAAGTGCGCCTTGATCGGACCCGGCATGCCCGAGGGACCGCCACGGACGTAGGCAGCGATTTTGCCCCTCAGGTCGATGCCCTTCAGGTCATCGTAGCCCAGTTCCGGAATGGTGAGCCCGTATCCGATGAACACCACCTCGGCGTCGGTGAATTCCTGGGCCTGCGAAGAGGCGATGATGACCGAGTCGTCACCGAATTTGAGCGCTTCCGACTTCCCGTCCCGAACCAATTCGAGTGTCGAGTGAACCGAGTCGACCTGGCTCACATGAAACTTCACCGGCTGCCGATACCCTTGGGTTCCCGCGGGGGCTAGGCCGAAAGCGCGGAACTGCTCGATGACGTAGTCCGCAGCCCGTTCATACCCGGCGCTCCCGGTCTCACGACCTTCCATGCTGTCGTCGGCGAGCCGCTGAACGTGGGACCACCAGCGTCGCCCGAGTGCATCCCAATCCGTGGACGAATTCACGCCGCCGAAGTTCGTCATGGTGAGTGGTGGCAGGACTCCACCTGCTCTCTTCATCCTTGCTCATCCCGCGTTCGGGAGAGCTCGGCTTGGACCTCCCGGTTCCGAGCACGATTTCGCCCTCCGAGCGCGAGAGGTGAGTTGAGTGGCGTTTCCACCATGGGTGCAGGCCCCATTGCGCTTACCTCGTTGGGGGCCGATATTTTGCGAAGGTGAGTCGATCTAAGTCCGATCGTCGAATCAGCCCCGTTCACGTTTCACGGGCAACTCGACACTTTAGTATCCGTTTTGGATATCATTATACGGTCCACCCGTTTATTCAGGAGCGATGAGTTCGATGGTCGACCCGGGGGTGGTAGCACTATTCGGAAGCGAGACGCGTGCGGCAGCCCTCGGCGCGTTGGCGAATGCGGGTCAACCTCTCAGCGCCTACCGCGTTGCAAAGATTACTGGGTCTCAGTTGATCAAGACCACCGCGGAGCTCCGACGCCTAGAAAGTGCCGGATTCGTATCGAGAGCAACTACTCTTCGAGGGCGGCCCGGATGGATCCTCCCTGACGGTCCACTCCGCGAACTGCTCCGCAGGCGCGTGCGCATCGTGTGGTCTACAGACTGGGACCGACAGGTTGCCGGGAGGGCCCGCGGGCGGGGCGCATCGCCAAGGCTACGAATCGATCTTTCGAAATTCGCCGCGAATCCCTTGGGAGTTCCGAATCGCGCGGAATTCATCCGGCCAATTGGGAAGGACCGGGCATTAGCCCGCGCGGGGCTCCGCACCTCCCGTGGGAAGGCCGGGAGCCAGTGACGACCGAGCAGGAAGTGGGCCGGGTCCTCGCCAAGACTCGGGCGAGTCACGATCGAATCCTGTACTTTTGTGCGCTATTGGCGAGCGAGAGCCAATCGGACGTGGTAATCGTTGGGGGATCTGCGATCGAGATCTACACTCGCGGAGGATACGTCTCCGGCGATATCGACATTCGTGCGGACAAGGCGTCGGTCCACCGCGTGCTAGCTCGGTGGAACTTCAAGGACGAGGGCCGACTCTGGATCCGTTCTGACTGGAGGCTCGCGATAGACGTAGTTGGGGACAAGTATTCTGGCGACCCGTACAGGGCGACCACCATTTCCACACCATACGGGCCCGTTCGGATTGCAGTGGTGGAGGACGTCATTGTCAAGCGATTGGCCTCGGCGAAGCACTGGAAAGTCCAGGCAGCCCTGAAGGAGGCTGAACTTCTCTGGAAGGATTATCGCGGAACGATGGACATACAGTACCTTGAGCGCCAGGCCAAGGCATACGATGTTGTCGACCTCCTCGAGGAATTCCGCCGGGGATCCACTAGTCCCCGCCGTGGCATCTAGCGGTTCTGGCTTCATCCCCTCCGCCGGTACCCGACTGGGGCAACTCGAGTAGTTGAGCGCCGGGGTCCGAAGGGCGACTACGGCCTTTTCCCGTAACTCAACTGGTTGCAAGCCCTATTGCGCCCAGCGGTTCACTTGCCGGACTTCCGAACGTGCGAGGGCACCCCGTCAGGCAAGGCCGGTCCGAAACTCAAAGGGATAAGTGCCTCAGTGGTGAGTGAGTGGCATGCCCCGGAGTCGTTCCAAGAAGGTCAAGGCGGCCCGAGAGTCGAGTGTCACCAAACCACATCGATCGGATGATTGGCAAGATGCGCTCGTATCCCAGTTTCGCCGCCTCATCGAAGAAGCAGATCCCACCGCCATCGAGCAGCAGAAGTGGAAGAAGCCCTCGAATCCCGAGGGAGTTCCTGTGTGGTATCACGACGGGATCATCTGCCTGGTCGGTCAACTCAAAGGCCGTGTTAGGTTGACTTTCCCGGAGGGGGCGTCGCTCAAGGATTCACAGGGCCTCTTCAATGCCTGCCTCGATGCAGGTCACATGCGCGGCATCGACATCTACGAGGGGGAGACTATCGATGGCGAGGGGGTCAAGGCCCTCGTGCGGGCATCGGTTAGGCTGAACCAGTCCGCAGCCGGCGACCGACCCTAGCCATCTTCCTGCCGGAAGCTCAACGGGGCGCTTGTGCGTGCACGCCCGATTGCGCACACCTGATCCAAAGTCGGATTGTGCTCTGGCGTGCTTCCCTCGTTAAACAATAGTTCCCCGCCGCTATGACTCCGTCCGTTCGGCCCGATGTCTCCGGACGGCGTCGTGCACGAGTTCCTCGATAAGTGGGATTGGGATCGGCTGATCGAGCGGGAAACGGAGGGCGGACTTCGCGCTCCTGTATCGGGCGATAGTTTTCGTGTGAGGGTCTAGGTCCTTAGGTCGGAAAAAGAGCCGAATGCCGGACCGTTGGAGCCCAAAATAGCAGAGTCGCCGTTCGATCCCGACTTCTCCCTTGTAACTGTAGAACGGCATTCCGTAGCTAATGCCCTCGTCGGCGTCCGGCGCTGCCTCGCGAATTGCCGCTCTGACCTTTCGCAATACGGTCTGCGTTTCGGGCGGGGCGGCACGGATGTACTCGTCCACGCTCTTCGCGGCAGGCATGGAAATCCGAGGCCAGAGACTCCTAAGAGAGCTCCACTGGCGGGGCACGCGCTGGCCGATTTGTTGGACCGGACCCCTGGCCGACCTGACGTGTCGGCCGGTCTAAGTGCAGAAGGGGTGGGCTGTGGGCAACAGGGGTGACGTTCACAGGCTCCGGACTCTCAGTTGAGGTCGAACTCGTTACCCTCGGGATCTGCCATCGCGACAGCGTAGCGGCCAACTCGGTCCTCGGACACGGTCTCTAACCTGATTGCACCGATTCCTTCCAGGCGCGCCGCCTCGGCTTCCACCCTCTTCTTTCGCATCTCCACGGGGACCTTCCGACCCCCGCCAACGCCCAGATCGAAGTGGAGGCGATTCTTACAGCTCTTTGGCTCAGGAACGGCGTGAAACCAGATCCGAGGACCAGATCCCGTCGGGTCCACTATGGAATCTGTACCGTCGAACAAATCCTCCTCGGCGACCCCAAGGCTCCGATAGTAGTCGTTCCAGGTAGCAAAGTCCTCCGGAGGTGGTTCGGGAACGTAACCGAGCGCGTTCGCCCAAAAATCAGCCAGGCGTACCGAGTCACGGGCGTCGATGGTAATCTGAAATCGAACGGTCATGGTTCATTCTCGTCAGGCATCAGTAATGATGAACTAGTAGTACCCTTCCCGACTGTTTACGATTCGTGTCGGTTGTCAAGACCGGACGGAATCTCTTGGTGGCACGACCCTTCTCATCGTAGGGCATTGTTGAAGGTAGCCCACGTTTTGGCCTCCATTTCTCGATGGAGGCTTAAACGAACCTGCGAGATTCCCAGATGCGGATCGACGCTTCGGGGCACGCCTCAGGGGGGACTCCGAGTGTCACCTTCTTGCCTCGGCCCGATTACGGTTACCGTTCGCAATCCACCCCAAAGGCGGGGCTTTCGTACGTTAATCGATAGGTGGGCCCGTTGGGCAGCCTCGAGAATCGCGTTCCACGCCGGCTTGTTCAGCTGGTATGAATCAATCAGTCCCATGCTCTCGCTCCAGCCGTCCTCCTCGCCCATCCAGTCGTCCCTCGTCAGTACTACGCGGAAACTCGGTGAATCCCACCTCTGCCTTCTCGCGAACGGCCTACGGGGATTGTACCAATCGACCAGTTCCTTCGTGGTAATCTGGACCTTGAAAAGGCCAGCCTTCAGATTATTCAGAGAGAGCCCCAGCATGAACAACCCCAGGACCAGGAACACGGCAATAGCAACAAACTGGAGTGGCCCAGTTCCATTCTCAACATGTAGGCGTGGGTTAGAAATCTCCAAGTAGGCCAGCGCAGCTCCCGCGGTACTGAGAAGGATGCCTATCCCGATGCCGGCGTAGGTCGCCGAGCGCACCTGCTTGCGAGCCGCCGTCAGTTCGGAGAGAACGGAGAACTCCTGGTTGTCGGCTGACATCCTGTCGCTACCGCGATCGGGTTGACTCATAGGTTCTCTAGGTTTTATGCGTGCACCCGCAAGATGCCGGAAGGGCTTGCCGATGCAACGCATTCGTGGGTGCAATCCCCCTTGCGACCAGTTGGCTGGCGCACGCCGGGGGAGAAGGGTGGTGGCCCGACGGCGCCGGACGGGCGCGGCTAGGGCTTCTTCGGGCCCTCGGCGGCGATCCGTCCGCCGACGAACTCGATTCCGATGGCGGGTTCATCGCCCACCACCCACGCGTCGTGCCCCGGGGGCACCGATACCACGTCTCCCGCTCCGATATCGAATTCGGCTCCGTCCTTCATCCGGACCCGATACTTTCCCGAAATGAGATACTGGATGTGGGGCGCCTCGCACCATTCCGTTTTCACGACCGGCTTGATGTCGTGGGACCACTTCCAACCCTTCTGCAGGGTGAATCGCGCGACCGTGCCGCCGGCGAGCTCCACTAGCTCGAGCTTCGCGCGCTCGAACTTCCGGACCTCGGCGGAGGCGGAGACGTTCTTGACTTCGTGGGTCGCCATGGGGACGGGGATTGAGTTCCCGTTCATAGATTTTCCCGGGCGAGCCGGCCCGGAATGGCGTGAAACGGCCCGGCCCCTTTCGGAATCTTCCTTTTCTCTGCCGGTGCCTCTCACGAAGTCGTGCCGCGACCTCTGGGTGCCGGTGTGCTGACGATCATCGGTGGGTTCTTCATCATTCTCGGAGGACTCTTGTTCGCCCTCATCGGGGCTGTCTTCGCGATCTTCGGCTATCTGAGCGGAATATTCCTCGTGGGGCTCGTGGTAGGATTCCTGACGGTCCTGATGGGCTTGCTGATGATTGCCGTTCCCGGGGGGCACACGCTGTGGGGTGTCCTCGCAATCGGCCTTTCTATCGTGAGCATCCCGCTGGCCCTCGGAGGATTCTTAGTCGGATTCCTGCTCGCATTGATCGGGGGCGTACTTTCCGTGAGATGGAAAGGTAAGGTCGACCGGATCCTTACGGTGGAGGGCCGCGTCGTGCCCCCTCCGAGCGGCTAGCGGATCGATCTCGTCAGAAGCCACCCAGCGGTGAAGCGACCCCCGGAGGGCCGGTTGGTGCACTCTTCTCGGTCGACCGCAGGCTCCCGCGATATCGCCTCGCGCTCGCTCGTCCCTCGGACCGACCGAACGGGGCAAGAACCCGGACTCCCGCCGGCCGCCCGTTGCCGGGTGTCTACGGTCTTCCACGTCGAATCCATAGTTACGGGGGAGGACCGCACGCCTACGGGTTCTCTAGGGGCGCGGCAGAAGAAGGAGGAGGCCCGGTTTCACTGGTGTGAGGCGGGTCCAGAGCGTCGGGATCGGGCCTCGATGGACGATGGTCGCCCCGGTCCTCGCAGTTGCTGGGCTCGCGGTGCTCGCCTGGAGTCTGCAAAGTTCCGGGCTGGGGACGGGGTCCCCCGCTCCCTCGATCTCGGGGTCCGGCCTGACCGTCTCCGCGAGGGCCTACGAGATACAGTTCAAGGAGGAGGGACTGCCGCCCCACGCGAATTGGTCGGTCGCTCTCGGTGGGATTGTGGAGTCAGGGAATGCGACGAAGCTGACGTTCCGGGAGGAGAACGGGACGTACTCGTTCTCTGCGACCGCGTCGGGGTACGCGGCGTCCCGCAGTGCCGAGAACCTGACCGTTCGAGGAAAGTACCTCCAGGTGGCGATCCCATTTACGGTAGACCCGTCCCCCCGGACGTACATCCAGCACGTCGTGGTCATCGTGATGGAGAATTCCAACCTGACCCACATCTTGAACGGCGGGTCCGCCGACGCCTACCAAGCCTACCTATACCACACCTACGGCGGGGCTCCGCACTACTACGCCCTCTGCCACTCCTCCCCGCAGAATTACGTGACCATTGTCAGCGGCCACACCGAGCTGTGCCAGTACAATTCCACCCACAGCATCGTGCTCAATGTCACGGACCTACCGGACGACCTCGAGGCCCACAACATGTCGTGGGATGGGTACTTCGAATCGATGCCGACCGCGTGCGATTCGAAGCGAACCTCGCTCTACGACGGAGGGGTGCACAACCCGTTCGTCGACCTCGTCGACATTGACGACAACAAGAGCCGTTGTGACGCGCACGTCGTCAACAGTGCGGCGTTCAACGAAAGTGTAGCGAACGGGACGTTGCCGAACTTCTCGCTCTACGTGCCGAACCAACTCGACGATTGTCACAGCTCCTCCCAACGGTTCTGCGACGAGTGGCTGAGGAGCTTTCTCGCACCGATACTGAATGCAACCAATGCGACGGAGGAGAAGCTCGCCCAGCACACCGCGTTCTTCGTAGTTTACGACGAAGGCGACCACCGTGCGGAGGACGCGGGCTACAACGTGAGCGGTGTGGACACCCGGTACTGCCTCCTGACCTACAAGGTCAACATGACCGCGTGCGGCGGAAACACGTACGCGGTCGCGATCAGTCCGTACTCCCGCGGCACCACGTTCCTCGCGAACGCGACCGATATGGACCTGACCTCCACCTTCGAGTGGCTTCTCGGCCTGCCCGGGGACGGCGGGTACGACGGCGGAGTCGATTTCCCGGCTCTCGAGTCGTTATTCGAGTTCCCGTAATCCACTTCCCAACGGCGGGCCCGACTCTCCCCCGCCGTGGGGGGCCAGCGGACCCCGCTCAACCGGATTCGCCGGACTCCCCCGCGGACGCGGCGATGGCCCGCCACTCGTGGTTGGCCCGGGCTTTGCGATAGACGATGAGGAGGAGCGCCCCGACGGTGGCGATCGTGATCACGATCTCGTCCAGCATCCACGGGATGGGCCGGCCGACGGTCGCCCACAGTAGGTCGGAGCTGAGGATGAGGAGCCAGGCGAGCCCAAGCAACGCCGAGAAGTACGTCACCGCGAGCGTGACCGAGACGTAGAGCCACCGACCAAGCCCGACCCCTCGCCAGCCCGTGATCTGTTGGTATCGGGCAAGTAACCTTCGGCCGGAGGGGGTCGCCTTCAGGATGGTGACGGCCCCGTCCCGGTCCTTGAGGGAGGCGAAGCAGTGCAACCAGAGTACCGTGGACGCGCCGAGCCCCGTCGCCGAGACGACGATCCGGAGGTGCAGGTTCCCGATCTGCCCGTAGGCGAAGAACAGGGCGCCGATCCCCGTCACCGCGAGCGCGAATGCCTGGACGACGTAGCTCTCGCGGCTCAGGAAGAACTCCCAGGTCGAGCGGACCTCGCTCTCGGTCTCGGACCCGATCACGACCGCCGGTATCCGAGGAGGAACATCTCCCTTCCGATTCGGGCGCGGTGGGCCGGCCGGGGGCCGGACCGGAGGCCCGCGCCCGCGGAACGATCGGAGCGAGGGGAGGCTCACCCCGCGGTCGCGCGGTGCTCGGCGATCCCGGTGACGCCGGTGGGGAGTTTCAGCCGAGTGAGCATCGCATGAAAGCTCGGGTCCGAACGCAGCGGGTCGAATGCCATCAATTGGTAGTCAAACCAGAGACCCCGCGTCCCCTCGCGGTAGTCCCGCTCCAGCCACTCCAGCGCCTTCTCCTTCTCCCCGAGAGCGGAAAATAGGGCCGCCATCCTCGACGGGTTGACGTAGCGGGTACGCGCCGCCTCCTCGCCCTCCGCGACGAGCGAACGGGCCTCCTCCGGGCGTCCGAGCCGAGCCCAGAGGACGGCGCGGTTCAGACGGTCGTACTCGCTGACCTCGCCGGCCGAAAGCTCCGCCTCCGTCTGGGCCTCCTCGACGCGTCCGGACCGGGCGTACATCATCCCGAGGTCGATGTGGGGGCCGGGCTCGTTCGGGTTCCGGTCCCGTTCCTCCTCGGCCGCGGCGATGGCCGCCTCGAAATCCCCGGCGGCGAAGTGCGCCACCATCATCCAGATCTTGGGCAGCTCCCAGAGTGGGTCGAGCTCGATCGTCGTCCGGAGTTCCCCGGCCGCCTCGTCGAACCGCTGGACGGCCAGGAGGAGCATCGCATACCAGAAGTGGGCGTTCGCGTTGCTCGGGTTGATCGAGATCGCCCACTTGAACTCCCGTTCGGAGGTCTCCCAGTCCTGCTCGTGCTGGAGGGCAAGGTTTCCTCGCGCCGTGTGGGCCTCAGAGGAGTTCGGGTCGAGCTGCAACGCCTTGGAGACGAGAACCTTCGCCCGCGGGAACGTGTCGTGGGGGGCGAGCGTCTCCCCCATCAGCAGCATGTACATGTTCGCGAGGTAGGAGTAGGCGGGCGAGAACTCCGGGTCCTCCCGGATCGCTTCGTCGAGGAACTTGATCGACCCGCTGTACCCTTCGTAGGTCGCCGTGCGGGCGGCGTGGATCCCCTTGAGGTAGAGGTTGTAGGCGACGAGGTTCGAAGTCGACTTCTTGCGGATCGACTCTCGGTCGGGGTCGAGCAGCTGCAACCGGAGCGCGCCCGCGGTCTTCTCCGCGATCTCGGTCTGGATGGCGAAAACGTCGTCTAGCTCACGGTCGTAGGTCGTCGCCCAGATCGGTTCCTGCGTGGCGGTATCGACCATCTGGAGCGTGATGCGGAGCCGGTTTCCGGACTTCCGCACGCTGCCCTCCAGGACCGACGCGACGTCGAGCTCGGCGCCGATCTGGGAGACCGGTTTCGACGAGGCCTTGTACTGGTTCACCGACGTGCGGGCGATGACCCGGAGCTCCCGGATCTTCGAGAGCGCGCTGATCAGTTCCTCGGTCAACCCGTCCGCGAAGTACTCGTCCGTCGGGTCAGGGCTGATGTTCGTGAGGGGGAGCACCGCCAGGCGGCTCCGGGGGATCTCCCCGGTGGGAGCTTCCGCGGCTTCCCAGGGCAACGCCACCCGGTAGAGCTCCATCGGGTAGCGGATGTTCTTGAGCTTCTTCGGCAGCAGCTTCTCGAACTTGTTCGGGACCTTGTTCCGCACCTGGGTGAAGACCGGATCGGAGATGCAGATCCCGCCGGCCCGGGCGAGGGGCTCGATGCGGGCCGCGATGTTCACCGCGTCCCCGAAGATGTCGTTCCCCCGCTCCTCGATGTCGCCGAGGTGAACGCCGATGCGCAGCTTGATCGGCTTGACGCCCTCCTGGGAATTACGTTCGTGCAGCCGGCGGTGGATGTCGATGGCGCATTGGACGGCGTGAAGGGCGCTGTCGAACTCGACGAGGAAGCCATCCCCGGTGGATTTGACCTCGCGGCCGTGCTCCGCCGCGAAGAGCGGGCGGACGAGCTCCTCCTGCTCCTTCAGCAGGGTGAGGGTGCCGGCCTCGTCGGCCTGCATGGCTGCGGAGAACCCGACCATGTCGGTGAACATGATGGCGGCGAGACGTCGGTTCCCGGCCACGGCGCGAGAGCGGTGGCGGGTAGATTAAGCCCCTTCTCGCCGGAATCCGGCTGCCGGAACGCGTCGCGTCCGTCCGATCCGGCGTCTCATCAAATTCCTGCCAAAACTGAGACGGCAGGTCGTTGGGCACCCGACGAGGGCGGCCACCTGCAGACCCCCGTGCCGGTCCCCGGTGGGGAGGTCGGGGCCCTGGAACGCGGATTGCCGGTTTCCCTCGAGAAGGCCCGACCTATACCCTTAAGGTGACGAGCCCAGTGGCGAGAACGTCCGGGAAGGGTGGGCCGTCGTGTCAGGCAAACGACCCCATGTCGGAATCCGTCGCGGCTGGGTGATGGCGACGGTACTTCTCGTTCTCGTCTCGGGGGCGAGCGCCGGTCTGGTCGCCGCCTCTGGTCACGGGGCGCGGACCTCCGCGGAGCACGCTGGGCTCGGGTCAGCGGTCCGGGCAACCCCGGCCAACCTCCACTACACGATCCACCGTGAGACGCCAACCGACGTTTCGGGGGCCCCTCGACCGCACGCCATCGGGGCTACGGTTGCCGACACACTGGTCCTCTTCAACAACACGCTGATTCCCGGGAACTTCATTGGCCAGAACGGGCTCGAGCCGGCCGGGCCCGCGTATGACAGCGGCAAGGGTGAGGTATTCGTCGCGGACGTCGAATCCGACACGGTCAGTGTCATCTCCGATTCCTCGAACGTCGCCGTAGCCACGATCCCCGTGGGCGACGAACCGTACGACGTGGCGTACGACCCGGGCACGGGCGATGTGTACGTCGCGAACTACCTCTCCGACAACGTGAGCGTCATCTCTGACGCCACGAACACGGTCGTCGCGTCCATCCCGGTCCAGGGCGAGCCGATGGCCCTCGCGTACGATTCGGGGAAGGGCGAGGTGTTCGTCGCGGACTCCGGCTCGAACAATGTCACGGTCATTTCGGACACCACTGAAGCGGTGGTCACGACAGTCCCGGTCGGACCCGAGCCCTCGGGGGTCGCCTACGACTCCGGAACCGGGGATGTCTATGTGGCCGACTTCGACTCGGACAACGTGACCGTGATCTCGGATGCGAACAACTCCGTCGTCGCGACGATCCAGGTCGGCACGGACCCGTACGGAGCCACGTACGATTCCGGTAAGGGGGAGATCTACGTTGCCAATTACCTCACCGACAACATCAGCGTGATCTCCGGAGCGAGCGAGCGGGTCACTGCGACCATCAACGTGAGCTCTCTACCCGAAGGGGTCGTCTACGATTCCCATACGGGCCAGGTCTTCGCCGTCGACACCGGTTCGGCCAACGTCAGCGTCATCTCGGATGCGAACAACACAGTGGTCGCGACGATCGCCGTGGAATCGGAACCGTACGGCGGGGCGTACGACTCGGGGAAAGGCGAGGTGTTCGTCGTGAACCTGGACTCGGACACCGTCAGTGTGATCTCGGACTCCACCGACACGGTCGTCGCTACCGTCCTGGTCGGGAGCCTCCCCTACGGAGTGGTCTACGACAGCGGCAAGGGGGAGGTGTTCGTCACCGATTACGACCTCGGATACTACACCCTAGGGGGGGTGGACGTGATCTCGGACGCCACCAACCACATCGTGACCACCGTGACGGCCGGGGATTACCCCTTGGGACTCGCCTACGACGGCGCCACCGGGGACGTCTTCGTTTCGAACTACGGCTCGTCGAACGTGAGCGTCATTTCGGATGCAACGAACACCGTGGTGGCCACCGTCCCCGTAGGTGCGTTCCCGATCGCATTGGCCTACGACTCCGGGACGGACCAGGTGTTCGTGGCCAATTCGGGCTCCGCCAATATCAGCGTGATTTCTGCCACCAACGACTCGATCGCCGCCACGATTCCCGTGGACGCAGACCCGTACGGCGTTGCGTACGATAGTGCCACGTCGGAGGTCTTCGTGACCGACGCCGGCGCGGCGAACGTCACCGTGATCTCCGACCGGAACGACTCGGTGGTCGCCACGATTCCGGTGGTCGGCTCTCCGGAGTTCGACGTGTATGACGCGGCCCAAGACACCGTGTTCGTGTCGAACTTGGGCGGGGAGAATGTGAGCGTCATCTCGGCGGCGTCCGACCGGGTCGTGGCCTCGATCTCCACGGGGGTCGAACCGTACGGGATGGCGTATGACCCGGTGACCGGGGAAGTGTTCGTGGCGAACTACTATTCCGACAACCTGACCGTACTCTCCGGCGCCTCCGACACGCCAGTCGGTAACGTCACGACCGGCCTCGGCCCCCTCTGCCTCACCTACGACTCCCGGACCGGGGACCTGTACGGCACCAATTACGACGGGGGGACACTCTCGATCATTACCGGGGGCTCCGGAGGAGGGTATGGGGTCACATTCACCGAGACCGGCCTTCCGACCGGAACGAACTGGGCGGTCACGTTGAATGGCGTCCAGCTGTCCTCCACTTCCACGTCGATCGCTTTCACCGAGCCGAACGGGACGTACTCCTACACGGTCGGACCCGTTCCCGGGTATGCCGCCGCGGTTGACTCGGGGTCGGTTACGGTGAACGGGGTCGGCCTCGAGCGTGGTGTCGTATTCGCCCCGGTTTCCGGGCCATACTCCGTCATCTTCTCGGAGACCGGGCTTCCCGCGGGCGGAGAGTGGTATGTGAACGTCACAGGACAAGGCTCCGTCGTCAGCTCCACGACCAGCGCGGCACTTCAGCTCGCGAACGGAACGTACCCCTTCACCGTCGCGTCGGCCAACAAGCAGTATGCCCCCTCCCCCGCTCGGGGTAGCATCGAGGTCTCGGGCACCGCGGCCTCCGAGTCCGTCACGTTCACCCTCGAGACCTACCCTGTCTCGTACGCCGAATCCGGCCTGCCCTCCGGGGCGAGCTGGTCCGTCACGGTCGCCGGGACGACGCACACCTCGACGACCGCCACGGTCGCCTTCATGGAGCCCAACGGTACCTACGCGTACTCCGTCGGGTCGACCGGAGGATTCGGACCGAACCCGGCGAACGGTACCGTGACCGTCGTGGGCGGCGCTCAGACCATTCCCGTCTCGTACGCGAAGGTGTTCGCCCTCATCTTCAC
>Ga0187862_10001558_pt1 | contig 24035 bp, 18 predicted proteins | sample June2016WEW_10_1_FD_133003 | JGI IMG/M metagenome (GOLD analysis project Ga0187862, IMG submission 133003) | Peatland microbial communities from SPRUCE experiment site at the Marcell Experimental Forest, Minnesota, USA - June2016WEW_10_150 | ecosystem: Environmental > Terrestrial > Soil >...
GAGGTAGGCGTAGGTGAGGTTCGCGCGGGTGAGGTCTGCGTCGGTAAGGTCCGCGCGGGTGAGGTACGCGTCGGTGAGGTTCGCGTCGGTGAGGTCCGCGCGGGTGAGGTCCGCGTCGGTGAGATCCGCGCCGGTGAGGTACGCGCCGGTGAGGTCCGCGCCGGTGAGGTCCGCGCCGGTGAGGTTCGCGCCGGTGAGGTTCGCGCCGGTGAGGTTCGCGCCGGTGAGGTTAATCGGCTGACGGTCGTGACCGATGTCTCGGCGCCCGATGACAGTGATCGCGGCTTGCACGTCGGGACGTGTCGAGCGCTTAGGTATCTCGGCGCCGGGCTCGGGCAATGGCCACTGCTCACGGGAGTGCTCGCGGATGAAGGCGACCAGGACTTCCATCACAGTGGGATGGTCTCTCGCGGAGTCGCGGGCGATGCGCTCCATGGCGTAGATGCCGCCGATGCGCACGTCGAGCCTGTCGGAACCGAGCTGCTCGATCGCCTTGGTGTAGCGGTCGGTTACCTGGCCTTGCTCGGTCAGCTCGACTGTGTGCCGCGTCAGCTCGACCGTGCGCCGCGTCTCATCCAACGCGCCGCGCGACAGAGCGAAGTTCCGCGCGGTGAATATCAGCGCGCCGACGGCGAACACTCCCGCGCCGAGTGTCAGCAGCTGCGTTCGCACAGCCTCCCGCGCCGCCTGCAGACGTGCTGGGCGTGTCGAGCCTGTGGTCAGGCCCACGTCGTGTGCGGCGATCACATCAGTGAGCGGCCAGAGCAGGCCGAGGGCGACTGCTAGCGCTACGACCACTACGCCAGACACAACGATGAGCGGGTGAGCGTCCCAGAGGGTCTTTAGCCAGCGCGGCACCACGTTCGCCTTGTGTACGCCAGGCTCGCCGCCATTGGCCATGGACGATGAGCGTAGGCCCAGCCCAAGCCCGTGGCTAGTTCACCTGGCCTCGGATAGACCCTCAACGGTCAGAGTTCGGTTGCAAGATCACAGGCACCTTTCGTGGCGACGGCCAGGCTGGGCAGCATGAGGCGGTTTGACGCCTCCCCCCGCAGGGCGACGCCGAAGGGCCACAACCTTCATCACCTGCACAGCACCGCATCAAGAAGCCCTACCTACATAGAACTCCTCTCCGCGCTCGTGGCGCACCCAAGATCAACTTAGGCTGAGTGGCATTGCCGCTAGACATGTGAGCGTAGTAGCTTCAGATGCGACGCCCACGGTCGCCACAATACGGCGGATGGACGTGATCTGCCTGGTCCGGATTACTTGCGCCATGACAATCCATGGTCATTCATATGGGCAGTCCGGAACGTAAGGTCCTCTGTTTCCCCGGACAGTTCCCCGCGTACCCGCCGTGCGAGCCGCGGACGCGACGTGCCGCCACATCTTCAGTATGGGCTGCGAGACAGCATGCCATGCGCTATTATGCCGATCCGTCTGGTGTCGGTAGCGTCAGTTAGCACTGGCTCGCCACCGCAACAGTGGGCTGGCTCGATGTGAGGCTTCTCGCCAGCGCTCCGCTCCCCGAACAGCCATAGCAACAGACGTCTCACCAGCGCTTGGAGATCACTTCGCATGCAGAGTCCCGCTCCTGATCTGGAGTCAACGCTGGCCGATGTGACAACCCTGTCGCTAGCCGAGCTTAAGTCGCTTGACGGCCTGGACGACTCGGTGCTCGGCCGTTCGCTCCGACGGTTGCTGGAGGAGGCCGATAATCCTGCCGACGTTGTCGCCGGATTCCAGTCAAGCTTCTAGTCAGGCAAAGCCGTGTGCTGAATGGCCGGATCAGCTACCGGAAATCGAAGCGCTAGCTATGCAAGGCTGGCGCCCTACGCCGTTTCGGCAGTATATTCTTAAAATCCACAGTCGCTGTAATCTCGCCTGCGATTACTGCTACCTTTACGCGATGCAAGATCAGAGCTGGCGCAGTCGGCCAGCTACTATGTCGCCCGCGACCGTCAGGCAGGTGGCCCTGCGCATCGCGCAGTCGGCGCAGGCTCATGGCCTGGCCGAGATCTCGGTTGTGCTGCACGGCGGTGAGCCTCTGCTGGCTGGCCAGGCGCTCATCGCATCCGCGGCCTCGACGCTTCGCGGCGCGCTCGGCCCAGACATTTCGGCCAGCCTGAGCATCCAGACCAACGGTGTCCTGCTGACTCGCGAGCTGCTCGATATTCTGCTCAGGCACGACATCAGCGTTGGCGTGAGCCTAGACGGCGACCGGGTCAGCAACGACAAGCACCGGCGTTACGCCAACGGCCGCGGCAGTTACGACGAGGTGGCGCAGGGCCTGGAACGCCTGGGCAGCGAGCCTTACGCCAGACTCTTCGCGGGGATTCTCTGCGTGATCGACGTGAGCACCGATCCGATTGGGGTGTTTGACACCTTACTGGCTTTTAGGCCACCTACGGTCGACTTCATTCTCCCGCATGGGAACTGGACGCGCCGACCACCTGCGCGTGGCGCCGACACTACGGCTACACCCTACGCCGACTGGCTCATCGCTATCTTTGACCGCTGGTATTCAGCCCCGGTCCAACGGGCCAGGATCAGGTTGTTCGAGGAGATCATTCAGCTATGCCTGGGCGGCCAGAGCCGTTCCGAGGCCGTCGGGCTCAGTCCTGTCGGACTGATCGTAGTCGATACCGACGGCTCTCTTGAACAGGTCGACACCCTCAGATCAGCGTTCCCAGGGGCGTCGGCCACAGGCCTCAACGTCTTCTCGCACGACTTCGGCGCGGCGCTGGCGCACCCAGCCGTGATGGCGCGGCAGATCGGGTTGGCGGCCCTCAGTCAGACCTGCATCGAGTGTGCGATCCACCGGATTTGCGGCGGCGGCTATTATCCGCATCGCTACCTGGCCGGATCGGGTTTTCGCAACCCGTCTGTGTACTGCCCGGACTTGTACAAGCTCATCGGGCACATAATGGAGCGGCTCGCCGCTGACGTGCGCCGTCTCGCCGGACGGGAACTGTGATCGCGACCCACTGCGTGCAGTCGGCAGACATTGACGCGCTGGCGACCGGACGCGGCGGACCCGAGGTCATCGGGAGGCTAGCCGCCGCGCAGGCCAGCAAGTGCATGCTCAGGCTGCGTCTGATCGTGGACGCGGCACGGAGCTTGCCGCCTGAGCGGGCGGCCAGCCTGCACCGCGGGTACGACCTGCTGGCGCGGGCGCAACACCACGATCCGGCCGCGACGGCGAAGGTACTCATGTACCCGCCGGTCGGCGCCTGGTCTGCCCTGTGCCTTCGGGGGTTGCGCAGCGGCGATTGCTCCGATGGCGAGTCCGCGGAGGTGACCGGCCATCTTGCTGCAATCGCCGCGTCGGCGGCCGCAAGCGCGGGCATCGACTTCCAGATCGACGTGCCGGCCCGCTCCGGCGCGATTCTCCTGCCAGCACTGGGGCTGGCACAGTTCGCTGACGACCAGATGGATACCGGGAAGGTGCGCGGCAGATCGGGGATGACTCAGGTCATCGCCGGTCGGCACGCGGTCGCGGTACCACCCGACGTCTGCTCGGATCAGGACGGCTGGCGCGGCCTGCGGCGGCTGCGGTCCACAGCGGAAGACCTGACCCTTGAGCTCATGCTCGACGACCTCGATCCGTTTCGTGCCTGCTATGGCTTCCCTGTCGACGACCGGCTTCCTGCGCACCTGGTGCACGGCTGGCGGCAGAGGCTGGATGAGGCCTGGTCGATACTGGTCCGGCAGCACCCCTGGTACGCGACGGCGATACGGGCAGGCCTGACCTGCCTGATACCGCTGCGAGCCGGACCTGGCGGCAAGGGGGTCAGCACGACGTCAACTGACGCATTCGGGGCCTGCGCGCTGTCGTTCCCGCCGGACGCGCAGACCCTGGCGGTCACCTTGGTCCACGAATTCCAGCATGCCAAGCTCGGAGCCCTGCATGACCTGGTGCCCCTGCACACGGCGACGCCCGATGTCCTTTACTACTCACCGTGGCGGGACGACCCGCGGCCGCTGCACGGGCTGCTGCATGGTGCCTACGCCTACCTCGGTGTCACTGACCTGTGGCGGACTCAGCACGCCGGCTGCGCGCCAAGCGCGTTCGGTGACTTCGAGTACGCCAGGTGGCGTGCCGAGACGCTCGACGCTGTGCGGATCATCGAAAGGTCCGGCCTGCTCACGGCCGTTGGGCATTCCCTTGCCGCTGGCATGCGTTCCCGACTCAGGCCGTGGCACGCCGAGCCCGTCGCCGACCTGCCACGGGCAGCGGCCGCGATTGCCATCGCCGACCACCGGGTCAGCTGGCGACTGCGTAACCTTCGCCATGATCAAACCGAAGTCGACCGGCTGGCCGTTGCATGGATCGGCGGCGCCGCCGCGCGGATACCATCACGAGCCGCGGTGATGGCCTCAGGCCAAGCCCTGTCCCGCAGTCACCGCATCGAGCTGATCGGCTCGATGCTGCAGGACCCGGCCAGGTTCCGCCACTATCGCAGCGGGGCCGAGGCCGGTGAGGCGGACGCCGCTGACCTCGCGCTTGTTCGCGGAGAACTCGCCAGCGCGGCGAGGGGCTACCGCGACTTGCTTGCCGATGACCCTGACCGCGCCGACGCCTGGGCGGGACTCGCCCTGGCAGAAGGACCGTCCTCCGCTCTCTCCCGGTGGCCCGAGCTAGCATACGCGGTGCACAGGCGGATACGCGAGATCTCAGCGACCGCGCCAGATCCCGCTGATCTAGCGGATTGGCTGGCGGCCGGGACGTCGCAGAAGGGAATTCAGACCAGCTAGAAGCTGAGAACTTCGCGCGCCGGGGCAGATTCACAGCGGACAGCACGCCATGTCGGGCACTGACCCAGCGGTCACAGTTGAGGCGGCTCGATGTCAAAGTTATGGCGCTTGCCAGTGGCAGCTGCATCCTTCTCCGGGCTTTCCGGGCCAAGCAGCGCGGAGAGCCGCTCCACCGCATGGCTGACAAGCTCATCGGCTTCGGCTACCTCGCCAGCCTGGCGCAGGTCAATAGCGAGGTTACACGCGCACAACTGGGTCAGCGGATTATCCTCTCCGCGTACCCGAATGGATCGTTCCAGCGTATCCATTGAGAGGGCTTTCGCTGCCGCGAAGCTGCCGGATAGGTACAGGCTATGGGCGTAGTTAGCGGCGCTCGACAGCGTGAACACATGGTCCTCGCCAAGACCCTCCTTGAACCCGTGGAACGTCTCCTCGTCCAGCCGGAGCGCCTCCGCGAGTTGTCCGGCGGACCGCAGCGCGATCGCCAGGTTGTTGGCGTAAGGCAACGTGAACACGTGATCGCTTCCGTGCACCCGTCGAGCTAACGCCAGCGCCTGCTCGGCCAGCCTGCGCGCACCCTCAATGTCGCCAAGCTGCCGCAGCGGGCCGGCCAGTATCGTCATTGCGGCGACCGATCCGGGATGATCGGCGCCGAACCGCCCGCGGAAGTCGGCGAGGACCTCTTCGACCTCCGCACGGGCACGGGCGTACTGCCCGGCGCGCTGGAGCGTCACCCCGTAGCTGAGCCTGGCATTGAGAACATCCTGGTGATCGTGGCCGAGCAGGTCACTGAACTGGGCGAGCACCCGATCGTAAAGGTCAAGCGCTTCCCGGTACTGCCCGCATCCGCGCAGATCACGGGCGACCATGCAGCGAGAAAATAGGGTTTCCTGGTCGGCGGCACCGAGCGTGTTCAGGCGGCGCTGGTAGATGTCCTGGTCAAGGTCCAGAGCGTCCTTGAAGTCTCCGCCCAGCCTCATGTCGACGGCCAGATTATTCTCGCAGCGCAACGTGGCCCGCTTTTCCGGCCCGAGTACCCGCTTGTGGCGCTCCAGGTTTTCCTCATCCAGCTCGCGGGCCGCCTGCAGCTCACCGTCAATGCGTAGGTCAGCCCCGTAGCTGTTGGCCGCTTCTAGCGATCGCTGATCATCCTCGCCGAAGACGCGCCTGGTGCGGTCCAGCGTGTCCTTGTTATAGGCCCGCGCCACGTCGGTCATCCCCAGGGCACGCCAGGAGTTGCCGAGCTGACGGCAGGCCATCAGCGTCAGTGCGTCGTTCGGGTCATACATATCCCACCAGACCAGCATCGTCGACTCGCCGAGCGAACGACTGCTCTCGTAGTCACCGCGCACGTAGAGATATCGGATCTGGTCGACGATCACCTGGCGGACGTTGTCTCCCTTGCCCTCGATCATTCCGACGCTGCGCACTATGTGCAGATTGATCTCCGCGAGTCGCGGCCAGTTCTCGCGGTTGTCGGGGTCGCTCGGGTTGGCGGCCGCGAGCAGTTGGTGGACCAGAGCCCGCTGGTGCTCCTGCTCCTGAGGCGGAATCCGGTCTCTCAATACAAGTTGCACGAGAGGGTGGACCTGGAGGCTCTCGTCGACCGAGTCGGCGCTGGCGAGGGCATAGCGGCCAATGTCCCTGATCCCCGTGTGCAGCAGGAACGTGTCCTGCATCGCGGCGGCGAGCTCTGTCGGCAGGTCGGCCACGTGCTGTCCGGCCGCGAGGACGTGAATGGAAATCGGCTCCGGCCCGAAGAAGGCGCTGAGCTGCAGGAGCTGCGCCGCCGCCGGAGAGACAGTCATCAGCTGCTCGAAACCCACGCGCCAGGTGACGGCGACCGAATTCGGATAGTCGGGCGGCAGGTTCTCCGCAAGCAATCGCTCATGCGCCTTCTCAAACAGCTCCAGGTAAGTGTCCACGGACATGCCGGTCTCGCCTTGCCAGGCTGCGGCTTGTTCGATCGCCAGTGGCAGATCGCCGAGCCGGTCGGCGAGCCGGGCCGCGGCATCCATGCTGATCTTGGGTTCTCTGAGCCTGATGAGGTCGATGCTCTCCTGGCGGCTGAACACGTCCACATGAATCGTCTTCGCCGCTGATCGCCACTTTCTGTTCCTTGACGTGACAAGCACGTGGCCGCACATCTCTGGCAGGTACTGCTGCAGCTCGTCCGGATCGTCGGCGTTGTCATAGACCAGCAGCCAGCGCCTATATGGCCGTCCCTGCCGTAAGGCATCAAGGACGGCGCGCACCGTTGTCCCCGTGTCTCCTGCCGGTGTGATTCCAAGCTCATGCGCGAGGTCGACGAGAGATGCGCGGACCAGGGAGAGCTCTTCGGCCTTGATCCACCACACAAGCTCGTAGTCCGCAGCGAAACGATGCGCGAATTCAATAGCCAGCTGTGTCTTGCCCACGCCACCCAGACCGTGCAGGGCCTCTGGTAGGAGCGCGGTCAGGTTACGGCTCAGGTCGCCGCGCAGTTCGTCGAGCAGTTCGTTACGCCCGGTGAAGTTTGGATTGCGCCGCGGCACGCCATGGAAGACCCTGGGTTGCTCTTCCTGCTCATGTCCGGTGCGCGGGCCAGGGCTGGGATACGTCACGTCGCCTCCTAGAATGTGCGATGGGCTGCCAACCTGGCTGACCCGCGGTCCGCGGCCGCCATTCTCAGAATTGCCCAGTTCCGCCTTACTTTCCAGCGCATTTGGCGGCGCCGACGCGGGCACCGGTACCGGTGCTGGCACCGCGGACTCGCTAGCACCGCTCGGTCGCGGCAGTCCTTGATGGTCCTCATTTAGCTGGACCTCAAGCTTCGCTGCGACATCGGCGTAGCGTCCGCCCAGCGCACGGAGCGCGGTGTACGCGACTCGGGCGAACGGCGGGCCTAGATCGGCGATCTTGTCGGCGTCGGCAAGCAGTGCAGGAAAATCCGTAGGCGAGCCAAGCCGAGCGCTCACGAAACGCGACGTCTCTCGCAGCACTCGCATCGTGTCCGCCCTGGACAGCCCAGCGATCAGCAAGTCGCGGACGCCGTCATAGAAGTCGTAGCCAGACGAGTGCTGGCGGGCCGCATCTGAGTCGGCCCGGCGCAGCAAGCCACCAAGAAAGATCTCGGCCAGGTGCGCCGGGCGTGACTTCGGCAGCATCGCGACCTGGACGAGGCGCATTACGGGGAGGCTGAGCGGCGCGGCAGCCAGGTATCCGGCCAGTTCGTAAGCGGTCGGCGAGGAGGCGGCCCGGAAGCTCAGCAGCCGATCAAATGCGGACGGCTCATCAGGTGCGCTCGCTGATTCACGATTATCAGCCGCAACGAAAGCATCCGGACCGGTCATCGCGCGAGTGAAGAGAGCGACTCCGGGAGCAGAGCCTGACTGCGCCAGCAGCGAAGCCCACGGCGCGAGCCAGCGAGCCTCAGGCTCAAGCTCAAGAACGGGAATGGCCGTGCCGGTCGCCATCGCGTCAGCGGGATCCCGTGCGACCGCTGTGACGCGGCGACCGGCGAGTCCGGTCTCAGCAGCGTGGAATTCGACCGGAGTGAACGGCGGGCGGCAGCGCGCCCAGAGCCACTGCGGGAGCGGTTGCAAGACCGCCACGAGCGCGGTGCCGCTGAGTTCCTCAAGCAGGCGGGCCAAGGACCCGAACGTCCAGGCTGCTCCAACACAGTCGCTGATCAGCAGGATTAACTGCCTGCCTCCCGGCTGGAGCAGCTGACGGTGCTGAACCTGCTGGCCGGACTCGCCGCGTAGCTGCGGGAATCTTCCCTTCGTCAGATCCCCGTCGAATCGCCACGTTCGCAGGTCACGAAAGGCTCCCAGGCGTTCGAGCAGCACCCGGAGTTCGCTGATGGTCTGTTGCCAGACCACCATCGACTCACTGTCATCGACTATTAACGTCAGGTTGAGCCATCGCTGCATACCAGGCCGCAGCTGGGGATACCACAACCCGGAGTCTGCGATGGCCGCCGCGGTCGCTACCTCGTCAACGGTCGGATTAACCGGTGATTCGTATCTGCGCCTGAATGGACGCAGCGCGCGGTTGATCTCACGGATGCCCGGCAGCGCCGACACGGCGGGCATACCCGCGGTGGTCACCGTGGCCTTGCTGGTCGCCGCGACTTTGGCCGCGGGCTGATATGCCAGGGCAGCAGGGCCGCTCAGCTCTTCTCGAACCTGACCGGTGAACATGTGACAAGCGCTCGTAGCATCGGCGTCCGGCACCGGCCATTCGGGCTCCGTCGGCGGTCCGTGCGAGGCGGAGCCCTGGAGGCCGAGAGGCCCGGCGGGACCGACGGGGCCGACGCAGGCCAGCCGCCCAGGAGGGAGGTGTCGAGCGAGCCAGATCGCGTCGCAAACTTCCTCGGCTGTCACCGGGAACGGCAGGTCGCCGAGTACGCCAAGTAGCCGGTCGATCATCGCACGCCCGCCGCGCCCAGCGGGCTCAGCAGCGCTTGCTCAAGCCGCTCGAAACTAGTCTCAGGTACCTGCGCTCCCGACGTGGCGAAGTAGATCGCGTTCAGCAACTGGTCGGTGGCGATGTCGCCGCGTTCACGGCCATCAAGAAACCTGCCGATGATCGGTCCTGCCTGTTCTGCCGCCTCTGCGCCAAGCTGTGCGGCCACGATCGCCGCGAGCTTCTCGCGCCCTGGAGGCTGGATGGTAAGCCGCATGCACCGCCGCTGGAACGCCGCAGGGAACTCGCGCTCCGCGTTGCTGGTGATGACGACAATGGGAAACGCGTTGCAGGTGACCCGGCCACGGTCGATTGGCACGCGGAATCGTCCGTCGGCCGTGCGGGAGTCTACGTCTGCGGTGAAGACCCACGCTGGCGACTGGCTGTCCGGCAGCCTGGCCAATTCGCCTATGTCAAAGCGACCGTCCTCGAAAACGTGCAGCAGGTCGTTGGGCAGATCTATGTCGCTCTTGTCTAGCTCGTCAATGAGCAGGACCCGCGGTCGCGCTTGCGGCAGCAGCGCGGTGCCGAGCGGTCCGAGCCTGACGAAATGGCCGACGTCCTGCACCGCCCCGGGCGTTCCGGGATCCGGCATGAACTGCTGGAGGTTCGCGTCTTGCAAGCGTCCGAGAGCGTCGTACTGGTAGAGGCCATCGCCGAGTGTCGACCGGCTGGTGATCGGCCAGGACAGGACAGGCCCAAGCTTCAGCTCATAGGCGATGCTGTAGGCTAGCGTCGACTTTCCCGTGCCCGGCTTTCCTGTGACAAGCAGCGGGCGCCGCAGATACAGCGCGGCGTTGACCATCCGGACGACATTCTCATCCGCCCGGTACGCGCTGGCCTGCCCGGCGCTTCCCAGCCGCCGCTCGGCCGCGTCGTCAGTGCCGAACTCTGGCGTAATTAGCGGTCCGCCGCTGTACGCGCGCCATGGCGGCGGCGGCGGCAATCTGTCAAGGCCATCGTGCGTTGTGCCATCGCCGAGGTAGATCCGCCAGTCGCTGCCCTCGGCCCCAGGAACCTCGTCGGTCTCGCGACCCAGGGGGCCTATGTCGTCACCGTCCACCCAATCTCCTCATCGTGGGGCCCGAATCACCGTCTCTGGTTCCGGGACGCGGTCTGCTGGGTCGAACAGGAGCGTTAGATGACGCGCCAGATCGTCGTCTCGCTCCTGACAGTCTGCTAGGTCTGATCGCGATCCGCGCTTCTCGCCGACAGCGGCCCTGCGCTCGGCGACCAATCGCGGAAGATCAAGCAGCCCGCGACCGGACACAAGCCTTTTCAACTCGGCTGTGATGGCGTTCGGCTCACCCTCACGGCACCACACCATGATCGGCAAGCCCGCTTGCAGCCCTACGGATATCTCATCTCTCGATAGGCCGTGCGGCGGCCCTGGCGAATAACCGAGGGCGAGGCAGACAGGCTGCCCCGCACCGGCGAGACCATCAAACAGTACCTTTGCCCCGACTTTGCCCTCTTCCGGAACCCAGGCGATGGCCGACGGGTAATCGCGACCGCAGTTGGCAGCGGCCCATTTCCATTTGCGCTCCCAGCGCGGCCAGATCTCGGCTTCCCTCATACGATCACGGCTCCTGACGACAACGGGGTAGACCTCTCCCAGTTTCTTGTCGGGGTTATCTCGCCCGGCTGGCCACTGATCGACCGCGGCGTACCAGAGCAGATCACGGGGAAGTATGAATTCGACCGTCAGGACCGTTCCTCCCGTCGACAACTGTTTCGCCGCCACCAGCAAGTCCTCCATCAGCGAGCGGACCTGCTCCAAGCTCTGTGGTGGGTCCGCACGACGCAGCGTGGTGCCGAAGCGGGCGCCGCGCTGCAGCCACGCCGTCAGCAGGAAGCGGTCCTCTTTTAGAGGATCCTTCGCCTGCTGATCGCCATCCAGTTGGATGACCAGGTACGCCGGATCCGACGGGGATGGACCCGCCGGCATGTACCCGAGCTCGTACGGAAGGAACAGATGCGCGGGGATATCGTGGCGCGCCCGGTAGCGTGCGACCCACTGGCGGATCTGTACGGCCTTGGTAGGCGACACCGCACCAGCCAGCGACTCGGCGAAGACCAGTAGCGGCGGCACGCCTCCAAGCGGATGGCTCAGGGCATCGAGTACATTGGCGATCGCGATCACATCGTCCATGTAGGGCGGCAAGGGTTTGCCAAGCGGACCGACCGCCTGGACATAAGCCTCGGCCGCCTGGGCGAAGGTGGCGTCGCGGATCAACTCGTAGAGCGCCGAGCGGTCCGTAGGATTCAGCAGCGGCTCGGGAACGTTGCGTCGCACCAGCTGGTCAAGTTCTCGCAGCTGCGGCGGTATGGCTACGCCGTACCAGCGGCGCAACTCCTCGAGCAGTTCATGCATCGCGCCAGGCTGAGCGAGACACGCGAGCACCAGGCTGGTGGCACCCTCGGTGCCGCCAAGCCACGGCGGTACGGTGAAGAACGGACCGATGCGGGCCGCGACCCTGGCGGCAAGGTCATCCATCCAGATCGGCGTTCCCGCCTCGGCCAGGGCCGATAGCGCGGCGATCATCGCCCGCTGGTCGGGACTGAGGTCAGCCTGGCGGCCATGGCGGGCAACACCCGCGGAGTCCGCGTGAGGCGCAGGAGGTTGTGCGATGGCGGTCATCGCGTCAGCCTGATCGGCCCGAGTAGCGGGCGTGGCGCGCGCGCGTCCCGGCCCCGGCGGCAAGATAGACCTATAGTCCGGCAGGTAGTCAAGCACGATCTCAAGTGGCATCATCCACGCCAACCTGACCTCGGGCCCGGCCTTGACGACCCTGGTCACGCATCCGATTACCTCGCCGGTGCGTCGGTCGGCCACGCCCGCGCCGGCGAAGCCTGGCTCGATCGGATACCCAGTCTGGCCATAGAGCTGTACCAGCTCGTTATTCTCCCCTGCCGGACCGATCAGGCGCGCCTCAGCCCAGACGCCATCTGGCACGGCCTCCGGATGCCCGAACACGCTGACGAGCCCGCCATACTCCTGGCCGCAGCGTCGGAACAGCGGTGGCCGCGCCTCAGCGGGCGGACGGCCCTCTATGTTCAGTACCGCGATGTCCCTGCGGCCATTGAGGCGCGGAAGCCAGCCGAATGGGTCGACCCGTGCGCGCGGCGGCTCGCCGGTCAGCTGGCAGCCAGGGAAGTCCACTCGGACCGCTCCGGCTGGCGCCTGTGTGCCTACGTCCACGCCCAGGGCGTCCGCCACCACGTGCGCGCAGGTCAATACCTGCCCGGTGCCCAAAAGCACGCCCGCGCCGCGCGCCACCCGCGCATCGCCATCCATGATGCGGACGCGCCATGAGTACGACCCATTAGTCACTCGCGATCACTCCGCTGGTGGCGTTCCGATCAGGCTCATCAGCAGCTGAACGGTAGGTCGGCCAGGACTGGACGTTGCCACCTGCGCCCTGCCAAGGTCATGCCGAACTCGATCTCAAATAAGGTCAGCAAGCACAGGCCCGTCCGGGTAACAGCGGGATCACCGAATCCCTCCCCCCTCAATGCGTCCGTTCACCCTACCTAGGGTGATTGTGTCACGCAAAGCCATACGACGGCGACAGATAGAAGCCCGGGCTTGCCGTCGCTGACGCGAATGGGAATGGCTCAGTTCAGCAGGCGATCGTGGTCGTGACTGGTTGACTTGAGGTTCGGATGGGCGATCGCGTAATCCGGGTTCCAGACCGAGCGTGCTCGCATAGCTCACCTATCGGTCACCGCAGTTCGGCTACGCACCCCCGGCCGCGCCGTGATCAGCCTCCGCAGCCGGTGCGAGCCCGCCACGCCGACTACTTCGACGTGCCGGCCGCCGAGCGCGACCGCGACGACTGGATCCGCTACGTCCTCACCGACTTGCGCGGCTGGAGATTGCGGACTCACTGGCTCCGCCGGGAGAAGAAGGTGTCGCCCTGGTCCAGGACCGGCGGCGGGAAGAAGGACAAGGGGAGCGCACTGCGGACGAGCGGTGGGCCCTGATCCGAGCTGCGATACGGCCAGGCGGGCATAAGGAACCGCAGCCCGGTTGCCGCTTGCGGAACTGGAACACCAGCGGCGCGACCGTGCTGCTTCGGCCGGATCTTGCTGGAGCATCATCACCCGCCGGCCAGCGCCCGCGCGGCACTGCCCGCGCTGAACGCGGCGAACTGCTGTTCCAGCTGACGAGCGGTGGCCGAACTGCGACAAGCAGGCGGCGCGGAGCAGTTGTCCGTGAACGTCGATGACGCCGCGGACGCATCCGGCGTCTAGCCGGTCCGGACGGAAGCCAGGTCCCCATGGGGGTACGCTCCCGCCGTGCCACGTTCGAGCGCGCGCTGCGGGCGGCAGCACTGGATCAGCCCGGCCTGCAGGCTCACCGTGGCCACGTCGATAGCGTGATATGCCGGCGCGGGCGGGCCGGCGGCGTCTGCGTCGACGGATCCGAACTGCCCGCCGACCTCGTGATCGACGCACCCCTGGAGTCAGCCTCGCCGGCACTCCGGGCGCGACAGGCCCGGCGGGACCAGCGGGACCGCAGGGGCCGCCAGGTGTCGGCACGGCGGGCCCGACTGGGCTTGACACCACCATGGTCAGGGCAACGAGACCCTCTCCCAAGACTCCTATGCCACCGAGGATGTGACCTGCGGAGCGCGCGACACAGACAGAGCCATTCCAGCCAGCCGCTTCAGTGCGCCGATTGTGTTTCACCAAGCCCGGCGGCGCTGTGAGCCTTTACTGAGACACTGACGACAAGGCAGCAAGCGGCCCTGCCAGCCCGTCGGCTCGGGCGGCCGGGTATAGGACAGCCGTCGTCGCCTAGCGGCCAGTAAGCCCAGGAAACCTCGATGAGCACGTAGTTCTTCTCACCGGACAGAGCGCAGAAAGGCGTGATCTGGGCGGGCGTTGACGCCCACAAGTGAGCGCACGCAGGCGAGCAGATCGGCGGCTCGGCGGGCAGTTATCAGGAACAGGCCCGTGCTTATGAATACGACCTGCTTCCCGGTCCCGTCATGGCCGCTCTGGCTTCTTACCGGCTTCGCCCAGCCGAGTGGCTGGTAGATCGTGAGATGACGACGCCCGGCCAAGAAGAGATCGATGTGCTCGCGCGGGCAGTTCTGAGTGCTCAGCGATGGACACCGCGAGGCAGTGATCAAGTGCCTCTACATCTGGAGCGCGGTCCAGGCTGGCACTTTCAGGGCGAGCGCCGAAACGGTCGAACTGCTTAAGCATTACCCGACCGACCTCAGCACGCGCGACCAGGCTGATTCGGCTGTGCGGGTGTCCATTCACGGGTGGGGGTCCGTGATGTCAGGCGGTGGCTGGCTCCGGTAGCCAGGGTTTGCCGGTGAGGGCAGCGTGGATGGCGTCGGTGGCGCGGATGCCGTGTCCTCGTGCGCTGACCAGGTAGGAGCGCACCCGGCAGTAGTCGGCGAGCGTGGTGGTGGTGTGCCAGTACCCGGAGACGGCCTGATGCCGCTTCGGGCCTTTGAGTGCCTGCTCGGAGGCATTATTCGTCCAGGGCACCTGGAACTCCCGGGTGAATAGCCAGACCTGCTCGGCCTTTTCTTGCAGCCGTCTGGCCAGGTTGTAGCCGGGGTGGCGGCCTTTGTGCCAGTGGCGGAGCCGGTTGGTGGTGATGCCCCGGGCGACCTGCTCGTCGTAGCGGGCGCGCAGGTCAGCGAGCAGACCGGGGTCGAGCTGGGTTTTCCTGTCGTTCCTGGCGGCCTGGACGGCGGCGGCGGCCTCGCGCAGGATGTCGCGGACCTGCCCGGCCCATGCCTGCCATTGCGGGTGCAGTTCCAGCACGCCTTTGCAGTGGCGGATCAGGTGGGCTGCGCACTGCTGCACCCCGGCGAGCTGGGCGTCGAACTGGTGCCAGGCGGCGTAGTCGTCGCGGACCAGGTAGCCGTGCCAGCCCTCCAGCACGCCCGGGCCCGCGATCGCGGGGCCAGAGCGCGATCCCATGGCGGCGTACCAGATCAGCCGCGCACCGGGAGTGCGGATGGTCACCGCGTGCGGTGCGCCCGGCACGGTCTCGCCGTGCTCGTCAGTGTCCTTGCGGATGACGTTCGCCGGTGTCTCGTCACCGCACAGCACGTCCTCGGCCTGCAGCGCGGCTTTCATCGCCGCATCGAAGCCCGCGGCCTGGAGCCGCTGCGCGAGCCGGGCCAGGGCGCGAGCGACGAACCCGCTCGACACTGGCGTGCCCAGCAGGGCTTCCATCAGCGCGGCAGTCCGCTCGACCGGGACGTTGCCCTCGGAGGAAAGCAGCACGGCGGCGGCGTTGATGCCCGGGCCGTAGACGACGGACCCGGCCCGGGCATGCGGCGCCGCCGCGGTGGTGATCTTCTGGCAGCAGCCGCACCGGCGCCGCGGCAGCTGCCAGTGCACCTTCTCCATCACCACCGGCAGGATGTCCCAGACCTGCGCCCACGCCGCGCTCACGTCGCTGGCGCCGGCAGCCGGGTCGGCCAGGTCAGCGCCGCACCCGCGGCACTGCGCCGGCGCAGCAGCAGACTCGGCCCGGTCCGGGACCGCCGCCGGCGTCAGCCCCGACCCTTTATGCCCTGGCTGGCCTCCCGGCTTGCGGTCCGGGGACCGCTCCCGCGAGGACCGGTCCGCCGAGCGCTTCGCCTTACGTGCGGCCTTCGCCGCGATCGGCTCCCTCGACGGCGGGGTCGAGGAGTTCCCCGCGTTCATCCCCAGACGGCGCCGCAGCTCGGCGTTCTCCGCCTCCAGCGCACCCACCCGGTCCGCTAAAACAGCGACCAGCCCCGCAAGCTCCTCATACGAGGGCGGGGGCTGGGCGTCGGCGGGCATGACCACGATGATCGATGATCAAGGACGCAAGATCAAATCAGGCACGCCGCAACGAACCAGGCCAAGCTCAGCCAGCCTCAAACGCCCAGTGCAGGAACCCGTTTTGCTTGGCCGCGCGAAGACCTACCTGGCCACTTTCCGGCCCTGCGCGGGCTTGCTGTCATTGGACCTTGCCGACCAGTACGGCGACGTGGACGTGCTCGCTGAAATGCTCATGCGGGGCGACGGTCACGCGGACCTGCTCGGCGAAGGCCGGCCGCTGATCCGGGGCGGGCAGCCGGGTCGCCCCCAGCGCGGAGTAGACGCCGCCGACAAGCTGGTCGAGGTCAAGGTCGGCGACGTAGTCAACAGTGGTGCTGAGCACCTCGAACCCTGCCCTGTCCAGGTCTTCCTGATACCGCCGCTGGCTCTCCTCGTCCGTGCCGCAGGCGAACGTCAGCCTGGTGTCAAGCCAGCGTTCCAGGTAACCGCGCAGAGCCCGGGACCAGTCAGCGTCCTGGAGCCACAACGGCGTCCCGTTGGTCACCACCGCGATACCACCGCCCGCGCGCACCAGCGGGACGACCGACCGGAACAGGTCCGCAGGGCTCATCCAGTGCAGGGCCTGGCCGACCGTCACCGCCCCGGCCGACCTGTCTCCCAGCAGGCCCCGCAGCGCCGGGATGTCGGTATCAGCGCCCAGCATCCAGCTCACGTTGGGCACGGCCAGATCCCGGGCAGCCTGCCGGGCGCGCCGCAGCATGTCTGGCGCGGGGTCAACGCCGACCACCGCCCGTACCCGCCGCGCCATCGGCAAGGCCAGCTGACCAGTCCCGCAGCCGAGATCAACCACCACGTCCTGGCCATTCAGCCCGAAAGCGCCCGCCAGCGCGTCGATGACGGCGCCCGGGTACCCGTGCCGGTACCTGTGGTAAAAATCCGCCACCTCACCGCTGAACCCCAGCTCCACGGTTACCACGATGCCATCACCGATCCCGCCGGGAAATCGTTCAGCTCACGGCGAGAGACCACACCGGGATGGCGCAGGCTGGAGTGCTGCCGCCAGGCGTGCCGCCCAGCCTGCCGAAAGTGAGCCGCACGACGTACGGACCCGCGGCATGCCCACTGGCCCTGCCGGGCGCTACGTCATAAAATCGCAGGTAGCCGCCTGCTTCGCAGACGCATGAGCTTCCCCGAAGGCCGGCCGCCACGCCGAGTGGCCATATAGCCGGGCAATGGCCAAGCGGTGGCCAGGTAGGCCCGCGAGTGGCCAGCTAGATCGGGTTCCTACACCCAGCTCAACCGACCCCGTGAATGGACACCTGTGCGGGCCCTCTGGGGTGCGCGCAGAGGACTGTTGCTGCAGGAGAACGAGAGCCATTTCGCGGAGGCGATCAGTTGGGCCAGGGTGTTCTGGGGCGCGAACTCGATGACGACGCGCTGCATGAGACATCGCGACATGGAGGCGGCCGAGCACGAACCTGATGAGGCTGCCGCAGATACAGGGGACGAGGCAACATCACTTGGCGAAGCGGCTGCTCCGGGACCTGTACCGGAACGCGGCGCCCATCTTCGACGGCTCGCGATGGACCTGGTCTCCAGCTATGTGGAAGCGCTCGAAACTTCGCCTGCCTGTCTCTACGACCGTGAACGGCAAGAGGTTCACTCCGGGCTTGTCGTCCGAGCCGGACGCGATGTGATCGCAGCGCTCGGCGCTCCGGACTTGTGGTGCATGGAGCACGGCGCTCACATCATCCGGGCGCTGGTGGAGGTCCGCATCTACCTTCAGTGGATGGCACTGCAGGACGAGTCGTTCTATCGCGCGTTCCAGGAGTACGGAGCCGGGCAGGCAAAGCTGTACGCGCGGATCATGGATGAGCTGCCCAAGGAGGCCAGACGGCCAGACTTCGAGGAGGCCATCAAGGATCTGGAGAAGCTGAGCCGCAATGACGCGGTCCTCGACCACCGGGTCGTTGACGCGCGCGACTCCTTCGCGAACGGGAAGTCGATCCGGGCGATGGCAGAGGAATGCGGCCTCATCGATCTATACCGCCAGACGTACTACATGGCGAGCGGCGTCGCCCATTCTGAATGGTGGTCAGTTGAGTCGCATGCAATGGAGCGCTGCCTGAAGGCCATCCACGGAGGGCACCTCATTCCCAGCCCCTCGCTCAATTCGGGCGGGAATGTCGAGTTCGCAAGCTCATGGGTAGAGCAGCTGTATACCCTGATCCGGGCCAGCCTGCAGATCCTCGGGACCGAGGGCACAGCGGTAGAAAACGCTTTCGCCTGGCTGGACGAGGAACGAAAGGAACCCGCAGCCGAAGGACAAGACGGGTCGTCCGCCGTCCTTTGATGGCTACTCGCCGTCCATGCGCACTCGCATGCCCGAACAGATGCCGCGCCGTCACCGAGACCGAGACCAGGAGCAAGCGCCTGATCCGCAACCTTGAGCTCGCCGACCCCATCGACCAGGACCTGATCCGCGACATCAACGAGCGCCGTGCCGAACTACGCGCCCGCCGCAACGAACTCGAAACCCAGCTCGCCGCCGCCCAGGACCAAGCCAGCCAGGAACCCAGCCCTGCCCTTCTCAACCAGCTACCCGTCACGCCAGTCGACCTGGCCAGCATGCCCGACGAAATTTCCCGCCAGCTCTTCGAAGCACTCCGGCTGGAAATCCGCTACGACTTCACCACCCACATCGCCGCCTGCCAGATCACCCTCGCCGCCGAGACCATCGACGCCGTCGCCCGCACCAGCCGGCAAACCATGCCCAGCCCGCCCCATACCCCCTCGCAACCAGAAACGGGGATGATCTGTGTGGCGCCCCCAGCAGGATTCGAACCTGCGCGGGTCTGTCAAATCTTCGGTGTAACTGATCTTGTGGGTTCTACTTCCGTCCGGCAGACAGGCGGCCGTCGAAGGTGATGTCGAAGGCGTTCAGGGCGGCCTTCCACCGGTTGGTCCAGCGCTTGCGGCCCTTCCCGGTGGGGTCCAGGCTCATGATCGCCAGGTAGAGGCATTTGAGGGCGGCCTGCTCCGTCGGGAAATGGCCGCGGGCGTTCACGGCTCTCCTGAGCCTGGCATTGATTGACTCGATGGCGTTGGTCGTGCAGATGACGGTTCTTATTTCCCGGTCGAAGCGCAGGAATGGCACGAATTCCGCCCACGCGTTCTCCCAGAGCCGTATGATCGCCGGGTAGCGTTTCTCCCACTTGCCGGAGAAGTCGGCGAACCGGTCGAGTGCCTCGGCCTCGGATGCGGCATTGTAGATGGGCTTGAGGTCTTTAGCTATCAGGCCCCAGTCCTTTTTCGAGGCGTACTTGAATGAATTCCGCAGGAGGTGAACAATACATGTTTGCACGATTGTCTTGTCCCAGACGGTGCTCACCGCGTCGGGCAGGCCCTTCAGCCCGTCGCAGACCAGCATGCACACGTCCCGGACACCGCGGTTCCTGATTTCTGACAAGACACGCAGCCAGAACTTGGCGCCCTCCCCGTCGCCGTGCTCTCCGGCCCACAGTCCCAGCACGTCACGCTCGCCGTCCACGGTGACGCCCAGCGCGAGGCAGACCGGCCGGTTGGCGACCTGGCCCTCGCGGATCTTCACCTGGATCGCGTCGATGAAGATTACCGCGTACACCGCATCCAGGGGCCGGTTCTGCCATTCACTCATGCCTTCCATGACGCGGTCGGTGATAGTGCTGATCGTCTGCCTGGACACCTCCGCGCCGTACACCTCGGCCAGGTGCGCGCTGATCTCCCCGTGGGTCAGCCCTTTCGCCGACAGGGAAATCACCATGTCGTCGACACCGGTCAGCCGCCGTTGCCTTTTGGCGACTATTTTCGGCTCGAAACTGGAATCCCGGTCCCGCGGCACGGTGATGTCCACCGGCCCGGTATCGGTGATCACGGTCTTGGCCCGATGGCCGTTGCGGGAATTGCTGCCATTCCGGCCCGCCGGGTCGTGCCGGCCGTAACCGAGGTGGTCATCGAGCTCGCCTTCCAGCGCGCCCTCGACCACCATTTTCGTCAGCTTTCCCAGCAGGCCGCCCTCGCCGGTCAGCCGCAGCCCGCCCGCGCGGGCCCGGTCGGTAAGCTCGCGCAGCACCTGCTCATCGGCCGCAGACAGCTCCACGGGAGCCTGGCCATTGTCGGTCGTCACGTCAGTCACTGGTGTCTCCTCCATCTCGGGGGTTACACCGTTGAAATTACAGTCCCACCTGCGCACACGGCTCCGGAGGGGAATGCTCCCTAGGGCTTTTACCAGGTAAGACGCGCTAATCCGGCGTAGCTGGGGGGCGCATGGGGAGCGGGCGAGTGGATGTCAGGAGAGGGTCGGGGGCAAGAGAGGGATCTGCGCGTGCCGGCAGATGGCTGCCGGTGGTGTTCCTGTGCCGGGCGGGTGTCTTAGCGTGTTCACGCCGGAGGATGCGCGATGATGGGCTGTATGAGCGCGGAGCCGGTGGATGTTGTCGACCCGGATGATCCGGTGGAGATTCTTCGAGTGCTGCCTGCCCGGTTCCACGAGCAGTTCTTGTCCGAGTACGGCGCTGCGGTGGCGGCGGCCCGGCGGCCGGAGCAGTACCGGCAGCTGCATCGGGTGCTGCGGCTGTGGCGGCTGAGCGCGGCCGCGTTCTCCGATCCGGGTTACGAGACCAGGCGGCTGGCTGCGGGGGACGCGGTGCGCGGGGGCGTTCGGGGGACTCCGATCGAGGAGATCGTCCCGGACTGGGCTGAGCGGGTCGCGGCGGCCCGGCGGCGGCGCGCGGGCGGGTGAGTTACCGGCCTGAATTTGAGGGCGGCGCGCTCGTGCAACTCAATGGCCTGCCGCAGGCTGCTTTCGACGCCTTAGTGGAGCGGGTCGCGGACTTGGTAGATGAGCCGTGGGACGCGGCCGTTATACCACCGGCCAATGACCCGGCTTATCGCCGGACGGTGTTCGGCTCAGGCCACGGCCTGCTGTCGTTCCGGGTCGACGATGCTGCGGAGGTCATCAGCATTTTCGACATCCTCTGGATCGGCTGAGGGAGCGCGCCGAGCCGCCGTTCTGCGCGGATGCCGGCTGTGTTTCGATCAAGACGCTAGCCGCACGGATCTGGGTATTCTGCGCGCCCATGAGATGGGTGCTGGGCCAAGCGATCGCGTCTGCACGCGGGGCCAGCAAACCTGCGCGGTCAGGGCGTAAGGCGAGAAGAGGAGCGCCATCACGGTCGCCACCGCTTGGTGTAGGTGTTCGAGCATCCCAGGGCCGGAGTTTCCAGCAGGCTCGCCGTGATCGAGTCCCAGGTCACCACGCTGGGCGAGCCGGTTGGTGTCGGCTTGAGCTGGGTCACCGTGAGGCTGCAAACCTCCGTCGAGTACCAGAACCATCCGCTGACCCTACCGATCCGCTTGGTCGCGATCAGCTTCCAGCCACGCGAGGTATGCCGGTAGCCGGCCGCGGTGACAGTGCCCAGTGGGCCTGGGGCGGTGCCCGGAGACCGGGTGATTGTCAGCGCCACCTTGAAGCTGGACAGCGTGGTCACGGCAAGCTGGCGGTGCTGGGGATGGGCGGCCGCGCCGTTTGCGGAGCTGGCCAAAGGCAGCGCAGCCGCGGCGGGATGGCCCGGCGTGCCCGAGGCGGCCACGGCCGCGGCTGGCAGCAAGATGGCAGCACAGATGAGTGGGACGCCGGCGGCGAGGCGCCGGCCAGCGTGGGCTGTCGGGTTCAGTCTCATGAGGACCCCCTGGGGTGATGGTCCGGGAATTCCGGCTGCGCGGCATGTGCCGCATCCTGGGCACAGGGTGCGCCGGGACCGCGACCGATACAAGGGGAGGGCTCGCCATTCCCGCGCCCAGGGCGGGCGTGGCCTCAGCCGGGCCAGGTGGCGGTAGGCGCGGCGCGATCCCGATCCGTCCCCAATGCCGCAGCTCAGCGTGGGCTACAGATCTGACATTTCTGTGCGCCGTCGCCCGCTGGTCGGCCGGGGTGGACCTACGCTCGACCGTTCCGAAATGCTGACGCTGTCTGCCGCGGCCAGCTGAGCGCGCTCACCCGAGAGCCCGGCAGAGCTCGCTTATCCCAAGAGTGAGGTGCCCCGAGGATTCCGGACAGTCCGTCCATTAGGATGGGCCGTCTGGGAAGGTTAGGTAAATTGCCTCGACTGAAGACGAGCTTCTCTCCTGAATTCAGGGATGAGGCCATGAAGATGGTGATCGAGACATCGCGTCCGATCGTAAACATTCACGCCCCTACTGTCGGCTTGGCGGCAGTCGGGTGGGGTGGCGCGCCAAGCTGACCGCGACTCGATCTTCCCGGAGTCGGCCTGGCGTGTCGTGTTGATTACTGAGGGTCGGCGATCATGATGGCTGGTTATGGCTGTTCTGCCGCCTCCCGTCCCGGGCTGCGCGTCGTGCGCCGCCCGGGATGCGGTGATCGAGGCACAGGCCCGCGTGCTGGAGGAGCAGGCCGCCGCGATCGGGGAGCTGCGGTCCGATGTAGTGGCGCTGGCGGCGGAGATCCGGGAACTGCGGCGCCGGCTGGGCCGTAACAGCGGCAACTCCTCGATGGCCCCGTCCGCCGATGACCTTCCCGGCCGCACGCCGCCGCCGGCGAAGCCGAAGCGCGGTAAGGGCGGGCGCCGGCCCGGCGGGCAGCCAGGCGCCCCGGGATCGCACCTGGCCTGGTCCGGGAGCCCGGATGAGCGGGTGCCGCACTTCCCGGCCGGGACGTGCGCGTGCGGCGCCGACCTTGGCCCCGCCGCTGACCCGGGCGTGGCCGCCAGCCACCAGATCGCGGGCATCCCGCTGGAGACCGCGACGGTGACTCAGCATGACCTGCACGAGGTGGCCTGCCGGTGCGGCCGGGTGCACCGGGCTCTGGCCCCGGCAGGGGCCGGCGTCGCCGGGACGGTCACTTACGGCCTTGCCCTGCAGGCGTGGTGCGTGTACCTGCTCGCGGCGCATGCCATCCCGGTGCACCGCTGCGCGGAACTGATCGAGGCCCTCACCGGCGCGGAGCCGTCGCCCGGGTTCGTGCACTCCATGATCTCCCGCGCCGCCGCGGCGGTAGCGGAGGCGAACAGGGCGATCCGGTGCCTGATCATCCTGGCGCACGTGGTCAGCGCGGACGAGACCCCGATCCGGGTCGGCCCCGGGCCGAAGACCCGCAAGAAGTACCTGCTGGTCGCCTGCACGCACCTGCTCACCTATTACTTCCTTGGCGACCGGAGCATGAAGACCTTCGCCGCGTTCGTCCTCCCCGGCCTTTCCGGCACCGTGGTGGTGCACGACCGGTACCAGAACTACGATGCCATCCCGGGCCTGATCCACCAGCTCTGCGCCCAGCACATCCTGCGCGACCTGGCCGGCGCCGCCGAGACCTGCCCCAGCGCGCACTGGCCCGTCCAGGCCAGCCAGGCCCTGCAAGGGCTCATCCACGCCGCGAACACCGCCCGCGCGCAGGGCCTTCCGGCCATCCCCGGCGACATCGCCGCGCCCCTGACCCACGCGTTCAAGCACGGCGTCCTGGTCGGCCTGTCCCAGGTCCCCCGCGTCCCGGGCCGCAAGCAGCAACCCCGCCGCGACCTGCTGGAATGCCTGCGCGACCGGCAGGCTGACGTGCTGCGTTTCACCACCGACCTGCGGATCCCGCCGACTTCGAACCAGGCCGAGCGAGACCTGCGGCCCGCCAAGACCCAGCAGAAAATCTCCGGCCGGCTCCGCTCCGAGCAGGCCACCCGCGACCGGTACGCCATCCGCGGCTACATCTCCACCGCCGCCAAGCACGGCGCCCACGTCCTGACCGCCATCCACGACGCCCTCGCCGGCAGCCCCTGGATGCCGCCTATCCCCGACCCGCCGTAAACCCCACCGCACCGCATCACCACCCCGGCACGCCAATCACGCGCACCGGGGACGTGAACCGGGAATGTTTAGAGCGCCGGGATAAACCGGCATGGAGAAGGAGATGAGAGAGCTCTACATCGAAGGAGTAGCGATCCACGGTGGCCCCGAGTCATGCGTCGGCGTCCGTGAGGGCGCAGGCGAAGCGTTGA
>Ga0187862_10001561_pt1 | contig 24002 bp, 21 predicted proteins | sample June2016WEW_10_1_FD_133003 | JGI IMG/M metagenome (GOLD analysis project Ga0187862, IMG submission 133003) | Peatland microbial communities from SPRUCE experiment site at the Marcell Experimental Forest, Minnesota, USA - June2016WEW_10_150 | ecosystem: Environmental > Terrestrial > Soil >...
AATGTCATATCTCGTATGCGTCGGGGTCTCCACAATCCAAATTTGAGATCCCGCGCCTTTGGGTCCCGAGGTGTCGGCAAACACCACATTCTGCGGACTGGAGTCGCTGATAAAGCCATCCGGCTGAAAGCGGATCACCGGCAGCCGCCCGCGCCCCCGGGTCATGTCCGGAGTCCACCAGTTGGACCGGGTCAAAGTCCCCTGAGGGGGCGAAACCATCATTTTCAAATCCTTGTCCAACAAGAAATCCACCTCGTTGGTCTGAGTTTCCGTGTAACCGCCGCTGGCCGCCAACCCGTATCGCCCCGCCTTGACATCCATCCACAAATCCACCGGCACGCCTTCGTTAATGGCGCGGACGGAGCCATAATGAGTGAAGGACAAGAACCGGCGCGACTCATTGGCCAAGTTGCGCCCCTGCAAAAACCCCTTGAAGGAAGGCGCCACCACCCCAATGGTGATGACCATGATTGACATCACCACCACCATTTCGACCAGGGTAAAGCCCGCTCTCATAGGCGGCTTATTGCTGGTTCCGGGGAGTCCAATTGCCAATCGCATCATTGCCTCCTTGTCCGGTGGGTCCGAGCGAATAAATATCGTATGAGGATGGGTTGTGTTTGCCCGGGAATTCATAAACATAGGGATGCTGCCATGGGTCAACCGGCAGCACATCTTTTTCCAGGTACGGGCCGCGCCAGCCCTGGACATTGTTGGGCTTCACCAGGAGCGCCGACAAACCGGTTCGTCCCGGCGGAAAACCGCCGGTGTCCACTTCGTACATGCCCAACGCCGTCTTGAAGGAAGCAATATCGGTCTGGGCGGCGGTGATTTTGGCCTGGGGGATGCGACCGCTCATTTTGGGGATGACAATGCCCGCCAGAATGGCCAGGATGGTCAGCACGAGCAACATTTCCACCAGGGTGAACGCGCCCTGGCGCATCATCTTTCTTCCCGCTGCTTTTGATGTAATGCCTTTTGTTTTCATAAAAGAACCTTTCTGTTCTAATAATTATTTGATGTAGTCCTGCAAACTGAAAATGGGCAGGAGCATCCCGATAAAGATCGTGCCGATAAAAGCGGCGATGCACATGAGCAGCACCGGTTCGGCCAGCGACACCGCCGTCTTCAGGTCGCGATCCAAGTCCGCCTCCGTGACGGCGGCGATGCGCACCAATTCCGCGTCCAGCTTTCCGCTCTCCTCACCCACGGAAATCATCTCCAGCACCGACCCCGGGAAGAGGTTGCGGCAATCGGCCAGACTGACGCCCAATTGGGCGCCCTCTTTGACGCGCTCAATGGAATTGGAAACGGCATCCACCAGGATCTGGTTGCCAATGGATTTGCGGGCGACATTCAAGGCCTGCACCAGCGGCACACCGGCGTTGAGCAGGGTCCCCAGCATCCGGCAGAAGCGGGCCATGGCAAACTGGCTCACCAGCGGGCCGACGATCGGCACCTTCAACAATATTCCTTCCCATTTGCGCCGCCCCTGCTCCGAACTCACCCAACTCTTCACCGCGTAAACAATGATGGCGATGCCGATAATCATGAACAAACCATAGTGCCGCATGGCATGGCTGATCCCCACAATAATGCGCGTAATCAGCGGCAGCTTGGCGTTGAAACCCTCGAACATCTTTTGGAAGCGCGGAATAAAGAACACCATTAGGAAAACCAGCACGCAAATGGCCAGAGTCAGCAGGACGACTGGATAGAGCATTGCCCCCATGAATTTGGACCGCAAATCGCGCTCCCGCACCTGGAATTCGGCAATCTGCGCCAGCACCAAATCCAGAAATCCCCCCGTCTCCCCCGCCGAGACCATCGCCACATAGACCTTGGGAAAAGTGTCCGGCTGCAGCGCCATCGAATCGGCCAGCGTCACCCCGTCCACCACCGAATCATAGACCGCCTTCCATTTGGCCTGGGCCGTGGGATTGGAGGATTCCTTGCACAAAATGACCAGCGCGCGGCTCAGCGGCACGCCGGCCGCGAGCAAACTGGAAAGCAGCCGCGTGAAGGTCTCCAGCATTCGCGGGGAAACCTTCTTGGATTGAAAGCGCAAACTCAATCCCCCTGCCGGCGCGCCGCCGTCCTTTGGCCCGGCCTTGGCGGCGGTCTTCTCGGCGAGGCTGATGGGTTTGAGGCCCTTTTCCTCCATTTGCCGGAAGGCCTCCTGGCGCCCCACCGCTTCGATCTGGCCCTCGGCGATACCGCCGGCGGCCTGAAAAGCTTTGTATTGAAAAAGCGGCATAAGCTCCGGTTAATCAATGTTTGGCAACCACCAATTTCGGCTTGGCCTCGGCCTCGGAAATGACATCTATGTCGGGCTTGTCCTGGGTGATGGTGAGCTTCTTGCCGTCGCCGAACATGGTCTGATCCTTGGTCACGCGCATGACTTCTTCCGGGGTGGTGATGCCCAGGCGGACCAGGCGCCAGCCGTCGTCGCTCAAGCTCTGCATGCCGTTGCGAACCGCCGCTTCGCGGATGATGCCGGCGGAGGAGTTTTTCAAGAGCAATTGAATAATCTCATTGTTCATGTCCATCCACTCGAAGATGGCTTGGCGGCCATGAAAGCCGATCTGGCGGCATTCGCCGCAGCCGACGGCGCGGTAAAAGACCTGGCTCTGCGGATAGCCGAGCCTTTCTTTCAAAGCGGCGGCGATTTCCGATTTGTCCTCCACCTTGCAGTGCGGGCAAAGGACGCGGACGAGGCGTTGGGCCAGGACGGCTTCGAGCGAGGAAGCGACCAAATAGGGCTCGACATGCATGTCCACCAGGCGATTGAGGGCGCCGGGAGCGTCGTTGGTGTGCAAGGTCGAGAAGACCAGGTGGCCGGTCAGGGAGGCCTGGACGGCAATCTGGGCGGTTTCCTCGTCGCGAATTTCGCCCACCAGCACCACGTCGGGGTCGTGGCGCAGAATGGAGCGGAGGCCGCGGGCGAAGGTCAGGCCGGCCTTTTCGTTGACTTGAATCTGGTTGACGCCCTTCATCTGGTACTCAACGGGGTCTTCAATGGTGATGATTTTGGTCTCCGAATCATTGATCTCGTTGAGGGCGGTGTAAAGGGTCGTGGTCTTGCCGCTGCCGGTAGGCCCGGTGACCAGGATGATGCCATGAGGCAGGGCGAGGATGCGTTTGAAAGATCTGACTTCGTTGGCGCCCATGCCCAATTCGGCCATGCCCATCAAGGTTCCCTTTTGGCGCAGCAAGCGCAGCACCACCGCTTCGCCGTGGAGCATCGGGATGATGGAAACGCGCACGTCCACTTCGTTGGTGGCCAGGCGCAGCTTGATGCGACCGTCCTGCGGCAGGCGTTTTTCGGCGATGTTCAGGTGGCTCAGAATCTTGATGCGGGAAACGATGGCGGGTTGAAAGCGCTTGATCTGGGCCGGGACGGGGATTTCCTGCAACACCCCGTCAATGCGGTAACGGATGCGGAATTCCTCCTCGAAGGGCTCGAGGTGGATGTCCGACGCGCGCAACTCGATGGCGTCGGTGAACACCTGGTTGACGAATTTGATGATCGAGGCGTCCTCGGCCGCGCTGTCCAGATCGGCATTCTCATCCCCGCCCTCGTCCAACACCTGGAGCGGCGCCTCTTCGTCCAGGGTGTCAATCGTATCGGCGCCGATGCCCAGGCGGCTTTTGATTTCGCGCCGGATGGCCTCGGCGGGGGCGAGCACGGGCTGGATTTTCAGGCCGGTCAAAGTCTTGAGCGTGTCCAATCCCTGCGTGGAAAAAAGGCGGCTGGTGGCCACCTGGACGATGCCGTTGAGCCGCTGCAAAGGGAGCAACTCCTCCTTGAGCAGGACGCGGGCCGGGAAGAGCGAGAGCAATTCGCGGTCCGGCTCGATCTTCTCAAGATCGGTGAAATTTAAATGATACTCCTTGGCCAGCCAGCGGAGCACATGATCCTCCGACTCGACCAGCTCCGGTTTGCCCTTGGCCGCCTGCTGCGCCAGGATGCCCGCGTCGGCGACGGAAAGTTGCTTGGCCTCGACCATGCGCTCCAGCAATTGCGCCGGCGGTGATTCTGTTGTCTGACCTTCGTTCATATTAGCTTTGCTCACTGTTCTGATGCGGCTCACGGCGGCGCCCCTTGCGAGGAGCGCCGCCGGGCTTCCTTAAACCCACCGGCGGCCCAAGCCGCCGATGCAGATTTTAGCTGCGATCTTCACCATCTCCTTATCGCAAAATCCCGGCCATTGTCATGATGGCTTCCTGCCGGGCGGTTAACAACTTGCGCAAGTCATCCTGCGCTGCGTCATAGGCGGCCTGCTTGGCCTTGTGTTCGGCTTGAACCTTCACCAAGGCTGCTTTCACGTCAGCCGCCGGCGCCTTGTCATCAATCGTCTTCTGCAAGGCTGCCTCTGCGTCAGTCTGCTGCGGCGCCCCAAAACCACCACCACCACCGCCACCGCCGCCACCACCACCGCCGCCGCCGCCACCCCCACGACCACGGCCAAAACCACCGCGTCCGCCGCCGCCCACCGCGGTCCGCGCTGTCATCACTGCGGTAATCTTAGCCGAGATGGCATTCCATTCGGTATCATCGGTCACCGCAAGGTACTGGCGATACTGGTCCAGCATAGCCTGTTGGTTGAAGCCGCCGCCGCGACCCCCGCGACGACCGCCGCCACCGCCGCCGCCACCACCGCCGCCACCACCGCCGCCGCCGCCACCACCGCCGCCCTGGGCCATCAAACTGGTGCATCCCAACCCTAGCGCGGCAACACAGCCGGCCAGGATCATTGTTTTCTTCAATATGTTCATAATACCTTGCTTTTGTTGTTTAAGGTTGTCTGCGATTCCGGGGCGGAATAGCCCCCGGAATGCGTAACACCTGTTCTCTGAGGCAATTTGCGTGCCAACCGAGTAAAAGGCAGTTTTACCAGCAAAAGACCAAGTTTTCTGCTGAACGCACTACCCTAGACGCGCAAAGCTTGCGCGAAGTTGCGCAAAAAATGCGCGCCCTCGTGGAATAGGGGGAAAACCGGGCTTGGACCCGCCGCCGGCTCATGAAGCGAAACCTCCCTCATTTTCTCCCTTGCCTGCATGCAGTTGTGGAGGGTCGGGGAGAGGCGGTTTCCTGCCCTCTCAAGCGGCCCTTGGCGGGCCGGCCGCGGCTTAAAACCTGAAAAAATGAGGCGCTAATCCAAAAGGCCTTCCGTCAAAAGGAGAGCCTCCTGGCGGATGGTCAGCAGATCACGCAATTCTGCCTGCGCTTTGGCTTTCTCTTCCTGCTTCTGTTTGCGAGCGGCGCGAAGCTTCGCCATCGCCGCCTTGAGCTGAGCGGTGGGCGCGTTATCATCAAGAGCCTTCTGCAAGGCGTCTTCGCTGGGATCCGGCGTGCCGCCCAAGGCCCCCAAAAACCGCATGCCACCGCCGCCGCCGCCGCCGCCCGGCCCGCCGCCCCTGTTTCTCATCATCGCGCCCATTCCGGCCAGCCGCTCTTCCATTTGCAATTGGATCACCTTCTGTAACTTGAGAGAGATAATCTTCCATTCATCATCATTGGTCACCAAAAGGGAAGTCCGCATACCCTCCGCCATCATGGGCACAATCTGGGTGGGATCAAACCCGCCGCCGCCGCCGCCACCAAAGCCTCCCCCGCCGCCACCACCGGCGTCTTGTCCCAGGGCTTTGACGCCGGCAAAGACAAGAACGAGAGCCACGCCGCCAACGGCCAAAAACTGATTAGTATTCTTCATATATCCTCCGACTCGATTTCTGGTTAGTTATTCATCCATCCGCTCCCAAAACACATACGCGGTCATCCAAGGCATTACTCATGGTGTTCATGGCCGCCCCATGACCCCGCATTTTGACCGCAATGACGCCATGCCGCCCAACGCCATCCGCGCGGGGCATCACGCACGGATAGTCCATACTGCTTAATGCCAGACTATTCAACACTTTTATGATGCTCTGAAAGCAGATAATCTCCCCCATCCCCACCTCCCGGCTCAGAGATATATGTCCGCCCAACAGGAAAAGAGGACAGAATACTCGCGCACACGTTCTTTTTCTCTACGATTGACCGGGCGCTAATTTCGACCAAGATATTCCCGCATGGCCTCTTTCTTGAAATTGCAGGATGTCTCCAAATCCTACGAGTCGGTCCTCAACGCCCCACCCGTTCGGGTCCTGGACAGCATCACTTTGGAAATAGCGGCAGGCGAATCGGTGGCCGTGCTCGGCCCGTCCGGCTCCGGCAAAAGCACGCTGCTCAATCTCATCGGCGGCCTGGACCGTCCGACCGGGGGGCGGGTTTTATTCGAGGACCAGGACCTTGGCCAATGGAATGAATTGGAACTGGCCGCCTTCCGTTACCGCCGGCTCGGCTTCATCTTTCAGGCGCATCATTTGCTGCCGCAATGCACGGTGCTGGAAAACGCGCTGGTTCCCACCCTGGCCGGCCGCCAAAACGCCCAGGACCGCCGCAACGCGCTGGAGCGCGGCCGGCGCCTGCTCGAGCGCGTGGGCTTAGGCGCGCACCTGGACCACCGCCCCGGCCAGCTTTCCGGCGGGCAGCGCCAGCGCGCGGCCGTGGTGCGCGCCTTGATCAACCAGCCCCGTCTCCTGCTGGCCGACGAACCCACCGGGGCGCTGGACCGCGCCGCCGCGGAGGGATTGTCGCGCCTGCTGCTGGAACTCAACACCGAGGAGCAGGTCACCTTGGTCGTGGCCACTCACGCCCCGGACCTGGCGGCCCTGATGCGCCGCCGCTTCCAGCTCCTAGACGGCCGCCTGGCCTGAGCGCCGTTTCAGCCCCGGCCGGCCGCGCCGAGGCAGCCCAGACGAAGTTTCTGGTGTTCCTGCAAGTGGAACTGGAGCATGCGCACGCACAATCCGCTTCCCTCCCCCGGCGGGATGAACTCCGCCAGCGCCCGCAACACCTCCTCGCGCCGCGCCAGCGAATCGGGGAGGGTGGCCAGCACGTGCCCCACCAGCACCGGCAGGGCCGGCGGGCGCGAAGATTTTTGTTTTTCCTGTTGCTTTTCGTGTGAGGTTGTCATAATGTGTAGCCACGTTACATGAAGTAACTACATATGTCAATGGAAAAATGATGCGCGCCCCGAACATGGATCCGGCCGGCCTGAAGGAGCAATTCCGCGAGCTGCTGCGCGCCTCGGGATGGTCCCAGGCGGAAGCCGCCCGGCAGCTGGCCATGACCCCCAGCGCGCTGAGCCAGATTGTCCGCCGCAACTCCCCGGTGCGGCCCAGCCCGGTGACGCTGCGGCTCTTCCGGCTGCTCTTGTTGCGCGAAAAACCCGAAGGGTTGCGGGTCCTGGCGCGGCCGGCCCCGCCGCCCGCAGAGGAGCCCTGGGCCGGGGATCTGCTCCAGGCTCTGCGCAAAATCCCCCCCAAAACGCGGCAGTCCATCCTGGGCACCTTGCGCGCCCTGCTGGCGGCGGCGCAAAAAACCGCGCGGGAAAGACGGCCTTCAAAGCGATCCGGCGGGCGGCCGCCGGAACATGGATAGAAATGGTGTAAATGCGCTGACAAGTTTTGGCGGTTTCGTGTCCAAATGTCCACGGTAGAAGTGTAAATGCGAAGGGCCGCATCGGCGCGGCTGGCGATATTTCGACTGGATTTTCGTCCTAAGTGCCCGGAAAGAACAGGACCGCCGGCGCGGGCCGGATCGGGTAAAATATGGCAGTCTGAGGGCGGAAAAGGATGGCCTGGCAACGGGTTATCAACTGCCTTGCAAAGGCGTTGAATTGACGATTCCAGCGCCCGGAATCGGCGGCGCGGCGCTGGCTTATGTGCCTGGCGTGATTCATGGCTTGGCGGGCGATTCCGGCGCGCCTGGCGCGTCTGTGGCGGGTTCCCGCCTGCAAATCGCCTCCAGCCGCTTCTGAGGAAACACGAAATGAAACCCGGAATAGCCCCGCCACTTCCCGCCGCTCCAAAAGCAAACACTGATAACGACTGGCAGGCCATCGTCTTCAATGTGGAATTTGAGGGCGTGCTCGCGTTGACCAAGGCGCATTCAACAATGGCGCGCTGGCTCCAATCAGATATGGAGCGCGCCTTGTGTGAAGCTGGTGTTGTATTGTCGCGCACTCACGATCCAGACAACCCCGGCCATATCAAGAATAACTCAATTGTCATTGGTCGCCTCAACTGGCTTTCCGGCCTTTTCTTTGTGTCCGACTGGCAAAAAGGACTGTCAACATTAGAAGCGGAATTCGAGCGCACCGGCCTTGTCAATCATGCTGAAATCGGATGGCTTTGCCCCGCTGAGAATATCTTGCGCCGCTATCTTCCAAAACCGAGCGGAGACACATTTGATCTTCTGCTATTGAAATGGGAAGCCCCGCCGCTGACTCCAAAACTGGCGACTGTAATACTTTTGTTTGGCCAGGGTTTTGCGACTGGGTTTCTTAATGCGGGCATGTCTGCCGCCGCTATTCTGGCATCCTTGACGCCGCCAGCGCCCGGCGCTGAGATAGCGCCGGCCATTATCACCAAATCCATGTCGCTCATATCGCGTTGCACTTCCTGCAAGGCGGCGGCCTGGCTCTCCGTAACCTGCATGTGCCGCTTTATCAATTCGGCCATTTTGGCAACGGTCTGGTGGAGCAAGTCCTGTGAGCCGGGAAGGTTTGCTTGTGCTGCATTCATCACGTCCTGACCGGAGGACCGGATTCCAGAGAACGTCATCAACGCGGCCAAGGTGTTCCTGGCCTTCTGCAACGGGGTCTGCAAACGCCCTCACAACTGGATGCTCGCCCGCAAGTGAGAGTCGGCGGCGGCCCACGCCGGACGGACAGAGGTCACGGCTCGGCGGCGACGGAGCGGCGTCGGCGGGATCATCCTTCCGAGTTAAAGTCCCTCTGCTTTTCCGCCGATAATACAATATGCGATCATCTGAAGATACCCTGAGTGCCTGTGGAGCAGGAACTTCCGCCGATGACCAGCGACGCGGGAGGGCGGTGCGCGCGGCATTTGCGCGCGAACGGCCTGTTTTTACCTGAGCAAATGCCATGACAGAGGATGCCACACTCTCCAGCCGCCGGATTCTCATCATTGATGATAATCGGGACATCCATGCCGATTTTCGAAAGATACTGACGGGCGGGCCATCCATCGAGGAGCAGATGGAAGAGGCTGCGGCGGAATTGTTTGGGGAACGCCCCGGGCGGGTCGAAAGGCCCCAATTCGAGCTGGCTTCGGCGTATCAAGGCCAGCAAGGGCTGGCGGTGGTGCTGGAGGCCAATGCCGCCGGACGCCCTTTTGCCCTGGCGTTTGTGGATATGCGCATGCCTCCCGGTTGGGATGGCATCGAAACGACCGCCCGGCTTTTGGAAGCGGACCCGGATTTGCAGTTCGTCATCTGCACGGCATACTCGGATTATTCGTGGGATGAGATCGCCCGGCGCCTGGGTTCGCCCGACCGGCTGGTGATCCTGAAAAAGCCATTTGACATCATTGAAATCCAGCAGTTGTGCAACGCGATGACGGAGAAATGGCACCTGGGCCTGCAAGCCAGGCGATCCATGTTGGGCCTGGAGGAAATGGTGCGCCAGCGCACCGCGGAATTGGAGACGGCCAATGGAAAGCTGGTGCAGGACATCGCCCAACGCAAAGAGGTGGAGGAGGCCTTGCGCGAATCGGAACAGCGCCTGGCGGAAATTGTTGATTTTTTGCCCGACGCGACTTACGCCATTGACCGCCAGGGAAAAATCATCGCCTGGAATCACGCCATCGAAGAGACCACTGGCACCAAAGCCGCGACGATGCTGGGCAAGGGCGATTACGAGCACGCCGTTCCGTTTTATGGATCGCGCCGACCGGCGCTCATTGATCTGGTCTTGAAACAGGACGACGCGGTCTCAAGCCGGTACCGTTTTTTCCAGACGGAGGGGGATGTTCTGGTGGCGGAGGAGGAATTGGAATTGCAGGGCAAAAAACACACCCTCTGGGCCAAGGCCAGGCCGTTGTATAACAGCAAGGGCGAGGTCATGGGGGCCATTGAAACGATCCGGGATGTCACCGATCGCAAGGATTTGGAGATGCAGTTGCGGCAGTCGCAGAAGATGGAGGCCTTCGGCCAGTTGGCGGCAGGCGTGGCCCACGACTTCAATAATATCCTGACGGTCATCCATGGCAACGCCTCGCTTTTGCAGGGGAATGATGTCCCGGCTTCGGCCCGGGAAACCGGCGCCGCGGAAATCTGCGCCGCCAGCCTCCGGGCGGCCAACCTGACCCGCCAGTTGCTCACCTTCAGCCAGCGCCAGATTTTCCAGCCCCGGCCCATGGATCTCAATGAGGTGGTGACCAACATGACCAAGATGCTGCGGCGCTTGATCGGCGAGCATATCAATTTGGAGGCCCGTTATGCCCCGGGCATCGTCGCCGTCAACGCCGACCCGGTCATGATGGAGCAGATCCTCATCAATCTGGCGGTCAATTCGCGCGACGCCATGCCGCAAGGCGGACATCTGCTGCTCAAGACGGCCCTGGCGGCCTTCAGCCACGCGGATCTGGCGTCCAAACCGCAGGCACGGCCCGGCAATTTCGTCCAGCTTTCCGTCGCCGACACCGGGGCCGGAATCGCCCCCGAACACCTGCCTCATATCTTTGAGCCTTTTTTCACGACCAAGGGACCCGGCAAAGGAACGGGGCTGGGTCTGGCCACCGTCTTTGGCATCGTCCAGCAGCATCAGGGCTGGATCGAGATCGAAAGCCAGCTCAAGGCCGGCTCGACCTTCCACATTTATCTGCCGCGCTGGGACCAGCCGATCCCCGACACCACGGAACGGCGCAAGGCCGACGCCATCCGCGGGGGCAACGAAACCATTTTACTGGTGGAGGACGAATTTGCCGTGCGGCAGTTCTTCCGTCGCATTCTGGAGGGCAAAGGGTATCGGGTCTTTGACGCGGAATCGGGGGTGCTGGCCTTGCAGCTTTGGCGCCAGCATCCGAATATTGACCTCCTGCTCACCGATGTCGTGATGCCCGGCGGGATCAGCGGACGCGAATTGGCCGAACGCCTCCGTTCGGAGAACCCCAAGCTCAAAGTCATCTACTGCAGCGGCTACACCGATGACATGCTGGGCAAGGATTCGGTCTTGCGCGTGAACCGAAACTTCCTGGAAAAGCCGTTCGATCCGGACAAGCTTCTGAAACGGGTGCGCGATTATCTGGACGGCCCGGCTTGAGGGGCGCGGGGGCGGCCCATATAATATGCTTGACAGCATGGTCCCGCCAAGAGGCGCCGGCCTTTGCCGCCGGCGCCGCGTCAGGCGGCCTTGCTGGGACGACGGGCCTTTTGGGCGCGCTTTTGGGAAAGCATTTCCAGCGCTTTCTTTATTCTTTTTCTTCTGGTTTCAGGCTGTTTTGCCCCGGCAATCCATTTCAGGTATTCCCGCCGGTGCGAAACCGCGCAGCTCGTAAAAAACGCGTCCAGCCCGCTGGATCTCAGCGCGTCGGAAAAATCCTCAGGTAGGTCGTTCATAGAGTCTTGTTCTGGGCGTCATTTCGGCGGGGTCGCGCCGCTCGGATCGGCCAGCGTTCCCGAAGCCCCGGTGTCGGATGGCAGGGACGCCGGATTGAGAATCTGGATTGGGCGCTCGAATTCCAGCGCGGCGACCGACACATCCGCGTCGGGCGCCGCCCCGGGGAGTGTCACGACCAGGCCGTCGCCCGTGAGGGTCGAAGAAATGGCGGGGCCGCCGGCCAGCAAACGGCCGGAAAGGGCCGCCTGATGGATTCCCGGCAAGAGGATTTTGCCGTCCGCCGGCCAATCCCAAACATGAAGATAAAGGGTGGCGGGGCCATCGGGGCGGGATTTCTGGGTGGCGCGGCCCCACGGGAGCGGCTTGGCAAAAGGACTGCCCTGGGTCGCGTAGATCGCCGGGCCGTTTGTTTTCAACCACCGGCCCATGGCCAGCAGGCGGTCCACTTCGGGCTGGGGAATCACCCCCTCGGCCGTCGGGCCGACATTGAGAAGGTAGTTCCCGTCTTTGCTGGCGATGTCCGAGAGGTTGCGGATAAGTTGCCGGGAGGATTTCCAGTTGGTATCGTTGGCGTTGTAGCCCCAGGAGCCGTTAATGGTCATGTTGACCTCCAGCGCGCGCCCCAACATGGCGCTGGCGGGAATGCGCTGTTCGGAGGTGCGAAAATCGCCCAGCACGCCGCCGCCCAGCCGGCTGTTGATGAGGAGATTGGGATAGGAACAGGCCAGGTCGAAGAACGGCTTGGCGCGTTCGGGAGTCATCTGGTATTCCGTGTCCCACCAGAGGATGTCGGGATGGCATTTTTCCAGAATCTCGCGGACTTGGGGCAGAGAAATTTTGGCCAGATATTCGTCGAACGAGCCCTTGCGTTGCTCGTCATCCCAGGGCGTGGTGTTGCCCTTGCCCCCGCCCAGGTTCACCCAGTCCTGCGACTGCGAGTAATAACAGCCAAACCGGATTCCCCGCGCGCGGGCGGCGTCGGCCAGGGGCTGGAGCAGGTCGCGTTTGGCACCCGAAGCTTGCGCCGCGTTCCAGTCCGAAAAGGCGGAAGGAAAAAGCGCGAAGCCCTCGTGGTGTTTGGCGGTGATGACGATGTATTTGACACCGGCGTCGGCGGCGAGCTGGGCCCACGCCGCCGGGTCGTATTTCGCGGCGGTGAAATCCGCGGCCAGCGCCCGGTATTGGGCCACGGGAATTTTCGCCGTGTTCATGATCCATTCCGCGCCGGACGGCCGGCCCTGCCAGGACCCGGCGGCCACGGCATAGACGCCCCAATGAATGAACATCCCAAAGCGCGCCTCGCGAAACCATTGGAGGCGCGCGGCGTGTTCCTCCGGCGTTTCCTTCCTCACCACGGCCGGGTAGGCGGGCAGCCCGGCGGCGGGAGGAGCCATCAGAACCGCCGGGGCCGGCGAATTCGTCGGCGCAGCAGCGTAAGAGCTTGGGGAAATTACCAACGCAAGAATGAGGCCGGGCCATGTCATGTTCATAGGATGCAGGCGAAATAACAGAAACCCACGCGGCTGGCAAGGAGGCCGTTAACACGGCGCATCCGGCTTTGTCATGCCACCGGGGCGATGGCCCGAAATCGGCCGCCCAAACCGTCGTTTAACCGACCGTCCTGGTCAGGCGTCTTTTCTTTCGGCGCACGTGACGCCATGCGCCAGCAACACCGCTTTGGCCGTCTCAAAATGGTCCGAGGAAATCCAGACCGCCGAGTAAATGTCGCTCTCATTGATGTGCAGGGAGAGCATCAGCATGTTCCTCTTCTGATTCACTTGGTCAAACTCCTCGAACTTCTCCTTGCTGCGTCCCGAACGCACCTCGATCGCTGCGCCTTGCGGGGTCCGCCAGAACAAATAGCGGGTCAGATGTTCGGGCGAGCTTTCCGCGTAGGCGGGGTGAAGCCCGAGATTGCGGCAAAAATCCGCCGCCGCCTGGGTAAGGTCGGGTGAGAGCCAGCGAGTGAAACTGTGCTTGCGGAGAAGCTCGGTTTCTCCCGTGAGAAGTTTTGACGGAACATAAGTGGCGGGTATATTCATAATATTGATGGCCTCGACAGGTTTACATTTCATTGGTCAAGCGAACAAAAACCGGAACGGGATCCGGCCGTTCCGGCTAAGAATTGTCTCACACACCGCAAATAAAGTCAAGCCTATGGCGCGGCTGTGCGCGGCTTTTTTCTCGCACCCTTCCCCCGTCCATTTGGACGTTGCCTCTTGAACTTTGCCCGCACTCGGCAATAATGCACCGATCCAATTCTGATGAACGAATGGAATATCCAAGCGCGCGCGCACGCCTGCCAGGCATGCGGCAGGCCTTTCGCCGACCAGGAGCTTTGCCAGACGCTCCTGCTGGAGGAGCATCACCAATTGCTCCGCATGGATGTCTGCAAAAAATGCTGGGAAACTCAATACAGCGAGGGCGCCGGCGACCGCAAAGGTTTCATCTCCCAATGGCAGGGCGTTTATCAATCGCCCCCCGCCGCCCCGCCCGAAGCCATCCAAAGGGAAACCGCCGAGGACCTGCTCCGCAAATTGATCGCCGCCGGCCAGCCCAAGGATGGCCCGGTCTGTTACATTCTGGCGGTCATGCTCGAACGCAAACGCATTCTCAAGGTCAAGGAGCAATTCCAGCGCGAGGGGGTGCGGGTCTTCATTTACGAGCAGCCCCGGACGGGGGACATTTTTACGATCGCCGATCCGAACCTGCAACTCAACCAGTTGGAAGAGGTGCAACGGAACATCTCCCAGTTGCTCAATCCGCCGCCGCCCGCCCCCGCTCCCCCGCCTTCAGCCCCTGGAGAGGAGGCGGCCCTGCCCGTCGCGACAAAGCAGGAATCTTGATCCAATTTACCCGTGCCCCAACGCAGAAGACACTTCGCAGCCTGATGGAACAGAAGCAGCGCCAAACCCCATGACGAAATACCCATTCCCCCTTCGTTGCCTTCGTTGGCTTCTGTTTAAGCTCTTTCCGAATTCCAGCCCAAACGGCGCTCATTGATTGGCTCCGGGCAGAATCATCCTTGCCACCCCATCGGTCAGCCTTATCTCGTGAAAGTTCAGGAGCAGGCCGATTGGAACGTCCAGCCGCTTCATATAACTGAGCAATTGGGCCTTGTGAATGGGCAATATCTCTTGCACAGACTTGAGCTCCAGCAAGAGGCAATCCTCCACCAGAACGTCGCATCGCAGTGTCTCCTCAAAGACCAACCCTTTCTATTCAATTTTCACCAGGCGTTGATTGACGGCTTGGATCTGACCCAGGCTCAACTCGCGCATCAGGCACCGCTCGTAGATGCTCTCCAGCAGGCCAGGACCTTTGATCCGATGAACCTCGATGGCTGCCCCTATAACGGCGTGGCTTAAATCATCCGCTTTCTTGTATTTTGTGTGCATCAGAAATTAATACAGAAGCAAACGAAGGGAACGAAGAAGAATAATCCGGTCTTCAAGATTTGCTTGAAAGGGGCTTTGCCCCATCCCGTCCAACTTCCTGGCCTTGGTTTGCTCCTGTTCAACTTTTTCGGGTTTATGCTGACGGATTTGGGTTCAGCTTTGCGACTTGAACTTTACCCGCGCCCGTTAATAATGAACCAATAAAATTTTCATGTCCGAACTCAACGCGCTCCAAACACGGCTCCAGTATCAATTTCAGGACGCCGGGCTGCTGCGCCTGGCCTTGACCCATCCGTCGGTGGCGCATGAGAAGGGCCGGGTGACCCAGCACAATCAGCGCCTGGAATTCCTGGGGGACGCGGTCCTGGGCCTGGTGCTCACGCGCGAGTTATACGACAAATTCCCCCACGCCAGCGAAGGCCCCCTGACCAAGGCGCGCGCCCAGATGATCAACAGTCGCACCCTGGCCGAGCAGGCCCGGCGCCTTGATCTGCCGAGGCATTTGATTATGAGCCGCGGCGAAGACGCCAATGCGGGGCGCTTCCGCGCCTCGGCGCTGGCGGACGCCTTCGAGGCCCTGGTTGGCGCGATCTTTCTGGACGGCGGCCTGGAGGCCGCGCGCGCGTTTTTGCTGCGTTCCTTCCACGAGGCTTTTGGCGAATTGACTTCCATTCCCACGCTGGAGAACCCCAAGGGCGAACTGCAGGAAATCCTCCAGGCCGCCTCCACGCAACCTCCCGAATACGAGGTGGTTTGCGTCCGCGGGCCGGAACATGACCGCGAATTTGAATGCGTCGTCCGGCACGGCGGCGCCCAATTGGGCCAGGGCCGGGGCAAAAGCAAAAAGACCGCCGAAAGCCAGGCGGCGCTGGCCGCGCTCAAAGGACTGCGCGGATAAGGCGATGAACTCCTCCGCCTGCCACCGCTACGTTCCCCTGCTCTGTTGGATCGTCATCGCGGGCGCCTGTCTGTTCATCCCTTTCAAAATCATCTCCTACGCCTTTGTGCCGGCGGGCGACGCGCGGCGTCATGTGGCCCGGGCGCTGACGGACAAGGAATACTCCCAGATCCTGGTCCTGCGCCCGGAATACAAAATAGATCACAGCCCCGGTTGGGACTGGATTTTGCGCCATCTCCACCGCGCCTTCGGCTGGGGGGAGGACGCTCTGATGAGCTTTTCGCTCGTGTCAACAATGCTGTGCGTTCTTCTGGCCGGCCTGCCCTGGCTCCGCCGGCCCGAGGCCTGGCTGGCCGCGCTCCTGGCGCAATTGGTGGCCCTGCCCGACCTGATGGTCCGCCTGGACCAGGGACGGCCTTACCTGCTGAGCGAAGGGGTGCTCCTCTGCGTTCTGTTCGCATGGACCCAAGACAGAACGCAGCCGCCCTCGCGGCTTAAAATAGTATTGACTGTGGCCGGGTTCACCCTTTCCGTCTGGGCGCATGGGGCCTGGTACTTATGGGTCTTTGTGCTGGCCGGCTTTTTTGCGGCCGGGGCCTGGCCGCAAGCCATCTGGCTCTCGGCCTGCTGGGTCGCGGGAACCCTTCTGGGGGCGCTGCTGACCGGGCATCCGGCGGATTTTTTGTGGGGAGCGGTTTTCATGGCCGCGTCAGTTTACCGGCAACACGCCCCGGCGTGGATGTTGGTGGGCGAATTTCAGCCCAGCGAAGGCGAATTTTACACGCTGGCCATCCTGGCGCTGGTCTATCTTTGGCGGCTGAAGCAAAACAAGGCCCGGGGAGACCTCTTGCGCGAGCCGCTCTTTTGGGTCATCGCCATTGGCTGGACATTGGGATTCAAGGCCGACCGGTTCTGGGCCGATTGGGGGCTGCCCGCCGCGACGGTCTGGCTGGCCCTGCAATTCGACGAGGCGCTGCTGGAAATGGGGCCTGCCGACTCCGCCCGCCGTTTGCTGGTCTGCGCGCTCATTGCCGCGCCGCTCTGCCTGGATTCGACCAGCGATTTGGCCGTGCGTTATACCCGCAACCAGCAGGAATCGCCCGTGGATGGCGGCGACCCGGCCTTGCAAGGCTGGATGCCGGGGGAGGGCGGCATTTTCTACAGCGCCGACATGTCGTTTTTTTACAATGCGTTTTACAAAAATCCGCAAGGCAACTGGCGTTACATCCTGGGCTTCGAACCGGCGCTCATGCCGGAGGAGGATTTAAAAATCCTGCGCGACATCCAATGGAGTCGGTACGCCTGGGCGTCCTACAAACCCTGGATCGCAAAAATGCGCCCGCAGGACCGGCTGGAAATGCCCGGCGCCGCGCAACCGCCGATTCCAGAACTGGAATGGCGCCTGGCCGCCAAAGACACCTGGATCGGACGCCTGCCCCAAACCAAGTAACAGGGGACTGTCTGAAATCCGCCCCCGCTTCCAATTACAAACCCTTTATACTGAAACCGCTCTAAGATCGCCCGGATGGTTTCAAAACCTCCAAAACCTTCCGGTGCGCGGCGGTCCAGGCCAGCCGCTCCATCTGCGCCGGCGTCCGCCACACTCCCGGCGCGAGATTTTTCGCCCCGCGCCCCGGCCAGTCCGCCCGATAGGCCTCCAGCACAATCCGGTAACGGGTGATCGAATGCCGCACCCGGCAGACCGGGCCGCCGCCGGCCAGCACAAACGGAGCCGCCGCCGCCGCCAGGTTCCTTTCCCCCGGCGCGACTTCCACGTTGGGAAACTCCCACATGAGCGCGTTAACCCCGCCGGCCGGACGCCGGCGCGCCAAAAAGCGTCCGTTCTTCTTGACAATAAACGCCAGAAACCGCCGCCGCGCGCTGCGCGTCCGCGCCGCCAACCTGGGATATTCCGCCACCCGGTCCTCCCGCCGCGCGAAACAGCCGCGCCGCAACGGACAGGCGGGGCAGCGGGGTTGCCGGGGCGCGCACACCAGCGCCCCCAACTCCATCAACGCCTCATTGAACCTCCCGCGCTTGCCCGCATCCGCCAACGACACCAGCTCCCGCGCCAGCCCCCACAACCGCGCGTTGGCCGCCTTTCCCCGCGCATCGCCGCCCACTCCAAAGACCCGGCTCAACACCCGCATCACGTTGCCGTCCAGGATCGCCGCCGGCTGGTCGTAGGCGATGCTGCAAATGGCCCCCGCCGTGTATCGCCCGATCCCCGGCAGCGCCAGGATTTCCTCAAATGTCCTGGGAAATTCCCCGCCGTGTTTTGCCACGATCAACCGGGCCGCCGCGTGCGCGTTGCGCACCCGCGCGTAGTATCCCAACCCTTCCCACAATTTGTGGATTTGGGCCGGCCTGGCCCGGGCGAACGCGCCCGCGTCGGGCAAAACCCGCATCCACCTTTCCCAATACGCGATCACCGTTTTGACCTGCGTCTGCTGGAGCATCGTCTCGGAAATCCAGATCGCGTAAGGGTCCCGCGTCCGCCGCCAGGGCAGATCGCGGGCGTTTTGGGCGAACCACTCCAGCAGCCGCCGGACCAGAATTGGTTTGCTACTTTTCAGTTTTCGGTTTTCAGTTTAGTTCGGATGCCCGACACTGGCAAACACCTTTGAACCCGATCACCGTCCACACCTGCAAATTGACCGGCGCCCAGGCCGGGGCCCTGCAGGATTTTTTGCGCGAGAACGGCTACCAATTCCGCGAGGTCCCCTACGCCCGCTTCGCCGCCGAAAAGGAAAAAACCAACCTCGTCTTCTACGAGAGCGGCAAGCTGGTGGTCCAGGGCAAGGGCACCCAGGATTTTGTGGAATTTGTCCTCGAGCCGCAAATCTTGCGCGAGGTCAAGGTGGGCTACGAAACCCTGTTGCATCCCGAACTCCTGGCCCCGCGCATCGGCGTGGACGAGAGCGGCAAGGGCGATTTTTTCGGCCCCCTGTGCGTGGCCGGGGTGTACATCAACGAATCGGTCATCGCCGCGTGGAACGGGGCCGGCATTCGCGATTCCAAGAATATTTCCAGCGACCGCAAGATCGCCGAACTGGCGAAGCTGATTCGCGAAACCTCCGGCTGCGCGCACGCTGTGGTGCCGATTGGCGACCCGGCCTACAACCGGCTTTATGCCAAAATGGGCAGCGTCAACACCCTGCTCGCCTGGGGCCACGCCCGCGTCATTGAAAACCTGATGGGCCAGTCCCACCGCATGAATCCCCCGCCCGTGCGCGCCATCAGCGATCAATTCGCCCACGACAAAGCCACCGTCGCGCGCGCGCTCATGCAGCAGGGCCGGAGCATCGAACTGGTGCAACGCCACAAAGCCGAAGAAGACCTCGCCGTGGCCGCCGCCTCCATCTTGGCGCGCAACGAATTCGTCACCCGTCTGGCCGCCTTGGGCCGGAAATTCGAGATGGCCTTTCCCAAAGGCGCCTCCGCCGCCGTGGACGCCGCCGCGAAGGCATTTGTCGAAAAATTCGGCGCGAACCGTCTGCCGGAAGTTGCCAAAACGCATTTCCGCACCGCCTTGCGCGCCCAGGGCCTGCCCGAGCCTCCCAAGACCGAGTGGAAACGACCAAGCAAGCCGACGGAGTGAAGCCCCGCTTTCCAGGGGTTGCCGGCCGAATGTTACATTTCACAAATCGCGCCCCTTTTGAATGACTTTCCGGCGCGGCGGGTTATACTTTCACGCTTTATGTCTGGCGAGTCAGCAACATTGCAACCGGAACATTTCATCAACCGCGAGTTGAGCTGGCTGGAGTTCAACCATCGCGTCCTGGAAGAGGCGCTGGACGCCGCCACTCCCCTGCTGGAACGGGTGAAGTTCTTCTGCATTTTCAGTTCCAACCTGGACGAGTTCTTCGAGGTGCGCATCGCCGGCCTCAAGCAACAGATGGAAAGCAACGTGGTGGAACGCACCCCCGACGGCATGACCGCCACGGAGACCTTCCGCGCTGTGATCCGCCGCGTCCGCAAGCTGGTCGAACGCCAATACAAATGCTGGCGGGAGGAATTGCGCCCCGCCCTGGCCGAAAACGGCATCCGCTTTCTCTCCTTCGCGGAACTCTCCGGCGCCGACCGCCTCTGGGTGGAGAATTTTTATCGCACCCAGGTGCGGCCCGTCCTCACCCCGTTGGGGCTGGACCCGGCCCATCCTTTTCCGCAGTTGCTCAACAAATCGCTCAACAGCATCGTCCATTTGGAGGTCACCCAGGAGGGCGAACTGCGCCGCCGCCTGGCCGTGGTCCAGGTCCCCCGCGTGCTGCCCCGCCTGGTCAGGCTCCCGCTCGCCGACTCGCGCCAGCAGGACTATTTGTACCTCGGCGACTTCATCGGCCACTATCTGGACGACATCTTTCCCGGCACGAAAATCCTCGGCTACTGGCATTTCCGCGTCACCCGCAACAGCGAGCTTTACATAGACGAGGAAGAGACGGCCAATCTCCTTAAGGCCGTGGAAAACGAGCTGCACAACCGCCGCCGCGGCGACGCTGTGCGCCTGGAAGTCGCCCACGGCTGCCCCCCGGAAATCCGCGCCCAGCTTCTGGAGAACCTCGGCCTGACGGAAGACGACCTGTTCATCATCAACGGCCCGCTGAACCCGACCCGCCTGACCGCCATCATCGAAGGCGGCCATTCCCCCGAGCTGCGCGATCCGCCCTTTGTTGCGCCCGTCGCCGCCTCCCTGCGCGATCATCCCGACCTTTTCGCCGCCATCCGCGAGCGCGACATCCTGCTGCATCATCCCTACGAGAATTTCAGCAGCGTCGTGGATTTTCTCCGGCAGGCCGCCGCGGACCCGGACGTCCTGGCTGTCAAACAAACCCTCTATCGCACCGGCGAGGATCGGCAAATCGTCGGCGCCCTGATGGACGCCGTGCGCAACGGCAAGCAGGTCACCGCCGTGGTGGAACTCAAGGCCCGCTTTGACGAGGCCAGCAACATCCTCTGGGCGCGGCGGCTGGAGGAAGCGGGGGTGCATGTGGTCTATGGCCTGGTGGGCTGCAAAATCCACGCCAAGATGTGCCTGGTGGTGCGCAAGGACAGCGACGGCATCCGGCGTTATTTGCACCTCGGCACGGGCAACTACAACCCCGTCACCGCCCGCCTTTACACCGATCTGAGCCTGCTCACCTGCCGTCCGGCCTTCGCGGAGGACGCCACCAATCTCTTTAATTTGTTGACAGGCATCTGCCAGTTCCAGGGGACCCGCAAATTGCTCGTCGCCCCCTTCGAGCTGCACCCGCGCCTGCTCGCCCTGATTGAGCGCGAGGCGGCCAACGCGCGCCAGAAACTCCCCGCCCGCATCATCGCCAAAATGAACGCCCTGGTGGACCCGCAAATGATCGCCGCCCTCTGCCGCGCCTCCCAGGCGGGCGTGCGGATTGATTTGATCGTGCGCGGGATTTGTTGTCTGCGCCCGGGCCTCAAAGGCGTCAGCGAGCGCATCACCGTGCGGAGCATTGTGGACCGTTTTCTGGAGCACAGCCGCGTCTTTTATTTTGAAAACGCCTGCCAGCCGGAAATTTTCGCCGGCAGCGCGGACTGGATGCCCCGCAATTTTTTCCGCCGCATCGAGGTCGTTTTTCCGGTGGAAGATGGCAATTTGCGCGAACGCATCCGCGGCGAATTGCTGGAAACCATCCTCCAGGACAACGTCAAGGCGCGATTCTTGCGCCCCGGCGGCTCCTACGCCCGCAAGCCCCTCCGGCGCGGCGCGGCGATGCGCCGGAGCCAGAGCGAATTCATGCAAATGGCCCGGGCCTCGGTCGCGACGGAATCCCCTTCCGGCAAAAGCCCCGCCCGCCATCCGCGTTTCAAACTGGCCTCCAGCCCCTTCGCGGCCGGGTAGTATCATGCTGACCACCCGTCTCATCCCCGCCGCCGAGCCGCACAGCCGCCGCCTGATGATCGTGCTGCACGGCCTGGGCGACAGCATGGAAGGCTATTTCTGGTGGCCCCGCGCCATGGGCCTGCCGTGGCTGAACTATCTTCTCGTCAATGCCCCGGACCCCTATTACGGCGGCTTCTCCTGGTACGACATCCAGAGCGGCCTGGGAATCCCGCGCAGCCGCCAGTTGCTTTTCCAATTGCTCGACGAGCTGAAGGAATTCACCGCCGATCAGATCGTCTTCTCCGGCTTCTCCCAGGGATGTCTCCTGGCCATCGAAATCGGGGCGCGCTATCCCCGGCGGCTGGCCGGGATTGTCGGGATCAGCGGCTACGTCCATGAGCCGGAACAATTGATCCGGGAACTTTCGCCGGTGGCGCGGCAGCAGCGGTTTCTCATCACCCACGGCACCCAGGACCCCTTGATCCCGATGGCGACGGCGCGCCAACAAATCGTCCTCTTGCAAGGCGCCGGCCTGCAAATTGACTGGCGCGAATTCGTCAAAGCCCATACCATTGCCGGTGAAGAAGAGATGGCGGTCGTTCGAGAGTTTGTGCAGGGCTGTTATGTTGCGTCTTCGGATCAGTGAATCAAGGAGTTGGCGCGGTCAATGGCGGCGGGTCGTGCGCATGGCGGCGCTGTCCCCGTTTTTTTGCCTGGTGGCGCGGGGAACGATCTCCAGTTTTTCCCCGGCTTCCGGCCAGCCCGGCACCGTGGTCACCGTCACCGGTTCCGGGTTCACCGGCGCGACCAACTTCTTTTTCAACGGCGCCACCTATGCCGATTTCAATGTCATCAGCGGCGGCCAAATGCAGGTCGTCGTGCCGCTGGGCGCCACCACCGGGCCGCTGAGCGTCGTCGTGGACGGCGTGACCAGCCCAAGCGCGGCCAGTTTCACAGTCGCTCCCATCATCACCGGCTTCACGCCAACGACCGGCGCCTCCCCGGCCCCCGTGACTATCTTCGGCGCAAATTTTGTCATGGGCGGAACGACCGTCACGTTCACCGGCGCCAGCCCTGTCGCGGGCACGGTGACGACCGAAAGCGGCGACCAGGTCGTGGCCACCGTCCCCACTAATGCCGCCGACGGCCCGATTACCGTGACCACCGCCGCCAGCGGCCTGAGCGCCGTGTCAACCAACAATTTCATCGTCAGCGCCATTCTCGATGTCACCGGTTTTTCCCCGGCCTTCGCCGCCAGCGGCTCGCTGGTCACGGTTTACGGCGACAATTTTGTCCCCAACGGCACCACCGTTCAATTCGGCGGCTTGACTTCTCCGCTGGTGACCGTCGTCGCCACCACCGAGCTTGAAGCCCAAGTGCCCGCCGGGGCGACCAATTGCCTGATCAACGTGAGCACCTCCAACGGTGTCAGTCAAAGTGCCAGCACCTTTCTCACCGGCTCCAACTCTTTCATCACGGATTTTACCCCCGTCCTCGGACCGGCCGGCACGTTGGTGACCATTGACGGCTACAATTTGTACCCATCCGTCACAGGCGTGAAATTCGGCGGCATCGAAACCAGAAGTTCCAATTTCACCGTCTGGAATGCCACTCAGATCCAGGTGGCCGTTCCCAGCGGCGCCAGCAACGCGCCCATTACCATCCTTGCCTCCGGGGGCAGTTACACCACCCCTTCCAATTTCCTCAGCTCCACCGGGCCGGTCATCACCAGTTTCAGCCCCGTGGGCGGCCCGGCCGGCGCGCCGGTCACCATTTACGGCTTTAATTTCACCAGTGTCACCAACGTGAAATTCGGCGCCGGCGGCGTCGGGATAAAAGCCACGCAGGACACCCAGCTCCAGCCGTTGGTTCCCACCGGCGCCACCACCGGGCCGATTGAGGTCTCCACCGGGTTGGCCAGCGCCACCACCAGCAGCAACTTCACCGTCACCGGCGATGTTCCTGTCATTTCCGGTTTTTCCCCGGCCAGCGGAGTGCAGGGCATGACCGTCTTGATCGAAGGCAATTTTACCGACATCCCCGCCACCGGCGGCGTGACGTTCAACGGGACCCCGGCCAGCTCCGCGCCATTCACCAGCTACAACCAGGTGCAGGCCGTCGTTCCGGCGGCGGCCACTTCCGGCCCGATCAGGGTCATCAACAGTTCCGGCGAAACGGCGACCAGCTCCGCCCTGTTCTATCTTCAGCCCTGGATCACCAATTTGAGCCCCGCCGGCGCGGCGGCCAACGCCACCGTCACCATCACCGGCCGCAACCTCACCAACGCCACCGCCCTGACCGTCAACGGCGTCTCCTGGAATTTCACCGGCTCGGCGACTCAAATCCTCGCCACAGTGCCCTCCAACGCCACCTCCGGACTCATGACCCTCACC